>JAESGJ010000254.1_pt1 | contig 52653 bp, 46 predicted proteins | sample 9266241 | NCBI WGS metagenome assembly JAESGJ01 (sample SAMN14514841, study PRJNA621669) | algae metagenome | isolation source: Brasilonema octagenarum HA4186-MV1 and co-occurring heterotrophs from wet... | place: USA: Manoa Valley, Hawaii | collected 2009-07-20
GCAACGACGTGCTGGAAGGCGGGCTCGGCAACGACCTGCTCTACGGCGGCGCCGGCAACGACAGCCTTAAGGGCGGCGACGGCACCGATATCCTCTACGGCGAGGCCGGCGACGACCTCGTCGAGGGCGGCGCGGGTGACGACACCCAGTACGGCGGCGACGGCAACGACATCCTGGGCGGCCAGGGTGGCAACGACCTGCTGCAGGGTGGGGCGGGCAACGACCGCCTCTGGGGCGACGAGGGCGACGACATCGTATTCGGCGGTGACGGCAACGATGCACTGGAAGGCGGCACGGGCAACGACCTGCTCCGGGGCGAGGCTGGCGCCGACACATTCGTGTTCGGCCGCGGCCAGGGTCAGGACACGGTGAGCGACTTCTCGTTCGCGAGCGGCGACAGGTTGTGGCTGCAGGGCCAGGGCTACACGGTGAGCCAGGTCGCCGGAGGCACGCTCGTCACCCTGTCCGACGGCAGCGTACTCCTGCAGGGTATCTCGGCATCGTCCTTCCAGGCTAGCTGGGTCGTGTAGGGGCTGAAGCTACGGACGACAACCAAGCATGAAAAGGCCCGCCGCGTTCGACCGGACTTGCTGCATCATCCTAGCTGCAGCAAGCCGCCTGAGGTCGTGCTCGGCGAGGATTGAGAACGCACCGGCAGCGCCAGTGTTCTGCATCGAGCCATCGCAGGTCACAGTGGAAGTCCAACTTGGCGACGTGTCAAGCAGCGGACATCCGATCTCAAGATTCTGAGAGACCATCTGGCCAGCATTTTTATGTAACGCTCCGTAGGAAAAGAAGGTCAGGCAGAGGAATACGGATCTTGTTCTGTCCACGATAACGGATCCGCGAGCGGCCTCCTAAAAAGACCGAATTTTAACCTTAGCCTTATAGAGGCATCTACAAAAATCAGCTTCATACCGTTGCAATGTGATGGCAGCCCGCTTCTCGCCACTCAGTAGGATTAAAGCTTTTGCTGATGCCGATGATGGAGCGGCAGCAGTTGAGTTCGCGCTAGTCGCTGTACCTTTCCTGGGGTTGTGCGCCGCGATCATCCAGGTCGCTTTCCTCATCTGGGCCGCTCAAAATCTCGATCGCTCTCTGCAAGTTGGCGCTCGGTCCTTATTCACCGGGCAATTCCAGCTCGCTAACGCCGGGCAAACCGACCCGGCGGCGTTGCTTACAGGGCTTCGGTCACAGATGTGCGGCTCGGCCTCCAGCAATCTCATCACTCTGTTCAACTGCTCTGCAGTCAAACTCGACGTGAGGACGGCCAGCTCCTTCGGCGCGTCCACACCCTCAGCCCCTGTCGATCCGAATACAGGTACATGGAGTACTAATTTCGGAAATACTTATGTGTGCCCCAAGCCCGGCACAATCGTGGTCGTCACGGCAGCCGTTAAATTTCCGGCTTTCCTCGGCCTGCTCGGAGTAAAATTCAGTACCTTCACAGATGGCTCATACCTTTTGATGTCAACGGCGGTTTTCCGCACCGAGCCTTATCAGACTACGGGAACCACAGCATGTGCCAGTTAGAGGCGCCCGGAACCGTAGTGGCCCGTTTTACTTTGTGTCGCTCGGGCAGCGCCATGACCGAATTTGCGTTAATACTGCCGGTGCTGCTGTTAGTCTTCGCTGGCGTCTCAGAGTACGCACATGCGATCGACAACTGGCGCAAGCTGACACTGCTCGCCCGTACTGTGTCGGACCTGACAGCTCAGGGAGACACACAGAACCCTATCGGCTCCGGTCTCATGGCAGATATCTTCGCCTCCTCGAATGCAGTGCTGCGCCCATTCGATAGTTCTGGAGTCAAGATCGTCGTGAGTGCGATGGGCGTCGATCTGACGAAGCTCAACCTCATCCCGAAGGTTTGTTCCAGCACCGCAAGCGCAAACGCCACGGCCCGAGGTCTCGGTGCCGCAAGCGACCTGACTGTGCCAGCCGGATTTCAGACAACAGGCGTACGGTATATCCTGACTGAAGCCAACATGGACTATAGGCCACTCCTCGGCAGTGCATTGGTCAAGCTGCTTGGCAACGCGAACGGAACTTTCAGTTTCAAGGTTAGCATGCCCTGGCCGGCTCGGGGCGGCAAGAAATACGGAGCGAACACCTACACCGAGGTGGTCCTTCCGGGAGGCGAAGAATGCAAGTAGCCGCAGTGTGCAAGGCTGTCGCACGCCTGCGTGGAGCCCGGGACGGCAACGTCGCGATCCTATTTGCCTTTCTCAGCCTGCCGATTCTGGGCCTCACAGGCGCTGCTATCGACTACGGGTTGGCTACTCGTCTTGAAGTGAAACTGCAGGCTGCCACAGACGCGACGGCACTCGCCCTATGTCAGACGCCGCTCTCCACGACCAAGCCTGCGCTGCAGATCCAGGCCAGCATGACGATGGCTGGTTTCATGGGCGCGGCGGTTACAATTGACCCACTCAACATCACCGACAATCCGCGACAGATCACGCTGACTTCGCGGATGCCTTCGCCCATCTTCTTCGGCAAGATCACCGGTACGACGGCGATCAGGCCGCGCGCCACCGCGCGCTGCGCCACTCCCCTGCCTAAAACATTCGAAATTGCTCTCGTGCTCGACAACACCGGCTCGATGAACGTCTCCGGCGGCGGCCAAACGAAAATGCAAGCCCTGAAGACGGCAGCGACCAACTTCGTGGATTACGTCTACAGTAATGACTCTTTCTCGTCTGGGACTCGCCTCTCCATCGTGCCCTTTGCCTCGGCTGTAGCGATTCCAGCAATCTATCGCTCCTCGTCCTGGATCGACCTTGCCGGAAAGTCTTCGTATCATTGGACCAACGTGCTATCGCCGGGCGCCTCCGGCTTCACGAATCGCCTTCAAATTTTCTCGAAACTCCAGAGTGCATACGCTGACTGGGCTTGGGCAGGCTGTCTCGAGACCTTGCCTTATCCGCTCAACGTCCAAGATGTTATGCCCTCTTCCAACGATTCCCTTTTTGTGCCGATGCTAGCGCCCGACGAGCCCGGAGATGGCAGTGTAACGTACGCATGTGTAGGTTCAAACTGCAGCTTCAATAGCTACATCAGAGACATGAATGGGACGTCTGGATGCGACTCTACGAGCAATTTGAGTTTCGCGCAGCTTGAAGGAAGGTCCTGCAAGTACGTCTTTCCTGCTGGGGCGGCACCGACAAATTCCAATTCCTACACCGGGGTGCCAAACGGCCCGAATTTTGGCTGCACGACCAAGCCATTGCAAACGCTGACAAGCGATACCGCCGCCCTAAAGAATCTCATCAACGGCATGGCGCCGCTGGGGTCAACCAACATCCACGAGGGCCTGATGTGGGGTTGGCGAACGCTGTCTCCATTGAGCGTCTTCGCCAGCGGATCGAGCCCGCCGGCCTCCTACAGCTCGAGCACAGTCAACAAGATCCTCATCCTGATGACGGACGGGGAGAACAGTTGGCCAATGAACGGGAACTCGCCCTATAACCAGTCCATGTATTTTCCAGCAGGCTACATCAAGAACGCGGATGGGTCAGGTCCGAATACACGTCTGCCACCAGGCAACCAAAACATCTCGACCGCTTCAAACTCGCGCAATGCGTTAGACGCCCTGACTGCGCAGGCGTGTAGCAATGCAAAATCTGCTGGTATATCGATCTACACGATTGGCTTCAGCGTCTCGGCAGACCCTATCGATCAGCAAGGCCTTAACCTTCTTAGCAGCTGCGCGAGTACGACTAATCAGTTCTTCGTTGCAAATGATGCAAATGGTCTGATCAATGCCTTCAACCAGATTGCATCCAGCATTGGATCGCTTAGACTAACGCAGTAACGCGCGGATACGGCCGCTCTGGTGTCATGGCGACTGCCATGGCCTGGAACGGCTGGCGCCTGTTCGCCAAGGGGCGAGCGGCACGCCGCGCAGCTACCCTCGGCGCGTCATGACGCGCCGGAACTCCGGGCTCCCAGGTCCTTGTGCGTCGAGCGTCACCGTCGTCCGCGAACCGCGACACGAGACGATTCACAGCCCGACCCTCGGTGCTGCTTAGTGCCGGCGCAGTCCTAACCCTCCCCCGATCGCCTACGGACGCCTCGGGCGGCTGCGTGGCACACGACGAGTGACAGTCTTGAACGCGAAGATGACGACGGCTGCGTAGTCCAGGAGCGGACCTTCCCAGAGCCTGCTACGGGTCGGGAGCAGCGGTCCAGGCCCGCCAGCGCCAATGTCGGCTTGTGCTGCAGAGAGCCGTCTGCGACGTTGGGTTCAGCGGCAGCATCGGATTCCTCATGGCGGGCTCCTCAACCGAGGAGCCTTTCATGCCCGAAGTTGTCACTGTTCCCACCAGCACACGTGTTCCCTGGACCGCGGCCGTATCGTCGGCCCCAAACCGCCACTGAAGCCGAAGCACATCTGGGCCCTGCGCACGCGCCTCCAGCTCGCCAACCGTACGCGAGACCTTGCCCTGTTCAACCTTGCCGTCGACAGCAAGCTGCGCGGGTGTGATCTGGTCGGCCTGCGCGTGAGCGACATCTACCTGGGCGACGCCGTGCGTCTTCGAGCGACCGTCTGCCAGCGCAAGACCGGCAGGCCGGTTCCGTTCGAGATTACCGAACCGACGCGCGAGGCTCTCGCGGCTTGGCTGACTGCGCGCAGGTTGAAAGCCGGCGACTGGCTGTTTCCAAGCCGAAGTCGACTCGGAGAGCATCTCACGACGCGGCACTACAGTCGGCTGGTCGACCGCTGGGTTGCCCTGATCGGCCTGGATCCCTCGGTGTTCGGCACGCACAGCCTGCGCCGCACGAAGGTCGCGCTGGTCTACAAGCGCACCGGCAATATACGAGCCTGCCAACTGCTACTCGGCCACACCAAGCTGGAGAGCACGGTTCGCTACCTCGGCATTGAGGTTGACGACGCTCTGATCCTCTCAGAGCAGACCGAGATCTGAACCGGACGCCGCGGTCGAGATGGCCGCGGCGTGCCAGCATGATGGTCGCCCCCCCAGAGTGCCGAATGACCCTAAGCAGGCTTTGGGAATGTCCGCTTCCTGGCAGCCCAATCTGCGAACGGGCGACCGCGATGGGTGGTTTTGCGACTGTCCGCTTCCGGGAGCGGAAGGGGGAAAAGCGGACAGTGGGCGATTGGCTGAATTCGGCTCCAAGCGGGATGATCGCCCTTTCCGCTAGCCTGCCATAAACTTCCGCGCCGGCAGTTTCAGGCTTCCGGCGGGTTAAGCAGAACCCAGAGGCGCGCGATCCTGCCGTGGACGACTTCTGCGACATCCGACCCCGTGACCGTGACCGAGCCACCTTCGTCACCCGCCTGCCATTGCAGCGAGCCAAAGCCGTGATGGCCGACGGCCGTCCCGGCCGGCGTGAAGCGGAATATCGGGCCAAACCGGTCCAGCAAGGCTCCGGCGACCGCTGAGATGGCGTCGCGTCCCTGCACGACGTTGTCCGGCTCGTACATCACAGGCTCCTCGACGAAGAGTTCGGCGAGTGCTGCGGCGCGCCGCTCCGCGTCCCGCTCGTTGAAAACACGCTCTAAGTTGGCGCGTAGGAGCCGATCGTAATCAGGCTCCGCCGCTTCTGAGATTTTCGATGTTGTGTCCGACATGGGATGTCTCCTTGGCATGGCCGGTTCGGGTGTTCAGTCGAACTTGACGAGGTCGAGCGCGGTGAGCGGCCCGCCAGGAAACTGGACGAAGCGACCACCGACCGCGAGTGAGCCCAGGTCGATGCCGAAGAAGCCGAGCCGGTCGATCAGCGCCGCCACCTCCGCCTTCGCCTGCCCGTCGTCGCCCGAGTAGAACAGCACGCGGCGGCCCCCGTCGCTGGTGGGATCGCCGGATACGAGATCCGGCCGCAGATGGTTAAAAGCCTTCACCACCCGAGCCCCGGGGACGAAGCTGACGAACACTTCGGACGATGAACGGTCGCCCAGGTCGAACGGCTTGAACAGCGGCGCCTCGATGGCGTTGTTCGCATCGATCACGATGCGGCCGGCGAAGTCCGACAGGCCATCGAGGGCGGCCCGCAGCTTCGACCAGTTCACAGCGACGAAGACGATGTCCTTCGAGGCGGCCTCCTCGCGGGTACCCGCCGTGATGCTCGGCCCGAGCGCGGCGACGGTATCCGCCAGGCTTTCCGGCCCCCGGCTATTCGCGATGGTGGCAGGGATCCCACGGCGCGCGAGCGCGGTCGCGATGGCGGCGCTGATCTGTCCGGCGCCGATGATGCCGATGCTGGGCCTGGTTTGCTCCTGTATCGCTGGCCTGGCGGTGGCCGGGTTCAGGCGGTGAGCCCGCCGTCGGCGACGATGTCCGCGCCCGTCACGAAGGCCGCTTCGGGGCTCGCCAGAAAGGCGACGACGCTGGCGACCTCGCCGGGCTGGCCGTAGCGGCCGATGGCCATGCCGGGACCCACGATGGCGGCGACCGGCCCGTCGGCCGGGTTCATGTCGGTGTCGGTCGGACCGGGATGCACCGTGTTGACGGTGATGCCCCTCGGGCCGAGGTCGCGGACCAGGCTGCGGTTGAAGCCCGCCACGGCCCCCTTGGTCAGCGTGTAGACCGAGGCCGTCGGGAAGGCGGCGTAGCGGGTCATCGACGAGCCGATGTGAATGACGCGCCCGCCGGCCTTCATGTGGCGGACGGCCTCCTGGGTCGCGACGAACACGCCGGTCACGTTGACCGCGAGCATCCGCTCGTAGTCCTCGAACCGGACCTCCTCAATAGGTGCGTTGATGGCGATGCCGGCGTTGTTGACCAGGATGTCGATGCCGCCGAGCATCTCGACGGTGCGGGCGACGGCCGCCCGGACGGCCGCCGGGTCACCGGCATCGGCCTCGACCGGGACGGCTCTGCCGCCGGCCGCCTATATGTCCGCCACGACCTGGGCGGCACGCTGCGGCGAGGCGCTGTAAGTCAGGGCAACGGTAGCCCCGTCGGCGGCCAGTCGCTTGGCGATGGCGGCGCCAATCGAACGGGAGCCGCCGGTCACGAGCGCTGTCTTGCCGGCGAGGGGTTGGGGTTGCTGGGTCACCGTCGTCACTCCATCGCGTTATTGATGGCGTGAGAATGAGCCAACCACTCGCTCTGGATTAGCCGGAAATGGCTTGGTATGCCTTCAACGGATCGTTGAAGGTGTTGCATGGAGACTTTGGCCAACCTCGAAGCCTTCGTGCGCAGCGCCGAAAGCGGCAGCTTCTCCGAGGCCGCGCGGCGGCTGTCGCTGACGCCGGCCGCGGTCAGCCGCAACGTGGCGATGTTGGAGCGGAACCTCGGGGTGCGGCTGTTTCACCGCTCGACGCGCAAGCTCACCTTGACCGAGGCCGGCGAGGGCTTCCGCCAGGCGGTCGGAGGAAACCTGGATGGCCTGCAAGCCGCGATTGCCGGCGTCTCAGCGGACGGCGGCGAGCCGGTCGGAACGCTCAAGGTCAGCCTGCCGCCGACCTTTGGGTTAAGCCACGTCCTGCCGCTTCTGCCGGGCTTTCTGGCCCGCCATCCGCGCGTCCGTCCGGAATGGCACTTCGAGAACCGCCAGGTCGACCTCGTCGCCGAGGGGTACGATGCCGCCATCGGCGGCGGCTTCGCGCTGTCCCCCGGCATCGTGGCCCGTACTCTGGCACCCGCCCACATCATCGCTGTGGCGTCGCCGGCCTACATGCGGGGCCGCGTGCCGCCCTCCGATCCGGCTGGGCTCCAAGGATTCGACGGCATCGTCATGCGGTCGCTCCAGACCGGTCGCATCAGGCACTGGACGATGCGAGACGCAACCGGCCGCGAGGAGAGCGCGCTCCTGCGGGAAAGCGTCGTCGTGAACGACCCGAGCGCCATGCGGGAGACGGCGCTGCTCGGGCTCGGCGTGGCGCTCGTAGCCGTGCCCGACGCGTACCCAGACCTCGAACGGGGGAACCTCGTACGGCTGCTGCCACGCTGGTACGCCGATGCCGGCGCGATCTCCCTCTACTTCGCCTCGCGCGCCAACCTGCCACCGAAGACGCGGGTCTTCGTCGGTTGGGTGGTCGAGGCGTTTAAGACCGAGCGTCTGGCCGAGCGATTTGCAGGAAGCCTGGGGTAAGTTTTGGTCGCCAGCAGATCAGATAAATGCCCGGAAGCGTGGAAGGAGCGCCGGCCGACCCAGGTCAGCGCGGCGCCATCTCCACGGCTAAACGGCTGGCCAGGGCGCCACGCACGTGCTCGCGGAACAGGCGAACGCGGGCCGGCAACTCCCGCCCCGCGAGGCTGATGGCGCGGAGTGTTCCGCCGCCGGAGGACCACCCCGGGAGCACGCGCACGAGATCGCCGCTCTGAACGGAACGGGCCGCCACCAAGGTCGGGAGCTGGCCGATGCCGGCGCCGACCAGCGTCAACCTCAGTACCGCTGCGAAGTCGCTGGCGAGGATGGCCGGCCGAAGCAGGACCGGCTCGATCCGCCCGTCGGCGGAGAGCAGTTTCGCGAAGGGCCCGAGTTTCTCGCGGCCGAGGATCAGATCGTAGTCAGCGAGATCGGGCAGCCCCGCCGGGGCCGGCCGGCGCTCCAGGTAGGCCGGCGAGGCGTAGAGCCCGATGGCGAGCGTGGCCATCATGGACGCTCGATAGCCGGTGTCGCCGTCCTCGCCGCCCAGGCGAAGCGCCAGGTCGACCCGGTTGGCCGCAAGGTCGAGCACGCCGTCAGTGTTCAGGAGTTCGACCGTGATCTGCGGGAACAGAGCCCGGAAGCTCGCCACGATCTCGGGCATGACCTCGATGCCGAAATCGACGGAGGTGGTCACCCGCAGGTGCCCGGCTGGGACCGCATGGGAGTCGCGCGCGCTCTCGGCGGCCTCGTCGAACAGGGCCAAGCCCTCCTTCGCCCTGGCGTAGAAGGCGAGCCCCTCGGGGGTCGGGGTGACCGCCCTGGGATGGCGCGCGAGAAGGCGGGCGTCGAGCGCCCGTTCCAGCCGGGAGAGCCGGCGGCTCACGCTGCCCTTGGTCTCCCGCAGGCTCGCGGCGGCCGCCGTCACGGTGCCGAGATCGACCACCGCGCAGAAGGCGCGCACGTCAAGAATGTCGCCGCCGAAGGTTTCCGCTCGAGCAACCATGTGGTGCCGGATAGCAGTCTCACATCGGGCCGGGAATGGGGGTAGGCAACCATCAACGCCAAAACACGGCTCGTCGGGAAGGCGAGCCCGGCGCCCTGTTTACGAACCGGAGACAACCGTGAAGTCCCTCACCGCCTCGATCCTTGGCTTGGCCCTGACCCTTTCCGCGCCTGCTATCGCCCAGACTGCTCCGACTCGCGACCCGGCCCAGATCCAGGCCGGCACCTACGCGGTCGATCCGAACCACACCCAGGTCGGCTGGCGCGTCTCCCACATGGGCTTCTCGAACTACGCCGGCGGCTTCTCGGACGTGTCGGGCACGCTGGAGCTGCAGCCGAAGAACCCGGCGGCGGCCAAGCTCTCGGTGAAGATCCCGGTTGCCTCGGTGACGACCACCAGCGCCAAGCTTACCGACGAGCTCAAGGGCGACCAGTGGCTCGACGCCGCCAAGTTCCCCGACATGACCTTCGTGTCCACCAAGGTCGTGCCGGCCGGCAAGGACCACGCGAAGGTAACTGGCGACCTGACGCTCCACGGCGTGACCAAGCCGGTGACGCTCGACGTCACCCTGGTCGGCGCCGGCACCAACCCGCTGAACAAGAAGACCACCGTCGGCTTCGAGGCCACCGGCAAGCTCAAGCGCTCCGAGTTCGGCGTGAAGACCTACGTGCCGCTGATCGGCGACGAGCTGCATCTCACGATCGCGGGCGCCTTCGAGAAGCAGGACTGACATGACCGTCCGGCGGCGCGGGGTCGCGCCGCCGTCCCCCCTCTCTACCGGAGGTCTTCGATGAGCGCGCATTCGTACACGCCGACCGCCAAGGCGCTGCATTGGCTGATGGCCGCGATCTGGATCGCCGCCTGGATCCTGGGCTTCTGCGCCGTCTACCTCCGGGAGACCCTGAACCCTCATCACGGCCTCACCATCACCCATAAGGCGTTGGCCAGCACCCTGCTGTTCCTGATCGTATTGCGGATCGCGTGGCGCCTGACCCATCCGGCCCCGGCCCTGCCCGATACGATCAGCCCGGCGATGAAACGGGTCGCCGGCCTCGGCCATCTGGCGCTCTATGCCCTGGCCCTTCTGGCCCTTCCAATGTCCGGCTGGCTGTGGAGTTCGGTGGCCGGCAAGCCGATCCTTGTCCTCGGCCTGTTCACCCTGCCGCCCCTGACCGCACCGGCAAAGGAGTGGTACGACTCGGCGAAACTCCTGCATGTCACCCTGGCCTGGGGGATGGGGGCTATGGTCCTGGGCCATGCGCTGGTGGCGCTGAAGCACCACTTCGTCGACCGGGATGGCATCCTGCGCGGCATGCTGCCGGCATCCCGCCCTGGGACGTCGGTTACATCGACCCGGGGCGCCGAGGCCTGATCCGAGCGCACTCTCGACACGGGAACGGAACCACACATGGCAGACCTGAGACCCCTCCGCTTCGTCACGCTGGTCGGGAGCCTGCGCAAGGGCTCCTACAACGCGGCCATCGCCCGGGCCCTTCCGGACCTCGCGCCGGAGGGCGTGACGGTCGAGCACCTGGGTTTGATAGGCGCCTTCCCGCACTACGACGCCGACCTGCAGGCCAATGGCTTCCCGGCCGAGGTCGTCGCCATGGGCGAGGCCATCGCGGCCGCCGACGGGGTCATCTTCGTAACGCCCGACTACAACTACTCAGTGCCCGGTGCGCTCAAGAACGCCCTCGACTGAATCTCCCGTCTGCCCTCGACGCCGTTTGCCGGCAAGCCAGTGGCCATCCAGACCGCCTCGCCCGGGATGATCGGCGGCGCCCGGTCCCAGTACCACCTCCGGCAGGTGCTGGTGTTCCTCGACGCGCACGTCCTGAACAAGCCCGAAGTGATGGTCGGCAGCGTGACCGGAAAGGTCGACGTGGAGAGCGGCACCATCACCGACGAGGTGACCCGCGGCTTCCTGGCTAAGCAACTCGAAGCCCTTGCGGCCTTCGCGCGGAGGTCCTGAGCATGGCGACGGGGTGACTTGGGCTGGAGGCAAACTCTCGCTTCCGTCACAAATTTCAGGGTCTCTAGCTGCCCAAGACGGTCGCATCGCCGCCGGGACAGGACAAAGCCACGTCCGCTTTTGGGAACCACAAGACCACGCGCTGGCGACTGGCATGGGTCGCATGGAGACCGTCGGCTCTCCCAGCAACTGCGCCCCGGAGCAGTTATTCCGCTTTCGGCCAGATCCGACGGGCGCCAATCGCCTACCGGGCGTCCCAGACGGGTGGAAAGCGGAAATTAGCTCGCCGCCCGCAAGTGGACGTTCCGCGCTGTCCCGACAACCGGACATTTGATCAGGCTCGCAGCATCTTCGAAGCAGACATGGCCGCCTATCAGGCGTGGACACGGCGCGCCTGTAGCAGGAGCTCCGCGCCCAGATGGCACTTGCGGCAACCTCGAGCATTGCCTTCCGCAGAAGATCCGGTCCTGCGAGGCGCGACGCGCATGTTTCCCGTTCCAGCCTGGCTGCTCCGCCGCGAGACGCTGCTCCTGGCGGCTACCCTCGCGGTCGGTGCGAGCGCGGTAGCGGCCTGGTACCTCTTGCAGGCCAGCGTGCTCACCATCGCGGTCGCCCCGCGGGACGGCACGGAGCCGGAGCTGATCAAGGCCTACGCCGATGCCCTGGACGCGAGCCACGAGGGCGTCCGCCTCAAAATCCTCTCCTTCAACGATGTACGCGAGAGCGCGGCTGCCCTTCAGGACGGGCGTGCCGACCTCGCGGTGGTCCGGCCCGATGTGCTTCTACCCACCAACGGGCTGACGCTCGCAATCCTGCGCGATCAGGCGATGATCATCGCCTCGCCCGCGCAGACTGGCATCAAGAGCTTCCCGAAGCTTGCCGGCAAGCGGCTCGGCATCGCGGCTCACCGGGACGCCGACTTCTCGCTCCTCAAAAACATCCTCGGCTACCACGGCTTGGCCCTCGACACCGAAGCGGCCGGAGGCCCCGTCCGGGAGGGCGCAGTCCATCTCGTCCGTGTGGATCAGGATGGCGTAGCCGCGGCGTTCCGCGATAAGCGGATCGACGCTTTCGTCAGCATCATCGCACCTTCGGCACCCAAAGCTTTGGCCCTGGTCGGTGCCGTACGCTCGGTTGCCCGCAACGGCAAGATCGAGTTCGTCGCGGTCGAGGACGATGGCGCCATCATTGAGCGCTTCCCTCGCCTTCAAGCCGTGACGATCCCGGGCGGCCTCTTCGCGGGTGCCCCCAAGCTGCCCGCCGACGACGTGAAGACGGTGGGGGCCTCCTACCGACTGATGGCCCGAGCTTCTCTCAGTCGGGTCGTGGCGGCCGATGTTACGCAGATGCTCTTCGAGAAGCGCACTGCGGCCGCCGAGAAGACGGATGCCGCCGAGTACGTCCAGGCGCCGGCCTACGACACGACCGCCGCGGCGACGAGCGCGCGTGTCCCGATCCATCCTGGTGCCATCGACTACTACGAGCGCGAGCAGCACGGGTTTGTCGACCGCTACGGCGACACCCTCTACCTGCTGGGCGCTCTGGCCGGCGGCTTGTTCTCGGCGCTCGCATGGCTGCGCCAGCGATTGTCCAACCTACGCCGTGAGCGAATTGACGAAATTATTGACCGTTTGCTGGAGGTCTCTGAGCAGGCCCGGACGCTGACGGATCCGGCAGCCATCGAGGGGCTCAACGTCGAGGTCGACCGGCTTGCCACGGAAGTTGTGCGCTACGCTCGCGAGCGCGACCCGGACGAGCGAACGATGGCGGCCGTCTCGATAGCGATCGACACGGCCAAGGCGACGATCAAAGACTGCCGCCACCTCGCAGCCCCTCCCAAAGATCAGGGTTCGCTTCGATCGCTGAGATCCCTTCGAGCGCATGGATCGGACGCGTGAGCGAGCGAGGTCGAGAAGGTTGCTGACAAGCAGACGTTGCAGAGGTCCGGAAAGGGTGGAACGCGACCTCTGCGTCAAGGTGCAATCTCCCTTCACGAGAAGCCACGGTGCTTGTGGTGAATCGGCATCAAGGCACTTTGAGCACCAACTTACCACGCAAGTGACGCGCCTCACTGATCCGGTGGGCTTCGGCAGCCTCCGACAACGCGAAGGTGCGGATCTCTGGCGGGCGAATGGCCCCGGCTTCGATCAGATCGGCGACCCGGTTCATACCTTCTGCGGATCGTCTCACCGGCGGCTTCAGAGCCAAAATGCCATCCACCTCCGATGGAGGAGGTGGGCCACCGATGAAGGCGGCCCGCCCTCCCGGCCGCAGGACTAGGAGAGTTCGCTCGCCCGTCTCACCACCCACCGTATCGAGCGCCGCATCGCAGCCTTTCGCTGCCTCGACGAAGTCCGCTTCGTTGTAGTCTATGATCTCGTCGGCACCGAGGGAGCGCACGTAGGCATGATTGGCGGCGCTCGCCGTGGTGATGACATGCGCCCCGCGATGTTTGGCGAGCTGGATAGCGACGCCCGCGACGCCGCCCGCTCCACCCTGGATCAGGATCGTCTCGCCCGATTTCAGCTGCAACGTTTCTTCGATCGCGCTGACGGCAGTCAATCCGGTGAGAGCCATCGCGGCCGCCTGCTCATGCGAGACGCCGTTAGGCTTACGGCCCACGATGCCCGCCTTCAGCGCGATCTGCTCTGCGTAACCGCCCTCCACGCCCTGCATCGTGACAGCGAAGACATCATCACCCAAGCGGTAAGTTGTAACACCGGCACCTACAGCCACGATCGTGCCTGAAATATCCCGACCGAGGATGTGTGGAGATACGAGGTTTGGGTAACTGCCGCGCCGCTGCTTCCAATCGGCGGCGTTTATGCTCGCCGCTTTGACGTTGATCAGGACTTCGTCGTCTGCCGGCTTAGGCGCTGGTCGATCTCCGTAGACGAGGGCATCCGGTCCGCCGAACCGCTCGATGTAGACTGCCTTCACGACGTACTCATAGGCTCATGTCGATGCCAAGGTGCTACGCCCCACGCGCGCCGCTGCCTAGGGGTCCAAATCTGACGCCTGATACTATCCTGCACGGCCTGCTTTGGGTGCTCAACCTCGCCGCCGGGACCCTGGGCTGCGTTCGCCGCGGGTTCCGCTGCCGCGGTGTATCCCTGATGATCGCTAAGTAAACTTTCTGGGTCGTCGGGCAGGGGGACGGTGATGCCTTTGCCGGGGTGAACCCTCGACGCCCGCGGCAGCGCGGGCATGACGGCAGCGGGGAACCGCTGGTCCGCGCGCGAGGAGGCGAGTTTCTCGAGATTGGAGCTTAAGTTTGATTTTTGATCGGCGTGACATCCTGAAGGTAGGGCTCGGCGCGGCCTCGGTTCTTCCCGTCGGCGGTGAGGCGGTGGCCGGACCGGCGGCACCATCCGCGCCTGTGACGTCCGGGCCCAACGCGATGTCTTCCGCCGTGCCAGGAATGTATCGGATGCCGACGAGCGCCATCGACAGCCTGATCTTCCGCGATCTGTTCGGGTCGGCGGAGATGCGCCGGATCTGGTCCGACGAGTACCGGACGCAGATGTACCTCGACTGGGAGGCCGCCTTGGCGCGGGCGCAGGCGAAGGTCGGCGTGATCCCGCAGACGGCAGCGAACGAGATCACGCGGGTCTGCAAGGTAGAGAACATCGACTTCGCCCGCTACGCCGAGGAGACGCTGACCATCGGCTACCCGGTGCTGGGCCTCGTGCATCAGATCGCTCATCTCTGTCAGGGCGATGCAGGCAAGTACTGCCACTGGGGCGCGACCACCCAAGACATTACAGACTCGGCCACGATCCTGCAGATCAAGGCGAGCTTCGACCTGATCGCCGAGGATCTCGACCGGGCCATCGTGGCGACCGAGACGCTCGCGCGCGACCATCGCTCGACGCCGATGGCGGGCCGCTCGAACCTGCAGCAGGCCGTGCCGATCACCTTCGGCTTCAAGATGGCTCGGCTTCTGGCCACCCTGAAGCGTCACCGCACACGGCTAGTCGAGATCCGCCCCCGGATCGAGGTGTTCGAGTTCGGCGGCGCGGCCGGCACCCTGGCGACCCTCGGCGACAAGGGTTTTGCCGTTCAGGAGGCGCTGGCCAAGGAGCTCGGCCTCGCGCAGCCGGAGATCGCGTGGCACACGGAGCGCGACCGCGTGGCCGAGGCGGGCTGTTACCTCGGGCTGCTGACCGGCACCCTCGCGAAGTTCGCCACCGACCTGAAGCTGATGATGCAGACCGAGGTGGACGAGGCGGCCGAGCCCTACGTCACCAACCGCGGCTCCTCCTCCACCATGCCGCAAAAGCGTAACCCGATCTCCTGCTGCTACATCCACGCCTGCGCCGCGACCGTGCGCCAGGGTACGGCAGCCCTCCTCGATGCGATGGTCGAGGATCACGAACGGTCTACCGGCCCGTGGGAAATCGAGTGGATCGTGCTGCCGGAGGTCTTCACCCTCACGGGCGGCGCGCTGAAACAGGCGGTCTTCGTGCTGGAGGGCCTCGAAGTCCATCCGGACGCGATGAAGAGGAACCTCGGGCTTACCAAGGGGATGATCGTCTCGGAGGCGGTCATGATGGGGCTGGCGCCGAAGCTCGGGCGGGACAAGGCGCACGACGTCCTCTACGCCATCATCCACGATCCACAGATGGGCGACCGGTCGCTCGCCGAGATGCTCCTAGCCCGCAAGGAGGTGACGGATGTCATCTCTGAGGCCGAGATTCGCCGCCTGACCGATCCCGTGAACTATCTCGGCCTCTCCGAGGCAATGACTGATCGGGTGCTGAAGGCGAGCTGAGCTCCCGGGGTGTATCCTCGACTGGCATTCCGGCGGAGTTCGAGGGCGTCGAACGGTTGGAGAAGCCGCTTCAGCTCCGGCAGATCGTTGGTGCGGTCGCTCGGCTGATGTCTTCGGCCACGTAGCCCGAAAGCGGACGCTCCCAACGTCTCAGAAGGGTCGGAGGCGGAACGTCCGCTTCCGGGCCGGCAGCAAACTTCCGCTTATGGCGCCTTGTGGACCTTCGGCATGCTTCAGAGCGACCTGAGTGAGCGAGAGGGGGATGCCTTACAGCCGCCTGTGGATGGTCAGAGGGCGCCCTTGGCAGTGATCGCAGGATCGTATCCACTGCGTGTGCACACGAAGCTGAGGCGCCTGCAACTGCAATAACTTAGCTGATGCCTTCTGTTGAGGTCAGGCTGGGTGAGAATCCTGGCGCCCCAGCCAATTCTTCCCTGCGCATCAGCGGGTTAGAGGCCGAGACATCTCGGACACACAGGAACAGATGGTGATTTGAGCCGGCACGCTTCCCGGCACACCCCGGGCGAGGCAATCTGCAGCGAGCACGGGAGGCTCGCTTGGCCAACATCTACAAGCGTGGACGGGTCTGGTGGGGACGCGCGAACGTCCACGGCGTCGAGCACCGCACATCGCTGAAGACGCACCATGAAGCCGTCGCCAAGGCGAAACTGCGTGCGTGGCTTCCGGAGATCGGATCGCAGCCATACGCCCACTCGGTGCGCGGAAGCCTCGGCGGTATGCTGGCCAATCCCAAGAGGTCAGACGGCACGATCTACGCGATTGGCTATGGTGAGAAGGTCAAGATCGGTTGGACCGATGGCACGGTCGGCTACCGACGCGACGGCCTTCAGATCGGATGCCCTGAGGATCTGGAGGTGTTCGCGAGTCGACCCGGATCTTGAGCGGAGGAGCGAGCCCTTCACCGCCGCTTCGCTGATCACCGCATCCGGGATGAGTGGTTCCGTGTCGAAGGCGAAGTCGCAGCGTGGCTGGCCAGGGGCGCCCACCCTTCAGCGGTGTGACCCGCGCGCGATAGCCGGCCTCCCCCATCCCGCGCCGATGTCCGCGGACCATCATGACAGCACGAAAAGCGCCCTGGTACGAATCCGAAAGCGCTGGACCCGTGTCACGGCAAACGACACGCCGACAACCGATCGTGCAGCAAGGCGTTTGGGCAAACCCAAACCCTTATGGAAGCGCCATTAGGCTAGTCTGTGCGCTTTTGGCGCAGTTACCGGAACTGATGGGCCGACTCGGGAGCGAGCGCCACATCGGCGGTGCGATCCATAGCCTGCAAGGTGAGAAAACTCAACAAAAACAACATCTCGGAACAAAACTCTGACCGCCCGCCAAACATAAGCTGCTAGGCCCGGGGTCATTGGCACTTACACGAATGACATCGTATATGCGCGACTAGTGCCAGGCGCGCTAGATGAGCTGAATAAAAGAAATCCTTCAGATGGGCACGGTCACAGAAAGCACAAGCACTTCCAGCATCTTACTGACAAATTCGGTCACCCTAAGCTCAAAGACCACTTGGGTGACGTCGTCCTGCTGATGAAAGACTCTAACTCATGGCCTGAGTTCAGAAGGCTATTGGAGAGGGTGAAGCCCAGGATCAGCGCGCCGGGCGAGTTGCCCTTCAATCCAGGACAACCGTAGCCACGCCATGGCCGATCGGAAGTCCACGGGCGTGATCACCTGGCGCCGGACCTTCGACGACGCGCCCCACGATTTTGTCGCGGAGCGGGACGGTCTCACGCTCGGGCGCATTCATCGGCACAGGCCGGGCGGGTTAGAGCGCGAGGTCTGGTTCTGGACCGCGAGCGGGCTCCTCACGACGGCCGCGGAGATCGGCAAGGTGTACGGTGTAAGCCGGCGGCGCGCCGCGCAATGCGAAGAAGAGGGGCGGCATGGTCAGGCTCCACAGCAGGAACATGCTCGCCGCGTGCGACAGGCTGTTCCCGGACAGCCGCACGCCGATCCCGTTGACCACGGTGTAAGCCCCGATCTGAAGGCCGGTGAGCAGCGCGGCGGGAAGGAAGTCGGCGCGCACCCGCCGCCCCTGCAGGGCGAGCGAGAGGATACCGCCGGAGACCAGCGCGACGCCAACGATCGGCAGGACGCCGAGGGCTTCCTGCGCGAACAAGGCCGCGCCCAGCGCCACGGGGACGGGCGAGGAGCCGCGCGCGATCGGATAGGTCTGCCCGGGGTCGCCAGAGCGATAGGTCCACACGAGGGACAGGTTGTCGGCCGTATGGATGCGGGCGGAACTGATCACGTACGGCCAACCCGCCGCGTTCGGCCAGGGCAGGAACACCATCGTCGCCGCCGAAACGCAGGCGACGGCGATCATCATCAGCGTCATCGACCAGAGGCGGTCTCTGCCGCCGCGCAGCACCGCGTTCCAGCCGGCGTGCAGGAACGCTGCGGCCATGACGCAGGCGAGGACGAGCGGACTCATGCGCGGTCGCTCCTCTCGTGCGTCACGGGCGCCTCGGCACGGCGAGATGCGGTGCCAGGGCGAGCATGAGCGGGACGACGGCGAGGGCCATCGCTGCGGCAGCGACCGCCGCCCAGCTCGGCCCAACCGCGTCGCCGAGCGGGCCGTAGAGCAGGGGAGCGGCCAGCGCGGAGCCGCCGAGGGTGCAGGTGTAGAAGATCGCGAAGGCCCGCTCGACGCGTCCGCCCGGCGCCAGATCCGGGACCGTGCCGTACAGCACCGAGGATGTGCCGTTCAGCATCAGGCCGAGCCCCGGCAGCACGACGAGGGCGGGCGCCAGCGGAAGGATGATCATCGCCAGGATCGCCACGGCCGTGCCGACCTCCGTGAGGAGCACGCTGCGCGTCACCCCGAAGCGCTCCCCGAGCCGGCCGAACGCCGCCTTGCCGAGGGCACCGCCGACGGCGACGAGCGCGAAGGCCATGCCCACCGCGGAGAGCGCCGCGCCCTTCTCCTGCAGCAGGAACGGCAGGTAGACGAGAAAGGCCGGGCGCGCGGCGTTGTCGAGCATGCCGATCGCGACGAGGAGCCCGAAGGCGGCCCGCTGCGGCGGCGGGTCGGCCCCTTGCGCCACATCGTGCGGAGCCGGCCGCGCGCGCTCCCCCGCCGCGCCGCGCGCGCAGGGCTCGCGCGGCAGCAGGCCGGCGACCCCGACCGCGACGGCCAGACCGAGACCGGCGACGAGCCAGAGCACGGAGCGCCAGTCGAGCCCGGCGAGCAGCAGGCCGACGAGCGGCGGCAGCGCCGCCTTCCCGAGATCGCCGGCGAAGTTGTAGGTGCCGAGTGGGCCGCGCGCGCCGCGCCCGTAGGCCCGCGCGATCACCGCGGAGGCGAGCGGGTGCTGGGTGCTGCTGCCCGCTCCGGCGAGCGCGAGGGCCCCGCAAAGCCCGACCACGCCGCCCGAGGCCCCGGCGAGCGCGTAGCCGCCCGCGCTGAGCAGCGTGCCGAGCACCAGAACGCTGCGGGCGCCGAGTGCGCGGGCGAGCGCGGTCGCGGGCATCTGCAGGCCGGCCAGGGCGCCGACATAGAGCGCGCGCACCAGCGCGAGGGCGACGTAGCCCAGGCCGAACTCCGCCTGCCAGACCGGCAGCAGCACGTAGATCAGGTCCGTATAGCCGTCGTGCAGCGCGTGATTGATGCCGGCGGCGGCCAGCGTCCTCGCGGGCCGCGGTGCGGCACCGGCCTCCGGACAGGGCGGGCCCGCGGCCCGCGCCTCCGTTCCCTCGGCGGTCGTCGTCGGCATGAAGCGCCCCCTGTCCGGCGTGCGGTGCGGCCTGCGGCCGCCGTCGTGAGCGCTACATCCGTGAGCTTCCGGCGATGAGCCACGTTTGCCTCACGGTATCCGTGCGCTAAGCTCACGGGTGCCGGCCCCGGGATCCGATGCGTCGCCTTCCGCCCCTTCACGCTCTGCGCGTCTTCGAGGTCGCCGCCCGTGCCGGCAGCCACGCCGCAGCGGCGGCCGAGCTCGGGCTCACCCACGGGGCCGTCAGCCGGCAGGTCGCCGCGCTGGAGGCGTGGTTCGGCCAGCGCCTCTTCGTGCGGGTCGGACGGAACGTAGTGCCTACGCCGGCGGCACGGGCCTTCGCGGAGGCCGTCAGCCTCACCTTCGACCGGCTCGATGCCGCGGCCGAGATCTGCGGCCGGCCTCTCGCGCCGCGGACCCTGCGGGTGAGCACACCCACGACCTTCGCGATGCGCTGGCTGATTCCCCGTCTGGATCGCTTCCACGCGGCACGGCCGGAGGCGGAAGTGGTCGTCACGACGACGACCACTCTGCACAACGCTCTGCGGGGCGGCTTCGACCTCGCAGTCCGGCGCGAGCCACGGCTCGGCGCGGGTGCCCACCATCCCTGGGGGGCCTACCGCGCCGTCCCCTTCCTGGCGGAGGCCAACACGCTCGTGGCGAGCCCGTCCCTGCTTGCCGCCCGTCCCCTTCGCTCACCGTCGGACCTTGCAGGCGGCACTTTGCTGACGAGCGAGACCCGCCCAGGCGACTGGGGCGACTGGCTCGCCGCCGCCGGCCTGCCCCTGGAACTGGGCCCCCGACGAACGTTTGATCATTACTTCGTCGCGTTGCAGGCGACGGCGGACGGGCTCGGCTACGGCGTTGGTCCGCTGCCCGTGCTGTCCGGTGATCTCGCGGCGGGCCGTCTCGTTGCGCCCTTTCCCGAGATCGTCGTGCCCCGCCCCGGCTACGTGGCTCTGGTGCCGAACGACGCGGACAAGACACCGACGCTCACCGCGTTCATCGACTGGCTCGTCGCCACGAGCGCGGGCGGGGCCTGACGATCGCCGGGGGCGGTAGGACGGACATTCCGTCGCCGGGTGGAATGCGCTAGCGTTCGATTCAGCGCGAACGAGCTTTCGCATGCTGGCAGATCCTGCTCGCTCGCGCCTCGACAGCTTTCGCTCACGTCCCTGGAGGCCGGACAGCATGCTCTCGGAGCGTCAGAATGCGATCATGACCATCGCCCGCAGCGATGGCCGTGTGCTCGTCGAGGCCTTGTCCGGACACTTCGCGGTCAGCGTCCAGACCATCCGCAAGGATCTCAACGACTTGTGCGATGCGCGTCTCCTCTCGCGCATCCACGGCGGCGCGGTGCTCGGGGCGGGAGCCGAGAACCTCGGCTACGAGGCGCGCCACGCGCTGGCGGCCCCCGAGAAGGCCGCGATCGCCCGCGCCGCAGCCGACTTGATCCCGGACCGCTCCTCGCTGTTCATCAACATCGGCACCACGACCGAGGCGGTCGCCAGTGCCCTGCTCAGCCATTCCGGTCTGATGGTGATCACCAACAATCTCAACGTCGCTCACGCCCTGCGCGCGAGCCCGGAGATCGAGTGCGTCGTGGCGGGCGGTCTCATCCGGCGCTCGGATGGAGGAATCGTCGGGGAGGCGGCCGTCGACTTCATCCGCCAATTCAAGGTGGATTTCGCGGTCATCGGCGCCTCGGCCATCGACGAAGACGGGTCGCTCCTCGATTTCGACTATCGGGAGGTCCGAGTGGCGCAGGCGATTATCGCCAACGCGCGCCACGTCATGCTCGTCGCGGATGCGACCAAGTTCGAGCGCAGCGCGCCCGTGCGCCTCGCCCATCTCGGCCAGATCGGCACCTTCGTGACGGATCGCTGTCAAAGCGAGGCCCTGCGCGATCTCTGCCGCGCGTCCGGGGTGCGCCTCGTTGAAACGGGACGTTGACCATCGACTTTCGGTTGACTTTCGTTTGGCTTCGAATTTAATCCTCCGGCTTTCGCAGCTGCCTTCCAACGTCGCAGCCCGAAAACGGGGAGGCCCATGCGAACCTTCGACGTCGCCGTCATCGGTGGTGGGATCAACGGCTGCGGCATCGCCCGCGACGCGGCGGGGCGCGGCTACTCGGTCGCGCTTACAGAGCAGAACGACCTCGGCAGCGGGACCTCGTCCTGGTCGACGAAGCTGATCCACGGCGGCCTGCGCTACCTCGAGCACTACGAGTTCCGCCTCGTGCGCGAGGCGCTGGCGGAGCGCGAGGTGCTTTGGAGCATCGCACCCCACATCGTGCGTCCCCTGCGCTTCGTGCTGCCGCTGCACGCGGGTCTGCGCCCGGCCTGGCTGCTGCGCGCCGGCCTGTTCCTCTACGACCATCTCGGCGGCCGCAAGCGGCTGCCCGCCACGCGCCCGGTAGACCTCACCGGCCCCCTCGGCGCTCCCCTTAAGGCGGCGTTCCGGCGGGGCTTCGAGTATTCCGACGCGCGTGTGGACGATACGCGCCTCGTCGTTCTCAACGCGCGTGACGCCGAGGTGCGGGGCGCCGAGATCGCGGTGCGCAGCCGCGTCGTCTCGGCCCGCCGGGTGGGCAGCATGTGGCGCATCGTCCGGCGCGACCTCCGGTCCGGCCGGGAGGAGGAGATCGCCGCGCGCTTCCTCGTCAACGCGGCCGGCCCCTGGGTCGACCGGGTGATCCAGGGGCCCCTCGGACGGAGCGAGGCCCGGCACGTGCGCCTCGTCCAGGGCTCGCACATCGTGGTGCGCCGGCTCTACGAGCACGACCGGGCCTTCATCTTCCAGAACGCGGACGGCCGCATCATCTTCGCCATCCCGTACGCGAACGGCACCACGCTCGTGGGCACCACCGATCGCGACTTCTCCGGCGATCCGGCGGATGCGGCGATCACCGAGGAGGAGACCGACTATCTCCTGCGCGCGGCCAGCGAGTACTTCGCCGAGCCGCTTCGCCGCGCGGACATCGTCTGGTCCTTCTCGGGCGTGCGCCCGCTCTTCGACGACAACGCCTCCACGGCGCAGGAGGCGACGCGCGACTACGTTCTCAAGACGGAGGGCGGGCCCGGCGAGGCGGCTTTGCTCAACATCTTCGGCGGCAAGATCACGACCTACCGCAAGCTCGCCGAGGACGCCGTCGCGGAGATCGGCCGCCAGCTCGGGGCACGGGGGCGCTCCTGGACAGGGACCAGTCCGCTTCCCGGCGGCGACTTCCCGGTGGACGGGGTCGCCGAACTGGAAGCCGCCCTCGCGCGCGCGGCACCCCGGCTCGCGGCCTCCACGGTCGAGCGCCTGGTGGCGGCCTACGGGACCGATGCGTTGCGCATCGCCGCGGATCTCGGGCCCGACCTCGGCCACGGGCTCCACGCGGGCGAGCTGCGCTGGATGGTCGAGCGGGAATGGGCGCGCACCGTCGAGGACGTGCTCTGGCGCCGGTCGAAGCTCGGCCTCGCCTTCTCGGCCGACGAGGTCGCGGCGTTGCGGACGACGATGGCCACCCTGACGGGCTCGCTCGACGACGCCGCGACCGGTCCCGCGACGGCTGCCGGCTGAGGTGGCTCCGAGGCACGAGCCTGCGACAGGACTCGAAGACGGCGGCCCGGCCTCGGCCGGAGACACGCCAAACCCGAAGGGGGAAACGATGTTGCGACGAGACGATGCCGCGCGGTGGCGGCGCAGGGCGAGGCCTGACCTGCCGATCGCGTGCCTGCCGGGGGGGCCGGGCAACGGTCGCCGCTGCGCGGCGAGGCTGGCCGCCGAGGGCGGCCCCGAGGGCAGCCACCGGTCCCATTCCGCGACCCTGCCGCCCGGATCCGGTCACGGCCTCGCACACGGGGGCGCACGATGATCGGCTTCCTCGCGCCCGCCGCGCACCGGCCGCTGATCCCGCCGGACCGCATCGATCCGACCTACCGCCGGCTGCGGTGGCAGATCTTCGCGGGCATCTTCCTGGGCTATGCGGGCTACTACCTGCTGCGCAAGAACTTCTCTCTGGCCATGCCCTACCTCGTCGAGCAGGGCTACAGCCGCGGCGAGCTCGGCACCGCCCTATCGGCCGTGGCCATCGCCTACGGCCTGTCCAAGTTCCTCATGGGCCTGGTCTCGGACCGATCCGATTCCCGCTACTTCCTGCCCATCGGCCTCGTGCTCTCGGCGCTGGTGATGTTCCTGTTCGGCTTCGCGCCCTGGGCGACCTCCAGCGTGAGCATCATGTTCGTGCTGCTCTTCCTCAACGGCTGGTTCCAGGGGATGGGCTGGCCGCCGAGCGGGCGCACGATGGTGCACTGGTGGTCGCAGAAGGAGCGTGGCGGCGTCGTCTCGGTCTGGAACGTGGCGCACAACGTCGGGGGCGGCCTGATCGGTCCGTTGTTCCTGCTCGGTCTCGCGTGGTTCAACGACTGGCACGCGGCCTTCTACGTTCCCGCGACGGTGGCCCTCGGCGTGGCGGTCTTCGCCTTCCTGACCATGCGGGACACGCCGCAATCCTGCGGCCTGCCCTCGGTCGAGACCTGGAAGCAAGATTATCCGGAAGGGTACGACGCGAACCACGAGCGCGAGTTCTCGACGCGGGAGATTTTCGTCGAGCACGTGCTGAAGAACCGGCTGCTCTGGTACATCGCCTTCGCCAACGTGTTCGTCTACCTGCTGCGCTACGGCGTGCTGGACTGGGCTCCCACCTACCTGAAGGAGGCCAAGCACTTCTCTGTCGACAAGACCTCCTGGGCCTATTTCCTGTACGAGTGGGCCGGCATCCCGGGCACCCTTCTCTGCGGCTGGTTGTCCGACAAGCTGTTTCGCGGCAACCGCGGTGCCACCGGCGTCGTGTTCATGGTCGGCGTCCTGATCGCGACGCTGGTCTACTGGCTCAACCCCGAAGGCAATCCGGGCATCGACCTCGCGGCGCTGATCTGCATCGGCTTCCTGATCTACGGTCCGGTGATGCTGATCGGCCTGCAGGCCCTGGAACTGGTGCCCAAGAAGGCCGCCGGAACGGCGGCCGGGTTCACGGGGCTGTTCGGCTACCTGGGCGGCTCTGTGGCGGCCAGTGCGCTGGTCGGCTACACGACGGACCATTATGGCTGGAACGGCTGCTTCGTCCTCCTGCTGTCCGCCTGCGTTCTCGCGATCGTCTTCCTGGCTCTGACCTTGAGGCACGACGGCGCTGCCGCCAAGCGACACGCCTGACGATCGGCTGCGCGTACCGAGCCGCTCGGTACGCGCAGCCATCGCACGGGTTCGGCGTCCTGCCCGCGCGGGATCTTCGTGCAGCGTCGACGGCGCCGCGGGCAGCGACCGGGGTCCTACCCTCGGCACGATCAGGCTGCCCGGGGCAGGGTCCGGCCGATGGCGTGCCGATCCGCGCGCAACCGCTCTCCGCGTCACCCGTTGTTCGCCACGAGGGATAGGGAGACGGCTAATGAAATGGACAGCGGCCTTCGCGCCGGCGCCAGGTGGCGCCAGCCAGGCGCTCGCCGAACTGTCGGAGGCGGACTGGATACCCGTCGATCAAGTCAAGCAGAGGCTCAGGGAAGCAGGTCATACGCGCATCACCGCATCGGGGCCGACGACGGCCGCTGGAAGGGTGAGTGGGTCAGGAACGGCGTGACCATGGAGTTTCACGCCGGTCTCGAAACAGGAGCGATCACGAAGGAGAAGCCGGATAAGGACTGACCGCACAGGATCGGAGGCTCGTCATCGCAGTTCGGCCTCTCGGGCATGAAGCGGAAAAAGGGCACGGCGTTTCTCGTCGCGGTGCGGCAGAAGCGCGAGGCCGTGCGGGTCTATGCCGTCATCGCCCATTCCGAGACCGACGCGCTGGATCGGATGCGTGCCCTGGCCATCGACGGTATGCAGGTTGAGATCACAGGTTCCCTCTCGCGGGATCTGGTGCGTCGCCTAGATCTGAAGCCCAGCGAGATACGCCTCATCTGAGTGTCGCGATCCGAACGAACGAGCGAAGGGGGAGCTGAATGCTGGGTTGGTTTCGGGCGCTGATGCCGCGCGAGGACCGCTTTTTCGACCTCTTCGCCCGCCACTCCCAGACCCTGATCGCCGGAGCCGAGGCGCTTCAGGGGGTTCTGAAGGGCGGCGAGGACGTCCCGCGCTACTGCCAGATCATCGTCGACCGGGAGCACGAGGCGGACGCGATCACCGCCGAGGTGCTGCTCGCCGTGCGACGCAGCTTCATCACACCGTTCGACCGCGGCGACATCAAGGACCTGATCCAGTCGATGGACGACGCCATCGACCAGATGAACAAGACCGTTAAGACCATCGCGCTCTACGAGGTGCGCAGCTTCGATCCGCTGATGCGGGAGATGGGCGAGACCGTGCTCGAGGCCGCACGGCTCACCGCCGAGGCGGTACCGCTTCTCAACGCGGTTGGAACTCATGCCTCCCGCATCAGCGCGCTGACGGAGGCGATCACCCGCGTCGAGGGCCGCTCTGACGCGCTGCAGGAGCGTGGCCTGAAGGCCCTCTACCAGGCGCACCGCAAGGACGGCGGCGACGGCGACACCATGGCCTACATCATCGGCGCCGAGATCTACGGGCACTTGGAGGACGTCGTCGATCGCTTCGAGGACGTCGCCAACGAGATCAGCGGCATCGTGATCGAGAACGTGTGATCTGCATGGACGCCGTCTCGCTCGCGCTCCCCGCTCTGGCCGGCCTCATCGCGGTCGCGCTGTTCTTCGACTTCCTCAACGGTCTGCACGATGCGGCGAACTCCATCGCCACCATCGTGTCGACCCGTGTGCTGCGGCCGCAATACGCGGTTCTGTGGGCCGCCTTCTTCAACTTCATCGCGTTCCTGTTCTTCGGCCTGCACGTCGCGCAGACGCTCGGCACCGGCATCGTCGATGCGGGCATCATCGATCCGCGGGTGATCCTGAGCGCGCTGGTGGGCGCCATCGCGTGGAACATCGCCACCTGGGTGCTCGGAATCCCGTCGAGCAGCTCACACGCGCTGGTCGGGGGCCTCGTCGGGGCCGGCATGGCGAAGGCGGGCCTCGACGTGGTGGTCTGGGCCGGCCTGCTGAAGACGGTCGCCGCCATCGTGCTCTCCCCGCTCCTCGGCTTTCTGCTGGCGCTCCTGCTCGTCCTCATCGTGTCCTGGAGTTGCCGACGGGCGACGCCCTTCGCGGTCGATAGAAGCTTCCGGGTCCTGCAATTCGTCTCGGCCTCGCTCTACTCCCTCGGGCACGGGGGCAACGACGCTCAGAAGACCATGGGGATCATCGCGGTGCTGCTTTACTCGCAGGGCCATCTCGGCGGCACGTTCCACGTGCCGCTCTGGGTGGTGCTGGCCTGCCAGTCGGCGATGGCGCTCGGGACCTTGTTCGGCGGCTGGCGCATCGTGCACACGATGGGCTCGAAGATCACCCGGTTGAACCCGATGCAGGGCTTCTGCGCCGAGACCGGGGGCGCGATGACGCTGTTTCTGGCGACATGGCTCGGCGTGCCGGTCTCGACCACGCACACCATCACGGGAGCGATCGTCGGCGTTGGCGCCGCCCGACGGACCTCGGCGGTGCGCTGGGGCGTGGCCGGCAACATCGTGATCGCCTGGGTGGTGACACTTCCCGCGGCGGGCCTCATCGCAGCAATCTGCCATGCGTTGATTACGCTGCTTGTCTGAACGTGGCTTCGCCTACCGCTCAGGGCCTGAGCCAAGCAGTCTGAAACGCTAGACATGCTCGCCGGTGCGGCCGAGAGCATTGTATCTTCGTCGATTCAGCAGTGAGCCATGGACGTCATCGCCAACCCGATCGAAGCAGACGGCACTGAGTGGAGCCTATACGATTGCTCTGGCCACTATCTCGGCCTGATCCGTAAGTCAGCTTGGCCGAACGAGTCCTCTGTGATTCCACTGGAGCGTGGATGCCGTCTCGATGGCATTCCTGCCTTCCATGCTTCGTTGAATAACGTCCTGACTGCGATGGAGCACCACGTCGATGGCACGTGTGGGCTTGTCGGGGGCTCAGCGCACCAATGTACGCCCCACCTCTTCGCGATAGGATGAGGCTATAACAGCCGCTTCTGGTGCCCAACGGCTGGCGCCTCCGCTCCCGTAACACCAAGATGGGATGCGTCTGCGATTAATGGCGGTCAGGTCCGTTGCACCTTTTCGCCGATGGCTGCTCATCCACTTCATCCGGACCTTCGGAAAAGGCGACCCTAACATCTGCAAGGAGTCAAGAGTTCGCCCTAGTCTTGTTTGGTTGCGCACCAATCCTGGGTGGTCTCTGCAGCGGCGGCCTGGGATCAAGAAGGATCGGGACTCTACCGTTCCCGCCACGCCTTGGCGATCTGATCGGTGAGCGGCTTGGTGAGGTAGCTGAGCACTGAGCGCTCACCGATCTGCAGGAAAGCCTCGACGGGCATGCCCGGTACTAGCCTCAGGCTGCCGAGACGCGCCCGCTCGGCCTCCGCGACGCCGATGCGAACCGTGTAGTAGCTCAGTCCGGTCTTGGGATCCTGGCTCACGTCGGCCGAGACGCGGGTCACCTGACCGTCGATCTCAGGTGTTGTGCGCTGATTGAAGGCAGAAAAGCGCAGCACCGCTCGCTGATCGAGCTGGACGCTGTCGATGTCCTGCGGCTGGATCCGGACCTCGACGGCGAGCTGGTCGGAGGAGGGCACGATCAGCATAGCGGGCTCGGACGGTATCACGAGGCCGCCGACCGTATGCACGGTCATTTGGTGCACCACCCCGTCCTGCGGCGCGCGCAGGTCCACACGCTTCAGTTGGTCCTCGGCCGCCACCCGCTTCTCGACGAGCTCCGACCGCTTGGCCCGGATCTCCGAGAGGTCCTTGCCGACTTCGGTCCGCATATCGCCGTCGACTTGTAGGATCTGCAGCTGCGTCTCGGTGATCTTGCCACGGGCCGCCGCGGTCGAGGCCGTGAGCTGGCCGCGCTCGCCCTCAAGCCTCGCAGCGTCGCGTTCCAGCGCGGTCACCCGCGCGTAGGGCACGAGGTTCTTCTCGTAGAGTTCGCGCACGCCCTTGAGCTCCGTGCCGATCAGCGCGATCTCGCGCGTCTTGGCGCCAGCCTGCTCGGTCAGCCCGGTGATCTCCTGTCGCAGCTGGGCGACGCGCTCGCGGAGCTGGGCTTTCTGGCCCTCGCGCCCGCTGAGCCGGGCGGCGAAAAGCCGCCGCTCGCCCTCCAGCAGGTTGGCGACCGTGCGGTCGTAGCCGGCGCGGGCGGAGAGATCCTCCGGGAAGGCGATCGCCGCCGCTCCATCCCGCTCTGCCTCGTCGCGGGCCTGGCGCGCGGCGAGCTCGTCGAGCGCCTTCAGCACGATGTCGAGGCCCGCCCGCGTCTGGGTCTCGTCGAGGCGCACCAGCACCTCGCCGGCTTGGACGCGCGCGCCTTCTCGCACCCGCAGCTCGCCGACGACGCCGCCGGTCGGGTGCTGGACCTTCTTCACCTCGGACTCGACCACGAGCTGGCCGGGCGCGATCACCGCGCCGGCGATCTGGGTCAGCACCGCCCAGGAGCCGACCCCGAGGACGAGCGCGCTCGACAGCCCGAGCGCCTGTGCGAGGTGGCGGCGGATCGCGGCCTGGGCGCGCGGGCGCGGCGGTCCGGGACGGGCGGTCGGATCGAGCAGGAGGGTGGCCGGGCCGGCCGGGTTGAGACTCGCGGCCATCAGGCGCTCTCCTGCAGGACAGGGACCGGCGCGGGGGCCGGAATGGGATTGGATTCGGGCTCGGGCACGATGGTCGGCGGCGGGGCGGGCGCCGGGCGCAGTACGCGTCGGAAGACCTCGTCCTTCGGGCCGAAGGCCTGAGCGCGACCTTCGGCCATCATCAGCACGAGGTCGACGGCGGCGAGCGCGCTCGGGCGATGGGCCACCACCACGCAGATGCCGCCCCGGCGGCGCACGCCCAGGATCGCCTCGGTCAGCGCCGCCTCGCCCTCGTTGTCGAGGTTGGCGTTGGGCTCGTCCAGCACGACGAGGAACGGGTTGCCGTAGAGCGCGCGGGCGAGGCCGATCCGCTGGCGCTGGCCGGCGGACAGGCCCGCGCCGCCTTCCCCGATCCGGGTGTCGTAGCCCTCGGGCAAGCGCAGGATCAGCTCGTGTGCGCCCGCCGCCTCCGCGGCCGCGATCACCGCCGCGGGATCGGGCTCCGGCTCGAAGCGACCGATATTGTCCGCGATCGTGCCGGCGAACAGCTCGGCTTCCTGCGGCAGGTAGCCGAGATGGCGTCCGAGGTCCGCGCTCGACCACTGGTCGAGGGCCGCCCCGTCGAGGCGGACCTTCCCGCGCCCCGGTGGCCAGACCCCCACGAGGGCGCGCACGAGCGAGGACTTGCCCGAGGCCGAGGGGCCGATCACCCCCAGCGCCTGGCCGGCCTTCAGCACGAAGCCGAGATCCTGCACCACGAGCCGCATCGTGCCGGGCGGGGCGACGCTGATGCCCTCGACCGCGAGTTCCCGGGCCGGCGCCGGCAGGGCGTGGGGCTGCCCTGAGGCCGGGATGCGGGCGAACAGCTCGGCGAGACGGCCCCAGGCCTGACGGGCCTGGACGAAGCCCTTCCAGTTGGCGATGGCGAGCTCGGCCGGCGCGAGAGCCCGCGAGACCAGGATGGAGGCGGCGATGATCACGCCGGAGCTCGCCTCGCCCCGGATGACGAGCCAGGCGCCCAGCGCCAGCACGCCCGATTGCAGGGCCATGCGGAAGACCTTCGAGACGGCGCCGAGGCCCCCCGCGACGTCGGCCACGCGGGCCTGCGCGTCCATGTACGCGCGGTTGGCCACGGCCCAGCGGGCGGAGAGCCGGCCCTGCATGCCGAGGGCTGCCAGCACCTCGGCGTTGCGCCGTCCGGCCTCGGCGAGCCCGTTGCGGCGCAGGCCGTGCCCGGTCGCGGCCTGCGCTGGCTCCCGAGTGGTGCGCTCGGTGGTGACGGTGATCAGCGCGAGCACGCAGGCGCCGCCGAGAGCCGCCAGCCCGATCAGCGGGTGGAACAGCACGCAGACCGCGAGATAGATCGGGATCCAGGGCAGGTCGAAGAGGGCGCCGGGGCCTGCGCCCGCCAGGAAGGCACGGACCTGATCGAGGTCGCGCAGGGGAAGCAGGCCGTCGCCCGGGGGGGCGCCCTTCAGGGGTGCGCGCACGACGAGGTCGAAGACCCGGGCCGAGAGCGCCTCGTCGAGGCTTGCCCCGACCCGGGCGAGCACGCGGGCGCGCAGCGTCTCGAGCGCGCCCTGGAAGCCGTAGAGAACGAGGGCCAGCACCATCAGGCCGACGAGCGTCGGTATCGAGCGGCTCGGGATGACCCGGTCGTAGACCTCCAGCATGAAGAACGAGCCGGTGAGATAGAGCAGGTTGACGAGCCCGCTCATCAGGGCGGTCCCCAGGAAGGCGGTCCGGCACGGTGCCAGCGCCGCCGCGAGTTCGGCACGTCCCTGTTTGGCGATCACGGTACACTCTCGAACGCTGAGGGGATGGGAGGTGGTCGATGGCTTCGGACGCGGCATCCGAGCCGCGCGGGGTCCCCGCGCCCCTGCGGGAGAGGGGGCCCGCGCCGCGTCCGGCGAAGGATGCACCGGTGTCGAGCGTCACCGATGCCGAGTGGGGGGCGCGCCCGGCGACCGGGCGCGCCCGCCTCAGGCCAGCGCGCGGCCCTCCTGCAGCCCGTACTGGATGTAGTGGGCGAGCGGATCGATGCCGGCCGCCGCCACGTCGGGGTTGCGCGCCAGGTAGGCGTCGGTGTCGAACGCGGCGCTCGGGTTGCGGCCCTCGTGCCATCCCACCTCCTGGTAGTGGAGCAGCGGGTTTTCGCCGGTCGCGGCGACGTCCGGGTTCTGCTGGAAGTAGTAGGCCGTGTCGAAGAGCCCGTTCGGATTCCGCGCCTCCGCCGCCCCGTAGTTCAGGTAGTGCTGGAGGGCGTAGCTCTCCGGGGTCACGCCCGCCGGGACCGAGGCCGCGACGTCCCGGTTCTGTGCGAGGTAGAAGCTCGCGTCGAACCCGCCGATCGCCGGGTTGGGCCCGTCGCTCTCCCCGGCGTAGACGGTGCGGCCCTCGGCCCGACCGAAGTTCAGGTAGTGAGCGAGCGCCCCGGAGCCTGAAGCCGCCACGTCCGGGTTCGAGTGCAGATAGGCCTCGGCCGAGAAGTCCGCGCCGGGGCTGCGCCCCTCCCGCTCGCCGGATTGCAGGTAGTGTTCGAGCGGGTTGACGCCGGCGGCGGCGACGTCCGGGTTCTCGGCGAGGTACTGGCCGGTCCGGAAGTAGGCGTTCGGGTCGCGCCCCTCGTGCCAGCCGAAGACCGCGTAGTGCAGGTCGGCATCGACATGCGCCTGCCAGACGTCGAGGTTCTTCGCGTAGTAATAGATGTCATCGACGAGGCGGTTGCCGTCGTTGTTCTGGATCTGCCCGTCGGTGAAGTTCAGCGTGTCGATGCCGCTGACGTCGGTGACGACGCCGTCCGGTCCGACGAGGACCAGGGCCTCGCCCGCGAGCCCCACCTTCGCCTGCGTGAAGGAGAAGTCGAAGCTGGCGCTCGCCTGCGGGCGCACGCCGTCGAGCTGGATGTCGAGGGTGGACTCGGCGGTGCGACCCGCGGCATCCGCCGCCGTGTAGGTGAAGTGCTGGCGGTCGCCGAAGCCGACCGGCAGGTTGTTGGCCCCGATACCCTGGTAGCTGTAGCTGCCGTCCGCCGACACCGTCAGGGTGCCGAAATCCGTCACCACCCGGGCGGCACCCTCGCTGGGCACCGCGACCGCGAGCCCGTCGGCGAACCGCACCGCCGTTACCTGCAGGCCGCCGCCCGCATCGTTCGCCAGCAAGTTGCCCGTGATGGCGGGCGCGTGCGTCACCGTCTGGTTGAGGTCCGCGACGAGGGCCGGGCCGCCCTCTTCGCCGAGGCCGGAGCCGGGCGGCGTCACGCCGCCGTCGCCTGTCCCGCCGCCCGTCCCGTCGCCCGGGGTCGTATCGATCACCAGCGTGACCGGTCCGGCGGCCGGACCGCGGTTGCCGGCCGTGTCGACGGCCGTCACGGTGACGCCGTAGCTGCCGTCGGCGAGCGTCGGAGCCTCGACGGTCCAGCGGCCGTCCGAGCCGGCGATGCCGGTGACGACGACCGGCGTGGTCGGCGTGTCGATGACGACCTCGACCGTCGTACCGGGCTCGGCCGTGCCGGTGAGCGCCGGCGTCGGGTCGGCGACGCTGCCGCCGGTCTGGCCCACGGCGCCCTCCAGGACGGGAGCCGTCGGCACCACCGTGTCGATGGTGATCGGCAGCGCCTGCGAGGGGGCCGAGGCCGTCCCCGCGCCGTCGGCCGTCGTGGCGACGAGGCTGTAGGTCCCATCCGCCAGCGCCGGCAGGGCGACCTGCCAGGACCCGTCGGCGCCGACCGTGCCGGTGACCGAGCGCGGATTGCCGGCATCGGTGAAGGCGATCGTCACGGAGGAGCCGGGCGTGCCGGTGCCGAAGACCGTGGGCGTCGCGTCGGCGGTGACGCCGTCGCCCGGGGTTCCGGTATCGTCCTGAATGCCGGCGATCACCGGCGTCGCCGGTGCGGGGGGCGGCGTGACGACCCCGCCACCGTCACCGCCTGCGCTGCCACCATCTCCTCCGCCACCGTTGCCGCCTCCGCCGCCCGGCTGGGCGCCGACGACCACCGCATTGCCGTTGGCCGAGGCGATGTTGCCAGCGACGTCGGAAACAGTGACCGAGGCGGTCACCGTGCCGCTGAGCGTCGACAGGTCGGCCGTGTAGGCGCCGTCCGCGGCGACGTTCGCGGTGACGGTGCGGGTGCCGTCCGTGAAGGTGACGACGGCCGCCGCGTCCGCGTCGAGCCCCGTCAGGGTGAAGGTCGCCGCCGCGGCCTCGTCCGGATCGAGCACGCCGTCCGCCGTCCCGTCGAGGCTGAGCGCGACCGCCGGCAGGCTGTCGGCCACCGTGTCGATCGTCAGCCGCAGGGCGTCCGCCGTGGCGCTCGCGAGCGCGCCGTCGGCGCTCCGGGTCGTCACCGAGAAGACGTAGGTTCCGTCGGCCAGCGTCGGCACGGCGAGGCTCCAGGTGCCGTCCGGTGCGACGTTGCCGGTGAGCGCGGGCGCCCCCGGGGCGCCGTCGTAGCGCACCTCGACGGTCCCGTTCGGGATGCCCGTGCCGGTGAGCGTCGGTGTCGCGTCGCGGGTGATGCCGTCACCGGGCACGCCGGTATCGTCGGTGAAGCCCGTGATGGTCGGCGGCGCGGCGCTCGGGCCGACCGCCACCGGACGCGTGGCCGGGACCAGGCTCGCGAGATTGCCCGCCGCGTCCGCGATGTCAGAGCCCTGCGCGAGCCCGAGGCTCAGGGTGCCGGTCCCGGTGACCCCTGTCACGGTGACCGTGTAGCTGCCGCCCGAGCCCGTGACCGCGGAGATCGTGCCCGCGGCCCCGTTCGTGCCGGTGAGCACGAAATCCTCGACGCCGACACCCGAGACGCCCTCGGGGAAGCTCACGGCGACCGTGAAGCTCTGCGCCGCCGGGCCGCCCGCGGCGTCGGCCACGGCCGTGCCGGCCGGCACCGTCGCGTCGATGCGGATCGGGAAGGGATCGCTCGCCGGGCCGGCATTGCCGGCGGCGTCGATCGCCACCGCCGTCGCCGCGTAGGCCCCGTCCGCCAGCGCCGGGAGGGTCGCCGTCCAGGCACCGCCCGCGTCGGCCTGCGCCTCCACCGTCACCGGGCCGGCCGGCGTGCCGACCGTGACGCGGATCGTGGTGCCGGGATCGGCCGCGCCGGAGAGCGTCGGCGTCGTGTCGGACGTGAGCCCGTCGCCCGGCAGGCCGGTATCCTCCGCCAGGGCCGCGATGACCGGCGCGCCGGGCAGGCCGGTCGCGACGGTGAGCGATCCGCCCGGGACGGTGCCCACGTTGCCCGCGGCGTCGCTCAGGCCGAGCGTCGCGTTCACCGTCCCGCTGAAGCCGCTGAGATCGACCGTGTAGGTGCCGTCTGCGCCCACGGTCTCGCTCGTCTGGCGGATGCCGTCCGTGAACGTGACCGTGCCGGTGGTGCCGGGATCGAGCCCCGCCACCGTGAAGCCGACCGCGCCGGCCTCCGCGCCGTTGATGACGCCGTCCGCCGTGGCGTCGAGGCCGAGCGTGGCCGTGGGGGCGCTGTCCAGCGTGCGGTCGATCGTCAGCGCGAGCGGGCCGGAGGTGCCGATCGCGCCGCCGTCGGCGGCCGTCAGGGTCGCGGTGATGCTGTAGAATCCGTCCGCGAGGGCCGGCAGGGCGACGGTCCAGGTTCCGTCGGCCGCCACCGCGCCGGTGGCCGTGACGGCCGCGCCCGCGGCGATGGCGGTCAGCGTCACGGTCGCGCCGGGGGCGCCGATGCCCCGGATCGTCGGCGTGTTGTCGTTCGTGACGTTGTCGCCGGGCACGCCGGTATCGTCGCTGTAGCCCGTGATCACCGGCTGGACCGGCGGGATGCCGGTGACGTCGCGGCTCGCCGGGACCAGGGTCGCGGCGTTGCCCGCGAGGTCGGCGATGTCCGAGGCCGGGGCGAGGCCCAGCGTCAGGATGCCCGAGCCGGTGACGCCCGCTACGGTGACGGTGTAGCTGCCGCCGGAGCCGGTGACGCCCGTGATGGTGCCGGCAGCACCGTTCGTGCCTGTGAGCAGGAAGTCGTCGACACCGACCCCGGTGACGGCCTCGGGGAAGCTGACCGTGTAAGTGAAGCTCGCGACCGCCGGGCCGTCCGCCGTGCTGGCGGATGCGGTGCCCGCTGGTGCCACGGTGTCGAGCGCGAGGGTCGGTCCGGTCACGGTGGCGGTGGTGCCGGCCGGTCCGGTCAGCACCAGGCTCGTGCTCACCGGGCCCGTCAGCCCGGACAGGTCGGCGGCGTAGCTGCCGTCGGCGGCGACCGGCACGGTGACGGTGGTGCCGCCGGCGCTGAAGCTGGCGCTCGCCGTGGTGCCCGTGTCGAGGCCGGTCACCGTGAAGGCCGTGGCCGCGGCCTCGGCGGCGTTGATGACGCCGTCCGCCGTGGTGGCGACCGTGAGGGTGGCGGTCGGCGGCGCATCGATTCCGGGGTCGATCAGCAGGCTGACCGCGGCCGAGGCCGGCCCGGTGTTGCCGGCCACGTCTCGGGCGGTGGCGGTGAGGCTCGCGGTGCCCGCCGGCAGGGCGGCGGTCGGGGTGAAGCTGAAATTGCCCACCTCGTCAGCCGCCGCGGTGCCCAGCACCGTGCCGCCGTTGGCGATGGTCACCGTGGCGTTCGGCTCGGTCGTGCCCGTGATGGTCGGCGTGGTGTCGTCCGTCGTGGCCGGCAGCCCGGTCAGGGTGGGCGCCGCGGGTGGCGTCGTGTCGATCGTCAGCGCGACCGCGGTCGAGACCGGCGAGACGTTGCCGGCCGCGTCCGTGGCGGTGGCCGTCAGGCTGTTGCCCTCCGCCGTCAGAGGCGTGGTCGGGGTGAAGCTGAAGGCGCCGTTCGCGTCCGCCACGACCGATCCGATCTCGGCCCCGTTGTTCGCGATGCTGACCGTCGCGCCGGGCTCCGCCGTGCCGCTAATGGTCGGCGTGGTGTTGTTGGTGGGTGCCGTGAAGCCCGTCAGGACCGGTGCGTCCGGCGGCGTGGTGTCGCCTCCGCCGACCGGCGGCGCCGTGATCACGACCGGCACCGCGGCCGAGGCCGTGCCGGTGTTGCCGGCGACATCCGTGGCGGTGGCGCTGAGGCTCGCGGTGCCCGCCGGAAGCGGGGCGCTCGGGGTGAAGCTGAAATTGCCCGCCGGGTCCGCGACAGCCGTGCCCAGCACCGTGGTGCCGTTGGCGATGGTCACCGTGGCGTTCGGCTCGGTCGTGCCCGTGATGGTGGGCGTGCTGTCGTCGGTAGCGGGCGGCAGCGCGCCGAGCACGGGGGGCGCCGGCGGGGTCAGATCGACCGTCAGCACCGTCTGCCCGGCCGGCGAGGTGTTGCCGGCCGCGTCCGTGGCGGTGGCCGTCAGGGTGTTGGCGCCCTCCGGCAGCGACGTCGTCGGCGTGAAGCTGAAGGTGCCGCTCGGGCCGGCCACGACCGATCCGATCTCGGCGCCGTTACTCGCGATGGTCACCGTCGCGCCGGCTTCGGCTGTGCCGGTGATGGCGGGCTGGCTCTCGTTGGTCGGATTCGGGAAGGCGGTGAGGACCGGCGCGTCCGGCGGGGTGGTGTCACCCGCGACCGGGGGCGGCGTGATCTCGAGGACGATCGTCGCGGAGGCCGGACCTGTGTTGCCAGCCACATCCGTGGCGGTGGCGGTGAGGCTGGCGGTGCCGACCGGGAGCGGCGTGGTCGGGGTGAAGCTGAAGGCGCCGCCCGCGCCGGCCACGACCGTGCCGAGCACGACGTTGCCGTTGAGCACCGTGACGGTGGCGCCGGCCTTGGCCGTGCCGGTGATGGTCGGCGTCGTGTCGCCGGTCGTGGCCGGCAGGGGATCGACGGCCGGGGCCGGCGGTGGGGTGAGATCAACGCGGAGCGGCGTCTGCGCTGCGAGCGAGACGTTGCCGGCCGCATCCGTGGCGGTCGCCGTCAGGCTGTTGGCCCCCTCCGCCAGCGCCGTCGTGGGCGTGAAGCTGAAAGCGCCGTCGGTGCCGGCCACGACCGTGCCGAGTGTCGTGCCGTTGCTCGCGATCGTGACCGTGGCGCCGGCCTCCGCCGCGCCGGTGATGGTGGGCGTGGTGTCGTTGGTCGGGTTCGGGAAGGCGGTGAGAACGGGCGCGCCGGGCGCCAAGAGATCGACCGTGAGCGTGACCGGGGACGAGGCCGTGCCGGTATTGCCGGCCGCGTCGGTGGCTGTCGCCGTCAGGCTGTTGGCGCCCCCCGTCAGCGGCGTCCCGGGGGTGAGACTGAAGCGGCCGTCCGCATCGGCCAGAGCGGTCCCGATCGGGACGCCGTTGTTCAGCAGCGTCACCGTCGTGCCGGCCTCGGCCGTGCCGGTGATGAGGGGCGTCGTGTCGTTGGTGGCGTCCGGGAGGGCGGCCAGATCCGGGGCGGCCGGCGGGCTCGTGTCGATCGTCAGCGTGACCGGGCTGGATGCGGCCGAGACGTTGCCGAGCGCGTCCGCGGCGGTCGCCGTCAGGCTGAGGGTCTCGTCCGGCAGCGGCGCGGCCGGCGTGAAGCTGAAGGCGCCGTTGGCGTCGGCGATCGCCGTGCCCAGCACGGTGCCGTTGTTGGCGATGGTCACCGTGGCGCCGACCTCGGCCGTACCGGTGATGGTCGGTGTGGTGTCGCTGGTGCTGCCCGGCGCGGTGGTGATCACTGGGGCCGCCGGCGCGGCCGAGTCGACGGTGACCGCGATGCCCGTGGAGGCCGGCGAGGTGTTGCCGGCGAGATCCGTGGCGGTCGCCGTAAGCGTGCTGGTGCCCTGCGGCAGCGGCGTGGTCGGTGTGAAGCTGAAGCTGCCGCTGCCGTCGGCCACCGCCGTGCCGAGCACGGTGGTGCCGTTGGCGATGGTCACAGTGGTGCCGGCCTCCGCCGTGCCGGTGATGGCGGGCGTGGTGTCGTTGGTGGGCGTCGGGAAGGTGTCGAGCACGGGGGCGGCCGGGGCGGTCGCGTCGATGGTCAGCGTGACCGAACCGGACACGGCCGAGACGTTGCCGAGCGCGTCCGCGGCGGTCGCAGTCAGCGTCAGGGTGCCGTCCGCCAGCGCGGTCGTTGGCGTGAAGCTGAAGGCGCCGTTGGTGTCGGCGACCGCGGTGCCGAGCACGGTGGTGCCGTTGGCAATGGTGACGGTGGTGCCGGCCTCCGCCGTGCCGGTGATGGCGGGCGTGTTGTCGGGGGTCAGCGCCGGGAAGGGGTTGAGCACCGGGGCGTCCGGGCCGGTCGTGTCGACGGTCAGCGTGGCCGTGACGGGGGCGGAGGTGTTGCCGGCGACGTCGGTGGCGGTCGCCGTGAGATTGTTGAGGCCTTCTGCCAGCGGGGCGGCCGGGGTGAAGGTGAAGGTGCCGTTGGTGCCGGCGACCGCGGTACCGAGGGTGGTGCCGTTGTTGGCGATGGTGACGGCGGCACCGGCCTCGGCCGTGCCGGTGATGGCGGGGGTGGCGTCGGTGCTGGCCGCGGGCGTCGTGAAGGTGGGCGCGGCGGGCGGGGCGGTGTCGATGGTGACCGTCACCGTGGCGGCGCCGGACGGATTCCCGGCCAGGTCGCGCGCGACGGCGGTGAGGGTGGTGGCGCCGTCTGTCAGCGGCGTCGTGGGGGTGAAGCTGAAGCTGCCGTCCGCGCCCGCGATGGCCGAGCCCAGGACGACGGGGCCGTTCGTGATTGTCACGACGGCGCCGACTTCGGCCGAGCCGGTGATGGTCGGCATGGTGTCGTTGGTGGGCGTCGGGAAGGCGTCCAGCACCGGCGGCGCCGGCGGCGTGGTGTCGGGCACGACCGGCGCCGTGATCGCGGTCACGACCGCGTTCGAGGCCGGGCCGGTATTGCCGGCGGCGTCCGTGGCGGTCGCCGTCAGGGTGTAGGGACCGGAGGGCAGCGGGACCTCGGGCGTGAAGGTGAAGGCGCCGTTGGCGCCGGCGACCGCGGTGCCGAGCACGGTGGTGCCGTTGGCGATGGTAACGGTGGCGCCGGCCTCCGCCGTGCCGCTGATCTCGGGCGTGTTGTCCGCGGTCGTGGCCGGCAGCGCGTTCAGCGTCGGGGCGCCGGGCGCGGCCGTGTCGATGGTTAGCGCGACCGCGGCCGAGGCCGGGCCGACATTGCCGGCCACGTCGCGCGCCGTCGCCGTCAGCGTGAGCGTCCCGTCCGCCAGCGGGGCGGTGGGCGTGAAACTGAAGGCGCCGCCGGTGTCGGCCACTGCCGTGCCTAGAACTGCGGTGCCGTTCAGGACCGTCACCGTGGCGCCGGCCTCGGCCGTGCCGGTGATGGTCGGCGTGGGGTCGCTGGTGCTGTCCGGCGCGGTCGTGATCACCGGGGCGGCCGGCGCGGCCGAGTCGACGGTGACCGCGATGCCCGTGGAGGCCGGCGAGGTGTTGCCGGCGAGATCCGTGGCGGTCGCCGTGAGCGTGCTGGTGCCCTGCGGCAGCGGCCCGGTGGGCGTGAGGGTGAAGCGGCCGTCCGCTCCAGCCACCGCGGTGCCGAGCACGGTGGCGCCGCTCGTGACCGTCACCGTGGCGCCGACCTCGGCGGTACCGGTGATGTCGGGGGTGGTGTCGCCGATGGGGCCTGTGAAGGCGGCGAGCACGGGGGCGGCCGGCGCCAGGGTGTCGATCGTGACCGGCGTGGCGGCCGAGAGGACCGAGGTGTTGCCGGCCGCGTCCGTGGCGGTGGCCGTCAGCCTCGCGGTGCCCTGCGGCAGCGGCAGGGCGGGCGTGACGCTGAAGGCGCCGTTGGCGTCGGCGATTGCGGTGCCGAGCACGGTGGTGCCGTTGAGGACCGTGACGGTGGCACCGGCCTCCGCCGTGCCGGTGATGGTCGGCGTGGTGTCGTTGGTGGGGCCTGTGAAGGCGGCCAGCACCGGGGCGGCCGGGGCGGTTGCGTCGATGGTCAGGCCGAGCGCGGCGGAGGTGGGCGAGGCGTTGCCGGCCGCGTCCGTGGCGCGGGCGGTCAGGCTGAGGGGACCGTCCGGCAGGGGCGTCGTGGGCGTAAAGCTGAAGGTGCCGTTGGAGCCGGCGACGGTTGTGCCGAGCACGGCGGTGTCGTTGAGGATGGTGACGGTGGCGCCGGCCTCCGCCGTGCCGGTGAGGGTGGGTGTGTTGTCGGTGGTGGTGCCGCCCGCTGAGGTGAAGGCGGGGACGACGGGGGCGATCGTGTCGACCCGCACGGAGGTGGCGGCGGAGGCACCGCTGACGTTCCCGGCCGCGTCGGTGGTGGTGGCGCGCAGGACGTAGGTGGCGTCAGGCAGGGGTGTGGTGGGGGTGAAGGTGTAGGTGCCGTTGGCACCCGCGACCGCGGTGCCGAGCACGGTGGTCCCGCTCAGGAGCGTGACGGTGGTGCCGGCCTCCGCCGTGCCCGTGATGGTGGGCGTGCTGTCGTTGGTCAGGGCCGGCGCCGTGACACTCGGCGCGCCGGGCGCAGCCGTGTCGATCGTCAGCGCGACGCTGGTCGAGGGAACGCTCGCGTTTCCGGCAGCATCCGTCGCGCGCGCGGTCAGGGTGTAGGTTCCGTCGGCCAGCGGTGTCGTCGGCGTGAACGCGAACTGCCCGTTGGCGCCCGCCGTGACGGTCCCGATCTGCGTCGCACCGTTGAAGATCGCGACGGTCGAGCCGACCTCGGCCGTGCCGGTGAGCGTCGGGGTGTTGTCACCAGTGACGGCAACGCCCGCACTCAGGCTCGGTGCGCCCGGGGCGTACCGGTCGTTCAAGACCACGTCGTCGATCCGGAAGCCGAGCCGACCGAGACTGAGATCGAGAAGGCTGCCGTTGAAGATCCGGACCTCGGTCAGGCCATCCCACCGGTCCCCGAAGGTGATCTGCTGATCGCCGAGCAGACCGCTGAGGTTGAGCAACTGGAACGCGTCGCCGGAGACGACCTGCACACCGTTCCTGAATCCGACGAAGTAGGTGTTGGTGGCGGCTCCGAGGAGGGTTCCGCTGTTGAAGTCCAACTGGTCGAAATCGAACTGGCCGCCGGAGGCCTGGGAGATTGACAGGTAGCCCGATCCGTCCAGGACGCCGACCTGCACGCCTGTCCCCTGGCCGGTCTGGAGTTGCGCGTCGCGGCTGAAGAGCGTGGTGAAGTTCTGGACGGCCAGGGTGCCTGTCGCCGCACCCGAATAGCTGCGCTGCGCATAGACGAAGCCGCCGAGGACGAGCGGATTGCCGGTCTGGTTGAGCGCGTTCTCGAAGGTCTGCGTGACGGCGGCCATGAGCGCATTCCCCATTCGATCGCCCGCCTTCCGGAAGCCGTGGCTTCTGCGGCGCGATACTGAGCTGAAGCGGTTGGCGTGACGTGTGTCGTGCCGGTCAAGCCTCGACAGTCCAGCCAATTTCAGAAGCAAACCTGCGTCGAGGCCGGACTAAGGAAAGTTCTCGCTCTGGAAAAGACATTTCCAAGCGGCAGAATGTTGCTGACGGACGTGCTGATGGAGCGCCTCGGCCGGTAAGCCGCTTCGCCGTGGCCATATGATCCCGCCCGAGGACGTGCTCGCCATCACGGCGTCCCGCATTCAGGGACGCACAGTGCCTGGAAAGACGGCTAGTGGCGCCGGACGTGGGACGGCATCTTCGGGGTGTCAGGCAGTTCCGGAGCGGGGCCGCCCCACCCGAACGAGAACGTCATGTCCTACGAGAGATTGACTGCCGAGAACGCCGCCGTGCTGTTCGTCGACCATCAGACCGGGCTCGCCAACTGTGTGCAGACCCAGTCGCCCGCGAATTTCCAGAACAACGTGAAGGCGCTCGTGTCCATCGCGCAGGTCTACGGCCTTCCGGCCGTGATCATGACTAGCGCTTCGGACGGCCCGAACGGCCCGATCATGCCGGTGGTGGCGCAGGGCCTGCCGAACGCCGCCATCGTGCATCGGCCGGGCGAGATCGACGCCTTCGACAACGCCGACTTCGCGGCTCTGTCGGCGAAGGACGCGGGATACGACGTCTACGCTGTCGTCGACGCCTCCGGCACCTGGAGCAAGCTCGTCGAGGACGCAGCCATCACCCGGATGGTCCAGGCCGGCATCGTGCCGATCAACTCGGTCGCCGTCGGCACGGAACTCCTCACTCGCTGGCAGTCCGCCACCGGCGAGGCACACGCGAAGCTGATGGGCGACCACCTGTCCTTCGCCGGCAACAACTACGCCGGCTTCCTGGCCGCGACGGGGCAGGCGTAACCGCTCGAAGGGGGCCGGGCACCGACCGCACGGTGACGACCGGCTCCCCTCGCGTTGGATTGTTCCGCTCGCGACAACAATGCACTGCGAAGGACGAGCATTCTCGCCGTGCTTCCACCGGGGCACCTTGTCCCTGCGGTTCGGGGCTTCGCCCGGTCCGAAATTCAGGGAACACGGTCATGAAGCTCTACCATCATCCCCTCTCTGGCCACGCGCACCGGGCCCGCCTGTTCCTCTCGCTGCTCGGCGTGGCCCACGAGGCCATCGAGGTCGATCTGAAGGCGGGCGCGCACAAGCGCCCCGAGTTCCTCGCCCTCAACCCGTTCGGGCAGGTGCCGGTCCTCGACGATGACGGGACGGTTGTCTCGGACTCGAACGCCATCCTCGTGTACCTTGCCCGGAAGCTCGGGCGCGCGGAGTGGCTGCCGGTGGACGCAGAGGGCGAGGCCGCCGTGCAGCGCTGGCTGTCGGTCGCGGCCGGCGAGCTCGCCTACGGCCCGGCCGCCGCGCGCCTCGTCACCGTGTTCGGCGCGAAGTTCAACCCGGAGGAGGTGATCGGCCGGGCGCACACGCTGCTGGGCCGCCTGGAGGCCCATCTCGCCGGTCGCGACTGGCTGGTCGGCCAGCACCCCACCATCGCGGACGTGGCGCTCTACAGCTACCTGGCGCGCGCCCCCGAGGGCAACGTCGACCTTTCCGGCTACGCCAACGTCAACGCGTACCTGCGCCGGATCGAGGCCCTGCCGGGCTTCGTCCCCTTCGTTCAGACGCCGGCCGGCCTCACGGCCGCCGCGTGACCTTGGCGCGCGGGCGCGCCGCCCGGCGCGCCCCCCCCCACCGGACGGGAGAGTATCATGAGCGACGGTCCGACCATCACGAAGTCGTCGCCCTGGCATCCGGGCGAGAAGGCCATCCAGCAGCAGGTCGGCGTGGCCGAGCGGATGGAGCAGGTCGGGCGCCGGGTGGTGCGGGACTTCATGCCCGACCAACACCGCGCGTTCTACGAACAGATCCCGTTCATCGTGGCCGGCAGCGTCGACGGTCGGGGCGACGCCTGGGCGACGCTGGTCGCCGGCGGTCCCGGGTTCATCGCCTCGCCGACGCCGACGACACTCGACATCGCGGTGCGGCCGGATCCGAGCGACCCGGCGAGCGCGGGCTTGCGCGACGGGGACGCCATCGGGCTGCTCGGGATCGAGCTGCATACCCGCCGACGCAACCGCGTCAACGGCCTCATCCGCGCCGCGGCGGACGGCGTTCTGAACTTCGCCGTCGACCAGAGCTTCGGCAACTGCCCGCAGTACATCCAGCTGCGCGACTTCGCCTTCGTCCGCGACCCGCGCGAGCCCTTTTCTGGAACCGTCGAGGAGAACGCCGGCCTCGACGCGGACGCGCGCGCCATTGTCGAGGGTGCCGACACGTTCTTCGTCGCCTCCTACGCCGAGCGCGACGGCCGCCGCCAGGTCGACGTCTCGCACCGCGGCGGCAAGGCCGGCTTCGTTCGCGTCGCCGAGGACGGCACGCTCACGGTCCCCGACTTCGCCGGCAACCTGTTCTTCGCCACGCTCGGCAACATCCTCCTGAACGGCCGGGCCGGCCTCGTCTTCGCCGACTTCGAGACCGGCGACCTCCTGCAGATGACGGGCGACGCCGAGGTCGTCCTGTCCTCCCCCGAGATCGCCGCCTTCCAGGGCGCTGAACGGCTCTGGACGTTCCGGCCCCGCCGGGTCGTGCGGCGGCGGGGCGCGCTGCCCCTGCGCTGGACGTTTCAGGCGGACGGCTGGTCGCCGAACTCCCTGATGACCGGTGACTGGCACGCGGCCGCCGACCGGCTCCGGGCCGCTGACCTCGCGACGCAATGGCGCCCGTTCACGGTCACGAAGATCGTCGACGAGAGCCGCGCGATCCGCTCCTTCCACCTCCAGCCTGCGGACGGGTCCGGGCTGATCCCGCTCCAGGCGGGGCAGCACCTGCCCATCCGTGTGCCGCTCCCCGGCGCGGACAAGCCGGTCATCCGCACCTACACGCTCTCGGTCGCGCCGTCGGACGCGGTCTACCGGATCAGCGTCAAGCGCGATGGCACTGTGTCCGGGCACCTCCACGACACGCTGCGGGTCGGCGACTTGGTCGAGGGGCGGGCGCCGGCCGGCAGCTTCACCATCGACGCCCATGCCAAGCGGCCGGCCGTGCTGCTCGCCGGCGGCATCGGCATCACGCCGCTGCTGGCGATGCTGCGCCACCTCGTCTTTGAGGGCCTGCGCACCCGGGGCATCCGGCCGACCACACTGGTCCAGGCGGCCCGCTCCAAGGAGGAGCGTCCCTTCGATAGGGAGGTGGCCGAGCTCGCCGCCGCGGCCGGGAGCGCGGTGAGGGTCGTGCGGGTGCTGAGCGCGCCCGGGGATGCGGTGGCGGGCGTCGACTACGATGTCGCTGGCCGGATCGACATGGCGCTGCTCGCCCGCGTGCTGCCGTTCGGCGACTACGACTTCTACCTCTGCGGTCCGACCGCCTTCACGCAGGCGCTCTACGACGGGCTGCGCGACCTGAACGTCGCCGACGACCGCATCCACGCCGAGACCTTCGGCCCCTCGTCGCTGGTCAGGAGCGTGCCGGCGGACGCCGAGGCGGCCACGCTGCCGCGTGCGTCGACGGAGCCAGTTCCGGTCGCCTTCCTGAACGCGTCGAAGGAGGCGCGCTGGGTGCCGGGTTCGGGGTCGCTGCTGGAACTCGCCGAAGCCCGCGGCCTCAGCCCGGAGTTCAGCTGCCGGACCGGCACCTGCGGCACCTGCAGGACGAAGCTCCTCAAGGGCGCCGTTACCTACGCGAAGGCCCCCACAGCACCCCGCGCGGACGACGAGGTGCTGATCTGCTCGGCCACCCCGGCCGCGGGCAGTGGGCCCGTCCATCTCGCCCTCTGACCGGCGCCGATGGCCGAGGGTCCCGGCCCGCCGACCGCCCTCTCGATACGTTTCCACCCCGAAAACCCCGAGGAGAAGCCGATGTCCCGTCCACCGCTGCCGCCGTTCACTGAAGAGAGCGCCATCGAGAAGGTCCGCCTCGCCGAGGACGGCTGGAACAGCCGCGACCCGGCCAAGGTCGCCCTGGCCTACACGACCGACACCCGTTGGCGTAACCGGGCCGAGTTCGTCAGCAGCCGCGACGAGGCCCAGGCTTTCCTGACCCGGAAGTGGAACCGCGAGCTCGACTACCGCCTGATCAAGGAGCTCTGGGCCTTTACCGGCAACCGCATCGCCGTGCGCTACGCCTACGAGTACCGCGACGACAGCGGCCAGTGGTTCCGGGCCTACGGCAACGAGAACTGGGAGTTTGCCGAGGACGGGCTGATGCGGGCCCGCCACGCCAGCATCAACGAACACGCGATCCGGGAGGAGGACCGCAAGTTCCGCTGGCCGCTCGGCCGCCGTCCGGACGACCATCCGGGTCTCAGCCATTTCGGCTTCTGAACCGACCTTTGAAGCCTGGGAATGCGGCCATGTCTTCCTTCACCCTGGACGGGCGCGTGCGCCTGTCCGTCGCGCTCGCCCTGGCCGATGACGGCCGCGACCCGCCCGTTTCTCCGGGGCGGGAAGCGGAGGCCCGCGGGCTCGGGATGTGCGGCGTCGAGGTCGACGCCGCGCGCCGCGGCCGGAGCTTCGACGCGCGCACGTCGCGGGCGCTGGCCCTGGCCCTGGCGGCGGCCTCGCGGGACGGCGGGCGCCTTCACGAGGAGCGTGCGCGGGCGGTGTGGTCTGGCATCCCCGCCGAGGTCTGCCGCGAGATCGAGAGCCTCGCCATAGAGCTCGCCAGCGACGGAGCGGCGCCGGACCCTGAACCCACGGTCGCCCGCGACGGCTAGGCGGCCTGGCCCGACATGCCGTTCACCATGGCGCGACGGCTTGGCGGCGCGCCCGCTCGAACAGCTGTATTCGTCAAGGCCATGATGGCCGGGCCGTTGGGGACGGGGGAGCAGGGACATGGACCGCTGGCAGGCCATGCGGATCTTCGCGAAGGTCGCGGAGACGGCGAGTTTCGCCGAGACCGCGCGCCTGATGCACATGAGCCCGCCGGCCGTGACGCGGGCCGTCGCCGCGCTCGAAGAGACCGTCGGCGCCCGGCTGTTCGTGCGCACCACCCGCTCCGTGAAGCTCACGGAGGCCGGAGGCCGCTACTACGAGGATTGCCGGCGCATCCTTGCCGACATCGTCGAGGCCGAGGCTGCCGCCGCAGGTTCCTACGCGACGCCGTCCGGAACCCTCGCGGTGACGGCATCTGTCCTGTTCGGCCACATGCACGTGCTGCCCATCGTGACCGACTACCTCGACGCCTACCCGACCATGGCGGCACGGACGCTATTCGTCGACCGGCAGGTGAACATCGTTGAGGAAGGCATCGACGTCGCCGTGCGCATCGGCCATCTCTCGGATTCCGGCTTTACAGCTGCGCGGGTTGGGTCGGTGCGCCGCGTCGTCTGCGGCTCGCCGGACTACTTCGAGCGGCACGGCGTCCCGCAGACACCGCAGGACCTAAGGGACCACCGCGTCGCCATGTCCACGGGCGCCTGGGCCTCGACGGAGTGGCGGTTCGCGCAGGATCAGCGCGTGACGGTCCATCCCGCCTTGATGAGCAACACGAACGAAGCCGGCATCGCCGCGGCGCTCGCGGGCTGGGGCCTGACCCGGGTGCTGCACTACCAGATCGGCTCCGCCCTGATGGAAGGCCGCCTGCAGGTCGTGCTCGCCGACTACGAGGAGGAACCGCTGCCCATCCATGTCGTCTACCCCGAGGGGCGGCAGGCGCCGGCGAAGGTCAGGAGCTTCGTCGACATGGCCGTCGCGGCGCTCCGGGGAAGCCGGCTGCTCAACTGAGAGGGCGCAGGGTCGATGCGAGGCCTCGGTCCGGGTCGGTTCGACCTGGCCGAGGTCATCGGCACCAAGCGATCCTATCTGTTCCGCAGGCGACCACAATGCCTTCCACACGACGTCGATTAACGCCTGCAAGCTGAACACCGATGATGTCTCCATGAGGCGGCGAGGTCCTCTACGCCCCCACGAAAGGAGACACCGATGAAACACCTTCTGCTTGCCCTGATACTCACGACGGCTGGCACCGTCCTTCCCCCTCATGCCAAGGCGGAGCAAGCCGCGGATGCCGCCTAGGCACTGGCGACGGTCCACTACCGTTCCGCGACGGTCGACGGCGTGAAGGTCTTCTATCGCGAGGCCGGCCCGGCCGACGGCCCGGCCGTGCTGCTCCTGCACGGATTCCCGACCTCCTCCCACATGTTCCGCAACCTGATCCCGACGCTCGCGGACCGCCACCGCGTCATCGCGCCCGACTACCGCGGCTTCGGCCAGAGCGACGCGCCCGACCACACCCAGTTCGCCTACACATTCGGCCACTACGCCGACCTCGTGGACGGCCTGCTCGGCCAACGCGGCGCCAAGTCCTACGCGATGTACGTGATGGATTACGGCGCGCCGGTCGGCTACCGCCTCGCCCTCAAGCACCCCGAGAGGGTGAAGGGCTTCATCTCGATGGCGAGAACCTCGGAGAACCCCTCCACGCCGAACTTCGCGGCCGAGTACGGGCCGCGCCCGGTCGCGCCGGTTCGCCCCCGATGAAGGAGACCTGCAGGAAGTGGCTGCGTCGCTGCGCCCGGAACAGCGGGATGGCCGCCTTGGTGACGTTGACTACGCCGAACAGGTTCGTCTCGACCTGCGCGCGGAACGAGGCGAGGTCGGTTTCCTCGATGGGCGCGACGTCGCCGTTCCCGGCATTGTTGACGAGCACGTCGATCCGACCGAACCGCTCCGCCGTGGCCTCGACCGCCCGGCGCGCGCCTGCCTCGTCACTGACAACGAGGGGCACCGCTAGCACGCGCTCGCCGCCGGCCTCGACGAGGTCCGCGAGCGCGGCAGGATCGCGCGCCGTCGCGCAGAGCCGCTCACCCGCCGCGACGACAGCCTGGGCCAAGGCCCGGCCGAGCCCCCGCGACGAGCCCGTGATGAACCAGGTCCTATCCATCTCCACCACCGCTTCTCCATGCTTCGACGAGGTCGAGATCGGTGGCTGAGCGGTCGTCCTCAAGCATCGCGTCGCGAACCTCTCCATTACCGAGAGCGGAATGAAATTCAGGACCGCAGTCCATTATCATCCTGGCCGAGAAGTAGTGGGCGCAGCGCCCGCCCGACGACATCCCGACTTCGCAGGAGGTGGATCATGAACTCGGTCTCTCTCGTCGGCGGCCCACGCCTCCACCTCGCGCAACGCCTCAGGGAGGTCGCCGCGAACACGCCGGTCGCCGACTTCGGCATCGTGTTGGGGCTGTCCGGCCTCGGCGGCGCTTGGCGCGCGGCCGCGCTCGCGTGGCACATGTCCGCGCTCGTCGGGGAGACGGTCTACGCCCTTGCCGGCGCGGTCTGGGTTGTGCTCATCGTCCTCTATGCCTTCAAGGCCGTCCTCGCTCCCGACAAGCTGGCGGCAGAGGCGGTCGATGCGGTCCAGTGCTGCTTCATCGGCCTCGCCGGCGTTGCAACCATGCTCGTCGCGGGCGGGCTCATCCCCTACTCGGCCGGAGCCGCAACCGTCCTGTTCGGCCTCGGCGTCCTGTTCACGCTCGGCTTCGTGGTCTGGCGGACGGGCGGCCTCTGGCAAGGCGGTAGGGACTACGTTGCCACGACCGCGGTGCAGTATCTGCCGACCGTGGCTGGCAGCTTCGTATCGGCTACTGTGGGCGCGGTCCTCGGTCTCACCGATTGGGGCCAGCTCGCGTTCGGCGCCGGCCTGTTCTCCTGGCTCGCGATGGAATCGGTGCTGCTCCACCGCCTGCTGACCGGGACCGAGAAGCCTGTTGCTCTGCGGCCGACGCTGGGCATCCAGTTGGCGCCCGCGCCGGTCGGGGCCATGGCCTACCTCTCGGTCGGGGGCGGGGCGCCGGACCTCTTCGCGCATGCCCTGATCGGCTACGGCCTGCTTCAGGTCCTGGTCTAGGCGCGGCTCGCGCCCTGGATTGCGAAGGCCGGCGCTGTCCCTGGGCTCTGGGCCTTCAGCTTCGGTGCCATGGCCACGGCCCCGGTTCGCCTGGTCGCCCACGGCGATGCCGGAGCGCTCTCCGTCCTCGCTCCGGCGCTGTTCCTGGCCGCGAACGGCCTCGTCCTCGGCCTTGCCATCATGACCGTGATGCTACTGCTGCGGGGCAAGATGTTCGCTGCACCGACGGCAGTCAGCCAAGCTCGGACGTGAGCGCGCCCGGGCATCCCATCAAGGAACCCGACGACTGCTTTCAGCGGTTGTTAAGTGCCTTGCTTTTGAACCAACCGCCGATCACGGTGGAGCATTCTTGTTCGTGTTGCTTCGGCGGCGGCTCGTTGCCGAGGACGTCGTGGCCGCCCGGACCTGCTGTTACACGTTAATGGCAGCTTCCGAAGGCTAAGCAGCCATTCGCGCAGCTCTGTGCGAAAGCCGCATGTGGCGCAAAGCCGAATATTAGGTGTGCAAATTTCGAACCGAAGCTGAGTTCAAGAACTACCATTTCGAAAGTCTTTTCTACGGCCTGAAGAAGACGCGCGCCGGGCGGCCATTACATCAGCGGGGGCGGGCACATTGGCGCCCCCATTTCTCGGCGCTGCGATGGCTCCGGGCCGTCTGCAGGATGAAGTTGATGAAGAGCGCAGTTCGCGCGTTGAATACCTCAGGCGCTGGCCGGGCCGAAAAGCTTGGTAAGGTAGCGGTAGTACAACGGCTACGTCTGGCGGAGTTCGTCCCGGGTGAAGGGCTCACGCGCCAACCGGCCGTGCAGATAGACACTCGCCGCCATCGCGACGAACTCGCCCTGGTTCTTTAGGGGGTGAACTGGACCAAGGCGTTGCGAGGGTTTTGGTTTTGTGATTCACCGCCGCCGTTTGCAGCGCGGAGGCGGCGATGGCGGATCTGTTCTGACTCTCGGACGACCAGCGGGCGGTGATCGAGCCGTTCATGCCGAAGGACCAGCCTGGGCCCGAGCGCAAGAACGACCGGCAGGTTATCTCGGGCATCCTGCACGTGCTTACCTCAGGCCGCCGCTGGCGCGACTGCCCGGCCGCGTATGGCAAGCGCACAACCGTCTACAACTGCTTCAATCGCTGGTCCCGTCGTGGCTTCTGGCGCGCGATGCTCTCTGCCCTGGCCAAGGCCGGATGGGCGGGTGACGCTGCAGCCATCGACAGCAGCGACGTCCGGGCCCACCGCTCGACCCCCTTGGAAGCGGATGTAGATACTCTCGCCTGGAAGATGATCCGCTTTGTGAGAGAATGCGGCATCGCATGTCACAACCGTGCAGATCGGTTCGTCATAGCTTCGAACATCGATCTCCGGCTCTCCGAGCACAAGGATGAGACATGAGCGAGATCAAGCGACTGGTCTGGAACGAGGTGGCCCCGCAGGGGGGCAAAGCGCTCTATGGCATTCACCACTACATCACGACCAGCACCGATCTACCCCATGAGCTGAACCACCTCATCTTCCTGCGGGTGTCGCAGATCAACGGTTGCGCGTACTGCATCGCCCTGCACACCAGGGACCTTCTCAAGACGATGCCAATCGAGAAGGTTGTCTTGGTTCCGGTCTGGGCCGAGGTGCCCCACCTGCTTCCTGAAAAGTACCGCGCCGCGCTCGCGTGGGCGGAGGAAGTCATGCTGGTCAGCGATACGCATGCTTCCGATGAGGCCTATGCGGCCGCAAGCACGGCCTTCGCGCCCAAAGATCTGGTGGACCTCACGATCACCATCGCGGCGATGAACGCGTTTAACCGCCTTGGTTCACCCTTCCGCCTCCCGGTCCAGGCGAAAATTTAGTTGGTTCTGCGCTCTGTCAGGGGCGGCACCAGCGCCGTCCCCTTCCCGTGGATGTCAATCGATCTCTGGCGGCAGTTCCACGTCTCACGTGCTGATTTTTCCAAGGCATGTCACATTGGGACCGACCCGCCTCGTCATTTGTCCAACGGGCGCCTGAAAGCAAGGAGTCGCCCCGTCCGTTCCCGAAGAGGAGACGGGTATCATGAAGATCGTGGTGATTGGCGGAAGCGGCCTCATCCGTAGGCATCTAACGGCCGAATTGTCGCGACAAGGACATGAGGCCGTTGCGGCTTCGCCGAGCAGCAGGGTGAATTCGCTGACGGGCGAAGGCTTGGCCAGGGTTCTTGCGGGAGCCGACGTCGTTGTTGACGTATCGAACTCTTCATCCGTCGAGGACGCGGCGGTGCTCGACTTCTTCGAGCGCTCTAGCCGCAACCTCCTCGCCGCGGAGCGCGAGGCGGGTGTGAAACATCACGTTGCCCTATCAATCGTGGGCACGGACTGCCTGGAGGGGAACGGATACTTCCTCGCGAAGGTCGCGCAGGAGCGATTGATCGCGGCTTCTGGCCTGCCCTTCACCATCGTCCGGGCGACGCAGTTCTTCGAGTTCGTCGCGACGATTGCCCAGGCGTCCGTCGCAGGCGACCGCATCGTTGTTCCCGATGCCGACCTCCAGCCGATCGCCGCCGTCGATGTCGCCGCAGCGCTCGCCGATGTCGCGCTTGCTCCTCCCCGCAACACGACGATCGAGATTGCCGGGCCGGAGCGCATGCCGTTCCGCGACTTCGTCGCCCACTCGATCGCATCCACCGGCGACCGTCGGGAGGTGCTAGCCGATAAGGCGGCGCGCTACTTCGGCGCCGCGCACGATAAGGGTTCGCTTGTTCCCGAGCAGGCGGAAGCGGCGCGGCTCGGGCCGGCGCGTTTCGAGAGCTGGCTCGCTGCTGCCTGAACCGCTGCGCTTCTCCCCATCCACGAAGAAAGACCCCTTTCATGTTCAGAGCATTTCTGCTGGGCGCCCTCGTTGCCGTCTCCGCCGTTCCTGCGATGGCGATTGATATTGTGAGGGGCGAGCCCCGCGTCACGACGATCTTCGACCATCCACTACCTTCGGTTCCCGGCAAGAGCCTGCGCGGCGTCCTCGTCGAGTACGGTCCGGGCGGTTCCTCACCGTCCCACACCCACGCCGCATCTGCCTTCATCACGGCAACAGTGATCGAGGGCGCGGTGCGCAGCCGGATCAACGACGGCCCGGAGAAAGTCTTCCGCGTCGGCGAGAGCTTTGTCGAAATGCCGGGTGATCACCACGGTGTCAGCGCTAGGTCGTAGACTCATAAAGTTCGCAGCCAGACCCGCAGGGCTGCGAGCTTGACGCTGGCCAGGAAGTTGTCCTCGCAGCCGGACCCGCAGGGCTGCGAGCTTGACGCTGGCCAGGAAGTTGTCGGGGTCCTTGTCGTAGCGGGTGGCGACGGCTCGGAAGTGCTTGATCTTGCTGAAGAAGCGCTCGACCAGATTGCG
>JAESGJ010000255.1_pt1 | contig 51638 bp, 51 predicted proteins | sample 9266241 | NCBI WGS metagenome assembly JAESGJ01 (sample SAMN14514841, study PRJNA621669) | algae metagenome | isolation source: Brasilonema octagenarum HA4186-MV1 and co-occurring heterotrophs from wet... | place: USA: Manoa Valley, Hawaii | collected 2009-07-20
GTGTTCGATTACTAGAACACGTGATCGAACTGTTGCAAACGGTAACTCGACCCACCGACAAGTCCGGCCGGGTCGCGGCGCGGACGACACGCGTCGAACACATGTTTGATTCTGTCTGCGCATGGGACTACATTCGGCCACATGAGCGAGAGCAACGACACGGTCCTCACCGAGCGTCAGCGCACCATCCTGGACGTGATCAGGACCTCGGTCACCACCCGCGGATATCCGCCGAGCATCCGCGAAATCGGCGACGCGGTGGGTCTGACTTCGACGTCATCGGTTGCGCATCAGCTCAGGACGCTGGAGCGCAAGGGCTACCTGCGCCGCGATCCGAACCGGCCGCGCGCCGTCGACGTCCGCACCGCCGACGATCCGGGACGGATGCCGGGACTTGCCGTCACGACTGACGTCGCGGGCTCGGACGCACTTCCGGAACCCACCTTCGTGCCCGTGCTCGGCCGGATTGCCGCAGGCGGTCCGATCCTCGCCGAGGAAGCGGTCGAGGACGTCTTTCCGCTCCCCAAGGAACTCGTCGGGGAGGGCGCCCTCTTCCTACTGAAGGTGGTCGGCGAGTCGATGGTCGACGCCGCCATTTGCGACGGCGACTGGGTGGTCATCCGTCAGCAGAACGTCGCCGACAACGGCGACATCGTGGCCGCGATGATCGACGGTGAAGCCACCGTGAAGACGTTCAAGCGGACAGGTGGCCAGGTCTGGCTGATGCCGCACAACCCGGCGTTCGACCCGATCCCGGGCAACGACGCTGCGATTCTCGGCAAGGTCGTCACGGTCATCCGCAAGATCTAGGTGATGCGCTAGCCCTTGGTGAACCCGTTTGTCAGCGCGAATTCTTCACTGGCGAACCATATTTCGGCACGGACATCGTCGTATCGACCGCTGCCGGGCGTCCAGTAGTGACCCGTCTTGGTATCGGCCTTGATCGGGTACCCGTGTGGCGCCGAGAACGGATCGTCGGTCGCCAGCCGCAACGAGGTCTCAGCGACCACCGGCTCGTCGAGGTGAATCGCGGCATGCCGACCGCTCGGTGGCCCGCTGTCGAACTCGGGGACCGGTCCGGTTGCGGGCTCTGGTTCCGAATCGGGCGGTAGCACCGATTCGGGGTCCACCTTCGCCTCAGGTGCCGGTGCAGGCCCCGGATGAGCGCCGTCTTCGGATGGTGCGGACGTGGCGTCGTGATCGGGCTCGTCGTCCTCGTCGAGATCGGAGAACCAGGCAGTCTCGGGTTCGGCATCGGACTCCGTCGCGATGGGTGTCGGGGCCGTGTCGATGGCGTCCTGATCGCTGGCCAGGTCTGCCACGAAGCCCTCGGCTCCCCCGCGCCGAGGCGGCTGAGGCGGACCGTCTGGGCCGGTGGCCGGCATCGCCCAGTCGCTGCGGTCGCCTGCCGCGTCGGGGTAGTCACCCACCGGCACGGGTCCCGAGTCGTAGTCGTGATCGTCGTATTTGTCGTCGTATTCGTCGTCGTCGTACTCGTCGTCGAAGTCGTCCACGGGCGCCCGGTCGTCGCGGCGGCGTCGATTGAGCAGCACGGCCGCCGTCACCGCACCGACCAGCACGAGCAGCGGGATCAGTCCGAGCAGCCACCACCACGTCGGGTGCAACCACGTCGAACCTCCGTCGGACGACGCACCGGCCGCGGGGGGCGCCTCGGGCGCACCGCCGCCGGGAACCTGCAGTCCCTTGAGTTGCGACGCGAGCGCGGGCGGTTCGGTGGTGAACTCGTCGGTCTTCTTGTTCCAGGAGATCGCGCCGCCGTTGAACTTCTGCGTCACGACGTCGCCGTTCACGGTCTGGTCGGACATCGGTGCGCCGAGATCGCCCTTGGCGCCGCCGAGCTTCGTCCACGCCGCGTTCATCGCGCCGCGAACGATCACGGCGCCGAAGTCGGGCGTCCAATAGATGACGGGCTGGTCGGCAGCCGCGAAGCTGGCGATCTTGCTCATCGGAGCCAGCCCGCCGTCGTTCTCGTTGCTGGTCGGGAAGCCGAGGTCGCCCTCCGGCCCTCCGACGCTCTCGTACTTGGCGAGCACCTGGCCGGTGAGCACGTTCGCCCCGGTCGCAGGGCTGTAGAAGATCTTCCCGCCCGCATAGTTCTGCCCGGTGCCGTCGGCGCCGATGGAGTACTGGCCACCGTCCGCGGCGCCCAGTGGCCCGAGCGGTCCACCTGCCGCGCGCCGCGCGGCGTCGATGGCCGTCGTCACGTCACCGGGGACGTCGAGTCCAGTCAGCTGGTCGGCAAGCTCCGGCGGGGTCGTGGTGAAGGCGTTGGTCCTTCGGTTCCACGTCAACTGACCGCCGGAGAAGGTCTGGCTGACCTCGTCACCGTTGTAGGTCTCGTCGTCGGTCGGCACGCCGAGCACGGCTGCGGAGCCACCCAGCTTGTCCCAGGCCGCGTTGATGGCGCCCCGCACGACGTGGGCTCCGGTGTCGGGCGTCCAGAAGATCACCGGCCGGTCGGCGGCGCTGAACGTCGTGTTGCGGCTGCCGGGAGCCTTGCCGTCGCCCTCGTCGATGGTCGGGAACCCGAGGTCACCGTCGGCGGGCCCACCGAGCGACAGGTACTTGTCGAGGATCGCGCCCCTCATGGCGTGCGCACCCGTGTCGGGGGTGAAGAAGATCTTGCCGCCTGCGAAGTTTTGGCCGAAGCCGGCACCTGCCGGGTAGACGCCACCGTCCTTGGGTCCGAGCGGCCCGGTGGGGCCGCCGCCCGCGTCCCACGCCTGGGTGATCGCGGCATCGGCGTCCCCGTCGGGCGTCGCCTCCGCGAGCGGAGCCACGAGGAGGGCGGCCGCCATCGCCGCCACCACTGCGACGCCAGCGCGTCCGACCGTTCTGCCCAGGCGGGTTCCAAGCCCCGTCATTGCGTCCTCCCAGCGAGCTGCGCCGGACTCCCTCGAGTACCGCGTTCGTCAACTCTGCGTCAGTCGACGTCCATCTTGGGGGATATCCAACCCGTCCGAGGAATGTGTCGCGCGCCGAGGCGGGTCGATCACGTAGTGGGCGGGCCGATCAGACGCCACATCGGCGGGCCGATCAGACGCCGAGGCTGCGACCGATGATCTCCTTCATGATCTCGGTCGTACCGCCGTAGATCGTCTGGATCCGCGAGTCGAGGAAGGCCCTGGCGACGGGGTACTCGCGCATGTAGCCGTAGCCCCCGTGCATCTGCAGGCACCGGTCGTTCAGGCGCACCTGGGCCTCGGTCGAATACCACTTGGCCATCGCGGCCTGTTCGACGGTCAACTTCTCCTCGAGGTGCAGCTTGAGGAACTCGTCGACCATCATGCGCACGACGGTGGCCTCGGTGGACAGCTCGGCCAGCGTGAAACGGGTGTTCTGGAAGCTGCCGATCGGCTTGCCAAATGCCTTGCGGTCCTTGGTGTACTGCAGCGTCTCCTCGAGCACGGCCTCCATGCCCGCGGCCGCCATCACGGCGATGCTGATGCGCTCCTGCGGCAGGTTCTGCATGAGGTAGACGAAGCCGGAGCCCTCCTCGCCGAGGAGGTTCTCGGCCGGCACGTGGACGTCGGTGAACGACAGCTCGGAGGTGTCCTGGGCCTCGAGGCCGATCTTGTCGAGGTGGCGGCCTCGCTCGAAGCCTGCCATCCCGCGCTCGACGACCAGCAGCGAGAATCCGAGCGCACCCTTGTCGGGATCGGTGCAGGCCACCACGATCACCAGGTCGGCGTTGATGCCGTTGGTGATGAAGGTCTTCGAGCCGTTGAGCACCCAGCTGCCGTCGGCCTGCTTGACGGCGCGGGTCTTGATGCCCTGCAGATCGCTGCCGGTGCCGGGTTCGGTCATCGCGATCGCCGAGATGATCTCCCCCGAGCAGAAACCGGGCAGCCAGCGCTGCTTCTGCTCGTCGGTGGTCAGTCGCAGGAGATACGGCGCGATGACGTCGTTCTGGAGCGGGAAGCCGAGGCCGCTGTACCGTCCGGCCGTGGTCTCCTCGGTGACGATGACGTTGTAGCGGAAGTCGGGCTCGCCGCCACCGCCGTACTCCTCCGGCACGGCCATACCGAGGAAGCCCTGCTTGCCTGCCTCGAGCCAAACCCCCCGGTCGACGATCTTCTCCTTCTCCCACTGCTCGTGGAAGGGGGCGACGTGACGTTCGAGGAATGCGCGGTAGGACTCGCGGAACAGGTCGTGTTCGGGCTCGAACAGCGTGCGGTCGTACTTGATGGCACCCACGGATGACCTCCGGATCGGCGAACGGGATTCGCTGACGACGATATACCACCCAACCGGATGGTTGGGCCCATGACGTCCACGCGTCACGCGCACCACAGCCCGGGACCTCTTCGGCGTGCCGGAACGGCCACCGCCGCAGCAGGACCCCGAACCCTAGAATCGCCTGCATGGCCAGCGGCAGGACGAGCCTCACGCACTGGGGTGCGTTCACCGCGGACGTCCGCGATGGCGACATCGCCTCGGTGCGGCCGTTCGATGGCGACACCAATCCCTCGCCTCTGCTGGGCAACCTCGCCGGATCGATTCGGCACCGCTCGCGTATCGAGACGCCCGCGGTCCGGCGAGGCTGGTTGGAGGACGGTCCGGGGCCGACCGACCGCCGCGGCGCCGACGAGTTCGTCGCACTGTCGTGGGACGAACTGACCGAACTGCTCGCCGTGGAGCTGCGACGGGTCGTCGACAGCCACGGGAATGAGGCGATCTACGGCGGCTCGTATGGGTGGGCCAGCGCAGGCCGTTTCCACCACGCGCAGAGCCAGGTGCACCGGTTCTTGAAACTCCTTGGTGGATATACGTTTTCCCGCCACTCGTACAGCCTGGGAGCCACCGGCGTCATCATGCCGCGCGTCGTCGGCACACACGACGGGCTGTTTCAGCGCTCCACCTCCTGGAGCGTCATCGCCGAGCACACCGAGCTGCTGGTCTGCTTCGGTGGCGTGGGCGTGAAGAACTCGGCGGTCACCGGCGGCGGGACCACCGACCATCCGACGCGCGCCGGCCTGCGGAGCTTCCGCGAGCGAGGCGGTCGGGTCGTGTCGGTCAGCCCGGTGCGCGACGACACCGACGGCGACTGCGAGTGGCTGGCGCCACTGCCAGGTACCGACGTGGCGATCATGGTGGCCCTTGCGTACGTGCTGGCCACCGAGGGACTGGCCGACCGCGAGTTCCTCGCCACCCATTGCACGGGTTACCCACGGTTCGAGCGCTACCTGTTGGGCAGGGACGACGGCGTGGCCAAGTCGCCACTATGGGCGGAGCGCATCAGCGGGCTGTCCGCCGACGTCATCACCGCGCTGGCCCGTCGGATGGCGGCGCGGCGGACGATCGTGGCGGTGAGCTGGTCACTGCAGCGGGTGCGGTACGGCGAGCAGGCCCCGTGGATGGGGCTGACGTTGGCGGCGATGCTCGGTCAGATCGGGCTTCCCGGAGGCGGTTTCGGCCATGGCTACGGCTCCCACAACGAGGTCGGCATGGCGCCGATTCGCTGCCGCCTGCCCTCGTTCCCGCAGGGGCTCAACCCGGTCACGACCTTCATTCCCGTCGCGGCGATCAGCGACATGCTGCTGCACCCCGGCGAGTCGTTCGACTTCAACGGCAGAACGCTGACCTACCCCGACGTGAAGTGCGTGTACTGGGCGGGCGGCAACCCGTTTCACCATCATCAGAACCTGCCGCGGCTGAGACGAGCGCTGGGCCGGGTGGACACGGTGGTGGTCCACGATCCCTACTGGACGGCGATGGCGAAGCACGCCGACATCGTGGTGCCGTCCACCACGGCCTTCGAGCGCGAGGACTTCTCGGGTTCCAAGAACGACCCGCTGCTGGTGGCCATGCCCGCGTTGACCGAGCCGTACGCAGACTCACGCGACGACTACACGACGTTCGCCGCGCTGTCACACCGACTCGGCTTCGGCGAGGCGTTCACCGAAGGTCGCGACGCGCGCGAGTGGCTGGTGCACATGTACGAGAACTGGTCGGCCCAGCTCGATTTCGCGGTCCCGTCGTTCGACGAGTTCTGGGCGGCGGGCCGACTGCGACTGCCGACGGAGAACGGGCTCACCCTGCTGGCGGACTTCCGTGCCGATCCCGTCGCCCACCGACTCGGCACGCCCAGCGGCCGCATCGAGATCTTCTCCGACGACATCGACGGTTTCGGCTACGAAGACTGCGCGGGGCATCCCACATGGTTCGAGCCCGACGAGTGGCTCGGCGGCGTCAGGGCCGTCGACTATCCGCTGCACCTGCTGGCCAACCAGCCCGCCACGCGGTTGCACGGTCAGTTGGACGGCGGCAAGGCCAGCATGGACTCGAAAGTGCATGGGCGCGAACCGATCCGCATGAATCCGCGCGACGCCCGCGAGCGTGGGCTGACGGCCGGCGACGTGGTTCGGGTGTTCAACGACCGCGGCGCGTGCCTGGCAGGCCTCGTCGTCGACGACGCTTTACGACCTCGCGTGGTGCAGCTGTCGACCGGTGCCTGGTACGACCCCGAGGATCCGGCCGATCCCGACGCCATGTGCGTGCACGGCAACCCCAACGTGCTGACGGCCGATACCGGCACGTCATCACTTGCCAAGGGCTGCACCGGAGCTCACGTGCTGGTACAGGTCGAGAGGTTCGACGGTCGGTTGCCGCCGGTGCGGGCGCACCGGCCGCCGACCATCGTGGCGCGAACCTAGGCGACTACGCGCCGGTCGGGGCCCGACCGGTTCCCGACCGCGGCCGCCGGCGTGGACCGCCGCGCCGAGCGTTTCCGCCTGAACCCGCGGGCCGGCCGGAGGAGCCGTTGGACGCGGCGCCACCCCGGTGCGAGCCATTGCCGCCGCGATTGGCGCCGCCACCGCGGGGCGCACCACTGCGGGCGGGCGCGGGCTGTGCCTGACGCGGCGGGGGCTCGCGGAACGGCGCGATCTCGCCGACGAGTTCGAGCACGCTTGCCGAGTCGGCGCGCACCTGCTGCGGCTGAGCCGAGATACCGGCCTTGCGCAGCAGCTGCTGGGTGTCGCGGCGCTGCTCGGGCAGCACCACCGTGACCACGTCGCCTGCGCTGCCGGCGCGGGCCGTGCGGCCAGAACGGTGCAGGTACGCCTTGTGCTCGACGGGCGGGTCGACGTGCACGACCAGCTCCACGTCGTCGACGTGGACCCCGCGCGCGGCGATGTCGGTGGCCACCAGCACGCGGGCGTCACCCGAGCTGAAGGCGGCCAGGTTGCGGTCGCGCGCGGGCTGGGACAGGTTGCCGTGCAGGTCTACCGACGGCACGCCTGCCTCGGTCAGCTGCTTGGCGAGCTTGCGCGCCTGATGCTTGGTGCGCATGAACAGGATGCGACGTCCAGTGCCCGATGCGAGCCGGTGCACCAGCTGGGTCTTCTCCTGCGCGCCTGCGACGTGGAACACGTGGTGGGTCATCGCGACCGGCGGGGCGTCGATCTCGTCGACCGAGTGGGTGACGGGGTTGCGCAGGAAGCGGTTGACGAGCTTGTCCACGCCGTTGTCCAGCGTCGCCGAGAACAGCAGCCGCTGCCCCCCGGCGGGCGTCGCGGACAGGATGCGCGTCACGCCTGGCAGGAATCCGAGGTCGGCCATGTGGTCGGCCTCGTCCAGCACGGTGATCTTGACGTCGTCGAGGGACACCAGGCGTTGCTTCATCAGGTCCTCGAGACGGCCCGGGCAGGCCACGACGATGTCGACGCCCGCCCGCAGCGCGCTGACCTGCCTGCTCTGCGACACGCCACCGAAGATGGTGGTGACCGTCATGCCGACGGCCGCCGCCAACGGTTCGATGACCGCGGTGATCTGGGTGGCGAGCTCACGCGTCGGCGCCAACACCAGGCCCGTGGGCCTCGACGGCCTGCGGGGGCCGCCGGCGAGTCCGGCGACCAGCGGAATGGAGAAGGCGAGTGTCTTGCCGCTTCCGGTCTTTCCGCGACCGAGCACGTCGCGACCTGCGAGCGTGTCGGGCAGCGTCGTGGCCTGGATCGGGAACGGAGCGGTGATGCCGCGGCCCGACAGCACGCGGCTGATGGACTCGGGCACACCGAGGGATTCGAAGGTGGGTTCCACCGAGGTTGACTCAGTCATGTTCGTAAATGCCTTTCCGGCATGGGTACAGCCGCGTCTGCGCGAGAGAATGTCAGGCGAATACGTGGCTCGAAGGGCGAGATTGCCGGTGGGCAATATCGATCGCCGCGAGAAGAGCTAGTGCAAGGCACTGATCACCCACGTGCGTGAGCCACGTCACTGTGGCCGGAGGCATCGGGATGATCGAGCGTTCCACGACGTGTTGACGACGCGAGGCGACGGCAACGTTGCCCGAAGTCTACCGCACCGCAGGGGCGTTCCCGTCCGCCCGGCCTACGCCGTGGCGAATTCCCGAACGCCCGCGGCCAGTGCGGCGGGGATCCGCGCTTTGATGCGCGTGCCGAATTCGGTGTGTTCGGTGGCGTCGACGCGGCCCTCCGCGTGCATGCGCGAGATCAGTTCACCCCGGTCATACGGGATGGTGACGTCGACCGTCACGTCGGTGGGCACCACCATCTCGCTCATCCGGTTGCGCAGGCGGCCGAGCCCGTCGCCGGTGTGCGCCGAGACGAACACCGCGTCCGGCAGGGCCCGCCGCAACTGCGCCAGTCCGAGTCCGGTGGCTGCGTCAGTCTTGTTGACCACCAACAACTCTGGCGGCGATGCGATGCCGTACTCCTGCACCACCTCGTTGACGACCTGGCGGACCGCGTTGACCTGAGCCAGCGGGTCGGGATCCGAGCCGTCGATCACGTGAACCAGCAGTTCGGCGTCGACGACTTCCTCGAGCGTCGAACGGAACGCCTCGACCAGCTGCGTGGGCAGATGCCGCACGAAGCCGACGGTGTCGGTGAGGACGAACGGTCGGCCGTCGGTGAACTCGCCACGGCGCGTGGTGGGTTCGAGGGTGGCGAACAGGGCGTTCTCGACGAGCACACCGGCGCCGGTGAGCGCATTGAGGAGGCTGGACTTACCCGCGTTGGTGTAGCCGACGATGGCGATGGACGCCACGTCACTCTGCAGCCTGCGGCCGCGCTGGGTGTCGCGGATCTTCTTCATGTCCTTGATCTCGCGGCGCAGCTTGGACATTCGCTCACGGATCCGGCGGCGATCGGTCTCGATCTTGGTCTCACCGGGTCCGCGGGTGCCGACTCCCCCGCCGCTGCCACCCGCGCCGCCGCCCTGGCGGGACATCGACTCACCCCAACCGCGCAGCCGGGGCAGCATGTACTCCATTTGCGCAAAGGCCACCTGCGCCTTGCCTTCTCGGCTGGTGGCGTGTTGAGCGAAGATGTCCAGGATCAGCGCGGTCCTGTCGATGACCTTGACCTTGACGATCTTCTCGAGCGAATTCAGTTGGGCGGGGCTGAGTTCACCATCGCAGATGACGGTATCGGCACCGGTCGCCACGACGATGTCGCGCAATTCGCGGGCCTTGCCCGACCCGATGTAGGTCGATGCGTCGGGCTTGTCGCGCCGCTGGATCATGCCCTCGAGCACCTGGGAGCCCGCCGTCTCGGCGAGCGCGGCGAGTTCGGCGAGGCTGTTGTCGGCGTCGGCGGCGCTGCCCTCGGTCCACACGCCGATCAGGACGACGCGTTCGAGTCGCAGCTGTCGGTATTCGACCTCGGTAACGTCGGCGAGCTCGGTCGACAGACCGGCCACGCGGCGCAGCGCGGAACGGTCCTCGAGGGCGAGTTCACCCGTACTGGGAAAGCGGGGATGGGTCATGGGCGAATAGAGATTCGCACGGAGATCACTTTTCATGCACCCCAATTAACGCTGATGGGACCGCCACCATTCCTCGGAGATATCACCGTGGGCAACGAGGACCGATGGTCCACGCAGGTAGCTGGTGACGTCGGTGACGGTGACGGTGACCTCGCCTCCGGGGATCCGGACGCGCAGCGTGCCCGTCTCGTCGCCGCGATGCCGGAGGGCGGCGACCGTCGCCGCCACGGTTCCCGTGCCACACGAGCGGGTTTCGCCGACGCCGCGCTCGTGCACCCGCATCGTGACGCCACCGTCGACGGGCGCCGTCAGCACCTCGACGTTGACGCCCTCGGGAAACTGCGCGGCGTCGAACCACACCGGCGCGGCGACGTCGAGCGCCGCGAGATCCGCGGTGGTGAGCGACGCGTCGACGCAGGCGAGGTGCGGATTGCCGACGTCGACCGCGAGCCCGCCGAAGCGGCGCCCGCCCACGACGGCCGATCCCGTGCCGAATTGGTTGGCCTTGCCCATGTCGACGGTGACGTCCGCGGACAGCTCGGTCACGTCGCGCAGCACCACGGGACGTGGGCCCGCCAGCGAGCCGACGACGAACTCGTCGCGCTGCTCGAGACCGCTGACCCGAAGGTAGTGGGCGAACACGCGCACCCCATTGCCACACATCTGGGCGATGGAGCCGTCGGCGTTGCGGTAGTCCATGTACCAGTCGTCGGGCGCCACGCCCTCGGGTATCCGGTCGAACACGCCGGTCGCCAACGCCGCCTCGGCGGTGGTGACGCGCAGGACGCCGTCGGCCCCGAGTCCGCGGCGCCTGTCGCACAGCGCCGCGACGGCCTCGGGGGCCAGCAGGAGGCGAGCGTCGACGTCCGGGAGCAGCACGAAGTCGTTCTCCGTACCGTGTCCCTTGGCGAACTTCACGTGATCAGGATACGTCCCGCAGGAATCCGAGCGCGGCGTCCACGTTTCCGGCGAGCGCGCCGTCGAGCCAGTGAATGCGGTGGTCGCGGCGGAACCACGACCGCTGCCTGCGAACGTAGCGGCGCGTTCCGACGAAGGTCCGTTCCCTGGCGTCCGCGAGCGCGTCGGCCCCTCCCCCTGCGGCGAGGGCGGCGAGCACCTGCGAGTATCCGAGCGCACGGGCCGCAGTCGTGGCATCGTGCAGGCCCCGATCCTGTAGCGACCGCACCTCGTCGACCAGGCCGCCGTCGAACATCGCGTTCGTGCGCCGGAGCAGGCGATCGTCCAAGAGCTCTGTGTCCCAATCCAATCCGATGATCAACGAGTTCCATCGTGGCTCGCCGATGGTCGGTGCGCTCGCCGCGAACGGCTGACCCGTCAGCTGGACGACCTCGAGCGCACGGACGACGCGGCGGGCGTCGGTGGGCAGGATCGACGCCGCGGCATCGGCGTCGACGACGGTGAGTTCGGCGTGCAGGGCCGCCACGCCGACGTCGGCGAGCCTGGCCTCCCAGCCGGCGCGGATCCCGGGGTCGGTGGCCGGGAAGGCCCACTCGTCGAGCAGGGACTGCACGTAGAGCATCGATCCGCCCACGATGACGGGCACCGCGCCGCGCGCCATGATCGCCTCGACGTCCGCCGCCGCTGCGCCCTGGTAGCGGCCGACCGTGGCCGTCTCCGTCACGTCGAGCACGTCGAGTTGATGGTGCGGGATGCCGCGCCGTTCGTCGGGCGGCAGCTTCGCGGTGCCGATGTCCATTCCCCGGTAGAGCTGCATCGCGTCGGCGTTGACGATCTCACCGCCGACCCGCTCGGCGACGTCGAGGGCCAGGGCGCTCTTGCCGGTGCCGGTGGGTCCGATGACGGCGATGGGGCGCACGGTCACGGTCGCCACACGCCGACGAAGTAGCCCACCCCGTAGGGCGCGCCGCGGTACAGCTCGCGCGCAGACGACGCCGACGACCGCCCGACCAGCCCGGCCAGCACCTGGTAAGCGGTCCGCCCGACGATCCCGCCGGCCAGCTGGGTCAATGCCGCGGTGTCCCCGGCGGCGAGGGCGTCGTCCACGGTGGCCTGGACCGCGACCGAACCGGGGTCGTACCCACCCGGCGCCGACGCGGTCAGCGTGTTCGCACCGTCGGCGACCACGAGCACGCCGACGGGTTCGGCGAGAGCGTCGACCTCGGCGCGCAGTGCACGCCCGCGCGCCAGGGCCGCGTCCACCCCGTGGTCGGCGGCGTACGTCCACACCTCGGCGCTGGCCGAGGGTGCCCACGTCGAACGCACCCAGCCGGCCATCAGCGCAGCCAGCGGCAGCGGTTTCGGTTCGCCCTTCGCTTGCGGCGACAGCCCGACCCTGACGTCGACGCCGTAGCCGCCGAAGCTTCCCACGGTGCCCGGCCCGATCACGTTGTCGGCGGGACCGACCCCGACGACGAACCAGCGATCCGGCAACTCGGCCACGGCCGTGGCCACCGCGGCGGTCAGTTCGACCAGCTCCGTGGCCGCGCCGGAGGCCAGTTCGGGCACCATGACGGGCGCCGACGGAAGCAGGGCAATGGTGCTCAGCACGCCATCACGCTAGTCAGCGTCCGGCCGCCGTACCCGGCCGCACCTGCCCCTGGGAACGCGCGCGTGGACAACTGCTCGTGCCAAGCCGTGGGCGCGCGACGGAGTGACCTGCTTCAATAACCACAGGAGTACCGCTATCGGGCGCCGCGTTGCGCGGCAGGAGCGTGGGTCACCCGCGCAGAGGGCACGAGGTTCGAGGACATGACCACCAGCGAGTCAGGCGGCGCACCCAAGCCCACCCCCAGGCCAGGCCCGCCGCGCCCCACCCCCCGCCCCGGCGGCGTCGCGCCAGCGGTGGTCGTGCCCCCGTCGGCCGACCCCCACCGCTTCGGCCGCGTCGACGACGACGGCACCGTCTGGCTGACCACCACCGACGGCGAACGCATGATCGGCTCCTGGCAGGCCGGCGAACACGAGGCCGCCTTCGCGCACTTCGGCCGCCGCTACGACGATCTGGCGACCGAGGTCGCGCTGATGGAGCGCAGGCTCGCGTCGGGCACCGGTGACGCTCGCAAGATCAAGTCCGCCGCCGCGGCCCTGGCCGAGACGTTGCCGACCGCGTCCGTCCTCGGTGACGTCGATGCGCTCTCGGCTCGACTGGGCGCCATCGTCGAGCAGGCCGACGCCCACGCCGCGGAAGACCGTCAGAAGCGCGACGAGCTTCGGGCGGCACAGACCGCGCGCAAGGAGGCGCTGGCGGTGGAGGCCGAGGATCTGGCCGCCAACTCGACGCAGTGGAAGGCATCGGGCGACCGACTGCGCGAGATCCTCGACGAGTGGCGCACCATCACGGGCCTCGACCGCAAGACCGACGACGCTCTGTGGAAGCGCTATTCGGCCGCCCGCGAGACGTTCAACCGGCGCCGCGGCTCGCACTTCGCCGAGTTGGACCGCGAACGCGTCGGCACCCGCCAGGCCAAGGAAGCGCTCTGCGAGCGTGCCGAGCAGCTCGCGGACTCCACCGACTGGGGCGGCACGGCCGCGACCTTCCGCGACATGCTGACGGAGTGGAAGAGCGCCGGGCGCGCCGCCAAGGACGTCGACGACGCCCTCTGGAAGCGTTTCAAGGCCGCCCAGGACACGTTCTTCAAGGCACGCAACGCGGTCAACGCCGAGCGTGACGCCGAATTCGAGGCGAACGCCGCCACCAAGGACGCCCTGCTGGTCGACGCGGAGGCCATCGACCTGTCCGATCCCGACGCCGCGCGTGCGGCACTGCGCGCGATCGGCGCCAAGTGGGACGCCGTCGGCAAGGTCCCGCGCGAGCGGGCCGCGGAGTTCGAGCGCCGCATGAAGGCCGTCGAGAAGAAGGTGCGCGACACCTCGTCGAGCGGGGGCGGCACCGATCCGGAGGCCCAGGCCAGGGCCGACCAGTTCAAGGCCCGCGCCGAACAGTTCGAGGCGCAGGCGGCCAAGGCCGAGGCGGCGGGTCGCACCAAGGACGCTGAGCAGGCCAGGGCCAGTGCCGCCCAATGGCGGGAGTGGGCCGACGCGGCCGTCGCCGCCCTCGGCAAGAAGCGCTGAGCCCGCGCCGTCGCGACCGGAGGCAGACCACGCTCATCCCAGTCGGCCACACCATCGACCTTAGCCAGCAAGCAGTTGCGGCTAGCTGGAGTCGGCGGACTTCTGCGGCTCGTCGGGCCCGTCGTCGAGGTCGAGCAGTCCCTTGCCCTGTCGCTGGGCGGCCAGCCGGCGACGCTCGGCCTCGGCGGCCAGTTGGACGGCGGTCCGCGACCACACCACCCTGGCCCAGTGGAACGTCAACAGGATCACGGCGATCCAGGCCACGATGAGCCCGATCCCCGGACCCGGGTGCGGTTCGGCGACGGTCTGGCGCGACCATACGGCCAACATCCCGATAGGACACGCGATCGCCGACCCGGCGAGCGCGATCCACGCCAGTCCCCATCGCCGCGACAGAAGCGCCACGATGGAGAACCCGACGCTGAACACCAGCACCAGCCAGGTGAACACCCGCGAGGGCAGGGCGATGGCTTCACGGATCGCGGCGTCGTCGCCGACCAGGACGTCGAAACCCTTCGCGCTGCCGGTGTGGGGCAGCACGAACGACAGCAGGATCACGAAGACCAGGATCGCGACGACCAGAGCCCTTGCCCCGGGATCGATTTCGCGTGCCACGCGTCGCTCGGCGTCCTCGATGTCGCCCTTGAACTCGTCGAAACCCGCCGCACTGCGCTCTGCGCGGCTCATCGGCTGCACCCACCCGTGACGGGCCGTGCGGCCGGCATGCCGATGCCGGGAAGTCCGAGGCCGACGGCCGTCGTGACTCCCGTCCTGACCTGCCTGCCCGCCTCGTGTGCGTCACCGGCGGCGGTGCGGCGGTGGACGACGAGCTCGCCGTCGGCCAGCAGGTGGTGCGGCGCGGCGCTGGTCACCGTGGTGGTGACGACGTCACCGGGCCGGATGTCGCGGCCGCCCGGCGCGAAGTGCACCAGCCGGCCGTCACGCGCGCGTCCTGACATCCTCGAGGTATTCACGTCCTTGCGCCCCTCTCCTGCTGCGACGAGCAGTTCGACGACCGTGCCGATCTGAGCGGCGTTCTCCTCCAAGGAGATCCGTTCCTGAAGCTCGATGAGGCGCATGTACCGCTCCTGGACCACCTCCTTCGGGAGTTGGTCGGGAAGCTCCGCGGCCGGGGTACCCGGCCGCTTCGAGTACTGGAACGTGAAGGCGCTGGCGAAGCGGGCGCGCTCCACCACGGCGAGCGTGGCGGCGAAGTCCTCCTCGGTCTCACCGGGAAACCCGACGATCAGGTCGGTGGTGATCGCGGCGTGCGGGATGGCAGAGCGGACCCGGTCGATGATGCCGAGGTAGCGCTCCGCACGGTAGGACCGGCGCATGGCCTTCAGGATGCGGTCCGACCCGGATTGCAGTGGCATGTGCAGCGTGGGGCACACGTTGGGGGTCTCGGCCATCGCGTCGATGACGTCGTCGGTGAACTCGGCGGGGTGCGGTGAGGTGAAGCGCACCCGCTCCAACCCCTCGATGCGGCCGCAGGCGCGCAACAGCTTGCCGAACGCCCCGCGGTCGCGTGGCTCGCCCGGGTCGGCGAACGACACGCCGTAGGCGTTCACGTTCTGACCGAGAAGGGTGATCTCCAGGACGCCCTGCTCCACCAGTGACTGCGCCTCGGCGAGCACGTCGCCCGGCCTGCGGTCGGTCTCCTTGCCGCGCAATGACGGCACGATGCAGAACGTGCAGGTGTTGTTGCAGCCGACCGAGATGGAAACCCATGCGGCATAAGCGGATTCACGTGAAGCGGGCAGCGTGGAGGGAAACTCCTTGAGCGACTCGACGATCTCGACCTGAGCCACGCGGTTGTGCCTGGCGCGCTCGAGCAGCGTCGGCAGGGACCCGATGTTGTGGGTGCCGAAGACAACGTCGACCCAGGGTGCGCGCGTCAGCACGGCGTCGCGGTCCTTCTGCGCGAGACAGCCACCGACCGCGATCTGCATGTCCGGGTCGGCCTCCTTGCGGGGCGCCAGGTGGCTGATGTTGCCGTAGAGCTTGTTGTCGGCGTTCTCCCTGACCGCGCACGTGTTGAAGACCACGACGTCGGCGTCGGAGCCGTCGTCGGCCCGTCGGTAGCCCGCACCCTCGAGGAGGCCCGCGAGACGCTCGGAGTCGTGCACGTTCATCTGGCAGCCGTAGGTGCGGACCTGGAACGTGCGCTGGCGACCGGACGACACGCCAGCGGATTCTGCCGCGTCCACCTCACTCGTCGCCATCGAAGTCATGCGCCAATGGTACGGGCGGCCCCGTCGGAGCCAAATTCCCCGGATTGCCGAGAGCCCGGCGAGCTGAACGTTACCTGGGTAAGGTCTGTGCGCATGGAGACCGACCAATCGGAGGGGGACGCCATCGGTCCGCCTCCGACGTCCGTGCCGATGATCTCGATTCAGGGTGTGAATAAGCACTTCGGCAGCCTGCACGTGCTCAAGGACATCAACCTCGAGGTCGACCGCGGACAGGTCGTGGTGGTCCTCGGACCATCGGGTTCTGGCAAGTCGACGTTGTGCCGCACTATCAATCGACTCGAGCCGGTCGATTCGGGCTCCATCGCGATCGACGGCGAGAAGCTACCCGAGGAGGGCCGCAAGCTCGCGCAGCTGCGCTCCGACGTCGGCATGGTGTTCCAGTCGTTCAATCTGTTCGCGCACAAGACGATTCTGCAGAACGTCACCCTCGCGCCGATGAAGGTGCGCAAACAGTCCAAGGAGAAGGCCAACGCCACCGCGATGTCTCTGTTGGAACGCGTCGGCATCGCCAACCAGGCCGACAAGTATCCGGCGCAGCTGTCGGGCGGGCAGCAGCAGCGCGTGGCCATCGCGCGCTCGCTGGCCATGAATCCGAAGGTGATGCTGTTCGACGAGCCGACCAGCGCCCTTGATCCCGAGATGATCAATGAGGTGCTGGCCGTGATGTCCTCGCTGGCCGAGGATGGCATGACGATGGTCGTGGTCACCCACGAGATGGGGTTCGCGCGCCGTGCGTCGAATCGGATCATCTTCATGGCCGACGGCGCGATCGTCGAGGACGCCGAACCGGAGCAGTTCTTCTCCAATCCAAAGTCCAACCGCGCCAAGGACTTCCTCGGCAAGATCCTCAACCACTAACGCTCCGGCGAAAGGAATACTGCTGTGCGCTCCTCAAGCAAGCCGTCTCTGCGATTCCGGGTGGTCGCCGCCCTGGCGCTCGCGGTGGCGCTCCCGCTGTCCGTCACCGCGTGTGGGGGCGGATCCGGGGGCGACGACGGCACCATCGTCATCGGCACCAAGTTCGATCAGCCCGGTCTCGGGTTGAAGAATCCCGACGGCACGATGAGCGGGTTCGACGTCGACGTCGCCACCTACGTCGCAGGCCAACTCGGCTTCACCCCCGACAAGATCGAGTGGAAGGAATCGCCGTCCGCGCAGCGCGAGACGCTGATCCAGAACGATCAGGTGAAGTTCATCGCGGCGACGTACTCGATCACCGACGCCCGCAAGGAGAAGGTGTCCTTCGCGGGGCCCTATCTGGTGACGGGTCAGAGCCTTCTGGTGAAGGCCGACAACACCGACATCACGGGTGCAGATTCATTGCAGAACAACAAGAAACTGTGCTCGGTCTCCGGGTCGACCCCGGCCCAGCGCATCAAGGACAAGTATCCCGGCGTCCAGCTGCAGCAGTACGACACCTACTCGGCCTGCATCGAGGCACTGAAGAACGGTGCGATCGACGCGGTCACCACGGACGAGGTGATCCTGGCCGGCTACGCCGCGCAGAGTCCTGGCACGTTCAAGATCGTCGGGCAACCGTTCTCCGAGGAGAACTACGGCATCGGCCTGAAGAAGGGCGACACCGAGTTGCAGACCAAGATCAATGACGCCATCACCAAGATGGAGAAGGACGGCGACTGGGCGAAGGCGTTCGAGAAGAACCTCGGACCGGCGGGTATCGCGACGCCGGCACCGCCTGCTCTCGACAAGCCCTAGAGACCTGACGCAGCGGAGACCACGTGGAGATCTTCTCCGAGTATCAGGCCCGGATCCTCGAGGCGTTCTGGACCACCGTTCAGCTCACGGTGTACTCCGCCCTCGGAGCGCTGGTCCTCGGCACGGTGCTGGCCGCGATGCGGCTGGCGCCGGTGCCGGTGCTGAACTGGCTCGGCACGGTCTACGTGAACGTGGTGCGCAACACGCCGCTGACCCTGATCCTGCTCTTCTGCTCGTTCGGCCTGTCCCAGACGCTGGGCATCACGCTGGTCGATCCGCAGTCGAGGACGTCGATCGAGGACAGCAACTTCCGCTTGGCGGTGCTGGGTCTGACGGTCTACACCGCGGCGTTCGTCTGCGAGACCGTGCGGGCGGGTGTCAACACCGTGCCCCTCGGCCAGGCCGAAGCCGCCAGGTCGCTGGGGTTGACGTTCGGCCAGAATCTCCGAATTGTGCTGTTGCCACAGGCATTTCGCGCGGTGATCATCCCGCTGGGGTCGGTGCTGATCGCGTTGACCAAGAACACGACGATCGCCTCGGCCATCGGGGTCGCCGAAGCGGCGCTGTTGATGAAGGAGATGATCGAGAATACGGCCGCGCTGGCGACGATCGGCGCGATCTTCGCGTTGGGCTTCATCATCCTGACGCTGCCGCTGGGGCTGTTGTTCGGTTGGCTGGGCAAGCGATTGGCAGTGGCGCGGTGACGAGCACGTGCGCCGAGAACGGACGAGCGCGGTGAGCGGCGCATCGGTTCTCTTCGACGCCCCGGGTCCCCGCGCACGGATCCGCAACCGACTGATCACTGCGGTGACGGTGGTGCTGGTACTGCTCGCCGTCTGGGCGGTCTACTCGGGGTTGGCGGCCAAGGGGCAACTGGCGGCCGCCAAGTGGGAGCCGTTTTTGACGGGCAACCTCTGGAAGACCTACGTGCTGCCCGGTATTCAGGGCACGCTGACGGCGGCCGCGGTGTCGATCGTGCTCGCCCTGATCCTCGGCTTCGCGCTCGGGGTCGGCCGGCTGTCCCACCAGACCGCCGTGCGGTGGACGTGTTCGGTGATCGTCGAGTTCTTCCGCGCGGTGCCCGTGCTGATCATGATGATCTTCGCGTACTTCCTCTTCGCGACCTACGACGTGTTCCCCTCGAAACACCTTGCGCTGGCAGGTGTCATCACCGGTTTGACGCTCTACAACGGCGCGGTGATCGCCGAGATCGTGCGTGCGGGCGTGCAGGCCCTTCCCCGCGGGCAGTCCGAGGCCGCAGAGGCGCTCGGGCTGCGCTGGGGCCAGGTCATGCGGTCGATCCTGTTGCCGCAGGCCATTACCTCGATGCTGCCGGTGTTGGTGTCACAGATGGTGGTGGTCCTCAAGGACACCGCGATCGGCTACCAGATCACCTACGTCGAGATGGTGCGCCAGGGCACCAACGTCGGCTCGGCGTACGGCAACTATCTGCCGGCGCTGATCGTCATCGCCATCCTGATGATCTGCGTGAATTTCGCGCTGGGGAGCGCCGCCACCTGGATCGAGGGCCGGCTGCGCCGTTCGACGCGGGGTCCCGAGCCGATGCACGCCGCTCCCGTCACGCAGGGGACGTTCGGCGCGGGCGCCGGCGGCACCATCTGACCGGCGGCCGGTGACCGACGCCGTCGGTTACACCCGTCGTCGTTCGTGCTCGCTGGCCAACGCCACCTTGACCACGTCGAAGGCCATCGACTGGTGGTAGCCACGGCGGGCGAGCATGCCGACCAGTCTGCGGGTGACCTTGGCATCGTCGGCGGCGTCGCCGAGACGCTCGCGGCGCAGCTTGTCGGCGACGAGCCGTTCGGCCCTGACGCGTTCGGCATCGGCGTCCACGTCGGCGAGTGCCTCGGTGATCACCTCGTCGTCGACGCCCTTGGTGCGCAGCTCGGCGGCCAGCGCCCGCTTGCCCTTGCCTGCGTTGAGATGACGGGACCGCACCCACTGCTGGGCGAAGTCCTGGTCGTCGACCAGACCGACGTCGGCCAGCCGGTCCAGCACGCGTTCGCCGACGTCATCGGGATATCCCCGCTTGGTCAGCTGCGCGGCCAGTTCGGCCCGGGTGCGGGCCCGCGCGGTGAGCAGACGCAGACACAGGTTCCGCGCCTGCTCCTCGCGTTCGCGGGGGTCCGGCGCCTGCTCGTCGCGCGGCTCAGAAGTCGACGGGGGCGGGCAGGGCTTTGTCATTGCTCACGTCGTCGGTCAACACGGCACCGATGCCGAGCTTCTCCTTGATCTTCTTCTCGATCTCGGCAGCCACGTCGGGGTTCTCGAGCAGGAAGTTGCGGGCGTTCTCCTTGCCCTGGCCCAGCTGCTCGCCCTCGTAGGTGAACCAGGAGCCGGACTTGCGGACGAAGCCCTGCTCGACACCCATGTCGATGAGCGAGCCCTCCTTGGAGATGCCCTTGCCATAGAGGATGTCGAACTCGGCCTGCTTGAACGGCGGGGACACCTTGTTCTTCACGACCTTGACCCTGGTCCGGTTGCCGACGGCGTCGGTACCGTCCTTGAGGGTCTCGATGCGTCGCACGTCCAGTCGGACCGAGGCGTAGAACTTCAATGCCTTACCGCCCGTGGTGGTTTCGGGCGACCCGAACATCACGCCGATCTTCTCGCGGAGCTGGTTGATGAAGATGGCCGTGGTGCCCGAGTTGTTCAGGGCGCCGGTGATCTTGCGCAGCGCCTGGCTCATCAACCGGGCCTGCAGGCCGACGTGGCTGTCGCCCATCTCGCCTTCGATCTCGGCGCGGGGCACCAGTGCGGCCACCGAGTCGATGACCAGGATGTCCAGGGCGCCGGACCGGATCAGCATGTCGGCGATCTCGAGCGCCTGCTCACCGGTGTCCGGCTGCGACACCAGCAGTGAGTCGGTGTCCACGCCCAGCTTCTTGGCGTAGTCGGGATCCAGCGCGTGCTCGGCGTCGATGAACGCCGCGATGCCGCCCGCCGCCTGGGCGTTGGCGACCGCATGCAGGGCGACGGTGGTCTTGCCCGAGGACTCCGGGCCGTAGATCTCGACGACGCGGCCGCGCGGCAGGCCGCCGATGCCGAGCGCCACGTCGAGTGCGATCGAACCGGTCGGGATGACCGAGATCGGCTGCCGCACCTCTTCGCCGAGTCGCATCACCGAACCCTTGCCGTGACTCTTCTCGATCTGGGCGAGAGCAAGCTCGAGGGCCTTCTCGCGGTCTGGGGCCTGCGGCATGATGTGGGTCTCCGTCCTCGTGGGGTATCCGGTTGATCGGGTGTTCGATCAGTTGGCGGTGACGGTAGAGGTCGGTACCGACAAGTCGGCCTGACCGGTGGTTTCCCGTCGAACACAGCCCACAGTAGACGAACATCTGTTCGATTCAAGTGGACACGCCGATGGAGCCCGAAGCGCGTGCCCGGTTGCCGCGGCAGGCGCGGTCGCGTCGTTGTGCACCGCCGACCACCGGCCTATCGTGAGGACATCCCGCCCGGATGGGGGCAGACGTGCACGAGATGTCGCTGACGCAGAGTGTCGTCGATGCCGTGTGCGAGCACGCCGCCGGTCGGCGCGTGCACAGCGTCACCCTGGAGGTCGGCGCCCTGTGCGCGGTGGTCCCCGATGCGATGGCGTTCTGCTTCGACCTGGTCACCGAGGGCACCGTGGCGGCCGGCGCCACCTTGGAGCTCGATCTTCGACCCGCGGTGGCGTACTGCCGCAGCTGCACCGACCGTTTCGAGCTGGGCGACTCAATCCTGTTGTGCCCCTGCGGAAGTGCCGACGTCGAGGTTCTGGCGGGCCGCGATCTGAGAATCCTGTCGATGGAGGTGAGCTGACATGTGCGCAACCTGCGGCTGCGGTGCCGACGGCGCCGTGGTCACCGTGGCGGGCGGTCACCGGCATGATCACGGGCACCCCCACGACCACGAGCACCCGCACGATCACGATCACCCCAGGACCGAGACGATCACCCTCGAACAACGGGTGCTCGCGAAGAACGACGCACTCGCCCAACGGAATCGGCAGTGGCTCACCGAGCGCGGAATCCTGGCGCTCAACGTCACCAGTTCGCCGGGCGCGGGCAAGACCACGTTGCTCGAGCACACGATCCGCAGCCTCGGCGCCGAGCGCCCGGTGTCGGTGATCGAGGGAGACCAGGAGACCCTCCTGGACGCCGACCGGATCAGCGCCGCCGGAGCGCGCGCCGTTCAGGTCAACACCGGCGCCGGCTGCCACCTGGACGCCGCGATGATCGAACGCGCACTGCAGGCACTCGAGCCGGCTCGCGATTCTTTGCTGTTCATCGAGAACGTCGGCAATCTGGTGTGCCCAGCGCTGTTCGATCTCGGCGAGGACAGCAAGGTCGTGGTCATCTCGGTGACCGAGGGAACCGACAAACCGCTGAAGTATCCGCACATGTTCGCCGCGGCGGAACTGGTGCTCGTGAACAAGATCGACCTGCTCCCATACGTCGACTTCGAGCTGGATGTCTGTGCGCGGCATGTCCGTTCGGTCAATCCGCGGGCCGCGGTGCTGCCTCTTTCCGCTACCACCGGAGAGGGCATGGACGATTGGTTTCGGTGGATCGACGGGCGGTCCCCCGCCAAGCCGTGACGATTGCCAAGATGTGATTGACAACACACTTGGGCGGGAGTAGACCGGGAATCAGCGACGCGCAAGTGGGCCGAAGGGCGACTCCTGCGCCGCAGGGGTCCCAGCCCGACCCCGGAAAGCCGCAGCATGCCAACCGAAGCTGCCCTGAAAGCGGAAGAAACCTTGATCCACGTTCTGTGGATCAACGCCGGCCTGAGTTGTGACGGCGATTCCGTGGCACTGACCGCAGCCACCCAACCCAGTGTCGAGGAGATCGCCCTCGGCGCGTTACCAGGATTACCCCAGGTGGCCGTCCACTGGCCGCTGATCGACTTCGAATGTGGACCAAACGGCGGAGCCGACGACTTCCTCAGTTGGTTCTTCAAGGCCGACCGCGGCGAGCTCGACCCCTTCGTACTGGTCGTCGAGGGGTCGATCCCCAACGAGAAGCTCCACGCCGAGGGGTACTGGTGCGGGTTCGGCAACGATCCCGCGACGGACCAGCCCATGACCACCAGCGAATGGCTGGATCGGTTGGCGCCCAAGGCAACCGCCGTGGTGGCAGTGGGTACGTGTGCCACCTACGGCGGCATCCACGCCATGGCGGGCAACCCGACCGGCGCCATGGGCGTACCCGACTACCTCGGCTGGCAGTGGAAGAGCAAGGCGGGCATTCCGATCGTCTGCGTGCCGGGCTGTCCCATTCAGGGCGACAACCTCTCCGAGACGCTGGTCTACCTGCTCTACATGGCCACCGGCCAGGCCCCGATGATCCCGCTCGACGACGCCCTGCGGCCACAGTGGCTCTTCGGCAACACCGTCCACGAGGGCTGTGACCGCGCGGGTTACTACGAGCAGGGAGACTTCGCGACGGAGTACGGATCGCCCAAATGCATTGTCAAACTTGGCTGCTGGGGTCCGGTGGTCAAGTGCAACGTGCCCAAGCGCGGCTGGATCAACGGCGTCGGCGGATGCCCCAACGTCGGCGGCATCTGCATCGGCTGCACCATGCCCGGCTTCCCCGACAAGTTCATGCCCTTCATGGACGAGCCCCCGGGCGGCAAGATCTCGACCACCGCATCGGGCCTGTACGGCTCGGTGATTCGGAACTTGCGCCACATCACCGGCCGCACCGTGGACAAGGAGCCCAAGTGGCGGCACCGGGGCACGGAACTGACCACAGGAGCGACCCGCACCTGGTAGGTGCGGTCCACGGAAGGGTACGACTCATGACCACCACAGTCCCCGGACCGCAGCACACCAGGAAGGAACCCGGCCAGCTCGTCGACATGGCGTGGGATCCCATCACCAGGATCGTGGGCAGCCTCGGTATCTACACCAAGATCGACTTCGAGAACCGCGAGGTGGTCGAGTGCCACAGCACGTCGTCGATCTTCCGCGGCTACTCGATCTTCATGAAGGGCAAGGATCCTCGCGACGCGCACTTCATCACCAGCCGCATCTGCGGCATCTGCGGTGACAACCACGCCACCTGTTCGTGCTACGCGCAGAACATGGCCTACGGGGTCAAGCCCCCGCACCTCGGCGAGTGGATCGTCAACCTCGGCGAGGCCGCCGAGTACATGTTCGACCACAACATCTATCAGGAGAATCTCCTGGCGGTCGACTACTGCGAGAAGATGGTGTCCGAGACCAACCCCGGCGTGCTCGCCAAGGCCGAGAACACCAGGTGCAACGGCGAGGAACACCACGGCTACCGGACCATCGCCGACATCATGCGGGCGCTGAACCCCTTCACCGGCGAGTTCTACCGGGAAGCCCTTCAGGTCAGCCGCTACACGCGAGAGATGTTCTGCCTCATGGAGGGTCGCCACGTGCACCCGTCCACGCTGTACCCGGGCGGCGTCGGCACCGTGGCGACGATCCAGCTCATGACCGACTACATGAGCAGGCTGATGCGGTACGTCGAGTTCGTCAAGAAGGTCGTGCCGATGCACGACGACCTCTTCGACTTCTTCTACGAGGCGCTGCCCGGCTACGAGAACGTCGGCCTGCGGCGCACCCTGCTCAACTGCTGGGGCTCCTTCCAGGATCCCGAGGTGTGCAACTTCGCCTACAAGGACATGAGCGACTGGGGCCGCAAGATGTTCGTCACCCCGGGTGTCGTGGTCGACGGCAAGTTGGTGACCAATGACCTCGTCGACATCAACCTCGGCATCCGAATCCTGCTGGGCAGTTCGTATTACGACGACTGGACCGACCAGGAGATGTTCGTCAAGACCGATCCGCTCGGCAATCCGGTCGACCGGCGCCACCCGTGGAACCAGCACACCAACCCCAAGCCGCAGAAGCGCGACATGGACGACAAGTACAGCTGGGTGATGTCACCGCGGTGGTACGACGGCAAGGATCACCTCGCGCTCGACACCGGCGGCGGCCCGATCGCCAGGCTGTGGTCAACGGCGCTGTCCGGCCTGGTCGACATCGGCTACGTCAAGGCCACCGGGCACAGCGTGCAGATCAACCTGCCCAAGACCGCGCTGAAGGGACCCGTCAGCTTCGAGTGGAAGATCCCCAAGTGGTCGAACACGTTGGAGCGCGGGCGCGCCCGCAGCTACTTCCAGGCGTACGCGGCGGCCTGCGCGCTGCACTTCGCCGAGAAGGCGCTGGTGGAGATCAGGGCAGGCCGCACCAAGACGTGGGAGAAGTTCGAGGTGCCCGACGAGGCCATCGGCTGCGGTTTCACCGAGGCCGTGCGCGGCGTGCTGTCGCACCACATGGTGATCAGGGACGGCAAGATCGCGAACTACCACCCGTATCCCCCGACTCCGTGGAATGCCAACCCGCGCGACAGCTTTGGCACCCCGGGTCCGTACGAGGACGCGGTGCAGGGCCAGCCGATCTTCGAGGAGAACGGCAGGGACGACTTCAAGGGCATCGACATCATGCGGACGGTGCGCAGCTTCGACCCCTGTCTGCCGTGCGGCGTGCACATGTACCTCGGCAACGGCAAGAGCATCGAACGCCTGCACTCTCCCACGCAGTCCGTCACCGGGGAGTGATGGATGGCCCAGCCGCAGGGCCCAGAGGTGACGGAGCACGCAGACGCCGGGCGGTGGCGCTCGGCGGGTGATCGCATCCAGGTTCTGTTGGACGCCACCGCAACCGGCGGACCCGCGGCGGTGCAGCGGGCCGAGTCGCTGGTCGCGGAGTTGACCGATCTGTACGGCGCGGCCATGCACCGCATGCTGTCGATCGCGGCCGCCACCGACCCCGCCCTGCTCGACCGGTTCGCCGCCGACGATCTGATCGCCAGTCTGATGCTGGTGCACGACCTGCACCCGCACGGCGTCGAGCGCCGGATCGAGGACGCGCTCGACGACGTCCGGCCCTACCTCGGCTCGCACGGCGGCGACGTAACGCTCCTCGGTGTCGTCGACACGGCCGAGGGTCGCGTGGTGCGGCTGGCACTGGCGGGCAACTGCAAGAGCTGCCCGTCCTCGGCCGTGACGCTCGAGCTGACCGTGGAGGAGGCGGTGCGGGCCGCAGCGCCGGAGACGACGGCCATCGAAGTCGTTGCCGCCGAGTCTGATCCGGTGCCTGGCGTAATACCGGCCGAGTCCCTCCTGACCCGCATCCATGCCAGGGGCGGCGCGGAGTGGTATCCGGTGCCCGGTCTCGACGATCTCGAGTCCGGCGAGGTCGGCGGTTTCACCGTGGCAGGGGCGACGGTGCTGGCCTGCCGCGTCGGCGACGACCTGTTCGCGTATCACGACCGGTGCGGCGACTGCGGTCAGTCGCTGGCCGGCGCCGCGCTGCACCGCGCCATCGGCACCGGAGCCGCCGTGCTGCGGTGTCCGCGGTGCCGTGCGCACTTCGACGTCGTTCATGCGGGCGCCGGACTCGACGGCACCGCAGCACATCTGGACCCGCTCCCCCTGCTGATGCGCGACGGCCTGCTGTCGCTGGGGTTGCTCGCCGAGACCACGGGGGCCGTCTGATGGCGGGCGCCTACGACGTGATCGCGCGCATCCGCGCCAACCGGCCCGCGCCCGTCATGACCGGTGAGCGCTGCGAGATGTGCGCAGAGCCCATCGCCGACGAACACCAGCACGTGGTCAACGTCGCGGGCCGCCAGCTGATGTGCACGTGTCGGGGGTGCTATCTGCTCTTCGACGACGCGAAGGCCGAGTTGAAGTACCGCGCGGTGCCCGACAGGTACGTCCGCTTCCAGGACCTCGCCATCGACCGGCGCGCCTGGGACGCACTACAGATCCCCGTCGGACTCGCCTTCTTCTTCCGGAACTCGATGCAGGACAGGACCGTGGCGTTCTATCCCGGCCCGGCCGGGGCCACGGAGTCCGAGCTCGACGTGGCCGCCTGGCAGACCATCGGGGGCGCCGACGCGCGATTGCAGATGCTCGCCGACGACGTCGAGGCACTGCTGGTGCGCATGTCGGACGACGGCACGGCCGACTGCTACCTGGTGCCGATCGACGCCTGCTACGAATTCGTCGGACGCCTACGGACGCTGTGGCGCGGGTTCGACGGCGGGCAGGAGGTCCGCCGGTTCGTCGACGACTTCTTCGACCGCATCGGCGCGCGCAGCAGGGTGGCCGCGCCATGACCGACGTGACGTTCACCGTGGCCGACGTGGCACCGGAGCCGTTTGCACTGGTGCCGCGACTCCTCGCGCGCGTGGCGATCATCGCGGACGCCGACGAACCCGTGCAGGCGATCGCTCTGCGGGCCCAGGTCCGCATCGAGCCGTCGCGCCGCAGCTACACCGACGAGGAGGCGGCAGGCGTGCTCGACCTCTTCGGTCCGCGGGAGCGGTGGGCCCACACCCAGCGCACCTTCGTCTGGCAGCACGCCACGGCGATGGTCACGGCCTTCACGGGCACCACGGGGATCGCACTCCCCCTGGAGTGCTCGTACGACTTCGAAGTGGCGGCGTCCAAGTACCTCCACGCCATGCGCACCGGCGCGATCCCGCTCCAGTTCCTCTTCAGCGGAACGGTTTTCGGCTACGGCGAGCGCGGCCTGTCCGTCGGCCCGGTGTCCTGGGAATGCGAGGCCGACTACGACCTGCCCGTCAGCGTCTGGCAGGACCTGATGCAGCGCCACTTCCCCGGCTCGGGCTGGGTGCGGCTGGACCACGACACCGTGGCCGCCCTGGCCGCCTACCGCGCCACCCGCGGGTTGCTGAACCTCGACGAGGCCGTGGCGAGCCTGCTCGCCTGCGCCTCCGAGGACGTCCGGTGAGCACCGGCTGGGAGCGCGCCCGGGCGGTCGCCGACGCGGTGCTCTACGAGGGCTACCTCCTGTACCCGTACCGCGCGACGTCCGACAAGAACCAGTCGCGTTGGCAGTTCGGCGTACTCGGCCCGCGCGGTGCCGCCGAGCAGGGCATCGGCGAGGACGACACGATGTCCGCGCAGTTCGTCGTCGACGGGGACGCCGAGGTGTCCCTCGTCGTCCGCTTCCTGCAGGTGCAGCGCCGCCAGGCCGAACGTGACGCCGGCGCAGGGCGATTCGAGCCCGTCGACCAACTCCGCCGCGGCTCGCAGACGTGGGTCACCTGGGACGAGGCGGTCGAACGGGAGCTCTCCATGGGTCCGTTCGAGGTCGCGGACCTGACCGTGCCTCGCACCACCGCCTTCACCGTCGCGGGGGGCACCGACGTCGAAGGGGTGGACGGTGGCAGGCTCGTCAGGACGAGGACCGCCGTCACCGGCGAGCTCACGCTGTCCAGCCAGCGCGAGGATGGCCTCCACCGGGTCGGCCTGACCCTGCGGAACACGGGGGCGGCGGCGACGGGTCGCGACGACGCGATTGCGACGTCGATGATCGGCACGCACGTCATCGCCGAAGTGACTGGCGGTCAGTTCGTCTCGCTGCTCGAACCCCCCGAGGCAGCCGAAGGCGTGGTCGGCCGGTGCGAACGCCACCGCTGCTTCCCGGTGCTCGCGGGCAGGCCCGGCGAACACGACCTGCTGCTGATCTCGCCGATCATCCTGTACGACCATCCCGAGATCGCCGAGCAGAGCGAGGGTGCGCTGTACGACTCGACCGAGATCGACGAGATCCTGACCCTGCGGGTGATGACGATGACCGACGAGGAGAAGGCTCAGGCCCGCGCCACCGACCCGCTGGCCGCGCAGATCATCGACCGGTGTGACGCCATGTCACCGGACGCGCTACAGCAACTGCACGGGGTGCTGCGCAACCCGCACGGGGGACTGGTCCCCGAGATCCCCGACGGCATCGACTGGTGGGACCCCATGGCCGACAACGCCGTTCGGCCAGATATCGACGGCGTACTGGTCAACGGTGTGCGCGTGGCCGCGGGATGTCGCGTCGTGCTGCGGCCGTCGCGCCGGGCCGACGCCCAGGACATCTTCTTCGCGGGGAAGACCGCGCGCGTCGTCTCGGTCCACGAGGACGTCGACGGTGAGCGGCACGTCGGCGTCATCGTCGAGGACGACCCGGCCGCCGAGATGCCCGATGACTTCGGCCGCTACCTGTACTTCGCACCGGACGAGATCGAGCCGCTCGGTGTCGAGGAACACCGAACATTCAGCTAGGGAAGGAGTTCGACGTGGACGCAGTGGGATGGGTGGCCACCGGAGTAGTGGCCGTGGTGGTGGTCGCAGGCGTTGTGGTGGGCCTGAGTTCGATACCGGACATCAAGCGGTATCTGCGCATCAGGAACATGTGACGGCGCGGGAGGCGACATCACGTCCCGGATACTGGTAGCCGGCATCGGCAACGTCTTCCTCGGTGACGACGGCTTCGGGCCCGAGGTGATGCGCCACGTCGTCGCCCGGCCCGACGTCGAGGCACGCGACTACGGCATCCGCGGCATGCACCTGGCCTACGACCTGCTCGACGAGTGGCGGGCCCTGGTGCTCGTCGACGCGCTGCCCGACCGCGGCGCGCCGGGCAGGCTGCACGTCTTCGAGGCCGACCACGAAAGCTTGTCGAGCACGGCCGGATTCGAGTCTCACAGCGTCGACCCTGCGGCCGTGTTCGCGACCCTCACCGCGCTCGGCGGTTCGCCGCCCCGCACGATCGTGGTCGGCTGCGAGGTGGAGTCGACCGACGAGGGCATGGACCTCTCGGCGTCGGTCGCCGCCGCGGTGCCCGGCGCCGTCGCCGCGGTCACCGACGTCCTCGCCGTCCTCGGCGTGCCCGAGACCGCGGAGCGCTGACCCATGTGTCTCGGAATCCCCGGTCGGGTCGTCGGAATGCTCGAAGGCTACGGCGATCAACTCGCCCTGGTCGACGTCGTCGGCGAGCATCGCAAGGTCAACGTCGGCATGCTGCCCGAGGAGACGTTCGAGCCCGGTGACTGGGTGATCATCCACATGGGCTTCGTCGTCGAGAAGACCGACGAGGCTGGCGCCGACGCCGCGATGGCGGGGCTGGAACTGATGGGCCGCGGCGCAGACCCCGAGGCCTCGCCGTGACCGGCCGCCGCAGGGTTGAGGTCTGCGTCCGCGGCGTCGTCCAGGGGGTGGGCTTCCGGCCCTTCGTCTACACGGCCGCAGCCGAATTCGGACTGTCGGGTTCGGTGCGCAACGACAGTTCCGGCGCGCTCGTCGACGTGGAGGGCGACGACGGTGCGGTCGATGCCTTCCTCACCCGACTGCGGGAGCGGCCGCCACCCCTCGCGGTGATCGAGTCCGTCGAGTGTCGGGCCGTTCCCACGGTCGGCGGGACCGGATTCACCATTGCCGACACGTCGCGATCGTCGGGGCGCACGCTGGCCTCGCCCGACGTCGCGATGTGCGCCGAGTGCGCCGCCGAGCAGCGCGATCCCGCCGACCGCCGCCACCGCCATCCATTCATCACGTGCACCAACTGCGGGCCGCGCTTCACGATTATCGAATCACTGCCGTACGACCGCGCCGCCACGACCATGGCCAGGTTTCCGATGTGCGCCCGCTGCGCCCGCGAGTACGCCGACCCGTCTGACCGTCGCTTCCACGCTCAGCCGATCTGCTGTCAGGAGTGCGGTCCGGCGCTGCGCTTTTACGCGGACGGCCGGACGGCGGACCGGGAGGCAGGTCTTGCCCTCGCGCGCACGCTGCTGCGCGACGGAGGAATCCTCGCGGTCAAGGGCATCGGCGGGTACCACCTGGCCTGCGACGCGGCCGCCGATGCCGCGGTGGCCGAGCTCCGTCGACGCAAGCGCCGCGGCGACAAGCCCTTCGCGGTGATGGTGGCGGATCTCGCATCGGCCCATACCGTCGCCCGCGTCGACGTCACGGCGGCCCGGGTCCTCACGGGTCCGCAGCGTCCCATCGTGTTGCTGCCACGTAGGGACGGCGCCCCGGTCGCCGCGTCGGTGGCCCCGCGCAACCCCGACCTCGGCGTGATGGTGGCCTACGCGCCCGTGCACGCCCTGCTGTTCGGCCTGCCCGGCGACGACCCCGGGCCGCAGACGCTGGTGATGACCTCGGGCAACCTCGGCGGTGAGCCGATCTGCTTCTCCGACGATGATGCCCAACAACGCCTTTCGGAACTCGCCGACGGGTGGCTGATGAACGACCGGCCCATCCTGGTGCCGTGCGACGACTCCGTGGTGCGGGTGTGTCACGACGTCGAGCTGCCAATCCGGCGCTCCCGCGGATATGCCCCACTGCCGGTCGCGCTGCCGGTCGGCATCCCCCCGACCCTGGCCGTCGGCGGAGACCTGAAGAACACCATGGCGGTCGGCGACGGCGGGTATGCGTGGCTGAGCCAGCACGTGGGCGACATGGACGATCTCGCGACACTGACCGCATTCGACGCAGCCGAACGCCATCTGCGCGCCCTGACGGGCGTGACCCCCGAGGTGATCGTCGCCGACGCTCACCCGGGGTACCGATCGACGGCGTGGGCCCACCGTCACGCCGACGGCAGGCCAGTGCGCACCGTCCAACACCATCACGCACATCTGGCGTCGGTGATGACCGAACACGGGCTGACCGAAGCCGTCCTCGGATTCGCCTTCGACGGAACGGGTTACGGCCCGGACGGCGCGGTGTGGGGCGGTGAGGTGATGGTCGTCGACTACAAGGGCTACCAGCGCGTTGCGCACCTGCGGTACGTGCCGCTGGCTGGCGGCGACACCAGCGTGCGGCGGCCCTACCGGATGGCGTTGGCCCACCTCTGGGCCGCCGGATTGCCGTGGGATGACGACCTCGCTCCGGTACGGGCCTGCCCGCCCGACGAGCGGCGAGTGCTTCGGCACCAACTCGAGACCGGCCTCGGCTGCGCCCCCACGTCCAGCATGGGCAGGCTGTTCGATGCGGTGGCGTCACTGGCCGGAGTGCGGCAGAAGGTGGACTACGAGGCGCAGGCGGCCATCGAACTCGAGGGGCTGGCCAGGGAGGTGGGTGACGACGGGACGGGATACCGCTTCGCGGTCGACGCGTCGGCATCGCCCGCACTCATCGATCCCACGCCGGTGCTCGCCGCGCTCGTCGACGACCTGCGCTGCGGTGAGCCGCCCGACGTGGTGGGCGCCCGCTTCCACGTCGGGGTGGCCGACCTGGTGGCGCGCCTCGCCGGTCACGGCGGCGGACGCCGAGTCGCCCTGTCCGGCGGCGTCTTTCAGAATGCGCTCCTGGTACGGCTGGTGGTGAATCGGTTGCGCGCGAAGGGCATGGAGCCGATCACCCATCGCCGGGTCCCCGCCAACGACGGGGGCATCGCGCTGGGCCAGCTGATGATCGGGATCTCGGGGTAGCGAAGGGAGACGGCAGATGTGCTTGGCGGTGCCAGGAAGGATCCTGAGCGTGGAGGACCGTGACGGCACGCTGATGTCCGTCGTGGACTTCGGCGGAGTCCAGAAGGAGGTCTGCCTCCAGTACGTGCCCGACGCGGCGGTCGGCGAATACGTGGTCGTCCACGTGGGCTTCGCGATCCAGCACCTCGACGAGGAATCGGCCATCAGGACGCTCGCCGAGTTCGAGCATCTCGGGGTGCTGGCCGAGGAGTTCGGCGACGGCTTCGAGATCGCGGCCAGGCAGGCGGGGGTGACCCCGTGAAGTACCTCGACGAGTTCAGCGATCCGGACCTTGCGGCAACCCTGATCGCCCAGATCAAGGCTGTCACCACCCAGCGCTGGGCGATCATGGAAGTATGTGGTGGACAGACGCATTCGATCATCCGGCACGGTATCGACCAGCTGTTACCCGAGCAGATCGAGATGATTCACGGTCCTGGTTGCCCGGTCTGCGTCACCCCGCTGGAGATCATCGACAAGGCGCTAGAGATCGCGGGACGGCCGGGAGTCGTGTTCTGCTCGTTTGGCGACATGCTGCGCGTGCCCGGCAGCAGCGACGATCTGTTCGGGGTCAAGAGCAGAGGTGGTGACGTCCGCGTCGTCTACTCCCCGCTGGACGCGCTGACGATCGCCAAGGCCAACCCCGACAAGCAGGTCGTCTTCTTCGGCATCGGCTTCGAGACCACCGCGCCCGCCAACGCCATGACGGTGTTCCAGGCCAAGCGGCAGGGCATCGAGAACTTCTCGCTTCTGGTGTCCCACGTGCTGGTGCCGCCGGCCGTCGCGGCGATCATGGAGAGCCCGACCTGCCGCGTGCAGGCGTTCCTGGCCGCAGGCCACGTCTGCTCGGTGATGGGCACCGGCGAGTATCCGCCACTGTGCGAGCGCTACGAGGTGCCGATCGTGGTGACCGGATTCGAGCCGCTCGACATCCTCGAGGGCATCCGGCGCACGGTGGTCCAGCTCGAATCGGGCCGCCATGAACTCGAGAACGCCTACGCCAGAGCGGTTCGCGACGAGGGCAACCCCGCTGCCAAGCAAATGCTGACCGACGTCTTCGAGGTGACCGATCGCGCCTGGCGGGGCATCGGCACGATCCCGGCAAGCGGCTGGCGGCTGTCACCCGCCTACCGGGACTACGACGCCGAACACCGCTTCTCGGTCGCCGACATCCACACCGAGGAGTCGGCGATCTGCCGGTCGGGCGAGGTGCTGCAGGGTCTGATCAAACCGCACCAGTGCGAGGCGTTCGGCAGAGAGTGCACTCCACGCAATCCGCTTGGGGCGACGATGGTCTCGTCAGAGGGCGCCTGCGCGGCGTACTACCTGTACCGCAGGCTGGAGGTGACCAGTGTCTGACGCCATCGACGTGGAGTCCTGGGTGTGTCCGGCGCCGCTGCGCAACTCTCCGAACGTCGTGATGGGCCACGGCGGCGGCGGCGAGATGTCCGCCGAGTTGATCGAACACCTCTTCCTTCCCGCGTTCGGGCCGGCCGCCGATGCCGCGATGGGTGACTCCGCCGTCTTCGACGTGACGGGTGGCCGCCTGGCGTTCTCGACCGACTCCTACGTCGTCAAGCCGATCGTGTTCCCCGGCGGCACGATCGGCGATCTTGCCGTCAACGGCACGGTCAACGACCTCGCGATGGCCGGAGCCCGGCCGATGGTGCTGTCCACCGCGTTCATCCTCGAGGAGGGCACCCCGCTCGACGACCTCGCCATGGTTGCCCAGGCCATCGGAACCGCTGCGCTGGCGGCAGGCGTCACGCTCGTCACCGGCGACACCAAGGTCGTCGACGCGGGCCACGGCGACGGCGTCTACGTCAACACCGCGGGCATCGGTCTGGTGGATCCACGCGCCGACATCCGTCCACGGCGTGCGACGGCCGGCGACGTGGTCATCGTCAGTGGGGACATCGGCGTGCACGGCGTCGCAGTGATGAGCTGTCGCGACGGGCTCCAGTTCGGCACCACCGTCACCAGCGACACCGCCGCGCTCAACGGCCTCGTCGCCGCGATGATCGACACCGGCGCCGACCTTCACGCGCTGCGGGACCCGACCCGCGGCGGCGTCGCGGCCACCCTCAACGAGATCGCCAGGGCCGCAGGCGTGGGAATCGCCATCGACGAGCGATCGCTGCCGATCCCCGCCGAGGTGCGCGACGCCTGCGGGTTGCTCGGACTCGACCCGCTGTACGTGGCCAACGAGGGCAAGCTCGTCGCGTTCGTGCCGCTGGAGGGAGCCGAGCGCGTCCTCGCCGCGATGCGCGGTCACCCGCTCGGTGCGCGCGCCACCGTCGTCGGGTCGTGCGTCGCCGACCATCCCGGCATCGTCGTGGCCCGCACCGGGCTCGGCGGTAATCGCGTCGTGGATCTTCCGATCGGCGAACAACTTCCGCGGATCTGCTGACGTGACAGCGGGTGCCGAGCTGTTCGCCAGGTACGCCTTCCCTCCGAACGAGCTCGGATACTGCGGACCCGCCGACACCGGCCAGGACCAACTCGCCTCGCACGCAGGCGAATTCGACGGCGCGTATCCGTACCTGCGGACGATCGCCGAGGCCGTGGGGGCAGCCGACCCGCTCGACGAGGACGTGGTCCACGCCTACTGGGTGGGCGGCGAGCCCCTGAACCGCGTCGATTCCCGAGTCCTCCTGACGACGGTGCGCGCGGCGTTCGCGGGCCAGGTCACCGGCGTGCTCGCGGAGGTGGGCCCCGCCGACGTCCTCGCCCACCACAGCTTCCACGTCTTCGCGGTCTATCCCTGGGTGCGGTTCCTCGACCGCGACCCCGCGACGCCGGTCCGGGTCATGCAGGCCTGCCGCATCCGGTCGGGCATCGTCCGCGCGGTCGACGACGACTGGGCAGTGGTGAGCTCGTGCCCGCTGATCTACGTCGACCGCCAACTGCTCCTCGGCGACCCCGTCGACGAGCGCCTGCGCTGGCACCGGGAGGGCACCTCGCTGGCGCCGCGGCCCGTCGTGGGTCAGACGGTGTCGGCGCACTGGGACTGGGTCTGCGGCTGCCTCGACGACGCCGAGGTGGCGGCGTTGACGAAGGCCACCGACACCACGCTGGGGATGGTGAACGCCGTCAGGGCCTGATCACCACTGGTCGCGGGGCACGTCGAAGTCGGCGCACAGCGCCCGCCACACCTCGCGCGGGTCGACTCCCGCCTCGATGGCCTGCGCCGCAGTGCGACCGCCGAAGCCGGTCAGCACGTGGTCGACGAGGAGGGACGCACCGCGCATCTCGCCGAACTGCCCCGCAACGAGCACGTGGAACTCCGTCAGTCGCACTCCACCAACCTACCGAGTGGGCGCCAACGCGTCGTGGCACACCCGTACCGGATCGGCGACGGCCCCGACGGTCGCACCCGCGCTGCGCGCGGCCCGCCGATATTCCGGCGATGCCAGCACCCCGGCCACCGCGCCCGCCAACGCCTCGCCGGTCAGCGGCCGGACCAACACGCCGCTGCCTTGGCGCGCAACGCGATTCGCGAGCTCCCACTGATCTCCACCGCCGGGCACCACCACCATCGGCACGCCGGCGAGCAACGTCTTGGACACGATGCCGTGGCCGCCCCCGCAGACCATGACGTCGGCATGCGTCAGCAACTCGTCCTGCCGCCCCAGTCCGACCACGGCCCACGGCGGCACTCCCTCGCCGTCCCCGCCCAGCCGCGACACCACGACCCTGGCGCCGTCGGGCAGCGTCCGTCCTGGGACGAGCGATTCGAGCGCGACCTCGGCGAGACCCTGCGTACCCGTGGTCGCGGTCGACGGTGCGACGACGACCACCGGTCCGCTCCCCTCCGGAATACCGAGGACCGCCGACGTGGGCTCGAAGTGGAGCGGGCCGACGACGACGGCGTTCACGGGCCAGTCGGGTCGTGGCACCTCCAGCGCAGGCAGGGTGGCGATCAGCCGTCGCCGCGGGCCGGGAGCGACGGCGGAGAGGCCGATCCCGACGCGCGCCGCGGACCGCTGCCGGTCGCCCTCTCTCACCGAGCGTGCGGTCAACGCCCGCATCACGACGTCACGCGCCCTGCCACGGACACCGACGCCGGGCGCCAGCCCGGAACCCAGCGGCGGCAGCCCCTTCGACGGGTCGTACAGCGGGTGCGGGTCCAACTCGACCCAAGGCAGGCCGAGGAGTTCGGCGGCCATGCCCCCGCAGGACGTGATCACGTCGGAGACCACCAGATCGAGGCCGAGGTCGGCCAGCCGTGGCACGTTCGCCACGGCCATCCGGGCCGCCCGCCCGTGCAGCTTGGCACCCGCGTCGGTGTCGTCGTCGCCGGCGGCCAGTTCGAGACCCTCCAGCAGGAGGGCGTCGAGTCCCGCGGCGCGCGCCGTCGGCAGCCACTCCGCGCCGGTCAGCAGGGTCGGCGCGGCGCCGGCGGACAGCAACTTCTGGCACAGGGCAATGGCCGGAAAGGCGTGTCCCGGATCGGGGCCTGCCACCACCGCGACGCGCATCGCCCTACCCTGCCACAGCGCGGGATGACTACCCTGGGTACATGAGCGACCAGACATCGACCGCCGTCAGTACCACGAACGCGGCCATCGTCGAGACCTTCCTCTTCGCCCTGCGGGATCAGGACTTCGATACCGTCGACGCACTGCTCGCCGACGACCTCGTCTACGAGAACGTCGGCCTGCCGACCATCCGCGGCGGCCGCCGCGTCGCGAAGATGATGCGGTCGATGGAGGGCAAGATGGCCTTCGACGTCGCCTTCCGCCGCAACGTCGGCGAGGGCAGCACCGTGATCAACGAGCGCAGCGACGCGATGGTGTTCGGACCGCTGCGCCTTCAGTTCTGGGTATGCGGCGTGTTCGAGGTGCGTGACGGCCAAATCACGCTGTGGCGCGACTACTTCGACATGTTCGACATGGTGAAGGCGACGGTGCGGGGCATCCTCGGGGTCGCGATCCCCTCGCTGCGTCCGCACTTCTGATGGCGGAGTCCACTACCGCGCGCACCACACCGAACCTGCTCCAGTACGTCGGATACTGCTACGGTCGGCGACTGCCGTCGTCGATGCTGCAGTGGGTGGCCGACGACCTGGCGGGTCCGGGTGCCGCGTTCCGCATGATGGCGCGGGTCTTCGTGCCCGCGGTGCTGATCCTGACGCCGTTCTGGATCATCCCGATGTCGCTGTATCTGCACCTGTCCACGACGCTGCCGATCCTGATTCCGTTCGTGTTCTTCTCGCATGCGCTGAACAAGGTGTGGCGACGTCACATGCTGCGCAAGCACGGCCTGGACCCCGGGCTGGTCGACTACGAGGCCAGGCAGCGCAATGCGCACGTCCACGACGCCTACATCGAGAAGTACGGCCCGCGCCAGGGGCCGCCCAGCAGCCACGACGTCTGAACGTCAGGCGCCGCGAAGGTGCCCGAGTTCGTCGAAGGCCTGCGCCCAGCCGACCAGCCGATCGGTGGCCGTCCCGAGCTCGTGGCGGTAACGCTGCGCCGACATCGGCGAGCTGGACATCGAGCCCGAGTTGGCCGCTGACACCAATTGCGCTGCGGCCTCGACCATTTCGCCGTACTGGCGAACACCGGTGTCGAGCTGGGTGGTGAAGGCGCGAATGGTCGGCGCCAGGTGCACCCGGGACTGGGGGGCGGCGGTGGCAGCCTTCTCCATCGACACGATCTCGTTGGCCGTCGCCGTCATCGTCGCCGAGGTCTGGTTGGCCGCGGCGACCACGTCGCGCAGCTCGTCGGCGGGCAGCATGCGCCCGCGCTCCATCACTCCGAGCAGGGCGAACAGCCCGCGCTCCGACGACGTCAGAGCGGCGATGGGTTGGCGCGCGGCGGATCCCCACGGCGGCAGCCGCCGCACCCGGCGTTCCGGCGGTAGCGGCGAGCGCTTGAACCACCGGTAGCGCAGAAATGACAGGGTCGCCAGGAAGGCCGCGCCGACGGCGATGGCACCGGGGATCGGCAGCACCCAGGCGGGTATCACGTCCCACGACGCCAGCACGCCCGTCACGACGATCCACAGCCCGGTCGAGAACGTGAAGAACACGCCCGCCCGCAGCGCCCACCGCCGCTTGCGCAGCAGCTTGGCCCGCGGATCGGCGGCGGCGCCGATCCGCTGCGCCACCACGTCGGAGAACTCCGCGGCGGTGTCGACGCCACGCTGCAGCAGCGTGCGCCAGGCTTCCTGCCGCCCGATCCGGGAGTCCGCTGCCATCGTCGTGCTACCTATCTTGAAAGCTATTGCGCGAGTGGATTTTCCGGCGTCGCGGCCGGCGGGTTGACGGCCGGCGCGGCGGGAGTCGCGGTGGCGCCACCGGACGGGAGCGCGTCACCCCGCATCGATGCACGGATCTGCTCGAGCCGGGAGTGGCCCGCCATCTGCACGCTGGCCTGCTGGATCTCCATCATGCGGCCCTGCACCGAGTTCTGCGCCAGCTCGGCCGATCCCATGGCGTTGGCGTAGCGGCGTTCGATCTTGTCGCGCACCTCGTCGAGGCTGGGCGTGCTGCCCGGCGCCGAGATCTCACTCATCGACTGCAGGGAGGCACTGACCTGCTCCTGCATCTTGGCCTGCTCCAGCTGGCTCAGCAGCTTGCTGCGCTCGGCGATCTTCTGCTGCAGCACCATGGCGTTCTGTTCGACGGCCTTCTTGGCCTGGCCGGCCGCCTGCAGCGCCTGGTCGTGCAGCGTCTTGAGGTCCTCGACGCTCTGCTCGGCGGTGACGAGCTGAGCCGCGAACGCCTCGGCCGCGTTGGTGTACTCGGTGGCCTTCGCGGCGTCACCGGCCGCGGTGGCCTGATCCGCCAGCGTCAGCGCCTGACGCACGTTGACCTGAAGCTTCTCGATGTCGGCGAGCTGGCGGTTCAGCCGCATCTCCAGCTGGCGCTGGTTGCCGATCACCGAGGCCGCCTGCTGGGTCAGGGCCTGATGCTGACGCTGTGCCTCTTCGATCGCCTGCTGGATCTGCACCTTCGGATCGGCGTACTCGTCGACCTTGGAGCTGAACAGCGCCATGAGGTACTTCCACGCCTTGCTGAACGGATTGGCCATCAGTTCGTTCCGCCTTCGTGTTGGAGGAGGGCCAGTACGCCCGTCCGCGGGTTTGGCTCGTATGAACGTGTGAATTCGCTACCCGCCAACCTATCGGTTGCGTGCACGTCACCACACCCCTGCTGAGTATTCCGACGCGGTCGGTCGCTCAGGCCACCGCCATCGAAACCGTCTGCGGAATGACCACGCGCGTCGACAGGTCGATGTTGGCTGCGCTGGCGTTGGCGACCTGCCGCGGCTCGGCCTGCTCGCGCCGTTCCATCGTCTCGCCGGCATCGGTGAGGACACGCGAGAGCGGTACCTCGAGGGCGCCGCAGATGGCGCTGAGCAGCTCGCTGGAGGCTTCCTTGCGGCCGCGCTCCACCTCGGAGAGATAGCCGAGGCTGACGCGGGCGTCGTCGGACACCTCACGCAGCGTCCGCCCCTGCGAGAGCCGGGCTTGACGCAGCACGTCGCCGATCACTTCGCGAAGCAAAGTCGTCATCGCGGTCTCCTCACAACGAAAGCGGTGGTCAAAGATCCATTCGGAGTTCTGTTCGAGTTCACTAACAACCAGAACGCCCACACCTGCCGGATTGGTTCCCGGGATGACGGATGTCGCGGTCACATCCGGCCGGCGCGGACCGCCGACACCACGTAGTCCACCCCGGTGACCACGGTCAGGACGATCGCCGCCCACATGAAGACCCATGCGCCCGTCAGCCACGGCCCGTGCAGCGGCAGGATGAACAACCCGATCGCGACGGCCTGCACCAGCGTCTTGAGCTTGCCGCCCCGGCTGGCGGGGATCACGCCGCCGCGGATGACCGCGAGCCGCAGCAACGTCACCCCGATCTCGCGCGCGAGGATCACCACGGTCACCCACCACGGCAGGTCACCGAGCACCGACAGCCCGATCAGCGCGGCGCCGATCAGCGCCTTGTCGGCGATCGGGTCGGCCAGCTTGCCGAATTCGGTGATCATGCCGTAGCTGCGCGCGATGGCGCCGTCGAAGCGATCGGTGATGACCGCGGCCGCAAAGACGATGAAAGCGACCACTCGCCAATAGGTTTCATGACCGTCACCGACGAACAGGACGGCGAGGAAGACGGGAACCAGCACGATGCGCAACCCCGTCAGCAGGTTGGCGACATTGACGACGCTGACCCGCGGCACCAGCGGATCGACGTCAGACTGGCCCGGCACGTGATCAGAATATCGGTTGAGCGAACCGATACCCTCACTGCTGTGACCGAAGCGCCTCAGACCGATGAACTCGTGGTCCGTCGTGCGCGCACCTCGGACGTTCCGGAGATCAAGTCGCTGGTCGACATCTACGCGGGCAAGATCCTGCTCGAGAAGAACCTCGTCACGCTCTACGAGGCGGTTCAGGAGTTCTGGGTCGCCGAGATCGACGGCGAACTCGTCGGCTGCGGAGCCCTGCACGTGCTGTGGGCCGATCTGGGCGAGGTCCGCACGGTCGCCGCCCATCCCCGGCTGCGGGGCCGCGGCGTCGGGCACGCCGTCGTGTCCCGACTGCTGGACGTCGCGCGCGAGCTACGCCTCAAGCGGATCTTCGTGCTGACCTTCGAGACCGACTTCTTCGGCAGCCACGGCTTCGAGGAGATCGAGGGCACGCCGGTCACCGCCGAGGTATACGACGAGATGCGCCGCTCCTACGACATCGGCGTCGCCGAGTTCCTCGACCTGTCCTACGTCAAGCCGAACATCCTGGGCAACACCCGAATGCTGTTGACGCTGTAGCGGAGTTCCTTCGCCGGACGTGACGCCACTGCGAGAACTCGGCTCGGATCTCGCAGTGGGTTCACGTTCGCCGGACTACTCGTCGTCGGCGTCGGCCCCGTTGGCGTCCGCGCCTCCGCGGATCAGCATCAGCGTCCCGGCCAGCTCGTCGGGCTTGACCAACACCTCGCGCGCCTTGGAACCCTCCGACGGCCCGACGATGCTGCGGGTCTCCATGAGGTCCATCAGGCGGCCCGCCTTGGCGAAGCCGACCCGCAGCTTGCGCTGCAGCATCGACGTCGAGCCGAACTGCGAGGACACGACCAGCTCCACGGCCTGCAGGAAGACGTCCATGTCGTCGCCGATGTCGGGGTCGACGTCCGAGCGGTCGCCCGACGGCTTCGCGACGGTGACGCCCTCGAAGTACTCGGGCTCGGCCTGCTCCTTGGTGGCCTCGACGACGGCCTGGATCTCCTCGTCGGAGATATAGGCACCCTGCAGACGGATCGGCTTGTTGGCGCCCATCGGCAGGAACAGTCCGTCGCCCATGCCGATCAGCTTCTCGGCGCCCGGCTGGTCGAGGATGACCCGGCTGTCGGTCAGCGACGACGTGGCGAACGCGAGCCGCGACGGCACGTTGGTCTTGATCAGACCGGTGACGACGTCGACCGACGGCCGCTGCGTGGCCAGCACCAGGTGGATGCCCGCCGCACGCGCCTTCTGCGTGATGCGCACGATCGCGTCCTCCACGTCGCGCGGTGCGGTCATCATCAGGTCGGCGAGCTCATCGACGATCGCGAGGATGTAGGGGTAGGGCTTGTAGACGCGCTCACTGCCCAGCGGCGCGGTGATCTCGCCAGAGCGCACCTTCTCGTTGAACACGTCGATGTGGCGCACGCGGTTGGCCTGCATGTCCTGGTAGCGCTGCTCCATCTCCTCGACGAGCCAGGCGAGCGCGGCCGCAGCCTTCTTCGGCTGCGTGACGATGGGCGTGATGAGGTGCGGAATGCCTTCATACGGCGTCAGTTCCACCATCTTCGGGTCGATCAGGATCATCCTGACCTCGTCGGGCGTGGCACGCGCGAGGATCGACACCAACATCGAGTTGACGAAGCTGGACTTGCCCGAGCCCGTCGAGCCCGCGACCAGCAGGTGGGGCATCTTGGCCAGGTTGGCCGAGATCATCTCGCCCTCGATGTCCTTGCCGAGACCGATCACCAGCGGGTGGTGGTCGCTGCGGGTCGCCGGGTCGGTCAGCACATCGGCCAATCGCACCATTTCGCGGTCGGTGTTGGGCACCTCGATGCCGACCGCCGACTTGCCGGGGATGGGCGCGAGCAGGCGCACGCTCTCCGTCGCAACGGCATACGCGATGTTCTTCTGCAGCGCCGTGATCTTCTCGACCTTCACGCCGGGGCCCAGTTCGACCTCGTAGCGGGTGACGGTCGGACCGCGGGTGCACCCCGTGACGGCGGCGTCGACCTTGAACTGCTCGAGGACCGACTGGATGACCTCCACCATCTTGTCGTTGGCAGCGCTGCGCAGCTTCGGGGGATCACCCGCGACGAGAAGGTCCAGCGACGGCAGGACGTACGGGCCCTCGACGACGCGATCGAGCACCAGGGTGTCGGTCTTGTTCGACGCGGGCGCCGGTTCCTTCTTGCGCTTCGGGCGCGCCTTGGGCTCCGGCACGGTGGGCGTCTCGTCGACGATCGGTTCGTCGAGCGGGTAGTTCTCCATCGGGGTGCCGAACCGGCTGACCTCCCCGCCCGACTGCGGCGCACCGGGCCACTGCGCCTCGTCGGCGCGATACCCGGGCGGGTCGTCGTAGTAGCCGTCGGAGAAGTCCTCGCCCTCGTCGGCGGGATAGTCGTCGTACTCGGCGTCCTCGTCGTAGTCGTCGTCGTGGACGTCGCCGCGGTAGGCGCCCATGAACATCGACTGCACGGCTGACGGCACCTCGCGGATCGTCGTGCCTGTCACCAACAGCAGGCCGAACATGATGCCGATGATCAACAGCGGCGTGGCGATCCACGGGGTCAGTCCGTCGGACAGCGGGCCGCCGATCACGAAGCCGACGAAGCCGGCGACACGCTGACGGTCGGCGGGATCCTGCGGTGCGCCCGACCACAGATGCCAGAGCCCGAGCACCGGGAGCGCGATCATCGCCGTGCCGAGCACCAGTCGGGGCCGGGCTTCCGGATGGGGTTCGGTGCGCATCAACACGATGGCCAGCGCCGCCAAGAGGATGGGCAGCAGCACGACGGCCGAGCCGATGACGGCGCGGACGCCCGCGTCGATCCACCCGCCGACGGGCCGGGCGGCGTCAAACCAGGAGCTCGCGGCCAGCACGACGGATACCGCGAGCAGACCGAGCGCGATGCCGTCGCGGCGGTGTCCCGGCTCGAGGTCGCGGGCGCGCCCGACCGACCGCGCGGTGGAACCGGCACCCTTGGCCAGCATCAGCCAGCTGGCGCGCGCGCCCTTGCCGATCGCGGAGCCGGCCGACGCCACCGGCGACGGATTGCGCCGAGGCGCGGGCTTTCGCCGCGGGGCGGCTGGTCGCTTCGCGCTTGCACGGGGCTTTGAGCTGCTAGAACGCGCCCCCGAGCGCGCGGCGGTCTTACTTGCCATGACGCCAAGACTAGTCGCACCAGCCCCATAATCACCATTAGCCACACTGGTCACAATTGCGTATCGCTGCTCGTCCCGTGACGGCCATCACCAGACCCCTAGACACACTAGGTAATGTGAGCGGCGCCGCATCCACTCATCGAGGAGTCGTTTCGCATGCCCGTGACCGTCGTCGCCACCATGACCGCCAAGCCCGAGTCCGTCGACCTGGTGCGGGCCGCCTGTACCAAGGCACTCGAAGACGTCCACCAGGAGCCGGGCTGCGACCTGTACTCCGTGCACGAGGCCAACGGCACGTTCGTCTTCGTCGAGCAGTGGGCCGACGAGGAAGCCCTGAAGGCGCACAGCACCGCCCCCGGCGTGGCCGCACTCTTCGGCGCGATCGGTGAGCACCTCGACGGCGCTCCGGACATCAAGATGCTCACGCAGGTCGTCGCGGGGGACCCAGCGAAGGCCCAGTTGCGGCCGTGACCAACGGAGCCCTGAGCGGCAAGGTCGCCTTCATCACCGGCGCGGCCCGCGGACAGGGCCGCGCCCACGCGGTACGACTGGCCTCCGACGGCGCCGACATCATCGCCGTCGACCTGTGCGACCAGATCGCCTCGGTCCCCTACCCGATGGCCACCGCCGACGACCTGGCCGCCACGGTCAAGCTCGTCGAGGACACCGGCGCGCGGATCGTGGCGACGCAGGCCGACGTCCGCGATCGCGACGCGCTCAAGACCGCGCTGCGGGCCGGTGTCGAAGAACTTGGCGGACGGCTCGACGTCGTGGTCGCCAACGCCGGTATCGCGCCCATGGCGGGTGAGAACGCGTGGCACGACGTCATCGACGTCAACCTCACGGGTGTGCACCACACCGTCGACGTCGCGATGCGCCCGATGATCAAGGCGGGCAACGGCGGAGCCATCGTGTTGATCAGTTCGGTGATGGGACTGGTGGGCCTGGCCTCGCCGTTCGCCGGCTCGATCGGGTACGCGGCCGCCAAGCACGGCGTGGTCGGGCTGATGCGGTCGTATGCGAATCTGCTGTCCCCGCAGCACATCCGGGTCAATTCGATCCATCCCGCCGGGGTGCGGACGCCGATGATCGACAACGAGTTCACCCGCACGTGGCTCGCCGAGCTGACCGACGGCAACGACGGCGGCCTGGACATGGCAGGCGCGGCCGACATGGAGACCGTCGAACCGGAGGTCATCGCCAACACGGTGGCGTGGCTGGTGTCGGACAGCGGCAAGCACATCACCGGGGTCGCGCTGCCTGTGGACGACGGCTACGTCAACAAGCGCTGACCGATGGCTCGAAACGCCCCAGCCGTAACGGCTTTCGGGCCGATGGTGCTGTCGGCCGTGGAGCAGCAGGAGTCGCCCGGCCGCCGTCTGGTCGACGACGATCTCGCGCGGGCGTTCCTCCCCGCACCGCTACGGGCGCGGGAGCAATGCCGAGGAGGAAGCGACCGACGCGAGCGAGATCGCTACGGTACCGCGGCGATGGTTGGTCGTCATGCTGATACGTCCTGCTCTACGTGACCGAATTCCACGTCCGCGCCGTTGAACGTGCCGCGACACGACACCACGACGTGATAGGTCGAGAACGGCGGCGGAGCAAGAACGGTGAAGCTCGCACTCCCCCGTGCCCCGATGTCGAAGTTCTTGTTCGACCCCGGCAGCACCGGATTGGTCGCCGCATAAGTGCACTTGCCTGCGATGTCCGCGGTACTCGTGACGTTGACGGTCCATTGGAGGCCCTTGGCGAAGGACACCCGGACGGCGTCGGTCGGGGCCACCTTGGGCGGCGGCGGGACCGGGGTGGATGACGACGATGGAGCAGGCGCCGGTACGGGCGGCCCCGGGGTTTCGTCAGCCGGTTCACCGAACACGATGGTCACCACGTCTACCGAGCGATCCTCGTGCCGGATGAAGCCGACACCGAAGTCGGTTTCGGCGCAATCGTTGATCGCGGCTCTTGCTCCCCGGCTGTAGGCGCTGAGGATCGCCGAGGCCTGAGGATCGCCGGAGCCAAGAAACGCGGCCGTCTGGCCATTGTAGTTGCGTGGTATGCCATCTGCCCGATCCTCGGATCTCGCGTACTTCTGTGCAGCGTCCTCGAGGACGGGGTTGTAGGTCAGTCGCGGGCATCCACTATTCGAGCGGTACGTGATGACTGAGGTGATGATCGGCGCGAGCGGATCGTCGGCGTTGGCGATCGACGCCGCCAGCACGCCCGACGGGATCGTAGCCACCAGAGACGTGGCCGCGACCAGCGCTCGAAAATGGTTGACGTTCATGCTGATACGTCCTTTTCATCGTGGCCGAATTCGACGTCCGTGCCATCGAACGTGCCGTGGCAGGACGTCACGACGTGGTAGCTGACGAGCGGCAGCGGCGCGGGGACCTGAAAACTGGCCGAGCCGTTCGCGGCGACGTCGAAGGATCGATTGCCCAGGCCGCCACCGGGACCGGCGGCCGTGTAGGTACACGTGCCCGCGATGCTCGCGGCGTTCTTGACGTTGACCGTCCACAGCGGCCCCTTGACGAAGGAAACACTGATCGCGTCCTTCGGAGGCCGAGCCGCTGCGCACGTACCGAAGGCGGGCACGGTCGGAGTGGGCGAACCCGGCGGGCACTTCTGGACCGCAGGCGTCGGCACTAACGTGGCATCAGAAGAGGAACCGCGAGACTCGCCCGGTGGTGTCGCTACCGCATTACGTGCACCGAAAACGATTGACACGGCATCGAGATCGGCATATTCCTCTCGATAGAAGCCCACACCGAAGTCGGTGAAATCGCAGTTGCCGATCGCATCGCCTGCCCCGCCTTGGTAGGCGCCGTTGATCGCACGGGCCTCGGGGTCGCTGACGCCTCCGGTCACCACCACCCGCCCGGCATAGGCATCTGTCGCGATCGGCATCGGAACCTTCTGCCGCGCTGCCGTCTGAGCAATGGCCTCCAGTGCTGCGTTGTACGTCAGTGACCGGAGGGCGTCCGGGAACGGTCGCCGTTGACTGCGGTCTTGATGGGGGCGAGCGGGTCGTCGGCGCGGGCGATCGGTGCCCCCGAGATGCCCGACGGGATCGACGCGATCAGACACGTCGTCACGCACAGCACGCGAAAGCGGTTGGTATTCATGCCGCCACATCCTGTTCGAAGCTGGTGTATCTGGTGTCGGTCAGCTCAGCTGGTAGTCGAAGTGCCATCCGAATGGAGGAGACGGCGGAGTGGTGGCGAATGCTCCTGGGTAGACGGTGTAGCACGTGATGCTCATCGTGATCCGCTGCCCGGGAGCCCCGGCGACGCCTCGTTGAAAACTGCCTCCAGACGGGGGAACCAGTTTGACGTCGAAGAAGGCCTTGCTCACCGAGGTGGGGTACGTGTCGTTTGACGTCGGGGTGAAGCGTTCATTGACCTCGCACTGCCAGTACCCCCCGTTGGCGGGGGCTGGGTCGATGGAGCCCCACGTGACGGACAGTTGGTGATTCCCCGAACCGTCATCGCCGACGACCGAAAGGGTGACTCCGCCGGGCGGTGCGCCCCAGCCGTCCTCGGTTCCCGGCACGACGTCGGCGCCGGCGACTGCCACGCTGGCGGCAAGAGCCGACGCTGCGAGCACCGCCACGATGCCGGATCTCGCGAAGACGCGGGCGCCCGGACCGAAGTGATCGGAATCGCGCATGTCTACGGTCCTCTTTGCCTGTCGGGTCCTGCGCGGAAGGATCGCGATGGACGCGGACGTACGTGTGGTCATCGACGTTCTCCCCGGACTCAGATGCCCCCGACGAGCTGGTTGCTCAACGACGGTGACGTTAATAGTTGCGAAGGCAATGAGTAACTAGGTGTTTCCCTAGTGATGACTGTGAGCGCCGAGACGTTCAGTCGTTCGGTTCGCGCATGCGGCGACCGAGTTCGGCCCGCGAACGGATGCCCAACTTCCGGTAGATGCGAGCGAGGTGGAACTCCACCGTCTTCGGGCTGATGAAGAGCGCTGCCGCGACCTCTCCGTTCGTCATGCCCGATGCGGTCAGGCGGGCGACCTTATCCTCGGAGGGTGTGAGTCCGCGTCGGCCGGGCGCGGTGGTGTTGCGGTTCGATTCCGCTTGGGCGCGGGCCGCCCACAGCGGTGTGCCGAGCTGCTCGAAGATCCTCCATGCCTCCTTGAACGATGCCGTGGCAGCTTGCTCTCGCCCGCCTCGGCGCTGGATGCGGCCCAACACCAGCTGGGTGCGGGCACGCTCGAAGGGCATCGCGATCCGTTCGTGTTCGCGCAGGGCTCGTTGAACGGCACGGTTCGCCTCGTCGACGTCGCCGCGTGCAGAAAGCAGCATGGCTCGGCACCGCGCACCGACGGCAGACATCCAGGGACGGTCGAGACGGCCGCCGTTGCGTTCGAGCACGTCGATGAGCAACTCGGCGTCATCGAGGCGATCCAGCTGAAGCAGGGCTTCCACGGCGTCTGGAATGAAGGCCCCTGCGTTGATTTCGGTGGCCGCGGGCTGGGCAGCGACCCTGTCCATCAACGGCGACAGCGTGGTGAGAGCGGCCTCGTAGTTGCCCAGTGACACTTCGAGGAAGCCCAGCACCGTCACCGGCCAATCGGCCATGGCGAGGAAACCGCTTCGCACGCTCGCGGCCGTCGCCTCGGCGAGATCGGATCGGGCATCCGCCTCCACACCGGCATGGGAACGCACGGCGGCTCGCATCGTCAACGCCACGAAGGAGGAGACGTTGCCGCCCAATTGCTCTGCTCGTTCGACGGTTTCCTCGGCCAGTTGGTTGGCTTCCCCCAACTCGCCGAGCCAGATCGCCACGAAACACGCGTGAAAGGCCACGAACACCAGCTCGCCCTCCGCGCCGCGTTCGGCGCAACCGCGACGGATGTCGGCCAAGGCGTCGCGGGCGGGAGCGAGCTCCCCCGACCAGGCCAAGAGGAGCGCGTGCTGCACGGTGGGACGAAACGCGATCGGGACGTTCGAGTCGGACTCCATCATGTCGATCGCGCGCTGCACGTCTGATCGGTCAAAACCGTTGCCCTGCACGAACCGTGCCATGGCGCGCATCCCGAGCGCTTGGCTCGACAGCGAAGGAGCCGCAGACCGAGTGGCGGCAAGGACGGCATCCTCGACCACGTCCAGAGCGTCGGCAGCCCGGCCGACGTTCAACAGTGCGAACGACAGCATGACCAACATCCGGGCCTTCAAGGCCGAGTCCTCGCCGACCTCGCGCAAGCCACGCTCGAGTACCGTCACGCCCTCGAGAAAGCTGTCGTCGAACAATTCGACGACTGCGAGCAACATGAGGGCGCTCGCGCGGAACAGCCCGCTGTCCAGTTGCGCGATGGCGTTGTTCAGGAGGGTTCTGGCATTGCCCGGATTGCCCGCTCGGAGATGATGACTCGCCGCGCGGATCTGACGTGCGGGCGTATCACCACCCAGTTCGAGGCCGAGATCGAGCAGCTCGGCCGCTGCGGCCGGCGCGCCGCGCTTGCGGGCCAACTCCGCGGCGACGTCCAGCGACTCGAGGATGGTGGGCGTCGCGCCCGTCGCCGCCAAGGCGAGGTGCCTGGCACGCGACTCCGGCTCTTGCACGAGGGCCGCCAGCCTCTTGTGCATCGCCCGACGGTGGGCCGGTGGAGCGTCACCGTAAACACCGTGGGCGAGAAGGGGATGCGTGAACCGCAGGCGGCGACCGTCGATCTCCACGATCCCCGTCGTCTCGGCTTCCGCCAGCCGTTCGAGGAGCTCGGCGGCACCGACGTCCACGGCGTTCGCAACGAGTTCCACCGTCGGATCGGCGCAGCACGCCATGGCAAGGAGCGCCTGCCGGACGTCGTGATGGAGGCCGCCGACCCGCGCGTGCACCACCTCGGCGAGGGAGGCAGGCAGTGCCGAGGTAGCGCGCCCCCGACCTTCCAACGACCTGGCCAATTCCAGTCCGAAGAACGGGTTTCCGCCCGACACCTCGTGAATCTTCATCATCGTCGGCCGCGGAAGCGACCTTCCCAGGCGAGTCGTGATGACGGCGTGCAATTCACTGACGGTCAACGGCTGCAACGTGATCCGCCGAATGGCATCCGGCGTCGGCAGATGCAACCAGGAGCTCGTGCGCATACTGTCGCGGTCGCTGCGGGTCGTGGCAAGCACTACGACCCGGCACGTGAGGCGCCGTATCGCGAAGCCGAGTGCTGTGGCGCTCGACGTGTCGAGCCACTGCAGGTCGTCGAGAGCGATGAGCACGGGAGCTTCGACGGCGAGGCGGCGCACCAGTGACAGCAGGGCCGCCGAGACCGCTCGCGGATCGGTGGCCGCCCCGCCCGCATCGGCCAGTAGCAGAATGTGCTCGATGGCGAGTCGCTGCGGGTCCGGTAGGTCAGCCCACGCGGCGGGATCCACGCCGCCGAGCAGATCGGCCAAGGCGGAATGGGACAGGGCGGACTCCGCTGCGGCTCCCCGGGCCGAGAGCACCTGAAAGCCGCGCTTCTGCGCCTGCTCGAGGCCGGCAAGCCACAGCGTGGTCTTGCCCATCCCCGGCTCACCCTCCAGGACCAACGCGACCGGAGCGGTGACATCACTGGCGAGAAACTGCGCCACGGCCTGAGTTTCGGCCGGGCGGCCAGGGAGACGCGACGTCGTCACCGACCGATCATTCCACTTTCGGTCGGAGCGGGCTCGTCTAGTCGACCTCGATCACCGTCGGCACGATCATCGGCTGACGGCGGTACTTCTCCCCCACCCACTTGCCGACGGCGCGGCGGGCGGCCTGGGCGATTCGCGTGGGATCCGTGACGTTTTCGGCCGCAAGCGATTGCAGCGCTTCCTCGACGAGCCGGGTGACGGGTTCGAGCGCCTTCGGATCCTCCGAGAACCCTCGCGAGTGCAGTTGCGGAGGGGCGGCCGTCTTACCGGTCCCGCGGTGCACGGCGATGGTGATGGCGATGAAGCCCGACGACAGCACCAGCCGTTCGCCGAGCGTGGCATCGCCGACGTCGCCGGTAACCAGCCCGTCGACGAACATCTTGCCCACTGGCACGGCCCCGGCGATCGAGGCTCGCCCCGCTACCAGGTCGACGCTGACGCCGTTCTCGGCCAGCACGATGTTCTCGGCGGGCACGCCGGACTTCTCGGCCAGCGATGCGTTGGCCCGCAGGTGTCGCCACGTGCCGTGCACCGGCATCACGTTGCGCGGCCGAATCCCGTTGTACAGGAACAGGAGTTCGCCGGCGTAGGCGTGACCGGAGACGTGGATCCGGACCTGGCCGTTGGTGACGACGCGGACGCCGATCTTGGCCAGGGAATCCAGGACGCCGAAGATCGCCTCCTCGTTGCCGGGGATCTGCGACGACGACATGATGATGAGATCGCCCGTCGTCAGCGTGATGCTGCGGTGCTCACCGCGCGACATCCGAGACAGTGCGGCCATCGGCTCGCCCTGGGTGCCCGTGGTGACCAGCGTGACGCGGTCGGCGGGCAGCAGCTCGGCGGCGGCGATGTCGATCACGTCGTCGTCGTCGACGGCGAGGAAGCCGAGGTCCTTGGCGATGCCCATGTTGCGCACCATCGATCGGCCGACGAACGACACCTTGCGGCCGAGCGCCACCGACGCGTCGATGATCTGTTGCACGCGAGCCACGTTCGAGGCGAAGCAGGCCACGATCACGCGGCCCTCCGCACCCCGGATGAGCCGGTGCATGTTCGGGCCGATCTCGCTCTCCGACGGGCCGACGCCGGGGATCTCGGCGTTGGTCGAATCGCAGAGGAACAGGTCGACGCCCGCGTCGCCGAGTCGCGACATGCCGGGCAGGTCGGTCGGCCTGCCGTCGAGCGGCAGCTGATCGAGTTTGATGTCGCCGGTGTGCAGCAGGGTGCCCGCGCCGGTGTAGACGGCGATGGCCAGCGCATCGGGAATCGAGTGGTTGACCGCGAAGTATTCGCACTCGAAGACGCCGTGCTTGCTGCTCTGCTTCTCGGCGACCTCGACGAACACCGGCTTGATGCGGTGCTCGCGACACTTCGCCGCGATCAGCGCCAGGGTGAACTTCGATCCGACGACGGGGATGTCGGGCCGCAGCTTGAGCAGGTGCGGGATGGCGCCGATGTGGTCCTCGTGGGCGTGGGTCACGACGAGCGCCTCGATGTCGTCGAGACGGTCCTCGACGTG
>JAESGJ010000256.1_pt1 | contig 51217 bp, 58 predicted proteins | sample 9266241 | NCBI WGS metagenome assembly JAESGJ01 (sample SAMN14514841, study PRJNA621669) | algae metagenome | isolation source: Brasilonema octagenarum HA4186-MV1 and co-occurring heterotrophs from wet... | place: USA: Manoa Valley, Hawaii | collected 2009-07-20
CACAATCACCTGATCGACCACTCGCAGCTCCCCTCGTCGAGATCGTAGCGCCCTTTCCCGCGGCTGTAATTAGGCAGACTGCCGGCCGACTGCTTCCCCGCCCGACGGAGGTGACCGGACGCTTACTGATGATCCGTTCCGCATCGCTGGACAGCGACCGCGTCGTTCCCCGCTTCGACCGTTCGGGAACGGCTTGCTCGCGCAGATCTTCGTATGCGCGGACGAGCCGATAGAAGCTGCGGACGTCGAGCTTCAACTCGTCCGCGTGCCTTTGCGCGTCCTTGCCGTTCGGGGCGGTGAGCGCACAATAGCTTCTCACGACGTCGATACGTCGAAGCGCCTCATGCCAACGGGACGGCGCCATTCCAGCCAAGAGAGCAGTCTCGCGGCACATTCTTCATCTCCTTTCAGCTTCGCTGATGAAGGAAATCCAGAGTAGCTTCCCCGGCCTGCATCGTGATGCGGCCCGTCTCCTTCCGACTTTCGCTTGCGGGAAATCACCGGGCCGCCGAACGATTGCGAGGGCGGGGCACCGGCGCACGGCCGCCGACGCATTCGACGTCGAGAGGTGCGCGGGGGGCTTGGATTCGGTTGCTCGTACGGGCCGGTGTCGGCGGCGTCGCGACAAACTCATCGATCTTCCGCCGGAAAAGGCGAACGGTCCGTTCGCTCATCTCCTCTAGTCGGTTGCAGACCGCTAGCATGCCCGATCCTGAACACCCCAGGATCACCTCCACGTAAGTCGACTCTCAGCAGGGAGCGCGGGCGGGAACCAGACGTGCGCCGGGCGGCAGCGCGTTCAGCGCCCGCAGCGTCAGCATGCGGTCCCGCGTTGGCGATACGAGGTAGTCCGGCGTCGCGTGGAAACGCAGACGGTAGCGTTGCCACCTGTCTAGTTCGACGACGTGCGCTTGGTTGCGGCCACGAAGGATGCCGTCCATCTCGCTGGCGAGCTCCGGCGTCATGGTGCCGTCCGTGCGTGCCGTCGGCCGGTTCGCGAACCGGATGCCGAGCTGTCGTCCTTCGGGCGTTCGGATGAAAACCCTGACGAGGTGACCGTCCTCACGGGACCACTGCAGGCTCGCCAGCTCCCAGTCCGATCGATGCGCATCGACTATGCCTCTCAGCAGACCGGTATATGCGCGCTTCATCTCCTCGGCGTCCGCGCTCATCTTGCTCGTTAGGGGCGGAGACAACGCGGTTCGCCATTCGAGGAGCGTTACGAGGATAACGGCCACATCGCCATCGATAAGGCCGTCGATCGGGGGAAGTGCCGGGCCGACGACTTCCGCCGCGAACCTGAGGCGGCGGGGCGACATCGGCGTGCGCAGGATCACCTTGCCAAGTGACAGGCTGACGCTGGCGCCCGAGCGGCGATCCGGTAGGCAGCGCACGGAAAGGCTCGTCGTGTTCGACCAACGCGCGGTCCGAACGAGTTCCATGGTGCGGAGCGCGTGCAGCATCGCGTCGATCAGATCGGCCGCGTAGATTCGCTGGGCTTCCGTCATGTGGAGGAGCCAATCGTCCATTCCATAATCCAAAGGTTTGTTGTGGAACGCCGCGTCGCCGGTCAGGCCACGTAGCTGATCACCCGTGTCCGAAGCCGGCCGCGGAACGCCTCGGAGAGGTGGATCGCGACGCACCTGCACATCTGCTCGTCCAGTTCGAGGTCGCTGAACGCCTCCGACCAGCGCCTCTCCACGGTCCAGCACCGGAAGGTCGCGCATCGCCGCAGGAGAGCCTGCCGGCGGAAGGATGCCAGGATGGCGGGATCGAGAAGGTCGATCATCACGCTCGACGAACCTCGCATGGTGGAGGGACCGCGAAGCCGGACGTGCGGAACGACGCTCTCCTCGGCGAGTACGCCGCCCAGTTCGACCGCTTCGAAGACCGCGGCGTCGAGGCGCCGGGTCTCGGCGTCGCGTGGAAAGAGGGCAGCGCGCACCCGACCGTCGCCGGCGCCGGTGGAGGTCGGTGGCCCGGACCTGTCACGACCGATGCGGCGGTCGACCGGTCGCCGCCCGGCGCCTTCGTCTCCGGCGGTGGTCATGACTCAACGTCCCGATCGCCACGACCCTCGCGGTGCAGGGCGCCCGTCTCAACGACAAATACGCCGTGATCGAAGTCCCGCCCTGTGGCGTAGAAACCCGCCATGCGCTTCCAGGCCAGCACGGCCAACGCGGCGTTGAGCGCGTTCAGCTCGGCGATCTGCACGTTCGCGGCGTAGAGGCCGGCAGGATCGCCGGTCGACGGAATGCGCGAGGCGACCGAGCCGTGCGTGGCCGGTGTGCCGAGCGTCGTGCGCACCGCGCCGACGATGCCGTCGTCGCTCATCGACAAGCCCATGCCGACGTCGACGTAGGGGATGCCGCGCGCCGCGAGATGGGCCAGGATCGGCGGCCGGGCGGCACCGTCGTCGACGCAGACGAACACGAAGTCGTGCAGGTCGAGCATCGGTGCGGTTGTCGCATCGATGCGCATCCTGTGCGGGATGATGCGGCGATGCAGACGCGAGTAGACGCGCGTCAGCAGGTCGACCTTCGGCATGGCGGTGCGAAGGTCCTCGATCCCGAACGCACCGGGGCAGCGGAAGGCGTTGTGCTGCTCGAACCGGTCGGCATCGTAGAGGTGAATGGCCTGCACCGGGCACTTGGCGACGAGATCGAGCACGTATGAGCCGGTGCCGCCCAGTCCGACGATGCCGACGGACCGGCCGGCGATCCGCCCCGCGGCGGCGCCCGTGCCCGCGCGCGCGGTGGCGGTATCGGCGTAGCAGAACGGCTCGGCCGTCGACCTGGTGCGCATCGAGCCTCCGACCCGTGCCGTGGCGAGCGGATCGAGTCGCTGGGCGTGGGCGCCGATGATCGCGACGTAGGTGGTGACGTATTCGTGGTAATCGGAGAATTCACGTCCCTTGGGCTTGTTGCACAGCTGCAGGTCCGCCGGCACGCCGGGCATGATCTCGCGCCGATCAGCACCCACGATCAGCAGCTCGAGCGGGTGTCCGAGCGCGTCGCACGGCGGTTCGCCGGCCCACCATGCCGAGTGCCAGGCTGGGCGCACCAGCCTGTCGCCGGAGAGCGTCGCCGAGACCGCGAGCGTGCCGGTCCTGACGCCGCCCCCACCGGGGGCGACGTAGGGCACGTGGCGCACGATCAGCATGCCGCCGACGAGGGTCACGTCGTAACCCTCGTCGAGCAGCCGCGCGAGCTGCGGATCAGGACTTGTCGGTGAGCGAGACACTGAAGCTCTGCCCTTCGGCCACGGGAGTCGTGGTGCGGCCCGTCATCAGCCCGGACTCGGCGACGAGCGGACCGCCTTCGTAGGCGACGGTCAGCGCGGCGTAGCTGCGGCCGTCCTGCTCGGGGAAGGCGAGCCGGGCGAGTTCCCTCGTGCCGATCTCGTCACCGGCGAACAGGTGGCTGCGTCCGTTGACCACGATGGTCCGCACGGCGGCGGATCGCACGAGGGCGGTGGAGGGCGGGGACGCGTCCCCGGTGCGGTCGATGGTGTCGATGTCGTTCATGGTCGTCGTTCCTCGTTGTTCGGTTCGCGTGTGGTCAGGAGCAGCGGAAGGGCGGGGCGCGCTGCGTCGGTCGGCGCGTCATGCGCGGCCTCGGCGTTCGTCGGCGAACGCGACGGCGTGGTCCCAGAGCGACCTTCCCGGTGGCGTTTCGCGCAGGAACCGCCGCTGCAGTTCGGTGAGAATGTCCCCGACGAGAAACTGGTCTGAGGTGCCGTGCCCACCGCGGCGAGCGACCTGCTGGGCGGTCGAGAGCCGCCGCAGATCCTCGCGGACGTCGGTCTGCGCCGAGATGTTGATCACCCTGCCGCCGGCGTCCTCGATGGCGGCGACGGCGGGAGAAACCCGGGGCGCCTGGACGATCCACGAAACGTGGGAAAGGTCGAACACCGTTCGGAGGCGCTCGTGCAGCCAGCGGCCCGCCCGGGTCGGATCCAGCATCTCGGTCAGACGGCGAGTGGCGAGCGGGTTCGGGTTCGTCTCCGTCAGATCGAGCAGGACGATCGGGTTGGCGCAACGCGTGAGCGCCATGGCGAGCACCGGAGCCGGCACATCCCCTAGGGCCACGCCATCACGCACGGCGGCGGCGTCCAGGTTCGCGCCGCCGACATCCACCAGCGGCACGCCGGCCAACTCGGAAATTCGCTGGACGACGAGCCCGCGCCCGAATCCGGCGTTCCCGACAAGGACGATCGGCGAATGTTCGAACCAGTTCCGCCCCGCCAACACCTGGCGGCGGCAGACGTTGGCGAGGAGCGAGCGCAGGCCCGGTACGTGGTCGAGACCGGTTGCGGACGGCAGGGCGTCAGGCGGCAGCGCGGCCGCGCCGAGTAGCCGTGTCGGTCGGTCGAGGCCGAACGTCGGCGCGCTCGCCTCCAGCGGGAAGGCAACCTGGATGGACGGCCCATCGTCCGCGATGACGAACGTTCCGGACGCGCCGGCTCGCGTGCGGGCCGACGTCACAGGTCGCCCCTCCAGAAGAGGAGCGGTCGGCGGCCGCCGGCGCCCAGGCCGCGCTTCTTCACGGCCCGCTCGGTGGTCAGCATCTCGTAGAGGAGTTCGCGGCGCACCGGCTCGGCGCCGAGTTCGGCGACCTTCGCCTCGATCTCGTCGTGGCGGTGGCTTTGCCAGGCGAACCAGTCCCAGAAGCGGTCGCGCTCCCATTCGGCGCCGAACTGCAGCTTCAGGAACGGGGCGGACAGCACGCCGCGTCGCATCTCGACCACGGGCTTCTTCTTGTCGCCGGTGAAGTAGACGCCGATCTTGCGGTCGCGCGCGGCCTTGGCCTCCGCCTTCGCCGCCTTCTCGGCGGCCTTTATGCGTGCTGCCTCTCTGGATTCGACTGCACTGGCGACGTGACGGTCCACCACGGCGTCGATCGTGCCGGGGGTGAGGACCAGGGCGGCCTCGGCCAGAAAGACGAGATCGTCGCCGACGAGCATCAGTCCTTCGAACGCATCCGTCGCTGCGACCTCGTCCTCGGTCGAACGCGACCATACCGGGCCACCGGCGACGACGACGTCGCCGCAGCGCAGCTCCCGAAGGATCGACACACGATGGATGCCGTCGGTCGTGACCAGTTCGGCACGTACGATCGTGATCGGGATCTCGTCTGGGGGACAGGCCGCCCACGAACCGGACGTGACGGGGATGGTGGGCGGATCGTTGGGGCCCATGGCGATGCTCCTTGGCTAGGAACAACCACATGGCGACTGATGGTCGGCCGACGCCAATGCTTCAGCGGATCAGTTTGCCCGCTTCGCGGTTCAAAATGCGTTCACGATCGGGAGAGAGTCGCGAACCGCCTAACCGACGGCACCGTATCTGGTCACCAGACGCGCAGCAGGGCCAACCCTTGGAACGCGAGCGCGACCTCGGTCAGCCGCGAACCTTCGATCGAGTAGATGACGTCGCGCCCCCGGCGCTCGCTCCGGACCAATCCCGCCGCGACCAGCGGCTTCAGGTGGTAGCTGACCAGGTTGCGCTCCAACCCCTCCTCGTCGGCGAGGGCGGTCGGACCACGCCCGGCCTGTCCCGCTGCCAGCAGTCGGCGGAAGAGCGAGAGCCGGGTGGGATGTCCGAGCGCCGCAAGGCTGAGGGAAAGGCGCTGATCATCCATAGCCCAAGTATAGTTGGCGCGTTACATGAGTGCAACGTCACGATCGTTCAAAAATGCGCTAAGAAACCTTGACGCATTGTTAACGATCTCCTACTTTCGCGGAGCACACAGGGTGCTGGCTTAAGGAGGCGACTATGACGACGATGCAGCAAGTCGAGGTTGGCGATGTCGGATCGAAGCCCACCGGACGATCGTGGCCGGCCGAGTCCATGATCGCCTCCGGATCGACGGACGCATGGAACATGGATCCGTTGGACGAAGACGCCGTCGGCGACGAACTGGTCGTCACGACCCGTCGCCGCCTAGTCCGGCTGTCGGTCGCTTCGACGGAGGTGGGCGCCCGCTTCGAGCGGGAGCGTCTCGCGCACGATCCGGCGGCGTGGATGCTCACGCCCCGCGCGCTCTTCGACGGGCGTCCGGCGATCGAGGCGTGCCAGGACCTGCAGGCGTTCAGCCGCAACCTCCTGCTCCATGGTCTCGGGCTCGGTCTGGATGCCGTTCCCGAGGACGTCGACGCTCTCCTGGCGGACGACGAGGTGGAAGAAGCCGGGGAGATCGCGGACGAGTCCGGCGCCGAGATCCTGGCCTTCCCGGTCACCCCTCCTACGCTCCTGACCTGCTGGGTCGATGCGGAGAACGAGGGACAGCGCCTGTACGCGTTCTGTGCGATGGTCACCGGTCGTCCGGCGGACCTCGTCGAACGCGTGATCGGTCGCTTCGGCGCGACGGCGGCCGAGCAGGCGATCTACCGGGTCGGCTTCGATCCGACCACGCCGCTCGCGACCGCGATGCTGAGCCGGGCGCTGAGCGACACGCTCGTGCTGGTCGGCGAGGATCCGGCCTCCCCGCTGGCGGCCGGCCTGGACGTCGCCGTCGAGCAGCGCTTCCACGCGTGACCGAACGGCGCGCCGAATACGTCGGCGTACCGGTCGACGCCGACGTGCTGGCCCAGGTCTTGGAGCGGCACGAGGACTATCGCGTGCTCCGCCGCATCCGGCGCATGGATCTGCAGTCGCCGCGGCTGAAGCCCGAGGGATCGATCGTGGGCATCGCCGTCGGCGTCCAGACCACCGGGCTGGATCCGGGGCGTCACGAGATTATCGAACTCGCGGTCCAGCCCTTCCGCCTGGATGCGGAGCACCGGATCATAGAGACGGGGCGGCCGCGCAACTGGCTCGAGCAGCCGTCCGAGTCGATCCCGCCGGAGATCACGCGGGTCACCGGGCTCACCGACGCAGACGTCGCCGGGCGTGCGATCCCCGATGGCGAGGCCGCCTGCATGATCCTCGGCGCGGACTTCGTCGTCAGCCATAACGCGGAATTTGATCGTCCCTTTCTGGAGAAGCGTCTTCCGCATGCCTCCGGGAAGCCATGGGCCTGCTCGCTGGCGGACGTGGACTGGCGCGGGCGTGGGTTCGCGGACCGGACGCTGTCGGCACTGCTCGGCCGCATGGGCTGGTTCTACGACGCGCACCGCGCCGAGGTGGACGTTGCCGCGCTCCTGCAGCTGCTCGCGCACCCCTTTCCCGATGGTCCCACGGTGGCGGGCGTGATGCTCGAACGCGCCATCCGACCGACATGGGTCGTGGATGTCGTGGATGCGCCGTTCTCCGCCAAGGACGTGCTGAAGGATCGGGGCTACCGCTGGGACGGCGCAAGACGCTTATGGTCGGTGCAGGTCGTCGACGAGGCCGTCAGGGACGAGGTCGGCTGGGCCACCCTGATGCTCTACGGCGGCCGTCGGGAGCCGAAGGTGCGGAGGGTGACCTGGAAGGAGCGCTATGCGGCCTCGCCCTGACAGCGTCACCGCCCAGCCCGGTCCACGGGATGGTCGAGTGGCCCTTCGAACGCCGGCGGCCGGCATGTGGCCGTCGCCCCGAAGGTCACGACGCGGGTGATCGGCGACGGGGAAGTGAGCCACGGCGCCGTGCAGGGAGGGGTGACGTTCGTGTCACCCTAGGGCGACGCGGGTGTCGCCCTTAACAGAACATACTATCCGATATGCTGAAGGGACGCCCTTCTCCGCGTCGAAGAACGCCGTGTCGATGTACGTGACCCCATCGGCGAAAAGGACCGGACGGGATTTAGCGGCTACCTCACCACACCATCGCTGGACTTGAGCCACGCGGTTTCGGACATGGCGTCACAGGAGCGGGGAGAATCGTGATGATGGACGTCGTGTTCGGGCTTCGGGCGGACGGCGGTGCATGGCCGGACCACGGCGGCGCGGGTGCCGGCGCGGTCGGAGCTCCGGTGGTCGGCCCGCTCGGACTCATCGACATCCTGGAGACAGCCAGGGGCATGGGCGCGCCGGCGACCGCCAACGTGGTTCGGATAGCCGCCTTCCAAGCGGCGCTCGAGCGCCTGGAGGGGCCGCCGCGCTTCTGGGCGCGCTCGCTGGAGGTGGACGGCTGGGCGACGGCGCGGACGCTCCTGCGCTGGCGTGACGAGCTGGTCGAGGCTGGATGGAGCGCCGATCGCGACTGGTCCGCTGGTCGCCTGCCCGACCTTGCCGCGGCGACGGTCGCCGCATCCGGACTTCCGTCCGGAATGGCCGACCGCATCGCGGCGCTCACGGCCGAACTCGAGTCCCGTCCGCGGCTTCCCGTCCGTCGGGTGCGCCTCGTGGATCCGCGCGAGGCGCACCCGATCGGCTGGCGCCGCCTACTTGAGCGGCTGGAGGAGTGCGGCGTCGTCGTCGAGGAGGTGGCCGCCGCACCTGCCGCGCCTGCCGAAACGGCGCTCGGGCGCCTGCAGCGCTGGATCGTCGACGGCGAAACGATCGAAGGCGAGGCGGACGGCACCGTGACGATCGCGACGGCCGCCAGCGAGGCGCTCGCGGCCGAGCTCGTCGGTCAGTGGTTCTCGTTGCGCGGTGATCGCAACGACCTCCTGATCGCGCAGGACGCCGACACGCACCTTCTCGATCTGGGGCTCGCCGGGTCCGGTCAGCCGCGGGCTGGTCGAAGCGGCACGTCGGCGCACCGCGGCTCGCTTCAGGCGCTTCTGCTCGCCTTCAAGGTCGCCTGGTCCCCGTTCGATCCCCGCGCGCTCATGGAGCTGCTGGTGTTTCCGCGATCACCCGTCGCGGCGAGGGCGGCGCGACGCCTCGCCAGCGCGCTCGAGCAGGCGCCCGGACGCGGAGGTCCGGAGTGGGAGCAAGCTTGGGAAGAGGTGCGCGGCAGGGAGATCGAAGAGGCCGGAGACGACGCGTCGATGCTGAGGAAGGCGCGCGCCCGTCTCGGACGCTGGCGCGCGTGGGCCGACCCGGAGGTCGTCGATCCGGTCGAAGGCATGCCGCTCGCGATGGCGCTGGCGATCTGCGACCGCACGGCGGCGTGGGCGACGGTGCGCCACGAGCTGGACGGCGATCCGCTGTATCTCGCGACGGCCACCCTCGCGGGCGACGTGCGCAAGGCGCTCGTGGCGCTTGGGCGGGAGTCGTTGCCGCGCACCCTGGTGGAGCGCATCATCGATCAGGCGCTGGACGTCGGACACGACAATCCGGCGGCCGTCGCCGAAGCGGCGCCCTGGCGCTCGGTCGCGCATCCCGGCGGGATGTGGGGACCGGCCGAAGCTGTCGTCTGGTGGAACTTCGCAGCCACGCAGGAGGCGGCACAGCGTCAGCCCTGGACCGAGGCGGAGCGACGCGAACTCGTCGACGGGGGGTGCGCTCCGGACGCGCCGGACGTCGCCGCACGGTCCGCCACCGCGGCATGGGAGCGGGCCGTACTGAACGCAAGCGATCGTCTTCTTCTCGTGAGTGGCGGTCTGGATTCCGGCGACGACGAGGCGCTGCATCCGTTGGCGCACCGCCTGGCGCCCGCGACCGGACGATTGGCGGTGCGGATCAGGATGGAGGACGCGCTGTCGCGTGACCGGTTGATGATCGCCGGTGTCGATCTGACGCGAGCGCGTGCCGAGCTGCGGACTCTGCCGGAAGCGCGCACGCTCTGGACGACGCCCGCCGGGTACGCGTCACGGGTCGCCGACCTCTCGCACTCCGCCACGTCGTTCGAGGCTGGCCTGGGCTGTCACCTCATGTGGGCGCTGAAGCACGTGGCGCGGCTTCGACCCGGGCGGGTCCGCTCCATTCCCGACGGGAGCCGACTGCTGGGCAACGTGGCACATGCGCTGGCCCATGAGATCTTCGTGCCCGGCGAACCGCCGACCTCAGGGGAGGCGAACGCGCGGGCGCGCGAGCTGCTCGACGGAATGATCGACGCCGCCGCCGCGCCTCTCCGGTTGCCCGAACTCGCCGCTCAGCTCGCCGATGCGCGCGAGCGGCTGCCGGCGGCCATGGCGGAACTCGCCCGCACGCTGATATCGAACGGGCTCACGGTGGAGGCCTCCGAACTCCAGGTCAGCGCCACGTTCGAGGATGCGCTTGCGGTCAGGGGCGCCGTCGATCTCGTGGCGCGGGACCGGGCCGGTCACCACGTCATCATCGATCTGAAGTGGACGAGGAGTCCCAAGCGGCGCCTCGACGAACTGAAGGCGGGCCGGGCGGTCCAGCTCGCCACCTACGGCGCGATGGTCGCCGGCGACGCGCCCTACCGGGCGGGCTACTTCCTCCTGAACCAGAAGCAGTTCGCCACGCTGACGGACGGCGGGCTCATCGGGCGGACGGTAGAGGCGCAGCGTGGCTTCAGGGACACCTGGGCCGCCGTCGGCGAGAGCTGGAGACGATTGGGCGAGGTCGCCGAGACGGGCGGCCTGGTGGCGTGCGGGGTCGAGGGCTTCGACGAGCATCTGCCCGGCGACCTTCCGATCGTGCTGGAGGCCGAATGCCGCTGGTGCGACTACCAGACGCTGTGCCGGGTGAGGGGGCTGAAGTGAGCGACGGAACGGGAACGACCCACAACCGGGTCGACACGATTATCGCGTCGGCGGGCACGGGCAAGACCTTCACCCTGGTGGAGCGGATCAAGGCGGCGATCGACGCCGGTCTCGCGCCAGAACGGCTCATGGCGACCACCTTCACCAAGAAGGCGGCGGCCGAGCTCGCGGGGCGGATACGATCGAGGCTGATCGAGGAGGGGCGGCCGGATCTCGCCGCCGCCATGCTCTCGGCGCGGATCGGAACGGTGAACGGGGTCTGCGGATCGCTGATCTCGGAGTTCGCGTTCGAACTCGGCAGGTCGCCCGTGGCGGAGGTGATCGCCGAGGATCGGCAGAAGCCGGTCTTCGAGCGTGCGATCGGCGCGGCCATGTCGCGCTTCGCCGGTCGCATCCAGCCGATCGCCGAGCGCTTCGAGATGCAGGCGCAGGGATACCAGTCCGCACGCGGGAAGGTGGAGGGCTGGCAGGACCACATCCGACGCATCGTCGACCTCGCGCGCTCGAACGGCATCGCACCCGAGCGACTGGATCGATCGGCCGATCACTCGGTCACCGGTCTTCTGCGGCTGCTGCCCGAGGCCGCCGCCGGTGAGGACGCGGCCGACCTCGATGCGGCGCTCCGCGCCGCCGTCGGCGCCTGCATGCGGGAGATCGCGGCGCGGAGGAGCACGCTCAAGAAGGGCACGCTCGACAAGGACGTGCCATGCGTCGAGAGCGCCTCGGCCGTGCTCGGGAGGGGCGACCGGCTGCCCTGGGCGGACTGGGCGAGGCTGGCGAAGCTCGGGCAGACCAAGGCGGATGAAGCCATCTTCGCGGACGTGAAGGCGGCCGCCGCCGCGCACGTGCGGCATCCCGCGCTCCGCGAGGATGTCGAGACCTTCGTCAGGCTGCAGCTCGAATGCGCGGCGCAGTGTCTCCGCGACTATGCCGACTACAAGCGCGCCCGCGGTCTGGTGGACTTCGTCGATCAGGAGATGCTCGCTCTCGACATCCTCCGGGACCCGGCCAATCACGAGCGGCTCCGCGAGATGATCGGCGCCGTCTTCGTCGACGAGTATCAGGACTCCAGCCCGATCCAGATCGCCATCTTCACCGCGCTGGCGGCGATCGCTCCCGTCAACGCCTGGGTCGGCGATCCGAAGCAGTCCATCTACGGCTTCCGCAACGCGGACCCTGCGCTGACCCAGGCCGCCGCCGCCGCGATCACCGCGAACACGGGCGGCTCGTGCGAGTTCCTCCGACGCTCATACCGGTCGAGGCCGGCGATCGGCGGCTTCGTCAACGCGGCCTTCCAGCCGAACTTCGCGCGCACCGGCATGGAAGCCGCCGAGATCACGTTCGAGGACTATGACCGGTCCGATCCCGACGACGGGAATTCTTGCCTGTCGGTCTGGACGCTCCCCGGTAGGAAGAAGGACGAACGCACGGACGACCTCGCCGCGAGGATCGCCGGTCTGCTGCGGCAACCGGACGATTGGCAGGTGCAGTCCAAGCGGGAGCCGGCGCGTCCTCCCCGCGGTGGCGATGTCGCCGTCCTCTGCCGCAGCAACGACCATGTCCTCGCGGTCGCCGCGGCGCTGGCGCGGCGCGGCGTACGCGTCGCGGTGGAGCGGACGGGTCTGCTCGACCAACCGGAGGTGGAGCTGGCGCTGGCGGCGCTGAGGTGGGTGACCGATCCGTCCGACAGTCTCGCGCTCGCTGAGATCGCCCGACTGACGTGTGAGGACGACGGCTGGTTGGAGGCTGCGTTCGAGAGCGAGAACGTGGCGGCGCTCGAAGCCTGCATTCCGTTCGCCGATGCGCTTGGTCGAATGCGCGAACTCGCGCCGCAGCTGACCCCGGCGGAGATGTTCGACGCCGTCGTCCACGTCGATGCCATTCTCGCGACGATCGGGCGCTGGGGCTCGATGGAGCAACGGCTGACCAACCTCGAGGCCGTGCGCAGGCTGCTGACCGACTACCAGGACGAGCAGCGCTCGGAACGGCAGGCTGCGACACTGGTCGGCGCATGCGACTGGCTGGCCAACCGCAACGCTCCCGCCCAGCCGCGCAGCCGACATCCCGATGCCGTGAACGTCCTCACCTACCATGGCGCGAAGGGGCTGGAATGGCCGATCGTCGCCCTCGCTGGATTGGAACAACCGGCCAAAGGGAATCCGTTCGGAGTCTACGCCGAACAGGCGGGTCAGTCTGATTGGCGTAATCCGCTGGCCGACCGGACCATCCGCTACTGGCCGTGGCCCTACGGTGCGCAGAAGCAGGGGGTGGGCCTGGACGCCGCCGCGACTGTAAGTGCGGAGGGAGTTCGCGCCCTCGAGGACGAGAGGCTCGAGCGGACGCGTCTGCTCTACGTCGGCATGACGCGCGCGAGGGATCACCTGGCGCTCACGCTCGCTGGTGGCCGGGACTGGCTGGACGAACTAACGGACGACGCCGGAGCCGCGCTGATCGGATCCGGCGATCCGCTACGGGTGGGAGGGACGGAGTTCCCGCTGCGGGCGGCGCCGGAGCGCTGGGATTCGACCGATGCTGAGTTGGAGCCCGACTTCGTTCGAGCTGAAATGACTTTGCAGGAGCATCGGCCGTTGCGGCTCCGCCCGAGCGAAAATGGCCTCGAAGGCGAGATGGAGATCATCGAGACCGTCGCCATCGGTCCCCGAATTGTTCTGGTCGGGAATCCGGACCTGCAGGCGGTCGGCGAGGCGTTCCACCGCTTCTTCGCCTGCGACGAGCCGAGCGCCCCGACCGAACTGCGGCTTGAGCTCGCCGGATCGATGCTGATGCGGTGGGGTGCGCCGGAGATTGCTCCGGGTGAACTGGTGGCCGCGTCGGATCGCTTCCATGCCTTCCTGGACGGGCGCTACGCTGGGGCGGCGCGGATGAGGGAGTGGCCGATTCACGCGACGGACGATCGGCAGGTGATCGCCGGCCGCATCGACATGCTCATAGAAGGCGGCGACCTTACCGCGATCATCGATCACAAGAGCTTCCCGGGATCCATGGAGCTGGACGCCGCGCGCCTGCAGGCGTTCGGAGGGCAGGTCGACCTCTACTCCCGCGCCCTCCGATCCGCTTCCGGGCGCGGATGCGACGAATACTGGGCGCATCAGCCGATCGCGGGCCTGATGTTGCGCGTCGGGGTCAAGGAGGCGGCGTAGCCGTGGACTAGCGGCGGGGCGTTCGGGACCGCGCCGTCTCAGTATTACGCCCGCGCTGCGACCACATCGACACCAAGGCCGCCTTTCGTTTCGGTCGACTTGGTGGACAGATCGGGGGGAAAGCAGCTCGTCCGCTTTCGGGCGGACGGCCGCGGTAAGCTGCCGCTCGTTCAGGAACCACACGGGGCGCCACGAACGCTGTTGATTGGTGGGAAGCGGAACGGCCGCTTTCGGACGCCGCGGTGACGCAAGCGGCCGCTTATTCAGCTACGCGTACCCGTAGTTAGAGGCACAAATTGCCTGCAAGCGTGCTTTTACCCCGGAAGTGCCGGGCAGGAGCCGCCGGTCACTTCGGCGTTCCTCGGCATTCTCCTCAAGGCCTCCGCGAACGGGCATGCCACACCCGTCCTCGAAAACTCGACCAGCTCGTTGATGCCGGTACCACTGCGCAGGTGCATCGCCTCATATCTGCAGATCGGGATCTGTCGGTTGTCGCGGAAGCGCCGGTCGGGCCCTCCGTTCTTGTTGGGGTGCTTCCATGTCTGCCCCACGACCTGCGCGTCCCGCGGCACGATGCCGTCCTCGATAAAGTTCGAGTCTTGCCACGAGATCGACAGCCGCTCGTACGCGACGGCCCCAACTGACTGCCCGTCATCTATGAGCGCGAGATCGGGAAGGAAGTATACGACCTGTCTTCCTACATGCAGCGCCGGCGGCGTGATGTTGCACGTGATCGCTGCGGGCAGCTTGAACTCCAGGGTGGTCGGCTTCTTGCGCACGATGTGAGTAGCACCGGCGTTCCGCTTCCATGTCGTCAGATCTTGGACTGCGCCGCCGGCCTCGACATGCCAGCGCCCCGCACAGGCGGCGAGCGCGTCGAAGCGGCGCACGACATCCTCGTATGCCTGCTCGACCTCCGGCTCCAAGTCATAGAACAGCACGCAAGTTCGGCGGTAGGTGTCGATCCATGTGCCGATGGCCCATCCGGCTCCCCCGAGGATCAGCGAAGCCAGCAGCCCTAGAGGGCCGAGGACCGCCATCGCCACCAGTCCGGCTACGGCGAGGGAGGATGCGAGCACGAGTGCCAAGCTCGTCTGCCGGCGTTTGGCGTTGATCTCGTCCAGCAGGTCGGTGGCCGTCTCGTCCCGCATCGCCATCACGTCGCCGGACTCGACCTCGACCATGGCGACGCCGGACTCGTAGGTCGTGGTCGGCATCTCGGATGCCGGTCGCAGTGCCGCCGGGTCGCTGCCACTCGAGGCTTCACCTGGGCGACCGATCGTGGCGCGATAGTAAAATCCGTTCAGACCGGCGTGGACGTAGTGACCACGGGGACCGGTCCCGAAGCGCAGGCCCCTCACGCCAACCGACGCGCCCACGCCGCCCTTGGAGAAGTTGAAGCGGAACGGGCCGGCCTGCACCGACTTCCTGAAGTAGAACGGCATAGCTGATCCCCTCGATCACTTGATCATGGGTAAGTCGGCCGGACACAACCCTTTTAAGTTGCACAACACTGCGTCCATGTCCCTACGTCGAGGGGGCTGGACTGCATGTGCGCGCGGCGGTGCGCCAACGCCGTCAGCGGCCATCAGTGCGCAGGACAAATTCCCGACTTGGGTGAATTGCACCAAACCGCCCTCCGGTCACCGCCTGCACCAGCGACGGAGAGGCAAATCATCGTGGGACCGGTGACCAGCGCGTGGTCCTCCCGTGCGGCTCCGGTGCGTCGTCCGACCGGGGACACGAGCGCCACCTTGGCCTGCTCCGCGGTCGTAGCGGAACATGGCTGGTTCGACCGGCACGTGCCGTCGCTCTCCCGTGCCGCGACGCCGGACAGGCGGACTCTCGGCTCCTCGGCGCACCAGACGGGTTCATCCCTGTCCCATACGCGCGTCGGCGTGCACCGGAACGTCGTGCCTGCAGGAAACACGGCTGCTGCGAGCATGACGATCAGCGGCAAGGTGTGCCTTCGTTGAGAGGTTGGATGGTCGCGAGGGAGGAATTAAATGACCAGCGCGACCTGTGTGGGTGGCGACGTGTCGCTATCGAACCGCGTCACCGTCGCAGCTTCAGGTAGAAAATCTGTCCCGCGGCGTCGCGAGCGCCGACCATGCGCGTCGTCTCGCGCAGCACGATGGTGTAGCGGCACTTCGGATGCCTGGTCAGCACGCGCTGGAAAACGCGCGGGAATTCGCGCAGGCTCAGCGACCGGACAGATCCGAAATCGAGGCCAACTTCGCCCAAAAGGGCCGTGAACTGCGGTGTCGGCGCGTCGAACACGATTCCGTTCCCGGTGCCCGTAGCGCTGGCGAGCGTCACCGTCCGGCGGACGCCTCCAACGGTCTCGTCGATGCACGCGGGCAGACCGCTTCCCCGCTCCAGCTTCTCGAGTCGCCGCATGGCGTTCGCCATCCCGGCCGCACCACCCGCCTCCCTGATCGCCTCGGCGGCGCGGCGCACCTGAGCCTCGTCAGCCTCGTTGCCCAAGGTCGCGTTGAAGCCTTTCAGCCGGACAGGGGCGAGCTTGCTGAGTTCGTCGACCAGCTCGGTGATGTCGGTCACGCCGGCGGCCTCGACCGCCCGGTCTACGGCCGCGGGGTCGTATTTCTTCCGGTCCCGCTGCAGCATGGCTTGGTAGACCACGAAAACGAACAGCCCGAAGAAGATGACCTGAACGAGAAAGTCGACCAGCGTGAGCAGGAAGACGCTGTCAGAGCGCTGGTGACGCATCGACCGGTCCATGCGCGTCGCTGTCGTTCAACGCTCTCGCCATGATCCGCCGTCGAGCTTCGTCCACCGATTCGGAGAGGCGCGCGATCGCGGCGTTGATAGAGCTGGCACCCTCCGTGATCGCTTCGCCTAGATGCCCCGACGCTTTGCCCAGCACCGCGTCGACGTCGCTGCTGGCCGCCCGCAGAGAGGCCAGCTCCGCCTGCAGCTGCCTCAGGGCTTGCGTGCCGCCCTCCGTCGCATGGCGCAGACCCGCGAGACGGGCGGTGGTCTCGACGACGTCGACGCCGGATGCGGCCACCTTGTCGAGCGACTCGCCGAGCGTCTCCAACTTGTTGCCCGTCAGCGTGGCCTTGCGGCTGATGGTGTCCATCGCCTTGCGGACCTCAACTCCCGCCTCTCCAACAGACGACATGGCGCTAGCAGCGCTTGCGGTTGCAGCCACGAACTGCGTGGCACGCTCACTCCCGCCGCGCAGCGCGTCGTCAAAGCGTGCGACAGGTCCGTCTTCGCGGCCAAGTGGTTCTAGGCGACCCGATGTGGCGGCGGCGGCCGAGTTGACCCGTTCCAGGCTGCCGGCGAACTCGCCGACGCTGCCGGCCCCTGCCGTCGACGACGCCTTCAGCCGGTCGAGGCTCTGGCTGAGCTGCGTCACCGTCTCGACCATTGCCGTCACGCTGTTCCGCAGCGCCTCCCGCTCGGCACCGAAGGTCACGTCGTTGACGATGCCACGCAGGTCGGAGAGCGTCACCTGGCCCTGCTCGCTCATGGCGGCAATGCCGTCCCCGAACGCTTTGATGGCGGCGTCGATGGATGCGCGCGACCGGGCTTCCGTGTCCACCGCGAACTGCTCCGATCGCTGGAGCAGCGTGGTCGCGTAGCTCTCGAACGAGGACGAGGCGAGTTCCACGTTGGAGAGCAGTTCGCGCGACTGCGCGATCTGGCGGCTCATGATGGTCCGCAATTCCTCCTCGTCAAGGATCTTCGTGGATGCCGTTAGGTGGACGCGGGCCCAGACCGCGTAACCCGTCGCGAGCAAACCGAGGCCGAATTGGAAGGCGACGGGCGCGAAGTCCTCGCCCATGCCGTGGAGCGAAAGGTCGAGTGCGGTGGCGCCGAGCGCGCCGATGGTGATGAGGAAGCCGTAGTAGTAGACGCTGTCGATAGCCGGCTGTGGCAGGCCGTCAGCAGCTCGGGGCTGCAGGAACATCGTGTGATACCAGATCAGCGGCACAAGTGCGCCGATGAACGCCGTCATCGGTGGTAGGGCCGGAAATACGACGCCAAGGCCAAGCGCGAGCGCAGACAGCAGCATGCACCGTGTCAGCACGGTGGAGTAGTTGAAGTCGGTCATTGTATCCTCGCGCCACCGGGCAGCATCTTCATCGTCAGTCCGGCGTCGGCACCATCGTCGTTCCCGAAGAACCAGGCCCAGAAGCCATCGCGGCACTTCACCGTCTCCGCGCCGATGCCCTCACGCGGGATGACGTGCAGTTCGACAGCCGTGTTTTGGAACGTGGGCCGCTCGATGGCACCGGCCCGATGCGACCGGAAGTCGACGATCGCCGCCTTCGCCGACGTGCAGCCGTAGAGCGAGGCATTGTCGCTGTTCTGAAGCATATCGGAGAAGATGATCAGGCGGTTGGTGGGTGCACTCAGGAATTCGCTCGCCGAGAGGTCGCTGACGGCTTCCGAGATCGGCGAACTGTCTGACTTCACCGGCGTCCTCGCCAGCGCGGCGTCCAGCGGCTTAGTGAACCTCTCGGCGAACTGGCGCTGTATCTTGCGTCTGTTCTCGGTGAGATCGCTGCCGTCGCGCTGGGGCACGCACGCGCTGAACACCGGCTTCAGCGCGGTTCGAGAGGCTCCGGATATTTCGAATAGCGAGACCAATTCGCCCTGCTGGGCCCTCTCGGTCACGAACCGCTTGGTGCGTGCGACGATCTCGTCGATGGTCTGCGATGGCGTGTCGTCGCTTCGATCGATCACGATGGAAGTGGCTCGGGCGACCTCCGCCGGACAGCTGCGCTCATCGAGCTTGGGCTTGTTCGACTGATTGTAGCTGACGAAGAAGGCGATCAAGACTAGCACGCCGACGGCGGCGATCAGGAGGAAGCCCTGCTGGTCTTTCTTCGAGAACGTCGCCATCAGGTGGCGGCCGGCAGGATTTGGATGTCGCGCTGGACGGCGGTCTGTGCGTCCTTGTCCACGCTTTCCAGGAACTCGTCGTAGGTGGTCTTGAGGATCCCGGCCATCTGGACTTGGAGCTGGTTGAGTTTGCCGTTGAGTTCATCGCGGTGCTGGCGCTGCAACTGCTCGAGCAGATCGAGGACCGCCTGCATCTCCTGCTCGACCGGCCCTGCCGCCTCAGTGCTCGTCTTGTTCGCGACCTTGGGCATGTCGGTGAAGTAGTCGGGCGGCGCGGTGCCGCGGATGGCGAGGTTCGCTTGCCGGTAGGCATCCAGCACGAGGTGGTAGTCGCGTTCGACGGCTGCGGCGTTGGTGTCGAGAGACCGCTTCGCATGGCCCAGCGCGCTCGCTCGGTGCGACAGCATGGTGATGAGCGTTCCGGTGGCGCCGGATAGACCCTGGACGTGATTGCGGTGCGCGACCAGGAAATCCTTGAGCTTCTGCTTGACCAGATCCTGCCGCTTCGTCTCCGCCTCGCGGGCCGCCCTCAACGCGCGATCGCGCTGGCTGTGACCTGGGTACGGATCGTCCGAGGTGTATCCCTTCCAGAAGGCGATCAGGCTGAGGATAATGCCGGTCATGAACAGCAGGAAGCTGGACAGATCGCCGAAGTGGAAGTTTCCGATGAAGAAGCCGCCGGCCTCTGCCCATGCGGTCTGGAAGGCCTCGCGAAGCTGGGCGCTGTCTCCGGCGTCGGCCGTCGCCTCGAAGGCGGAGCGGAAGGCCGCGAACAGCGCGTTGCAGAATACGGTGAGCGGCAGAAAAATCGCGAGCGCAGCCCAGCCGAAATACCTCTGTGACGGCTCGGCAAGGTTCTTGCGGCGGAACAGGGTGCCCAAGCCTGCGGACGAGCCCATATTCACGACAGCCACGGCGAGCGCGACAAAGAAGCCGCCGAGCAGGCCCGAGTCGTTGCGGTAGAAGAAGGCGTTCGCCATCGTCTCCACGAACGACAGCGCGACGATGATCGCCCAGTGGAGTATCTTGCTCTCGGGGTAATTCGCGACGTCGGTGATGCCGTTCGTCGCCCGGAACCCCCGCCACGACACCTCGGCCCGGATGCGCGCGGCGGTCGCGTCGACGAGAGCTGTCCTGTCGGTTGCTAGTTCGGCCCCGACGCGGGTCATAACGGTGTCGTCGGCCAGCGCCTGCGCAATGTCAGAGCGCAGCTCGACGACGCGGCTGTTGGCGTCCAGCGTCGAGCGGTCCGCATCGGCGACGACGGTGTCGAAGTTGGCTTGCTCGCGGCTGACAAATCCATCCGCCTGCGACTTGAGCGCCACCTCATGGGTATCGGGATGAATTGCGCCGGTGGGCGGACGGTGTTTCGTCGCCTCCTTGCGTCCTAGCTCACGATATTCCTCGAGACGGCCGGCTAGCTGTCCCGCATAAGCAATGCCTGCGGACATGTCCCCCCTGCCGCGTTATATCCTGCCCTACTACCTGTCTATTTGCGGCTCCGAAAATCGACAAGTGCTTTCCAGCGGCGCTTGTCAGATCAAAGCCGTTTTTGACGGCGGTACGCTCCTGCGCCGCCGCAGGCACGGCGATCACGGCAGCCGCGAGCACTGCGGCGAACCTCAATCCAGTCTGCATGAAACTCCCCCAAAGGTGTCGGCTCCCAAACCAACTGCGTTGATCGGCACAAGCGGAAGAGCAATACAAGACGCATTCTGACTCGGATCGGATGCGATCGTGTGTCATCAAGTACCGGGCCGGAAAGGCTAGACGACCGATCCTGAGCAGGTCAGACTGTTCCCCGACAAACAGGGAGGATTCGGATTGCTGCTCTTGTCCGTGCTGCTGGCGGCCGCGCCCATGGTGGCAACGTCCCCACAGGCAATTGACAATCCGTTTGCTCAAGGCGCGCGGGCCAAGCGCACGCCGCGTCGGCGTACGTCTGCCAAGCGTTCCGCAGGCAAGTCCTCCAGTTCGGGCGGTAACGTCTACTATGCGAACTGCGCGGCTGCCCGGGCGGCGGGCGCGGCACCCGTGATGCGGGGAGCGCCCGGCTACAGCCGCAAGCTCGACCGCGACAATGACGGGGTCGGCTGCGAGTAGCAGCACATGGTGGCCCTACCGCGCCTGCGCTGGCCGACCTTCGTGGAGCTTGAGGTTGTGCTGATCGGCAGTCTGACGCTGCTGGGACTCGCTTCGGGTCTGTGTTCGGTCGTTAATGCGGCTGCCAGCTGGTTCTAGACGGTAGCAGGACCGCTCAGGCGAACGGGTTGGCGACCTGGTCGACCGATGCTGTCTGGGCGGCCGCGAACTGTTGCGGCGCTTGGCCGGCCTCCAGCTCCGCCACAAGATCGTCGGCGAGTTGCTTCAGCGCGCGGGCTCGCTCGAGGCCGGCCTGGTCACGGGTGATCTCGACCGAGCCCGAGATGGCGACCCTGCTTGTACTGTTCTCGATCGCGAGATCGCCGATCGAGGCTGCGGCTTCATCGTCGGCGAACGGCTTGATCATTGGTCAGCTCCTTGGATGTGGGTCAGTCGAAGGTGGGAAACGCCGGAACCTTGGTCTTGGCTGCGGCATCGAGAGTGGGAAAGGGGTCGATGCCGGTGCGGGCGGTCAGCGTCGCGATCGACACCACCTCCCACGTTGCGTTCGGGCCGTTGCTGACGACCCAGGCACCCGCTCCTTGACCCGGCACATAGATTGCTTTCCAGACATGGCTCGGCACTAGCACGCGCCCGTTCAGGCGTTTGAGGTTTGCGCCGGTGAAGGCGGGGCCGGTCACGACATAGGTTTCGCCCAGCTTGGCGGTCAGGTCGCGAACATAGCTCTCGAGATCCGCCCAGCCGTTCCGGTTCAGCGGTCCATCCTGCGGCACGATGTTGGCGAGGCTGAAGCTCTCATAATCGTCTTGGGGGTCGCCCATGTCACCCGACGGCGCCATGTGGCCGCGGTCAAGGCCCGATCCGCGATAATCGGCAAGCTCGCCGCGTTCGGCCTGCGGCAGACGGTCTTCGGAATGGAAGCGGTTGTCACGGGTGTCGAGTGCTCGCGCAGCCTCGACCGATGCGCGGGTTAGGTGCTCGGCGACGTAGAGCGGCGTCCGGGTGACGCCCGAGTGGAGAAGGGCAAAGGCGCGGAAGCAGAGAGGGCGGGTGCTGGCGGCAAGCTTGGGATTGATCAGCGTCGGCGTCGTATCGGCGGCGTAGAAGCTGGTGCAGGTGCGGACCGCCGGTGCTGTCGTCTCAACCGAGCAGGCCGAGGTGGCGGTCAGCAGGGCGGCCACCATGCCGAGCACGACACGGGCGCCCTTCGGTTCGACGTTTAGCTTGGTTGCGTACATGCAGCGCCGATCGTGTCGTACCCGTGCACGTGTCAAGCTGTGCCCGCCGATCATCCGGCCAGCATCGCCGGTGTCCATTGCGGCACCTGCTGGTCCTGCCATAGCCGCAGGCGTCGCCAGTCCAGCGCATCGTAGACGGCTGTGCTGCCTGCAGCATCGCTCAGGGGCAGTGCCGCAGCTGCCTCACGTAGGAAGCGGGGTCGCAGCGCATCATCCTTCAGATAGGCCACCTCCCACCAGCCGATGATGCGCTCCCGCGCATTCGCCATTGCCGCGGCCGATGGTAGCCGGTCGCGCTTCTCGTGCTGATTGACCCGGGTGTGCGCCGGCATCAAGTTCCACAGATCACCGCATGGCCAGGCCGACCATGGCAGGCAGTGATCGATGTCGAAGCTGTTCGGCTTGAGCGGTCGTCCCGTCCAGACGCACTCCATCAGCTGCCCGCGAGCGAGAAGCCGCTGGGCGACCTCGCGGCCAAGAGCGGTGGTGCGGACCGGCTCTGCCCAAGCCAGGGCGGCTTCCGCGGCACCGGGCGCGACCGCCAAACCCATGCGATCGGCATAGGCGCGGGTGAGCCGGGACCATTCGGCGACCAGCATGGGCTCGATCCAGGGCCCGAAGCGCGACATGGCCCGCCACAAATGGCCTGGCACTTCGATCAGACCCCAGCCGCGCAGCGTTTCAAGGTCGAGCACGGTTGCGGATGCACCGCTCCGCCGCCCACGGCTGACGCCGAACACCTGCGTGTCACTGTTGGGATAGCGGGTGTAGGTCGCCGGCATCTTGGCGATCGTGTGGGCGGCCCGGGAAAGGGCGGAGGCGACGGCCTGGGCCTGCTCGCCGGTGAACGAAGCACCGACCCGCAGCTCAATCGATGCCGTGCCAAGCGCCAGCAGCGCTTCGAAGCCATCCTTGGCAAAGCCCAGCCGGTCGGTGCCGATGTTGCCCGGCATCTGCGGAAGTCCGGCTCGCACCAGAGGCAGGTACATCCTCAGCCAGTTTAGCGCGACCAGCCCCAGCGGCACCTCGACTGCATCGCGGCCATCGGGCGCCGGCGTCGCAGCGGCAGGCGCATATTCAGCTATGCGTGCCACGGCCCGGAGCAGCGCCAGCTTGTAGGTCGAGGACTTCTCGTCGGACAGGACGATACCGCGCACCAGCGGGAGCGCGCCGGTGCCGTCATCTGGCATGCGCAACGCCATCACGTCCCAGGTCACACCGGCGCGTCCGCCCTGATCGCTGGAGGCCGCAACCCGTAACACCTCCAGCCCGTACGCCCGGGCCAACCCCTCGATCTCGGCGGTCTAGGTCGGGTGCATCTGCATACCGGACGGGGCGGGACCATGGCGCAGGGTCATCACCAGCACGCCGCCTGGCTTCATCAGCGTGGCAAGCTTGCGGAAGGCGCGGGGCCGATCGGCAGGCGCAACGTGCTGCCAGACGGCTGACAGCAGCACGAGATCGTAGGCAAGTCCCAGCCTGTGAACATGGTCCAGCGAGGGTAGGGTGTCGCTCACCCATCGGATGCCGAAGCTTCCATGCTTCTCGCCTGCGATCCGGCGCATACCGGCAGCAGGCTCAGCCGCCACAACCTCGTAGCCGAGTGAGGTCAGCCAGGCCGCGTCACGTCCAGTGCCGGCGCCGACGTCGAGCGCAGCTTGCAGTCGCGGCCGTCCGGGATGACCGGCAACACCTCCGCCAGAATCTGCTCGGATGATACCGCCTCGTACCGCTCGGCCAGCATGTCGGCCTGGCCGTCATAGGCAGCAACGACGTCCAGGTAGCTGCTCAAGCGTCGAGGCCTGCGAAGCGGGCACGATGTCGGGCGACATAGTCGGGGCGCGGATGGAGCCGTGGATCGGCGGGCAGGTGGACGCGCTCGCCTGATTGCGGGAACAGGCGAATGAGTTCGGACGGCACTTTGTTGTGCGACACCAGCAGCCGGCACTCGTCGTCGAGGCTGATGAGGTGACGGTCGAACAACCAGTGCGCGGTCGCGGACAGGGCGATGCCGTTCTGTACGACGTCCGGCCCGCCATCGGCGACGCTCCAGATGTGCGCGGCCTGCGCCTCGGCCTTGCCGCCACCATTGACCATACGCAGCCCCGTCACCGCGCAACGATTGTCATAGGCATCGAGCACATGGCCTCGGAAGGCGGCGCTGCGCACTTTGCGATTGACCAGTAGCTGCGCGACGCGCCGCTCGTCAGGCGGTGAGGCCAGCAAGGCGGCAGTAGGAGCGTCGATATGCCGTGGGTCGAGCTCGAGCCGGATAGCGTGTTCCGGCGCCAGCGTGTCGATCAAGCCGCGGTTCACGATGGCGGCAAAGTCGGCATCGTCGATGGCGCGTACCGATCGGCCGCGCAGTGCCCGACCGGCGATGGCTGGGTTGTCCAGCTCGCGCAGCATGCGCTCCAAGAAGCGTCCGTCTTGATCGCGGTACGGCACGGGGCGATCAAACTCGATGAAGTCGCTGATGCGGGCATAGAACAGCCTGCGGTCGGCGGGATCAGGGTCGATGCTGTGTACTAGGCCGGCCGCCACATAGGCCTTTCGGCCACCAGCCGAGCCGGTTTCGCGGTAGACGATCCAGTCGCCGACGCATGCCTCGGCTGCGCGCAGGTAGATGCGTGGAAAATGGTAACGCTCAGCGATCAGGTCGTCGTAGCGCGATGCACCGCTGATCTCGAAAACGCCCTTCATGCTAGGATCGTGGCGCGGTTCTCGGGTTGGAGCAACCTTGCTGACAACGTTCAACGTTCAACGTTCAACGATCAGCGATCGTGGAGCACGTTGTTGCTGAACGAACGATCGCTTTCGGGCAGTGCAGATGCTGCCTCGAACGACCGACACTGGGTCTTTGCGGCTTGAGGCGATGCTCACGGACGTCCGCTTCCACAGTTGTGACTCCTGAAGCGGGTCGGTCGGCAACCGGCCCAGAAGGCGATGTATGAGAGATCATGCCCCTCCTTCAGAGCTGACACCGTCGAACAGCCGCTTGATCGGACGTTCGAAAGCTCGCGTTAATTTCAAGGCGTGTTCTCGTTGTGTCCTACAGGCCGGTGCCCGTGATAGGCAGCCAAGAAGAGTCGCAATGTAGAGGGAGAGCGATGGGCTACGAGGGTGTTCGGCCAGCGGGCACTGGCTGGCCGGAGGGCCTGACCGACCTGGAGGCGGTGCAGCGGCTGCACACTCTCTGCCTTGGCGCATGCGACGGCATTCAGGATCTGGCCGATGACAATCGATACAAGGCGCTACGCCGCGCACTGCTGAACCGGACGGACCTGCGGTCGCTCGCGCCTCCCTTCATCGCCGCGCAGCCGAATCTGGCGGCCTACGTCCGACATGTTCGTGAGATGAAGGACCGTAGTGAGCGCCACGATATGGTGCGCTCGCACTTTGCGCCACTGCTGGATCATGTCGGCGAGCCTCAGCCGATCCGACCGTCGGCATGGACGGGTCGGCTGTCTCCTCGCGAGCAGGCTCGGATCGTGCAGGCACTGGCACCAGCGGCACTGACGGTAATCGAACGGCTGATCGACAACGAGATGCGCCTGCGTGGTAACGGCGGCCCGGTCGACGATGATCGCGATGACGCATTGTTCCACCTGCGCGCTCTGCATGAGGCGCTGGGCGAGCTGATCCGGATAGCTCGGGCAGAGCAGCCCTTGACCGATGTTCTCGGCACTCTCCAGACGATCCGTCGTTCGGCTCGAGCCTCGGTCGGCAAGGCGGTGGCCACCGTTCCCGTGACCGCATCGGCGCTGCTGGGCTTCGCAGGCGTTGCCGGGATTACGGACTTGATCCTCGGCAACCTCGCCGTGTCGCTCGCCGCCGGAGCGCTTGCCGGCAACACCGTCAAGGACTCCATGCTCAAGCAGGACACGAAGGGGCAGGGGTGAACCACCGTCACAGAACTTCACCTACGGTTCTTCACGGCGCGATGCTGCGGGGTAGGCCGCAGGGCATTCTCGGCCAATCCGCTACTAGGGCCCGGCTCGACACGATGAGCGGTTGGCACTGATCATAAGACGGGCCGCTCGCGAGATGCGGAGGGATGACGCATGTGTCAGCGTGGAATGACGCCGACGTGGCTCATGACAGACGACAGGGCCGGGCGGTCACGGCGAAGCCGCTCCCCCGAAACATGTTCACGAATGGCGACGGCGTTCCCTTGCCGTCCATGAGGCGACGAGGGCAGTGCCTCGCACTCCGCCGAGGTCCCGATCCCTCAACCTGCGTCGCTCGTCGTCTCAGGTATCGCCAACCGCCGTCGAAGCTGGCCTGCGCCCAGCCCAGAAGCCCGGCACAAGCGCCGCATACCGGTCCATCTGTTGCGGCGTCGCACCCAGGGTCACCAGCATCAACGAGAACGGCGTCGGCTGCGCCTTCCCGGCCGGGCTCAGGAAGCGGACCCGCCCCTGCAGAATATAGAGGGCGGCGTCGGCGCTCAGCGTCTGATGGAACCAAGCGGAGTCCGTCCTGACCGGGACGAGGCAGACGACGGTCTCGACGTTGCCTGCCCGCCACTGCTCGTGGGCGCGCCGCAGCCACCTGAGCAGCTCGCTGAACGGCGGATTCATGAAGGCGAGCCTTCCGGACCAGTCCTCGACGAGTCCGTCGCCGCCCTCGCTGAGGATGATGCGGCGACGCGCCACGACCGGGCTGAGGACGTGGGCGCATGGATCGAGATCGACCTCGCCGAAGGCGGAGTAGATGCCGTCCATGAAATCGGCTGGCGTGAAGCGGCTGTCCCGATCCGCCTTGTCTCCCTCGCCCCAGTAGGACCGCTCCGGCGCTCGGCGGCGGACCTTGGGAGCGATCACCGCGAGCAGGCGCATCAGGCTGGCCACGGACCCGCCGCCACGCTCCAGGCTGGAGAGCGTCGCGCGCGAGAGGCCGGTGCGGGATGCGAGCTCGTCGAGCGACATGGATCTCCGGCGGCGACGGGCTCGCAGCTGCTCGGGCAGCGATGAGCCCGGGCCGAGCCCCGTCAACCGGAAGTCGAGCGCCGCCATCGCGGCGATCAGGGTTGCGACTGAGCCGACCCCTCTCTCCAGCCTTTTGACGGCCTGTGCCTCGATCCCGATGCGTTCGGCCAACGTTCGCTGCGACCAGCCTGCCGACTTCCGCGCCTCTCTCAATTCTTCGAGCAATATGTGACCCCAATCGGGGTCAGATACTTGCCGCGATGGCGTGCTCACCGCAACTCCATCATCCAAAGGCTGGCAACTTCGCGAAAGCGCCCGGCATCGTGCGCTTTGGGCCGGTATCGACGACGATCTGCCTCGAGCGCTCGATAGCGAACCGGATCATCAACGCCATGCTGCCGGAAGTCGGCGGCGCGCTGCGCCTGCCCGGTGGCGACCCGGTTCCCGGCCCGTTGCTTGGCGAGGCGACAGGGACTAACGTCACGGGCATTCAGCATTCGGTGATCGATTAGGCCGCACGCGGGCTGTCGCGCGCCATCGGCGAGAGGAGGCAGTCGCACGGGTGATGCCATCGCTCGCCCGCGATCCGCTCGTCGAGGCGATGCTGGACGGCAGTAGACCACGGGGTTGACTGATGCGGTCCGGTCTTGCCGAGATCGGATGCCGCCGGTCGGAAGTCGTCGGCATCCGGCCATGGTAGAACGAAGCGGTGAGGCCGAAGCTGTCGTCGGCGCGTTGGGACGGAACACGAAGGAGAGAAGCATGTCCGACCACAAGCCGAGCGAGCCGAAGCCGAGCGACTTCAAGGAAGCCGCCGAGCGCAGTCAGGAGGCCAATATCGCTGACGAGAGCGCGGCCTATCAGAATGCCTCGCAGCCGACCGAGGGTGGCTCGGACGAGAAGGAGAGCGAAGGGCATCCGAGCTGATCGTTGTTGATTGCTCAAGGATGTGAACCGCGTCGCCTCATGGCCGGTTCGCCTCGTCTACTGACGCGCCCTGATCCACCAGCTGTTGCGCGATCCAGCGGTAAGGCAGGTGGCAGCTCGTCCACGGGTGCCGCGGCTCGATCGTCGCCGCTCTCCAGAACTCGGTGAGCAAGCGCTGCTCCCCGACAAAGGGGCGCAGCACGTGCAGGGCAAGCCGCACCTCTAGCGTGCCGACTGGCTCGTGTGCCGAACGCTGCGCCGCTTCGCGCAGGATCCGAAGCGCCAGGTTGATGAGTGTGTGCCGGTGAGCCTGCCGCCGTGCCCGACGCCTGCCGAAGGGAAGGGCGAGCAGGGTGACGCGTGGTGATGCGCATCGATGCGGGCACTTGATCGACCAGTGCGCTGCCTGCCAATCGGTGTTGCCGCCGCTGTTGCGCACCTCGGCGATCAGCGCGTCCAACTCCCACAGTTCGGTTGCCTTGCAGCTTCGGCATGTGACGCGAACCTGCGCCTCGACCCGCTGGAGATCGTAGAGGGACTTCGGTGCGCCGACCATGCGGTGCACATATCAGAACATATACAGAACGTAAGGTGAGGTCAGATCGGTTATCCACAGCTTTCGCCGTCAATGGCGCAACCCGACTCAGATTAAGGGCGTCGGGGGAGCATGGCAGCTGTTCCACGCCCGCAGACAGGAGAGGAGATGCGAGACCTGCTAGCGCACCTGCTGGCGGGCGCCGAGGGCGGGAACAAGAAGGATTGGCGTCGCCTCATCGGCCCGATCGGTCGCTTGCCGATCTGAAAACACGTTCGGTTCAACTGGCAGCCTCGACCGCGTGCTGTCGGCGCAAAGCGTAAGGCGGTCGACAAAGCGGTCGAGATCGTCCGCGCCGCGCACTAAACATCAACTAAGGCTTGCGTGCGCCGCCGCCCTGATCGACGCTCGATGCATGCGCGAGTTCATCCTCCTGCCGGTCGGCGCCATCGCAATCCTCGCGCTGCTGCCGATCGTCGCGCTGCTGCTGGTCGTAAGCGCCGCGGTCATGTGGTTGGGCGAGGCGCAGGGTTGGGTCAGGGCCGGTGGGCTGAACCGGGACGATGGGTGAAGCGTCTAGACGAGCCGACAAGCTGGCAGCTGCGCATCGAAGTGGCGCTCGTCGGCCTCGGCATCTTCGCGATGGGCGCTTCAGCAGCGACCGGTCTGTTCTCCTGAACGCCGATTGGAACTTGCAAGTGCGTCGAGGAAGTTGACGAATTCATGGGCGGACTGGTCGTCTCCCAGGCGATCCTGCCTTGTCTCTCCCGTAACCGACCCTGGGCGTTACCAGTGTCCAAGTGTCTTGACCGTCGTGAAATGTCTCGCGACTGCCGAGCTTTCCATCCGTCATCAGCAAGGGACCTAGATCGATGAACGAAGGGGCGGGGTCCTTCATCACGAGCACTACCGAACTGCTGGCGAATGCTCTGACTCTCGCGGACGCCATACGGGACGGGACCGTCGATGCGGCTGAAGCCGGCGAGATCGTAGCGGGCGGAAAGGTGTTCCTTCCTTTCCGCTACGGACAGAGCCTTGCGTTCGCTCCAGCCAAGTTCATCGGCTACAAGAACAACTCCTTGGGAGAGTATAGATCGTCTGCCAGGTCGCGCCATGGAGGACGTGCTCGGGACGCCGTATCTCGACTGCTCGGGAACAGGGCCGCTGAAAATGAGATGCTTGAGAAAAGTCTGGAGAACTACTGCCTGCAGATCGGGGTGTCGTTGGCCGGCAATAGGCACAGCTTCTGGACGCCCTTGAATGGTCTTGATACGCGGGACAGATCAGCGATCGACGATATCGAAGCGACAGATCTCGGGAACGACGATCCGGAGTATCGGCGAAGGATGGCGGGCAGCTATACCCGGGACCAAAAGGTTCGGGAGGCGGTGTTGAGCCGAGCCCGGGGGCGCTGCGAGTATTGCGGCGTGGAGGGCTTCGAAACTTCGGGCGGCAAGTTGTATCTGGAGACCCATCACGTCATCAGCTTGTCGGAGGAAGGGCCCGACCGACCGACCAATGTCATCGCCCTATGCGCAACGGACCACAGGCGGGCGCACTTCAGCGTTGATTGGAAAGCGCTGCAAGCGGAATTCACGAAGATCATCGCTGCTAAACTTGCACGGCGGTGATCTACCATCCGTCTCGGGCGATCACGAGGCGACGGGCGGGCACGCGCCTCGGCTCGTCGATCACCAGCTCCCGGACGTCGTTCTCTATACCGCCGTTAGTAGGTCGCCGGGGGGAAGACGTCAGCCGTCCCGGACGGACGATCAAGCTCGTCGAGATAGCACTCGCGCAACGTTCGCGTGCGTCCTGCCCGTGCGTCGGTTGACCCGTCCACCTCGGCATCACCAATGGTCTGCCTACCCCGTAGCCCGTCTGGATCGATGCGGTCGGCCGACGCATCGCATCAGCGGGAGCAAGGTGCCTTCATCCTTCGGCGATGGTCCCGACGAGGGACGATGCACTCGTCTGCGATCCGGACCGCGGCGGCGGCGATCTCCCGCAGCGGCGCAGGATCGGTCGCCTCCCGGTCCAGCGGGAGGGTCAGATCGGACGTCCAGTTGGCATACTCGTCCGAGGTGGCGCCGAGATCCGCGAACCCGATCGAGCGGCTGTCGTTCTCGCAACTGACCTTGAGGCGCAGACCCGACGAAGGCAGGGCCGAGAGGCTGGCGTAGAAGGTGAACGATCCCTTCGTGAACAGCCGTCCGAACCAGAGGCTGTGGTCATCGGCGTCGGAGAGGGCGGCGAGGTCGAGTCCCACGTCGTTCTCGTTAATCATCTGCTCGTCTGGCGTAAGCGCCGTCCAGTGGTCGAGCAGTCCGCCCCAGACCTCCTCCCAGAGATCGAGCGCGAACACGGCCCATTCGCTCTCCAGTTGCCGGGCAGCGAGCTGGGCGCGGTAGAATCGTGCGAGTTCGCTCCATCCCAGGCCTTCGAGGATCTGATCCGAGGGCAGGTCCATGAGTTCTCTGATGGCGCGTCTGATGCCACCGTCGTGGACGTAGGCGCGGACGCTGGCGGGGATCAGCACGTCACTGTCCTCCCACCCGCTTCCAGATCTCGCCGAACAGCGAGAGGACGTCGGTCGCCGGTTCGTCGGGAAGCTCGCGCTGCCAGTTCATCAGCAGGCGACGCCAACTCGCGAAGCTCCACTCCTTGTTCTCCCTTCTGTCGAGCACACTAGCCGTTCTGGTCGTCCTCGTCGGCGCGACCACCCAGAGATGCCTCTGCTCACGACGCGGATAGTTCTTTCGGAGTCCGGCCAGATACTTGCCGAGCTGTGTGTCGGAAAGTTCGCTGTTCAACTTGGCTTCGACGACCAGACAGCCGCGAAGGTCGTCGATCGTGCGGTAGTGCACGGCGAGATCCATGCGGTCGGTGTGGTCGGCGGTGATCAGATCGACACGGCCGAGGAGCGGGGCGGTCGGCCCCGCCAGCGCACGGAGAAGAGCCTGGCAGCGCTCCAGAGTCCTATCGGGAGCTTCGAGCAGCATCGCTCGCATCGCCTGCGTGATCTGCCGTTCCCAGAGTTGCGGCAACAGTCCGCGGTGATGGCGCAGGAAGTGGTTGGAGCGGGTCAGGTCGAACACATCCTCGATCGCCTTCCGGCCAGTCGTCCAGTCCGCGGCTGCCCAGGCGCGGTCGATCGCCAGCGAGGGATCGAACCGACGGGCGAACCAGGCGAGCGCCTCCTGATCGAACGTCGGACCGGTCAAAACGGCTCCCCGACGACGGTCGCGACATCCTGTTCGATCGGATCCACCGCCAGCAGGTCAAAGCCGTCGCGAACTCCCGTCACGCGGACGCGCAGACCGGCGAGATCCCTTGCGCGCTCAGCGGCGAGCGGCCCCATGTCGAGCCGCCACGTACCGCCGCCGCTGATCTCGAGAAGGTGGTCGCGTCCGGACCGCAGAAGCAAACCGGCAAGGTCGTGACGGGTTCCGCGGAGCATCGAACCGTCAACCGCAACTGTGCCGGCGCCAGTAGCGGGGCCAGACGAGGACGGTGCGTGTGGCGACCATCGCGCAGGAGAGGTCGCCGACGCGCGGCGACACGCACGACGCGGCGGTGCGGCTACCGCCAGCGCCGTCGACGGATCGGCAGGTCAGCGTGGGACCGGAAACAAGTGCATGTCCCTCGCGCGACGTGCCGGTGCGACGGCCGAGAAGCGAGACCAGTGCCGCTTTCGCCTCCTCGGCTGTTGCGCGCGAGCAGGGCTGGTTGGAGCGGCAGGTGCCGTCGCTCTCCCGCGCGGCGATGCCCGACAGGCGCAGGCACGGCCCTTCCGCGCACCACACCGGACCATCGCCGTCCCAGACGCTCGTTGGCGTGCAGGCGAAGGTGGTGCCGGAAGGGACGACGCTCACGGCGAGTGCAAGCGTCAGGAGCATGCGTCGGGTCCGTGGTTGCGCGTGGCCATCGTTCGTTCGTAGCGGGTGGCGATCTCCTTGAAGCGACGCACGCCCGCCTCGTCGCCGGCGATCGCCAGCGCCCCGATCCTTTCGGCTATCCAGCTCGGCGTGTCAGTTCCGTGAAGTCGCTCTATCGCGAGCATCTCGGCCCAGCGCATCCGGTCTCCACCGTCGTCCATCGCGGCACGGTCCTGCAACGCCGCAGAGACGTCAAGCCTCATGCTGAAAAGGAGGAGGGACGCGCGAGCCGCACGCTCGTCGCTCGCAGGAGAGAAGCGGAATCCGCGTCGATCTCGCGTTCTCAGACGCTCCCGCCTCGGTGATCGGGCGCACGGCTCCGATCATCGTCTCGAACCTCGCTGCCGGACGCTCCCCCCCCACTACGCTGAAGTTGGCTAGTAAGCGTCCGGTGAGCCGCGTGTTGCCGCGTTCGGCATAGCCGTCGATGTCCGGACCGGTCGTGGTCTCCTTCTGGAGTCCAGAAGGAGGTCAGGAGATGGGGCGGATGGAGGTCATCACCCGGACGGAGCGCCGGCGAACCTATAGCGAAGCGGAGAAGGCCGCGGTGGTTGCCGAAGCGTCGGCGCCGGGCGTGACAGTGCGGGAGTTGTCGCGGCGGCTCGGCATCGCCGAGAGCCTCATCTACAACTGGCGGTCGGCGCAGCGGAAGGCGGCGAGCATCGCCAGCGAGCCGTTGCAGTTCATCCCGTATGGCGTGGTGACGAACGCCGTGCCCGTCGAGCCAGGCTTGGCGCTCGCACCGACAACTTCTGCAGCGGCACCTGCCAAGCCGTCGTCACCTGCCGTACCGGCAGAAGACCTGATCCGCCCGCATCCGGGAGCGCGGCCCGGTGGCATCGACATCGATCTGCCGACGGGCGTGCCGCTGTCGACCTCGGCCTTCTTCACCCACTCGTGCAGCGTCTGGCCCGCGCACCCGATCTTCGCCGCGATCGACACCACAGCCGCCCAGCGCGACGGATGATCCTTCTCGTGGTCCAGCACCATCCGCACCGCCTGGGCGCGCACCTCAGGTGAGAACTTGTTCGTCGTCTTGCTCGTCATAGCCCCTTCCTCTCAGGAGTTGGGGCCTCCGACAAACCCGGCGCGGTTCAAAGAACACGTTCGCGCTTCTCTGGAGCGGAGCTGATGACGTGCGGGCGGGCTTCCTCAATCCGAAGACGTCCGCCCTGTCGATGACGCCCGAAGGAGGAATGATCTGGCAGTGGAGCTACGCGGCATCTCCGCTGCCAGACACGTCCTGGGTGCCTTTCGCCCTCAGGTTTCCCGAGGCGTCCGAATAGTACGTCGACGCCGCGCTTCCAGAGCAGCCCCATCTCATGATTCTGATCGGCGCCGACCGGAACGATCTTCCCGTCGACCGGATCGGACCTCTGCCAGATGGATGTCTGGTGCATGAGACGGAGGTCATGACGACGCTGCCTCTTTATGAACTACCGGCCGAGCCAGACGCGCAGGCGGCAGCCATGGGTGTCTGGGCGCGTGGCAGGATCGCGGAGGCGCGGGGCCTGCTGATTTCTATGGCATCCAAGACGTAGAGACATGATGCCTCAAGCGCGACTCATCGGCATGGACGTCGGACCAGGTGGGCCCTGATCAATGAAGTGGGTCAATGCCATTCCACTTGCCCATGCGGTTTTCGAAGGCAACGATTATCGCGATAGCGGACGATCATGAAGAAAGGGTGATCTTTAATGGCCGGCGGTCTTTGCTTCGGCGTGAGCCTTTTGCAGATTGACCCAGCCCTGCTGCACGCCGCCAATCGCTTTGGCTTTGAACTGAGTGAGCGCCCCGCAAAGCTTCTCCTTGCCGCCAGCTTTGGACACAAAGGCTGCATTGTTCAAGGCGATGAGCATCGGCATGTCGTTGGCGAGAAGGCCACCTTGGCCTCTATGTGTCCGTTCGAATTGATCGAGGTTTGCAGGTATTGCTTCCAGTGTCCCCTTCATGCCGCAGAGCTCCAGCAGGCCAATCTGCTGAGAAAGTTGCGTCGCGATATGCGCCTCGTTTGTTGTTGCAGAGGCGGCGGTCTGCGCTGCTGCCACGGAAGCGAGCATGGTAAGGCCCAGGACTGTGAGCATGCCGATTGTCTTCAAAGTGTCTCTCCTTGCCTTGTTGATCCAAGTGCCCACCTCAATGGCGGGTTGGAATGGATTGAACTGATAGACGACTGGTTGCGCTCTGACCTTACGATTGGTGCGACGTTCCATCGAAATCAGCGGCCAACGGACTTATTCGTGGATGTCGATGGGAGGGGATGTCCGTCGACCGCAGACTTCGTGAATCCTGGCGATATCGAGCTAAACGCGAAGTGTCGGGATCGCACTTATCGCCGAGCTACGGGACCGATTTAGCATCCATCCGCGTCCGAGGCGGATGCAGGCGAGGACGCTCCACGACGCCGCGAACGTCAATCCGGCGATGCTGGCGATGGTCACGATGCCCTTCTCGGCGCCGATCGCACTCACCGTCGCCAGCGCGGCAAGCACGCCTGGCACCCGACCGGCTTCCGGCAGGGTGCTTTCGATGAGCCATCGGCTTCCTTCGATGCGGAATATCTCGACCGGTCGGAAGCCTATGGTGGAGTGCTGCACGATCAGGACTGGCTCTCCTTCCCGCATCCGGATGTCTTCGATGTCGAAGCGGAAGCGGTTTCCAGCCTCACATTCCGCGATTGCGACGTTCACGGCCACATGACGGGTCGACCAGAAGACGCCCTTCCGATCCTCGTAGTGGAAGTCCGACCTGCATTCCTGCCGGCCATCGGCGTACGTTGTGGTCGTCGTCTCTTCGACGCGATAGCGGCGCGGTACAAAGATCGGGTCTGGGACCTCGCGAAGGTCGACGTCCGTGTCGACGATCCATGCCGGTGTCAGCTTCGGATATGCTGAGAACACGACCTTAATCTCCGATGTAGACGGCGCGTGCCTGGCCACCGCGAAACAGCAGCAGTGTGTAGCCCAGTTCTGGCTTCTGGATGAGGACGCGTCGGCGTCCAGCGGCGTAGATCTCCTCCTCTCCCCAAAGCCTACTCATCTTGAATATGATGGAGGGGGAACGTGACGCGTCTCCGCCATAGGTGACTCGGATCGCGCCCTGCTTCCGGTTCTCCACCATCTCGACTAGATCGGAGTGTCCGTCGCCGTCGTAGTCGACCTTGGCACTGACCCTGAATGCGCGCTTGTTCGCGTATATGGAGTAAGGCTCCTGCTGCGCCCTTCGCACCATCATGTCCGATGAGACTAATTTCCATGGGTCCAGCCGTTCGTCGATCAGCTTCAGTCCTGATCGCAGAGCTGGTTCAGTTGATCGAAAGGGTTTATCTCCCAGGATCGCGGCTTGCCGAAGGTGCTCCTCATCCCATCGCGCGATGACTTCAGCCGATGGCGCGGGCGGTATTTGTGCCAACGTCGCCGCCAACAGGACTGCCAGCTTCAGCAATGCGATGGTGCTCAAGTCATGCATCTCCGAAATGCGGCTGAATCGATCTGGAGGATAGTCCGGTGCTGGTCTTCGAAGACGAAGATGACAATTTCGATATTTAGATTCAGTGATTGAAGAAGGTAAATGCCTCTGCGCGGACAGCGGGGGGGCGATTTTGTGAATCCAAGGCTACGAGGAGGCCCGCCTACGCGCCACCTCGCCCGCGTCTCGGGGCGCCGCCGTTAGGATCTTATCAACTAGCACCGGAGCAAGTCGTTCGCGATCGTTTGCAGGTTCGCTGTGTTTCGACCGCACAATCTTGTGACGGGCGTCGGTTTCTGGATTGCGGAAGCCGGCGGGTTGATCGTAGCTTCTGAGCATCGGGGGAGAACAATGGCATGGCGCGAACCTTGCTGACCGGCGACACGACCGTGAAGACGGGCGTTAAGATGAATTATGAGGGCTCGAAAAGCCTCGGCGCGACCGGAGAAAGGCTTCGGCGCCCCCGATCCGGCCGCTATCTCGATGCCATCAGGCAGCTGGATAGCGGAGGTGCGGTTGTCGACGCGGCTCGTATGGCTGCCATCCGCGACGCGATCGGGGCCGAGTTTCCCGATGGTCCCGCAAGCTGGCCGCTCGGGTGGGTCGCCAAGTGCTATCTCGGAGCGCCGTACGAGGTCCATATTCTCGACCTCTCCGGCCAGATCGTGCGCCACTTTAAACAGGGCGAGGCTCTGACCGGAGGCCTCGAGCGTGCCCGCGGGCTGGCCGCTTCAGGACGATATGCGACGATCGAGGTCTACTCGGACCGGATCGTGGCCATCGCCATGGACGGCACCACTTCGATATCGAACACCTAAGGGGGGCATATGTCAGATCGGATCATCCAGGCAGCGGATCTCTCTCGAATCGCGAGTGCGCTCGGCAGCCTCGGCGAAGGCGTTGACCGAGTGAGCGCCCAGGTGGATGCCGTCGACACCGCGGTTACGGTGACGCGGGGAGAGCTGGCCGACCTCCAGCAGCAGTTCCACGCCTTCGAGCTGCGCTACGAGCGGGCTACCGAGGTCGGGCTTGCGGAGACGCGGCTCGTCAAGATCCGGCAGGAGCTCGAGCGAGACTTCGGTCATCATGGAGACCTCCGGCGCACCGCCACCGGCATCCTGCAGGCAAGCGATATCGGCATCGTTCGGCAGGACACGATCAACGGAGTGACCGAGGAACTGATGCTTCTCGCGCCCGGCTACTGGCTGGCGCCGGCACTGGTCGCTCTTTCCGCGTGGATCCAGGATCGGCAGGAACTAGCCCAGAGCGCGCTCGCCGAGGCCTTGCGCCGTGACGATGAGAAGACGAGCCTCTTCTTCGCCTTGGTCTGTCGTCGGGCAGGGCGGAACGCGGCGTGCGGGACATGGCTGGACCGATATCTTGGGCAGCAGAATCCCTTCGAACTGAAGCGCCAGACTATCGTGCTCATCGACGCGACGGCTGGCGGAGTGTTCGCCGCCGACGTGCAGATGCGGTGCCGCCAACGGTTTAACGCCTGGATCGAGGAGCTGGCGTCGCGCGCCGGCTTCGTTGAAACCCAGCGTCAGCAGTGGCGCGACGCTCTCGAGTTCAGGATTGGGAAGGCGAGCCATGCGGCAACATATCCGCAGCTGTCGCAGCACAGTCCCACATGGCCGGCTCTAGACGAGTCGCTGAACAGATCGCTGCTGAACGCCGACGTCCTTGCCTATCTCAAGGGCATTTACGAAGCTCCGCTGCCTTCCGCCGCGCGACTTATCGACGCGGTCGACGCTCAGCTGGAGCGGCTGGTTTCCGACCACGATGAGCCGGAACTGCCTCTGAGGCGCGAGGAAGCGCTCCTGCAGCTGATCATACAGGAGGGCGGCAGTCGTGCGGACGCGCAGAAGAAGTTCGCTCTAGAGCAGGGCGCGCTGGAGGAGGAGGTCAGCTTCACGCAGCTTCTGACCAACGCGGCCATGCACGCTGAGAAGTCGGGCGCGACGCTCGCGTCGCAGCGCTTGGCTCTTGCCCTGTCGCGAGACTGGCTGCGAGATGCATACTCGGACGTTACTCTCGCCACGCGTCAGGCGGTGCCAGGAAGCGTCGACTTGGCGATCGACGGCTGGAGCGGCACCACGGCCGACGGACATGACGAAGAGAAGCTGGTCGCGGATCTCGAGCGCCACCTATCCGTTTTGGAGGAGGACGCCGTGGCGCAGGTCAAGATGCAGCCCAAGCACTGGATCGTAGGCGCCATTGGCGCGCTGATTGTCTACGCCGGTCTAAGCGCTGGTTGGCTCCTGGCTGGCATCGGCCTGCTCATGATCGGTTGGGTGTTGCTTGAGTATCGTGGTCTCGACAAGCGGCGGGCGTCCATACGTGACGCGTTCGAACAGCGGCGTACGGCGCAAAAAGCGATCCTGCGTGGCTGCATAGCAGAGCTGGTGGAATGGCGACGTGACTTCGCGGCGAAGGATGGAGGCTCCGACGAGACGGCCGCCTACATCGGCGCGATTTCATCCGACTCGCACTTGGCCGTGCCGCAGGACGGCGTCCGGCGCATTCTCGACGTGGCCTGAACTGGGAGGCAGACCAATGGATAGCAACAATGGATCGGAAACCGAGCGCCGCCCTCTTCTGACGGGCGCGACATTCCCTCGAAGCACGGAGGGCGACGGTAGGCCCATCGACCCGCTTGCTCGCGCGATGCCGGAATGGGACCTCGTGCCCGCGACGCAGTTCCTGCGCCGCCGATGAGATGGTTCGGCCGCAGGTCGGCGGGTGAGGACGCCGGAGAGGAGGGCCGCCTCGTCACCTACGCGGAGTGGAGCATCTGGTTCGAGGCATTCGCTAAGGGTGGAGACGACGATCGCCTACTCGCACAGGCGTCAATGTCGGAACTGACGGTGTCGAGCGCAACCATCGACGTCCTCGGCCGACGTGCGACGGAGACGCTAGACCAGCGGCTGGCGGGCGTAGGTGCGATGCTTCAAGCGGGTTTGCGCCGGATCGCCTGCGAACAGGATGCCGTGCGCGCTATCCTAAACGCCAGGGGGGCCTTTGTGCTGCTGCGGCGTTACGCAGAGCTTTCCTGCTGGCCGGTGTCGATGCGGAACGGACTATCGGAATTGATCGATCAGCACGTGACGGAAAGACAGAAGAACCTCGTTCGGAACGCGGCTGAGGATCGCACGGGAAGGCTGGCCGCGGCCATCCGCAACAACCCGCTCGACAGGGTTGGTCTGGTTCCGCCGCGGCCGATTTCACGGACGAACGTCGCACCGGTCGGAACGGAGGCCACCGTCAAAGCGCATGGCGGCGGTTCGCCGCGCAGACGCATACTGATCTGAAGGAACGGAAAGCTCCATGAACACCGCCGACTTCGTCGACGCCTTCACCCGCGTATTCAAGGCGCGTGTCCCCTTCGTTCTCGTTCAAACCACGGAGCGCAAGCGCGCACTGGAACTGATACGCGACATCTGTCGGCGGCAGAGCACGGAGGCCTTCGTGCACACCCTATCGAAGGGCACATACGACATCTCTACTGACCGTGTCGTCAACGAGGACCGCTCAGTCGTCGGCGCGGTCGATCACGCCTCGCAGCAGATGATGCAGCGCCAGAACTTAACCTTCGTGCTGACCGAGCTCGACGAGGTGGAAACCGACTCCCAGTTCGCGAGGCAGCTACTCGACACGGTCATCCTCGCCACCGAGAAGAGCGGTGCCATCGTCGCGATCGCCACGAAGCCGATCTGGAGCCAGTTGCAGCGGCAGGGCATGGCGCTCAGGCTGTCTCCCCCCGATCAGGACGAGATGCTGGTCAACATTCGGGCGCAGATCGCTGACTATCGGGGCATGATGCCGATCGAGTGGGACGATCAAGACGAGATGCGGGCGGCGACGACGCTCGCTGGCGTGACCCAGATCGAGGCGGAGAACATCGTCGCCATGGTCGCGGCCAAGGGGGCGATTAAGAAAGCGGACTTCGCGGAGCTTAATCGGGCCAAGGACAACATCTTTTCGGACGTGAGCGGCATCGAACGTGTCGATGTCCGACCCGAGGTGCTGCAGGTGGGCGGTCTGTCGGGGCTTCAGGCATGGCTAGAGCGAAAGCGACCGCTCCTTACCGCCGATCTGCGCGAGCGGAACATTAGGCCGCCCCGTGGCGTACTGCTGGTCGGCGTTCCCGGCTGCGGCAAGTCGCTGTCTGCCAAGGCGATAGCGGCGAGGTTTGAGGTGCCGCTCTACCGCATGGATCTGGCTAACCTGATGGGCATGTACGTCGGGCAGAGCGAGGGTCGGCTGCGGGAGGCCCTGGCGGCCGCCGATCGCGTGGCCCCTTGCGTGCTTTGGATCGATGAGATCGAGAAGGGGCTCGGTGCATCCTCCGGCGACAGCAGCGGCGTGACCACGCGACTGATTGGGCAGTTCCTTTTCTGGCTGCAGGAGTCTTCGGCGAGGGTGTTCGTCGTCGCCACCGCCAACGACGTCAGCAAGCTGCCGCCGGAACTCCTGAGAAGGGGACGCTTCGACGAATTGTTCTTCGTTGACCTGCCGACCTCCGAGGAACGGCGGGATATTATCGGCCTGTATGTTCGCAGCGGGAGGCTCGGTGCGCTTTCAGGCGAGATGCTCGACGAACTCGTCCGTCTTTCGGACGGCTTCGCAGGTGCCGATATTGAGGCGGCCGTGAAGGACGTCGTGGAGGAGGCGTTCCTGCACGGTGACGCAGCCGTTGATGACGACCTGTTCCGCAGCAGCTTCCGCAACGTCGTTCCCTTGTCCAAGACCAGCCCGGAGCGCATCGAGGCGATACGCGCGTGGGGCCGTGAACGAGCGGTGCCAGCTTCCGGGTCGCCGATCGGTGCACCAGCTGACAGGTCGCCCGTCAGGCGGGCCGTGCTGCTGGGGTGAGAACCTGTTCGCACGCCGATTATTTTGAATGGTATTGTTTAGGTCGCCCCTGGAGAAAGACCGAGCCGGCGCGAACATCAAGTCGATGACGTTCTCGACAGCTGGCCGGAATGGCTCAGAATGTGACCTGCGCACGGATCATATTCTGCTCCACCAGATTAGAACGGCGCGGACTGCTACGGGCATATCGCGTCGAGCGCTGGCGGAACGCCTCGACGTCGACGTCCAGTCGATCAAGCGAATGGAGCAGGCCATTGCCCGCTATATCGATGGCTTCTACAACCCTGTCAGGCGCCACTCCGCGCTCAACTACATCAGCCCAGCGCAGTTCGAGCGAACCGCGTCACGCTGAGCAAATGCCTCTCCACTTAAGCGGGGCAAGTCCAATGACCTTGCCATCCAGGACGATCACGCATCCGAGTGGCGAGGTGGACGGATCGGCCCCCTTTGAGCGGGCGACGTCGATGGCCTTCCGCATTCATGCCTCGTCTTCAACTGCGCACATGGCCGACTCCCATCTCGCGATCCAACGCCCGACCGGGCCGGGCGGTGCCACTGCGATGGCTCGATGCTCTTGCCGCCAAGCCGACCAATGGGTCATCTGCGTGCCGAGGAACGTCGGACTGGGCGCGGATGAGCTCAGACGTCCATGAGCCGCCGTCCGAGGCCGCTATCCGGCAGCCTGATCAGGACCGTCGCATCAGTGCGTGATCAGTTCGAAGCCGTTCGCGATCGCGTCGGCGATGCCGGCGAGGCGCCGTATGGCGGAGACGTCGTCGCTTCTGATGCGAACGGCCGGTGGCGGACCGAACGTGAACATAGGCGCGGGATCGGTCACGCTCCTCTTCGAAAGAATGTGCAACAGCGGCGCTCCCGGATGGAGCGCCGACCGGAATTCGGCCGACAACGTGCCGTCGCTCGGAGCTTCCCCCGAGCCGCAGAAACGCGCGATGCGGCGGCCGTCGGGATAGCTGAGCGTGACGCAAGGCTCCGCTTCTCGCGAACCCATCTCCGCCAAGGCGCTCGACCAGCCGTCGTCCCGGCGGCACGCCGCCGCCAGCAGCGCGTCTGCGGCGAGGCGGCTCCGGTTCTGGAACTCCTCCATCATCCCCGGCTCGTCGACCTCCTCGACCTGGGCGAGCCATCGCCGGAGGCGGGTGAACGCGTTCTCCATCGTCTCCCCACGGGTGGGATGAATGCCGTCATCCGCCTCGACGATGGTGCACCTCCGATACCTGCCATCCTCCCTGAACCGATGACGAAGCATGGTCCGCTCCGAGTCGATGGTTAGCCGGATCTCCTGCAACTCGGCACCAGATTCCCGCAGGTGGTGGAACTCGAGAAAGCCGCGTCCACGGTCACCCCACCCGGCTTTCGACGATGCGCTGGCCGATAGCTTGTCGAGCGTGATTTCCAGGGTCCTGGCCGTGCGCGCGCGATCGTCCGCATCCAGATGGTTCAGGATACTGCATTTCATATCGCCATCCTCGTTGCGCATATTACATATCCGGCTCTGCGACCTTAGAAATGGTTGAATTTGGAACCGACCATGCGCTTGCGGCGGGGCGGCGATGCGGAGAAGGGTGCCTGGAACATCGCAGTTGGAGGACCTGCGGGAGGAGCGCTCCTTATTCGCTCAGATTAGCGGTAAGTCCTTGAGAAGAGCATCGTCGCTAATCCGCCCTCCGGGTGGCTTACGAGACTCGGTAGCCCGGAGTGACCCCGTAGGCTGACGGGACTGTCGGCCGCGAAAATAGCGCGGCGCGCGAAATATCACAGCCCGCGCAGCGTAGCGGCGCCTTCGGACGCCGGCTGCTGCATCCGCCAGGGCGAGTGCGTTGCCGGGAGCGGCTTACAGCAGCGGCGGTCGAGCTGGATCCGCCGCGGGTGGACCTTAGAGGGCCTGAGCGAGAGGGACGCTTCGAAGGTAACGTCCGCAGTTGTCGCGCGGCCAGCGCGACGCGCGCCGGACAAGCCCAGACTCCTCGGCCGATGCGATCAGCGCTGCGCCCATCCCCAGATTGCTGCAAGCCCTGGCAGCTTCGTCGCATCAACGTTGCGGAGATTTCATGAATTGAAGCTCACGGTCGGCCTCCCAGTCGGAAGCTGCCGGAGACTGCCCCATGTTCGACAGCTATCCCCGTATACGCCGGCGACTAGCGAGATCCGCGCCTTGGCACCGCCAGTTCCGAAGGCGATTTATCGCTCGTTCTGCAAACTTGAGCGGTTTGGCGTGCAAACCCACACGCCGCTGGAGGCCCGACCGGGAATCGAACCCGGGTGCAAGGATTTGCAGTCCTCTGCGTCACCACTCCGCCATCGGGCCTCGATGCGAGCGAGGCGCGCAGATGCGGCGGGCGGGCGGCCCTGTCAAGTTTATGCTTGGCCGTTGCGGGTTTCATCGTTGGCGTGGCGGAGCGCGCGCGATAAAGCGCGAGCTTCGACGACGTGTATTGCAACGCTAAAACAGCTGTGCGACAGGATGACCCCGATGACCATGACGACCGAACGCCGCCCGGACTTTGCCGCGATGCGCACCGCGATGGTGGCCAGCCAGCTGCGCACGAATGCGGTGTCGGACGCGCGCGTGATCGCCGCGATGGCGAACGTGCCGCGTGAACGCTTCGTGCCGGAAGAATCGGCCGCTTTTGCGTATCGCGACGCGCTGCTGCCGCTGGGCGAGGGCCGTCATGCCAATTTGCCGATCGCCACGGGCCGGTTGCTGACCGAGGCGCGGCTGCTGCCGAGCGACCGCGTGCTGCTGATCGGTGCCGCGGGCGGATATACCGCGGCGGTGCTGGCGATGATCGTCGCATCCGTCGTGGCAGTCGAGGTTGATCCCGCGCTGGCCGCCATGGCTCGCGAGGCACTGGCCGGTGAGGACCGGGTGACATTGATCGAGGGACCGCTGGAAGCCGGCCATCCGGCAGGCGCCCCCTATGACGTGATGGTCATCGATGGCGCGGTCGAGCGCGTGCCCGAAGCGCTGGAAGAGCAGGTTCGTGTCGGCGGCCGCGTGGTCGGCGGTCTGGTCGACCGGGGCGTGACCCGGCTCGCTGCAGGTCGGCGCAGCGAGGGCGGCTTTGCGATGATGGATTTTGCCGACATCGAATGCTGCCTGCTGCCGGGCTTCGCCACCCCGCGCCGTTTCACCTTCTAATAAGGACCCCGATGAAGCGCGTCGTTCCCCTTGCCCTTTCGCTGGCATTTGCATCGGCGCCAGCTTCCGCGGACACGCTCCGCGAGGCTCTTGCCAAGGCCTACCGAGACAATCCGACCATCACCGGCAGCCGGGCGCGCCAGCGGGCGACCGACGAGACCGTGCCAATCGCGCGGGCGGCGGGGCGACCCAACCTTTCCAGCAACGCCGGGGTAGTCGACAATTACCTGCGCAGCGGCAATTCCTTCACCACGCCCGAACGCGTGGCGCAGGCGCAGCTGTCGCTGAACGTGCCTTTCTATTCGGGCGGCGCGGTGAAGAATTCGGTGCGTGCGGCGCAAACCCGGGTCGAGGCCGGGCAACTGGGGCTCCGGGGCACCGAGGCGTCGCTCTTCACCGAGGTGGTGGGCGCGTACAACGACGTGATCCGCGACGAGGCGATCGTCAGCCTCAACCTCCAGAACGTGCGCGTGCTGGAAACCAATCTGGAGGCGACGCGCGACCGCTTCCAGGTGGGTGACCTGACGCGGACCGACGTGGCGCAATCCGAGGCGCGGCTGAGCTTGGCGCGCGCCCAGCTGGAGCGGGCGCAGGCGACGCTGATCGGCAGCCGCGAGAATTACGTGCGGCTGGTCGGCACGGCGCCGGGGACGCTTGAGCCGCCGCCGCCGCTCCCGAACCTGCCGCAGAATGCCGATGGCGCGGTGGAAGTGGCGCTGCGCGACAATCCGAACCTGCTGGCGGCGCTGAAGGAGCGCGACGCGACCGCCTATGACGTACGCGTCGCGCGCGCGGGGCGTCTGCCCACGCTGGGCGTGGGCGCCACCGGAAATTACGTGAACTATCTGGGCTCGCTGGGCGACGGAACCGGGCTTGGTGTCGGCCAGTCGGGCAAGTCTGCCGGCATCGGGCTGAACATGAGCCTGCCCTTGTTCCAGGGTGGCCGGCCGGCGGCACAGGTGCGGCAGGCACAGGCAAATCGCGCGCTGGCGTTCGAGAATGTGACGGCGGCGGAGCGGCAGGTGATCGCCTCGGCACGATCCGCCTACGCCGTCTGGCAATCCTCGCTTCAGGTGATCCGATCGTCCGAGCAGGCGGTCGCCGCCAATCGGCTGAGCCTGGAGGGCGTGCGGGCCGAGAACAGCGTCGGCACGCGTACGATCCTCGATATCCTGAACGCCGAGCAGGAATTGCTGAACAGCCAGGTGACCTTGGTGACGGCGCGCCGCGATGCCTATGTCGCCGGCTTCGCGCTGCTTGCCGCGATGGGCGAGGCGGAGGCCGAAGATCTGGGGCTGGACGGCGGACCGCTATACAACCCGAACGACAATTTCCGTTCGGTGCGCGGACGCTTCTCCGACTTCAGCGATGGGCCGGCTCCGACGCCGCTGGCGCCGTCGACCGCAACCGTCCCGCCACAGGACGCGTCAGTCACCCGGCCGCTCGACCCGCTGCTCGACAGCAAGGTTGACAGGAGCCCGACGTTAACGACAGGTGAGAACGCACCGAACCGCTGATCGTCAGCGGTCAATCGTCACGAAGGTGGAGTGCGCGGATGGGGGATATCAGCGCCGAGCCGTCGATGGAGGACATCCTGTCGTCCATCAAGCGTATCATCGCCGAGGAAGGCGATGATCGCCCCGTGCGCCCGCGGCGCCCGTTGGCCCGGTCCGTTTCGCAGGCAGCCGATGAGGAAGAGGCCGGCGAAGTGCTCGAACTGAGCGATCCCATGCCGCCAGCCGCGGCGCGCGAGGACACGGCCGCGACCGAACCGGCGGAGGGAACGCTGGCGGAGATCATCTCCAAGGAAACCGTCCAGGCGACCCGCGGAGCGCTGGAAAACCTGTCACGCATGATGGTGAAGCCCGAGCCGCCGAGCGACGGCACGCTGGAAGGGCTGGTGCGAGAGATGCTGCGCCCGATGCTGCGCGAGTGGATGGACGCGAACCTGCCGGCGATGGTGGAGACGCTGGTCGCCCGCGAGATCGCGAAGATCACGCGGGGCGGCGCCTGACGCTACAGAACGTCACTTGAGGAAATGCCCAGGGGTCACGTTCATTGCGGCGCCGGGCGTTAAAAGCCGCTGAGCAGGCTGGCGACGTTGGCGCCGAGCGCGTCGATCGCATAGCCGCCTTCCATCACGATGGCGGTCGGCAGGCCTAAGCCGGCGATGTCGCGGGCCAGGATTGCATAGTCTGGCGTCGTTAGCGCGAACTGGCTGATCGGATCGCCTTCCCAGGTATCCGCGCCGAAGCTGACCACGAGGAAGGTGGCGCCGAAACGCGCAATGGCCTCCAGCGCGGTGGCCTGTGCGGCGCGGAAGGCCTCCGCCTTTGTGCCGTGCGGCAGCGGGAGGTTCAGCGTGGTGCCTTCTCCAGCGCCTTCGCCGATTTCGTCCGCATGGCCCCAGTAGAAGGGATAATCGGTCGCGGGATCGGCGTGGACGCTGGCGTAGAAGACGTCCCCGCGCTGCCAGAAGATGTCCTGCGTGCCGTTGCCATGATGGTAGTCGATGTCGAGGATCGCCACCCGCTCGTGCCCGGCATCGCGCGCGGCTTGGGCAGCAATGGCGGCAACGTTCAGGTGGCAGTAGCCGCCGAAGTAATCGGCGCCCGCGTGGTGGCCCGGCGGGCGGCAGAGCGCGAAGGCGGCGCGGTCTCCGGCCAGCACGGCGTGGGCGGCCGCGAGCGCGGACTGTGCGCTGCCATAGGCGCTGGCCCAAGTCTGGGGAGTGATCGGGGTCGTGGCGTCGAAGGCGTAGCGGCCCAACAGTGCATCGATGCGATCTAGGCGAAGCGGGCGGCGGCCGACGACCGGGAAGGCGTACGGGATGGCATCGCCGGGGCGTCCGGCGGCGGCCCAGGCGGCGGGCGCATCCTGCAGGAATTGCAGGTAGCCAGCATCATGCACCGCACGGATCGGTGCCTCGCCGCGATCCTCCGGTTCCTCGGCGCCGCCGATGGCATCGAGGATCATCTGCGCGCGCGAGGGCTTTTCGGCATAGTCGGTGAAATTGCCGTTGTGCAGCTCCTGCGCCGGGGCGTGATGGAGCTGATCGGGGGAGAAGAAGCGCCGCATCGGGCTGTACCTTGATAGGAGGAAGGAGGTTGCTCAGCGCACCTGAGTGACGGTCAGGCTGCCTGCCGGGAGCGGCTGGCATAGATCGGCGGATGGCACGGCGGGATCGAGCCAGGCGGACCAGGCGTCACGGCTAAGTACGACGACCTGCCGCGAATGGTAGGGCGCGATATCGGGACCGGGCTCGCAGGTGAGCATGGTGAAGGCCTCACCGACACTTGCGTCCTTGCGCCACAGGCCAGCGATGCAGAACCAGTCATGGCCGGTGAGGCGGAAGGCCCATTTGTCCTTGCGCTTCGCCTTGGGATCAGCGGGCTTGGTGAATTCGAAGAAGCTGTCGACCGGGATCAGGCAGCGGCCGGTGCGCAGATCTCGCCCGTCGGAGCGGAAATTGTACACGGGTTTTCCGCCCGAGCCGGGCCAGCTCCAGCGGCGGGTGACGCATTCCGCCGCATCCGCGCGGCCGTCGACGCCGCGGATGATGATCGTCGGATCGGTGATGCGGAAGCTGTCGAGCGGCGCCATGTTGGGCACGCCCTCGGGGAAGACGAGCGGAATGCGCGTCTCACCCCAATCGTTGCGCAATTCGCCGATGGCGATGCGACGGGCGGCCTCGTTGCACATGGGCGGGAGGGTAGCGGATCGGCGGGGCTGGCGCCAACCTCCCGCGGCGGGGGAGATTGGCGCCAGCTGCCGGTATCACTTGGCCGCGGCGAGCGCCTCGGCGATCAGGCGGCGGGTGTTGGCGACGCCGTAGAGCTTGATGAAGCTGCCCATGCGGGGGCCTTGGCTGGAGCCGAGCAGCGTTTCGTACAGCGCCTTGAACCAACCGCGCAGCTCCGCGAAGCCGGCGGTCTTGCCGATCTCATAGACGGCGTTCTGGATATCCTCCGCCGAAGCGTCCTCACCCAGCGTGGCGAGATCGGCGTCGAGCCGTTCGAGCGCGGCAACCTCGACGCCCTCGGGCGCGCGGCGCTTCAGCGTCGGGGCGATGAAGTCGCGGTGATAGGCGAGGGCATAGCCGATCATCCGGTCGAGCTCCGGATGCGCCGCGGCGTTGGCATCCGACAGGTAATTGCCGAGATAGCCCCAGACCTGCTCCTTCGTCGCGCCTTCGCCCATCACACCGACGAGGTTCAGCAGCAGCCCGAAGGTGACCGGCAGCGTTGCCGCCGGCACGTCGCCAGTGTGGATGTGGTGAACGGGGTTGCCGAGCTTCTCCTTCCACGATTGCGCGGGATAATTGGCGCGGAACTGCCAATAGTCGTCCACCGCACGCGGGATGAGGCCGAGGTGGAGCGACTTCGCCTTCTTCGGCTCGCGATAGATGTAGAAGGCGAGGCTCTCGTCGGGGCCGTAGGTCAGCCATTCCTCGATCGAAAGGCCATTGCCCTTCGACTTGGAGATCTTCTCGCCCTTGGCATCGAGGAACAGCTCGTACACCAGGCCCTCGGGCTTACGGCCGCCGAGGATCTGCGCGATCTTGCCGCCGAGGATGCCGGAATCGATCAGGTCCTTGCCGTACATCTCATAATCGACGCCGAGTGCGGCCCAGCGCATGCCCCAATCGGGCTTCCACTGCAGCTTCGCCTTGCCGCCGAGGATCGACTGTTCGACGGTTTCGCCGCCGGGGATGGAAGTGTCGACGAAGCGGATGATGCCGGCCTCGGCGTCGACCACCTCGACCGGGACCTGGAGTACGATTCCGGACGTGGGGCTGATCGGCAGGACGGGCGAATAGGTCGCCTGCCGCTCGGCGCGCAGCGTCGGCAGCATGACGGCCATGATCTTGTCGTAGTTGCGCAGCACGTCGCGCAGCTTCTCGTCGAAGCGGCCGGAGGTGTAGTAATCGGTCGACGAGACGAACTCGTAATCGAAGCCGAAGCGATCGAGGAAGTCGCGCAGCATCGCGTTGTTGTGCGCGGCGAAGCTGGCGAACTTGCCGAAGGGATCGGGGACGCGCGACAGCGGCTTGCCGAGGTTTGCCTCCAGCAATTCCTTGTTGGGCACATTGTCCGGCACCTTGCGCAGGCCGTCCATGTCGTCGCTGAACGCCACCAGCCGCGTCGGGCGGCCGGTCATTTCCTCATAGGCGCGGCGGACCATGGTGGTGCGCAGCACCTCCTGGAAGGTGCCGATGTGCGGCAGGCCCGAGGGGCCGTAGCCGGTTTCGAACAGCATGGGTTCACCGTTCGGCTTGCCCTCGGGCCAGCGCTTCAGAAGCTTTCGCGCTTCCTCATAGGGCCAAGCCTTGGACTCAAGCGCTGCGGCGCGCCGTTCGGGATCGAATGCGTCTGTCATAACGCGGTGCGACGTAGCGACGCGGGCGCGCGATGGCTATATGGGCAGCGCATGTCGATCTGGACCGGCCTTCTCCTGTTCTTCCTCACCGTCGCGGGGATGGAAGGCTTTGCTTACGTGATGCACCGCTGGGTGATGCACGGGCCGGGCTGGTTCCTGCACGCAAGCCACCATCGCCCGCGCACTGGCCGGTTCGAATTAAACGACCTGTATGGCGCGATCTTCGCCATCCCCTCGATCGTGCTGATCTATGGCGGGGTGCAGGGCGGCTGGGGCGAGGGTTGGGCCTGGGTCGGCGCCGGCATTGCGGCCTATGGGGCGGTCTATTTCGGCTTCCACGACGTGATCGTGCATGAACGGGTGCGCACGCGCTATCTGCCGAAATCCAGCTACATGAAGCGGATCGTCCAGGCGCATCGGCTGCACCATGTGGTGAATACCAAGGAAGGCACGGTCAGCTTCGGCTTCCTCGTCGCGCCCAAGCCGGAAGCGCTGAAGGCCGAATTGAAGCGCCGCGGGCGCGCCGGCGTACGAGCGCCAGCCGGCGCAGACGGGCGATCCTGAGCGACTTTCCTGGGCCACCCCGGACCCAATGTTTGCCGAAAAGTAACTTCTGGCGCGGATAACGCCGCGCATGGACCCCGCTGTACCCCTTCCCAACCCGGGCGAGAGCGAAGAAAGCCGCCGCGCATTACGCAAGGCGGTGAAGATGCGCGCTCACCTGCGCGACCGCGGCACGACTCGCTTCGAGATCGAGGTCGTGGACCTGTCCACCACCGGCTTTCGGGCGCAGACGAGCTTCACGCTATGGCCGGGGACGACCGTGTGGCTGACTCTGCCTGGGCTGGCCGGGCTGGAGGCGGTGGTCGCGTGGCGCGACAAATATCGCTACGGCTGCGCCTTCACAAAGCCGCTGCACCCGGCGGTGTTCGATCACATCGTGGCGCTCGGCAACAGCTGAGCCGCACAGACTACGCGGCCGAGTCGCGGAGCGTTCCGAACGGCTCGACGGCGTGTGGGGGCAGGCGATACCTGCCCCTTTTTCTGTCAGTCGAACAGCGAGGAGACGCTGGTCTCGTCCGCGATGCGCTTGATCGCCTCGGCCAGCAGCGGCGCGATGGTCAGGTGGCGGATGCGCTTGGCGGCGCCGATCGATTCCTGATTGCCGATCGAATCGGTGACGACGAGTTCAAGCAGGTCGGAACCCTCGACGCGGGCGACTGCGCCGCCAGACAGCACGCCATGGGTGACGTAGGCGACGACGTCTTCGGCGCCGGACTGCTTCAACGCCGTCGCCGCGTTGCACAGCGTGCCGGCCGAATCGACGATATCGTCGACCAGGATGCAGAAGCGGCCTTCGACGTCGCCGATGATGTTCATCACTTCCGATTCGCCGGCACGCTCACGGCGCTTGTCGACAATGGCGAGCGGCGCGTTGTTGAGTCGCTTCGCCAGCGCCCGGGCGCGAACCACGCCGCCCACGTCCGGCGAAACGACCATCAGGTTCTTGCTGCCGAAGCGGGCGAGGATGTCCGCCGACATCACTGGCGCGCCGAACAGATTGTCGGTCGGGATGTCGAAGAAGCCCTGGATCTGGCCGGCGTGAAGATCGACCGAAAGGACGCGGTCGGCGCCCGCGGTGGTGATGAGGTTGGCGACGAGCTTGGCCGAGATCGGCGTGCGCGGGCCTGGTTTCCGATCCTGCCGGGCATAGCCGAAATAGGGCACCACCGCGGTGATCCGCTTGGCCGACGCGCGTTTCAGCGCGTCGATGCAGATCAGCAGCTCCATCAGGTTATCGTTGACCGGATAGCTGGTCGACTGGAGCAAGAAGACGTCCTCGCCGCGCACGTTCTCCATGATCTCGACGAAGATCTCCTCGTCGGCGAAGCGGCGCACCAGCGCCTCCGTCAGCGGGATTTCGAGATAGGAGGCGATGTCCCGCGCCAGCGGCAGGTTCGAGTTGCCGGTCATCAGTTTCATGTGCGCGCGTCCCTATGCTCGAATCGGGGGCTCCTTAGAACCCGACCGAAAATTAGGTTGAGCGATTTCAGTCAGTTGTGATTCACCGGGTTTTGCGAAGACCTTGGAGAGCACATGGGCTGGACCGAAACCGCTCGTCGCGAGCATGACAGAAGTAGGC
>JAESGJ010000257.1_pt1 | contig 50997 bp, 43 predicted proteins | sample 9266241 | NCBI WGS metagenome assembly JAESGJ01 (sample SAMN14514841, study PRJNA621669) | algae metagenome | isolation source: Brasilonema octagenarum HA4186-MV1 and co-occurring heterotrophs from wet... | place: USA: Manoa Valley, Hawaii | collected 2009-07-20
AGCGGGTGCCCCTCCGACCACGCGGGATTGCCCTCGGCGGCGCTCTTCTCCACCCCGAGGAAGCCGTTCGCGTCGAGTCGCAGCGCGCCCGTACCGAGGTCGGTCAGCGAGTGCAGGGCGTCGCCCATCACCATGCGCATGCCGGCGAACGTCGGGTCGAGCCAGTTGATCGACGGCTGGCCGTCCTTGAAGTAGTGCAGATACACCCAGCGACGCTCGACGCCGTCGACCCCGAGCACCGGGCGGGTGACGCTCCAGTTGGTCTCCTTGACGCCCTCCGCGTAGAAGATGACGCGCTGCAGCTTGCCGATGATGTAGCCGGCCTTGTCGAGCCACTCCTCGGTCGCCGCGTCGATGTTGACCGAGTCGACCCCGGCTGGGCACTCCGGCAGCTCGTGCCAGTCCCTGGGGTCGATCTCGACCATGTGGTAAATGCCGGGATAGTCGGCGTACTTCATCTCGGCGAGTCGGAAGTCGGCGCCCTTGCCGGTGTGACCGGGCACCACGTCGTCGATGATCGTGCCGCCGTACCAGTTGGCGGTTGCGCACATCTTGCGGAACTCGTCCTCCGTGCCGAAGGCCGGATCGATCTGCGTGCTGATGCGGTCGAAGTGGCCGTCCACACTCGGCGTGTACTCCCACCCCGAGATGCCGCCGGCACGTTTCACCGGGCCGGTGTGGATGCCCTCGATGCCGATCTCGGCGAACGCCTTCCACATGTCCTCGTCGGCCATCGCCGTCAGGAACGACTCGTCGGGCCGGGTGATCAGCGACAGCGTGTAGGCCGTGAACCACACCGACGCCGCGGTGACGGCAGCGCGGGGGTCGGGGTTGGCGAACGGGTTCTGCCACATCGAGCCCTGGCCCGAAAACTGCTGGCTGATCTCGTTGGCGTCGGACAGCATCGACTCCGAGAGCAGCCACTGCACGTAGGCCGGGTTGTCGGCCGTGGGCGAGCCGTCCCTGCCGAGCGCGCGGCGCGCGAACGGCGCCTTGACGCGCGGTCGGAAGCGCAGCGTCCGCGGCCGGGCGGGGTGCAGATGTTCGTCGTACGTGATCTCGGTGGGCTCGTGGGTCTGGTCGTCACCGGCCGTGTCGGTCATCTAGTTCCTCACCTCGATACCGCTGGATCGTCGTTGGAGTTCCGGGACGTCTACCTGCGAGCGACATTGCGCGCCGTATAGCCGTTGGACCGACGTTGAAACACGAGCCCCGTCCGGGACGGTTCTACTCCACTTTCCCGACCGGTGAGCGACGGCCGAGTTCGCGGGCGGTGTCGGGGTGCGAAAAGTTCCGGTTGACAAGCTCCGCGGTTGAGTAGAATATTACCCATTACCGGCTACCGATAGTCCGGTACCGGTGAGGTACGGCGCAGTGCACTCCACCCACCATCGAGGTCTGAAAGAGGCGAACCCGTGGTCGACAACGATTCCGCGTACTTGCAGAAGTACGGCTACAAGCAACAGTTGGACCGCAAGCTGGGGTCGTTCTCGACCTTTGCCGCAGGATTCAGCTACATCTCGATCCTCACCGGCGCGTTCCAGCTCTTCTACGTGGCGTTCGGTTTCGCGGGACCGGCGTTCTTCTGGACCTGGCCGGTCGTCGTCGTGGGCCAGCTCGCCGTCGGCCTCTGCTTCGCCGAACTCTCGGCGCACCACCCGCTGGCCGGCTCCGTGTACGCGTGGAGCAAGCAGTTGGCGGGCAAGCTGGTGTCGTTCATGGCCGGCTGGCTGATGTTCATCGCATGCACCGTCACGGTCGCGGGCGTCGCACTGGCCATGCAGGTGGTGCTGCCCGCGATCTCCCCGGTCTTCCAACTGGTCGGCGACGGCACGGGCACCTACGACTTCGCGGGCAACGCCGTGATCCTCGGCACCATCCTCGTCATCATGACGACGATCATCAATGTCGTTGGCGTGCGGCTGATCTCGATCATCAACAACATCGGCGTCGCGGTCGAGCTGATCGCCTCGGTCCTGTTGATCGTCTTACTGGCCCTGCACGTCAAGCGCGGCCCCGGCATCGTCTTCGACACCGCGGGACACACCTCCGGCGGCTCGAGTGCCATCTTCGGCGCGCTGCTGGCCTCCAGCCTGCTGGCCACCTACATCCTGTGGGGCTTCGACACGGCGGGCTCGGTCGCCGAGGAGACCATCGATCCGCGGCGCCGGTCACCGCGGGCGATCATCCAGGCGCTGCTGGCAGCGGGCATCACCGGTGGCTTCATCATGTTGTTCGCGATGATGGCCGTCGGCGACATCAACGCTCAGGAACTGTCGGTCTCGGGCCTGCCCTACGTGATCACCAGCGTGCTCGGCGACACGGTCGGCAAGATCTTCCTGGCCGCCGCCGCCATCAGCATCTTCGTCTGCTGTCTGACCGTGCAGACGGGCACCGTGCGGATCGCGTTCGCCCTGGCCCGCGACAAGGCCCTCCCGAAGTCCGAGCAGCTGGCCAAGGTTTCCGACCGCACCCGCACCCCCGTGCTGCCGACCGTCATCGTGGGCATTGTCGCCGTGGTGATCCTTCTGGTGAACATCCGCCAACCGCAGATCTTCACCGTCGTCACCAGCGTCGTGGTGGTGCTGGCCTACCTGGCCTACCTCCTGGTGACCGTCCCGATGTTGTTGCGCCGCTTCAACGGAAGCTGGCCGCTACCCGACACGAGCGGCGAGAAGTACTTCAGCATGGGTCGCTGGGGCGTGCCCGTGAACCTGGTCGCCATCGCGATGGGACTGTTCGCGGTGATCAACATGGTGTGGCCGCGCGCGGAGATCTACAACCCCGTCGCACCCTTCCACTGGTACCTGCAGTGGGGTGGCGTGATCACCGTCGCCGTCGTCATACTCGCCGGACTGGGCATCTTCGCGGCCCGCAACCGCGCGACCGTCGACGCCGCCGTTCCTGCGCCGGTGCAGGCCGTCAGCCCGGAGCCCGTCCAATGAGCGTCCTCGACGAGGAGATCCCCGTGACCGCAACCCTTCCCGCCAGCGTGGAGACCCGCGCCTACGTCGACGGCCACTTCGTCGACGCTACCGACGGCGCCACGTTCGACAACCTCAACCCGGCCACCGGCACCGTCCTCAACGCGGTCGCCGCGTGCTCGGCGGCCGACGTCGACGCCGCGGTCGCCGCTGCCCGACGGGCCTTCGATGCGGGCACCTGGAGCCGCATCGCCCCCGCCGAGCGCAGGGCGGTGCTGCTCCGATTCGCCGACCTGATCGAGGCCAATGCCGCCGAGCTCGCCCTCATCGATGCCATCGACGCGGGCAAGCCGATCAGCGACTGCGAGAACCTTGACATCCCCGACGTCGTGCTGACCATCCGCTGGTACGCCGAAGCCATCGACAAGGTCTTCGGCAAGGTGTCCCCCACCGGCGCCGACAACGTCGGGCTCGTCGTCCGCGAACCCGCAGGCGTCGTCGGCATCGTCGTGCCGTGGAACTTCCCGTCCAACACCCTGTCGTGGAAGATCGGGCCGGCACTGGCCGCGGGCAACTCGGTGGTCGTCAAGCCCGCCGAACTGTCTCCCCTGAGCGCGCTGCGCTACGCCCAATTGGCCACGGCGGCAGGCCTTCCCGATGGCGTCTTCAATGTGGTGCCCGGCCTCGGCCACGTCGCGGGCAAGGCACTCGGACTGCACGATGACGTCGACGTCATCAGCTTCACCGGCTCGACCGAGGTGGGCAGGATGTTCCTGCGCTACGCCGCCGACAGCAACCTCAAGCAGGTGGCACTCGAGATGGGTGGCAAGAGCCCCCAGATCGTCTTCGCCGACATGGCCGACGATCTCGACGCCGTCGCCGAAGACCTTGCCGGAGCGGCATTCTGGAACGGCGGGCAGAACTGCTCGGCAGGCTCTCGCATCCTGGTGCACGAGTCCATCAAGGCCGACTTCGTCGCCGCGTTGTCCGCGCTGGCCGCCGCCCGCACCGTCGGCGACCCGCTGGACCCCGCCACCGAGATCGGCCCGTTGATCGAGGCGTCGGCGCGCGACCGCGTGCTCGGCTACCTCGACGCGGCGAGGTCCGACGGGGCGATCGTGCACGGCGGCGGCGCCATCCTCCCCGAGACCGGCGGCTACTTCGTCGCCCCAGCCGTGGTCGACGAGGTCACCTCGGCATCCGCCGTGGTCCGCGAGGAGATCTTCGGACCCGTGGTCGCCGTACTCGGCTTCACCACCGAGGACGAGGCGATCGCGCTGGCCAACGACACCGACTACGGATTGGCGGCCAACGTCTGGACCCGCGACATCAACGTCGCACTGCGCGTCGCGAAGGCCGTCCGCGCGGGCACCGTCGCCGTGAACGGGTTCAGCGAGGGCGACATCTCCACCCCCTTCGGCGGCTTCGGCATCTCCGGCTTCGGCGGCCACGACAAGGGCCTCGAAGCCTTCGACCAGTACACCGAACTCAAGACCATCTGGATCAGCGTCCGCTGACACCCGATCGACCCACCAAAGGAAGAAGGACATGACCACCACCGTCGTCGCCGAGTCCGCGACCAAGGCCCCCTGGCACGGCATCGTCGTCGCCGCCACCCTCCCGTTCACCGCCGACCTGAAGGTCGACTACGACCGCTTCGCCGACCACGTCCGCCACCTTGCCGAGAACGGCGCCCACGGCGTCACCCCCAACGGCTCGCTCGGCGAGTACCAGGTGCTCACCGCCGAGGAACGCGCCCGCATCGTCGAGGTCGCGGTTGCCGCTGCGCCAGAGGGCTTCTCGGTGATCCCCGGCGTCGGAGCCTACGGCTCGGCCGAGTCCGTGCGCTGGACCGAACAGGCCCAGGAGGCAGGCGCTCACGGCGTCCTCGCCCTGCCCCCGAACGCCTATCGCGCCAACGACGACGAGGTGATCGATCACTACCGCGCGCTCGACGAGGTGGGACTGCCGATCGTGGCGTACAACAACCCGTTCGACACCCGGGTCGACCTGACCCCCGAACTGCTCTCCCGGCTGGCCGAGATCGAGAACGTGGTGGCCGTCAAGGAGTTCTCCGGCGACGTCCGACGCATCACCCAGATTCGGCGGCAGGCGCCGACGCTCGACGTGCTGTCCGGCGCGGACGACAACGTGCTGGAGGCCACCCTGATGGGGGCGGTCGGCTGGATCGGCGGCTTCTCCAACTCGATGCCGAAGGCATGCGCCACGATCTACGAGCTGGGCACCACCGGTCGGGTCGCCGAGGCCCGCGAGTTGTACGCGCTTCTCCAGCCCGCATTCCTGTGGGACACCAAGCACACCTTCGTGCAGGCCATCAAGTTGTCGCAGGAGGTGGCAGGCGGCTACGGCGGCCCCACCCGCCCGCCGCGCAGGCCGCTGAGCGACGAGGACCGCGCCCAGGTGATCAAGGACGTCGAACTCGCGCTGACCGCATCGGTCTGAGCCCGCACCGCGCGTAGGGTTACCCGAGAAAGGACTGCCCGTCACATGAAGATCACCGGCATCGACGTCTACCACTACGACGTGGGCTACGCCCACGGCGTCTACGTGATGTCGGGCGATCGGGCCGCGGCCGTCGAGGACGGCACCCTGGTGCGCATCCGCACCGACGAGGGCCTCGACGGCTGGGGCGAGATCACCACCCTCGGCGCGACGTATCTGCCCACCTTCCCGGCGGGCATCAGGACGGCACTCAAGGAGTTGGCCCAGGCCCTTCTTGGCGCAGATCCCCTCAACGTCAACCAGATCCGGTTGACGATGGACGCGGTGCTGATGGGTCAGAGCTTCGCCAAGAGCGCACTCGACATCGCCTGCTGGGATCTGCTCGGCAAGTCGGTGGGGCAGCCGATCTCCGCGCTGCTGGGCGGGGTGCTCAACGACAGCTTCCCGCTGTACGAGGCCGTCCCGCTGGGCACTCCCGCCGCCATGGCGCGCTTCGTCACCGAGCGCCGCGCCATGGGCATCGACCGGTTCCAGCTCAAGGTGGGCAACCACCCGCGGGACGACGTCGCGCGGGCACGTGCCTGTGTCGAGGCGGGCGGCGCGGACACCGTGATCGTCGCCGACGCGAACGGAGGGTGGAACATCGCCGATGCCCAGATCGCTCTGCACGGCATGGAGGGACTGCCCGTCTACGTCGAGCAGCCGTGCCGCACCACGGCCGATTCGATTCTCGCCCATCGCCATTCGTCGCTTCCCCTGGTAATGGACGAGACCATCACCGACTCGACCGAGGTGTTCCGCGCCAAGCACGAGGCGCACGCCGCGTCGATCAACATCAAGTTCGGCAAGCTCGGCGGCCTCACCAACGCGGCCCGGATGCGCGACCTGGTCCAGGAGCTGAATCTCCTGGTCTCGGTGGAAGACATGTGGGGTGGCGACGTGATCACCGCTGCGACAAGCCATCTCGCTGCCAGCACGCGGCCGGATGCCCTGCTGATGACCCCCTTCTTCAACGACTGGACCGACGGCCACGTCGCCGGCCACCAACCACGCTCGGTCGACGGCCGCGGGTCGGCACCGACCGGGCCCGGCCTCGGCATCACCGTCGACGTCGACCGGCTGGGTGAGCCGCTCTTCGTCGTCGAGTTCTGAGCCCGTGAAGGAGTTCCTGGAGTTCCTCGGTGCGCAGTCACCGTACGACCGACTCGACGACGACGACCTGAACCGTCTCGCCAAGGCCGTCGAGGTCGAGTACTTCACGGCGGGGACGGTGATCGTCGAGGCGGACGCAGCGCCGCTGGACTGCCTCTACGTGGTCCGGGTCGGCGCCGTCGAGGTCATGGACCGCGGCCGCGTCACCGACGTCCTCGGCGCCGGGGAGACGTTCGGACACATCTCGGTGCTGTCCGGGTTGCCGCCCCCACTGCGGGTCCGTGCGCTCGAGGACACCCTCTGCTACCGGTTGCCCGACCCGCGCACGCTGCTGGCGCACCCCGACCGCCTCCGCTTCGCCCACTACGGTGGCCTGGTCGCGCGCGAACGCCTGATCAGCTCGGGCAGTTCGTTCGCGCGACTCGAACGCCCCCTCGGCGAGGTCGCCCACCCGATCACGTGGTGCGACGCCGACGACTCGATCCGCACGGTCGCCGGGCTGATGACCGACGCGGGACGGTCGTGTGCGCTGTTCCTGCGGGCCGGGCAGATCGGCATCGTCACCGACGACGACTTCCGTCGCCGCGTCGCGACGGGAGAAGTCGGGGTCGACGCCCCGATCTCGACCATTGCGAGCACGCCCGCGATCGCCATGAGCATCGACCGCACCGTCAGCACGGCCTACCTGTTCATGGTCGAGCAGGGCATCCACCACCTCGTCGTCGTCGACGCGGTCGGCACCGCCGTCGGCATCGTCCGCGTCGTCGACATGGCGGCCGCCGAGGTGCGCAATCCGCTGGTGATCCGCTCCGCGGTCGACGCGGCGACCACCATGGACGAACTCGTCGACGCCTGCCGGCTGCTCAATCCCACCATCGTGGAACTCTGGGACGCCGGCCTCCCGGTGGAACACCTCGGTGCCCTGCTGTCGGCGATGATCGAGTCGATCTACCGCAAGATCATCGAACTGCACACTGCCACTTCGCCCTTCACCGACCTGGACTGCTCGTGGATGTTGATGGGCTCGCTGGGGCGTCGCGAACCACTACCCAACTCCGACGTCGACACCGCGCTCGCATGGGCCGTCACCGCGCCCACCGGAACGGAGTACACGCGAGAACAGATCGCCGCCGCCACCGAGCCCGTGATCACGGCACTGCGACAGTGCGGTCTCGCGCCGTGCCCGCAGGGGCTGAACGCCTCGACGCCGCTGTTCAACCGCTCGCAGCGGCAGTGGCGTGAGATCGCCGACGTCTGGCGGGCGAACCCCGACAACATCGACTACCTGCTGATGGCGTCGACGGTGCTCGACGCCCGACCGATCACCAGGCCGGTGCTGATCCAGCCGCTGCGGACGGCACTGGTCGGTGGCGTCGGCCGCGATGCCTTCACCAGGGCGCTGAGCCGCTTCTCGATGAACGACCGACCCCCGAGCGGGTTCGTCCGCGAGTTCGTCGTCGAGCACTTCGGGGAGCAGAAGGGACACCTGAACCTCAAGAAGTCGGGCCTTCGTCCCGTCGCCTCACTGGCCCGCGCCCTGGCCCAGCGCACCGGCGACCCGACCGGCTCGACACCGCAGCGACTCGAGAGAGCCCACCGCAGTGGACTTCTCACCCTCGACGAGGCCGACGCGCTGGCCGGCGCGTTCAGCCTCTGCTACCACCTGGTGTTCGACAGTCAGATCGCGGCGATCAAGGCGGGCACGCCGGTCGCGTCGGCCATCGACCCCGGCTCGCTGGACCCGCTGGAGCGGCGACACCTGCGTAGCGCGTTCCGCACCATCAGCGGAATCCAGGACCGCCTGAGCCGCAAGTGGTTCGGCTACGAGGGACTGTGAGCCAGGACTGGGTACGCAGACTCCGCGGAGGGCGACCGCGGCGCCAGACCACTGCCGACGTCGACTGGCGGAGTGACACCTTCGTCGTGATCGACCTCGAGACCACCGGCCTCGACCCGCGTCACGACCACATCGTGTCCTATGGCGCGGTGCCGATCCGCGAGGGCAGGGTCAAGACGTCGGAGTCGCTCTACGGGCTGGTCAACGTGCCTGGTGATGTCCCTGGCAGCTCGACCAAGTTCCACGGGCTGCGCACCCAGGACCTCGATGGCGCGCCCTCGCTGGCGGAGTGCGTCACCACCCTCGACGGGCTCATCGGCGCGCACCCCGTCGTCGCGCACTGCGCGTGGGTCGAACGCTCGTTCCTGCGCAGGGCATTTCGACGCTCGTATCTGAGCTACACCAGCCCGATGGTCGACACCGCCGTGCTCGCCAGGCAGGTCATCGACATCGACCTTGCGCCCGATCAGGCGGTGTCACTGGAGTATGCCGCCACCGAACTCGGACTTCCGGTGCACTCACCGCATCACGCGCTCGGCGACGCCGTCACCACGGCAAGCCTGTTCATCGCGCTGGCCGCGCGCATCGAACGCGGCACGACCCTGACCACCGCCCAACTGCTCGACATGTCGGAAGGACCACCATGACAGAGACTCTCACCGTCTTCGGCACCAATCCCCGTACCGGAGCGGCCCTGGACCCCGTCACGGTCGAGACCACGGAGGCCGAGGTCGACGGTTTCGTCGCGGCCGCGGCGCAGGCCGCCCCGGTGTTCGCAGGTCTCGACCGCACCAGCCGGGCGCGACTCCTCGATGCGATCGCCGACGGCATCGAGGCTCGTCGCGCCGAGCTGGTCGAGATCGCCTCGGCCGAAACCGGTTTCGGCTCGGCCAAGCTCGACGGCGAGATCAACCGAGCCGCCTACCAGTTCCGCTTCTTCGCCGACGTCGTCGAGGAGGGCAGCTATCTCGAGGTGGCCATCGACCCGCCCGCCGACACGCCGATGGGACCCCGGCCCGACCTGCGCCGCATCCTGAGCCCACTCGGGCCGGTCGCGGTCTTCGGCTCGAGCAACTTCCCGTTCGCCTTCTCCGTGCTGGGCGGTGACACCGCGTCCGCGCTGGCCGCCGGGTGTCCCGTCGTCGTCAAGGCCCACCCGTCGCACCCCGCCACGTCGCAGCTGTCCTTCGACGTCATCGCCGCCGCACTCACGGACGGTCCGGCTTCACGCGGCACCGTCGCGCTCGTGCACGGCATGCGGGCGGGGGCGGCCCTCGTCGCGCACCCCTCGATCAAGGCCGTCGGCTTCACCGGATCGCTGCGTGGCGGCAGGGCGCTGCTCGACATCATCAATACCCGGGACGAACCGATCCCCTTCTACGGCGAGCTGAGCAGCCTGAACCCGGTGATCGTCACCCCGGCCGCGGCGGCCGAGCGGGCCGAGGAGATCGGCGCCGGGCTGGTCAATTCCTTCACCGTCGGGTCGGGCCAGCTGTGCACCAAACCAGGGTTCGTCATGGTGCCCGACGGCAGCGACGGCGACCGGCTCGTCGCCGCGGTGCGGTCCGGGCTTGCGGAGTCGACCGGGCACGTGCTGCTCAACGAGGGCATCTACGCGACGTACACGGGCGAGACAATGGCGTTGAGCGCGCGCACCGACGTCACGACCAACACCGCCCCCGCCGCCGACGGGCCAGGGTTCGGTGTTGCGCCCATGGTCGTCGAGACCACGCTCGACGACCTTGACCCCGGCCTCGTGCACGAGGTGTTCGGGCCGATCACCGTCATCGCGAGGTATCGGTCTGACTCGGTGATCAGCTCGGCCACAACGGTTTTCGACACCTTCCCGCCTTCGTTGACCGCGACGCTGCACCATGCCGACGACGACACCCTTCCGGGGCTCACGCAATTGGCCACCGCCCGCGCCGGACGCGTCGTCTACAACGGCTTCCCCACCGGTGTCGCGGTGTCCTGGGCCCAGCACCACGGTGGGCCGTGGCCGTCGACCAACACGTTGCACACCTCGGTCGGCGCGACCGCGATCCGACGCTTCCTGCGGCCCATCACGTTCCAGAACGCCCCGCAGGGGGTGCTGCCGACCGAGTTGCGCGACGGCTACACGGAAGTGCCCCGCCGTATCGACGGGGTGCTGCACGCGGCGCGTTCATGACCGCCGAACGTGGATTACCCCCACGCCGCGGTCGCGGTGGTTTCTAGGCGTGGTTGCAACAGCAGCTGATTTTGATGGGGAGTGCTGTTGTGCGTCGTGGACCGTTGTCGAGTGTTGTTCGGGAGTTCTGGGGCCATGTCGGGGCGGGGTGCACCGCATCTGAGGCGGGGGTGGCCGTTGGCGTGTCGGCATGGACCGGGGTTAGCTGGTTCAATGACGCTGGCGGGGTGAAACCCCAGTTACGCCCGCCCAGGTCATCGGGTCCCCGACCGCGGCTGACGCTGAGCGACCGCATCCAGATCCAAGTAGGCGTCACCATCGACGAATCGCTGAACTCGATCGGGAAGCGGCTGGGCCGACCGGCCTCGACGATCAAGCGCGAACTCGACGTCAACGGCGTGCACCACAATGACGGGCGCAAGTCCGGGTATCGGCGCAAGGCGGCGTTCGGCGCGCGACGAAGTGGCTCGGCGGCCACGGTGCGGTACGACGCGTTGGTGGCGCAGTCGCGCTCGGAGGCGCGGGCACGACGTCCGCAGCCGGGCAAGCTGGCCCGCTATCCGGTGTTGCATGATGAGGTGCAGGCGCGGCTGCTCGAGGAGCACAGCCCCGAGCAGATCGCGGCGCGGTTGATCATCGACTTCCCCGACGATGCGGAGATGCGGGTGTCCCACGAGGCCATCTATCGGTCGATCTACTTGCAGGGCAAGGGAAATCTGCGCCGTGAGTTGCACACCTGCCTGCGCACGGGACGTGCGATGCGCAAGCCGCAGCGGCGTCCAGATCACCGGCGTGGTCGGCTGCGCGACATGGTGAACATCAGCGAGCGGCCCGCCGAGGTGGCAGACCGTGCCATCCCCGGGCACTGGGAGGGGGACCTGATCCTGGGGAGCACCGCCTCGGGTTCGGCGATCGGCACCGTGGTCGAGCGGACCTCACGGTTCGTCATGCTGTTGCACCTGCCTGAGCGCCACACCGCCGAAGCCGTCCAGGACGCGATCGTGGCCAAGATGGCCCAGCTGCCGACGATCCTGCGGCGCACCCTGACCTGGGACCAGGGCAGCGAGATGGCCAACCACGTGCGCATCGCCGCGGCCGCCGAACTCGACGTCTACTTCTGCGACCCACACTCACCGTGGCAGCGGGGAACCAACGAGAACACCAACGGGCTGCTGCGCCAGTACTTTGCCAAAGGCACTGACCTGTCAATCTTTCCAGCCGACTACCTCGACTACGTCGCCACCAAACTCAACAACCGACCCCGCAAGACACTGGCCTGGAAAGCACCTGCCGAAACCCTCGACGCGTTACTGTGCAACCCGTTCAATCCACCAGCTGTTGCATAGACGCCCTGAACCCAAGCGCCTTGGGCCGTGGGGGTAATCCACGTTCGGCAGGGTCAGTGGGTAGCGCTAGTGAGTAATCGGTAGTATTCTACCGATTACATCTTACTAAGTGGAGGCGTAACGATGACCATGACCACCGGGCACTGGGGCAACTGGGGTGGCAACCAGGGCTTCGACTACGCCGAATTGGTCGACGCGGCCGGTGACCAGGACGTGGTCACCGCCGTCGCCCGCGCGGCCGAGGCGGGGCACGGAGTCCGCGTCGCCGGCAGCGGGCACTCGTTCACCCCGATCGTGCAATCCGACCACACGCTGCTGAGCGTCGAGCGCCTCAGCGGCGTCACGTCCACCGACGACGCCAGCCTGCGGGCGACCGTCCGCGGCGGCACCCGACTGTGGGACGTCGGCGCGCCGCTGTGGGACCACGGCATGGCGCTGGCCAATCAGGGCGACGTCGACGCGCAGTCGATCTCCGGCGCCATCGCCACCGGCACCAAGGGGTCGGGCCCCGCCTTCGGCAGCCTGTCGTCGATGGTGCGGGGGGTGCGACTGGTCGACGGCAACGCCGACATCGTCTCGATCACCGAGGCGGACCGGGACGTGCTGCCCGCCGCGCAGGTGGCGATCGGCATGCTCGGCGTGTTCCTCGACCTCGAGGTCCAGGCCGTCCCCGCCTACAAACTGCGCGAGCAGAACGCCGTCCTCCCGTTCGACGAGGTCGAAAGACAGTGGGCGACTTATCTTGCCGACTACCGCCACTTTTCGTTCTGGTGGATGCCCACCCCGGCCTCGTCGGCGATGTATGACCTCGGCACCGTGCCGCAGGACCACTGTGTGGTCAAGCTGCTGACCGAGGAGCCCGCGGACGCCGAGGACGTCGACGGCGAGCCGGGCGCAAGGACCGGTCGGGCGCACCTCATCTACCCGGACGCCACCACCGAGGCCCGCTTCCACGAGCTCGAGTACATGGTGCCCGCCGAACACGGCCGCGACGCCCTCGACGTCGTGCGAAACCTGATGCTCACCAAGCACACCGACCAGATCTCCCCGGTGCAGGTCCGCTGGCAGAAGGCCGACGAGGCCTACCTCTCGGCGCAGTACCAGCGCAACACGATGTCGCTGTCGGTGTCCGGTCAGGTCGGCACGGAGTACGAGCCCTTCCTGCGCGAGCTCGATCACGAACTGCAGCAATTCGACGCGCGCCCACACTGGGGCAAGATCCACTACCTGACCCGCGACCGCGTGGAGGCGCTGTACCCGCGCTACGACGACTTCCAGGCGATCCGGCGCCGGTTCGATCCGAGGGGCCTCTTCCTCAACCCGCACCTTCGCGAGTTGTTCGGCTGACACACGCGCTCAACCAGCGTCGCGATCCCATGTACGACGTAACATAGTACGTACACCGCGATCGGAGGCACGATGCTCAGCAACACCCCCAGCCTCAAACGTGCGAGCCTCCGCGACCAGGCCCTCGCCGTGCTCCGCGAGGGCATGGTGTCCGGCGAACTGGCGCCCGGCGAGATCTACTCCGTGACGGCGCTCGCAAACCAGCTCGGGGTGTCGGCGAGCCCGGTCCGCGAGGCCATGTTGACGCTGGTGAACCAGGGGCTGATGGAGCCGATCCGCAACCGTGGCTTCCGGGTCCTGCCCATCGAGGACTCCGACCGCCGCGAGATCTTCGAACTGCGCGTGCTGCTGGAGATCCCGGCGATGGAGAAGCTGGCGGGCCACCCCGCGATCAAGGACGAGTACGACAAGCACTCCGCCGTCGCGGCCGAGATCGTCGCGGCCGCACGGGAAGGCGATCTGATCGACTACCTCGACGCGGACCGCCGCTTTCACATGGGGTTGCTGGCCCACACCACCAACGAGCGCCTGCTCGAACTGGTCGACGGACTGCGCGACCAGACCCGCCTCTTCGGTCTGAAGGAACTGTCCGATCGCGGCACCCTCACCGCGTCGGCCGAGGAGCACCAGCCGATCCTCGACGCCATCGTCGCCGGTGACGCCGAGACCACCAGGACGCTGATGCTCAAGCACCTCGACCACATCAAGGGCGACTGGGCCGACGCGACCCCCTGACGTGCGTCACGCCGCGTCGTGGAACACCAGGCCGAGGGTGAACCGTGTGCCCGAGCGGATCGTCGACACCCCATGCCGGACCGGCGCCGCCGACCACCCCCGCTGCGAGCGCACGGGGCGGTCCCGCGTGGTGAACACCAGACCGTGGCCGTGCGGGATCGTGACGGCCGTGCCACGGGACTGCGCCCGCGGCCGCTGCTCGTAGAGCAGGAACTCGCCGCCGGTGTGGTCGACGCCGGGGCCGGTGAGGTTGACGACGACCTGTAGCGGAAACACCAACTCGCCGTACAGATCCCGGTGCAGTGCATTCCAGTCGCCCGCCTCGTACTTGAGCAGGATCGGGGTGGGCTTGCGCTGCCCCGCAGCGTGGCACAACGACAGCCATTCGGAAAGGGTTTCCGGCCAGGGTGTTTCGCGGCCGAGCCTGATCCACCAGTCCCTGGCGATCGGTAACAGGCGGGGGTAGAGCGCCTCCTTGAGCGCGACGACCGCATCGGGGAACGGTTCGGCGAAGTACCGGTACTCCCCCTCCCCGAAGCGGTGCCGCGCCATGTGCACGGTCGACCGGAACCGGTGGTCGTCGGGGTACATCGCGGCCAGCGTCCTCGCTTCGGCGGGCGACACCAGCGGCCCGGTCAGTGCACAGCCGACGGCGTCGAGTTCGCCGCGGACGGCGGTCCAGTCGGTGGAATCGACGCGCTCGCGCCACGGCCCACTCATGCCGCCTCCAGGGTGAGCAGTGTGCGCTTGGCCTCGGCGCCGCCGAGATAGCCGCCCATGCCGCCGTCGCTGCGCACCACCCGGTGGCACGGCACCACCACGGGCAACGGGTTGGTGGCACAGGCACTTCCGACGGCACGGACGGCCTTCGGGTTGCCTGCCAGCGCGGCCACGACGGCGTAGCTGGCGGTGTGCCCGTACGCGATCTCGGGCAGGTGGTGCAGGACGGTGCTGCGGAAGCCCTTCGACAGCCGCCAGTCCAGCGGAACGTCGAAAGCCGTTCTGACACCGTCGAAGTACTCGCCGAGCTGACGGGCGACGGGGTCGAGCCTACTGGGCGCGAGCAGGATCCGGGGGCTCACCCGGTCGGCGAGGAGTTGCAGTACCGCGTCGTGCCCCTCGACCGCGAACGCCACGCGGACGAGGCCGAGTTCGGTCGCGGCGACGAGCAGCTCGCCGACGGGGCTGTCGACGGTCCGGTACGCGACGTCGAGCACCCCCTCGCGGTCGGCGGCGTCGGCGAGTTCGGTCTTGAGCAGCCGTAATTCGTCATCGGCGGGTTCGGTGATCCGCGTCAGTGCGCGGACCAGGTCGTCCTCAATCATCGGGGTTCTCCCTTGCAAGGTAGGTGCGTCGGAGCGTGGCGACGCCATCGGAGGCGGCACGCCGCGCGGCGTCGGCGCTGCCGCCGAGGACGGCGGCCACGTCGGCGTAGGGCAGGCCTGCCAGATAGTGGTAGGCCACGGCCTGGCGTTGCTTGTCGGGGAGGCGGGCGAGAGCGTCCGCGAGGTCGTCGTCGCGGTCACCCGCCGGTGGCGCCGATGTCTCGGGCACCTGTTCGACCGGCACGGCCCTGCGCGTCCTCGCGCGGGTGAGGTCGATCGCCTTGCGGTGCGCGATCGTCACCAGCCACGCCTCGACGTTCGCGTCGGCGGGCAGGTCGGGGTAGGCCTTCATCGCGGACAGGAACGTCTCCGACCATGCGTCGTCGGCGTCGTGCAGTCCGACGACGGCACGGCAGACGCGCAGTACCGTCGGCCCGTGGTCCGCGACGACCGCCTCGAAGGCCCGTCTTCCCGTCACGCTCCCCATAGTGTCGGAGTGCCGTCGGCATTGTGGGATTCGAGGTCGAGCAGGTGCCGCTTGCGCGTGAGTCCGCCCGCATATCCGGTGAGCTTGCCGTGGCTCCCGACGACGCGGTGACACGGCACGACGATCGACAGCGGGTTGCGGCCGACCATCGCCCCCGCCTGCTGCGCGGTGACCCCGTGCCCGATCCTGGTCGCGAGTTCGCCGTAGGTCGTGGTGCCGCCGTAGGGAATCCGCTCGATCAGCTGCCAGACCGACAGCTGGAGCGGGTCGCCGAGGGGGTGGAGCGCCAGCTCGAAGTCTCGGCGCTCACCGGCCAGGTATTCGGCCAGCTGAACGGTCACGTCGTCGAACCCGTCGTGCCGACGCGGTCCGAACGATCCGGGATCCGGGAGGTGCCAGTGGTGTCGGAAGTAGATGCCCCGCAGGCCGCCGGGGTCTCGGACCAGCGTGAGATCGCCGAGGGGCGTTCCGACGACGGTGTGCCACGTAGTGATCATGGTGTCCTCCTCCGGTAGTGGCTTCACTGGAGTAGACGACCGCGACCGGGCAGACGTGAGGTCAGCCCGCGAAGCCACTTCGCAGGGCGTCGACGACGGCGACGACCGCTCCGGAGGGTCTGCCGGGCAGCCGTGCCACCAGTACCCTGCGACGCTCGTCGGAGCCGCCCTCGACGCGGATCAGCCCGACGCCGTCCGGCAGGACGGGGGCCAAGCTGATCGGCACCGTGGTGACACCACAGCCGGCCGCCACCAGCTGCAGTTTCGTCAGCCAGTCACGGGCACTGTGGGCGATGCGCGGGCGGCTTGCGAGACCGGGCCACACACCGAGGAGCGGCTCCGCGCCGGTGGACGGGCTGGCGATCCAGTCGACGTCGTCGAGTTCGTCGACGGTGATCGCCGCGCGGCCGGCGAAGCGACCCGTCGTCGACACCGCCACCATCAGACTGCTCTCGTCGATCACCTCGGTGGTCAGCGCGGGCCGTTCCGCGTCGGGTGGGCGGTACGGCAACCGTGACGAGATGACGGCCAGATCAAGGGTTCCCGCGCGCAGCGCCCGCACCAGCGCAGGCGTCGTGCCCTCGCGGGTCGTTACCCGGATGTCCCGACGCCGTTCGCGCACGGCCCGCAGCGCGCGCGGCAGCAACACCGCGCCCGCGCTGATGAAGGCGCCGACCCGGACCTCGTGGACATCGGGTTCGGCGCCCTCGAGTTCCCGTGCGGCCGCTTGGATCTCGTCGAGCACCACCCGTGCGTGCCGCAGCAGGATCAGACCGCTGCCCGTCAGACGGACTCCACCGGGCCCACGTTCGAAGAGGGGGGCGCCCGCCTCCCTCTCCAGCGAGGCCACCTGTCGAGACACCGCGGACTGGGTGTAGCCGAGTTCGGCGGCGGCAGCGGTGAAGCTGCCACGTTCTGCGGTCGCGCGCAGTACGCGCAGCGCGGTCAGCGAGGGATCCATGCGTAAACGTCATATCACGCATGCGCGACTGTCGGGGACCGCATGGCACGAACGAGGTTGGATCGAACGTTGCGCAGGGGGACGAAGGGAGAACGACATGAAGGCAGCAGTACTCGAGCGGTTCGGAAGCCCGCTCTCCATCACCGAGGTTCGCGATCCGCAGATCGGATCGGGCGAGGTCCTCGTCGACGTCCTTGCGACGTGCATTCCGCCCTATGCGGCGGAGGTCTTCAGCGGCGCACGCAGCTATCCGCTTGAGCTGCCCGTGATCTCGGGGGTCGGCGCCATCGGCCGCGTGGTGCGGACCGGGCCCGACGCCACCCGTCTGCGTCCCGGCGACCTGGTGTGGTGCGACTCGACGGTGCGCTCACGCGATGACGCGATCACGCCCGACATCACCCTTCAGGGCTGGAGTTCGGCTGGCGAGGGAGGACTTCGACTGTCCAGGTACTTCCACGACGGACCCTTCGCCGAGCGGATGGTGATCCCGACGGAGAACGCGGTCGCCCTCGGCGACGTGCCGCTCGGGGACGTCCCCCGGTGGGCCGCGCTGGGCGTCCTGCTGGTGCCTTACGGCGGCCTGCTCGCCGCGGGCCTTCAGGCCGGCGAGACGGTCCTGGTCAGCGGCGCGACTGGCAATTTCGGCAGCGCAGGCGTGGCGGTCGCGCTGGCGATGGGAGCCGCGACGGTGGTGTGCCCCGGCCGCAACGAGGCGGTGCTCGACGACCTGGTGGCTCGTTTCGGCGACCGGATCAGGACGGTGCGCCTCACCGGAGACGGCGACACCGACCTGGCCGCGATGAAGGACGCGGCGCCCGATCCGATCGACGTCGTGCTCGACCTGTTGCCGCCGAGCGCGGGCACCCACGTGGTGCGGGCTGCGGCCATGGCGGTGCGGCCCTACGGGCGGGTGGTGCTGATGGGTGGCGTGGGCATGCTCGGCGGTGAGGATCTCGCCCTCCCCTATCCGTGGCTGATGCGCAACTCAGTGGTCGTGCGGGGGCAGTGGATGTTCCCGCGGACGGCGAATCAGGGGCTCATCAAGATGATCCGAAGCGGTGTCCTCGATCTGGGTCACGAATCGGTCACGGTGTTTCCGCTCACCTCCGCGAACGAGGCCGTCGCCCACGCCGCGGCACACGGCGCGCCGTTCGACAGGACCGTGCTGGTGCCCAATTCCTGAGCCTGCACTGAGAGATTCGCCGGACACGCCGAGGTGCTGCGAGCATGAACCCGAATTCGGTGTTTCACGTTGATCATGGGTGGGAACAACCTGCGCACCGTTCACGTTGTCGTGACGCCGGCACTGAACTCGAGAGGACGAAAATGGCCACTGATTACGACGCGCCCCGCCAGAAGGAAACCGACGACGTCGCCGACGATTCACTCGAGCAGCTGGCCGGACGTCGCAACGACGCCGCGACCGCCGTGCTCGACGTCGACGACGGTGACGAACTCGAGGACTTCGAGCTGCCGGGCGCTGACCTTTCCGGTGAGGAGTTCACCGTGCGCGTCGTACCCAAGCAGCGCGACGAATTCACGTGTTCGAGCTGCTTTCTGGTACACCACAGCCACCGCCTCGCCAGGCAGGTTGGCGATCGGATGATCTGCGCCGACTGCGCGTGACGGCGTAGCGTCCGTGACCATGCGGACGATGCGCGCCTGGCACGTCCGGACACCCGGGCCGATGGGCACCGGCCCGCTTGAGTTCGGCGAGACGAAGATCGGCGCCCCCGGCGACGGCGAGTTGCTGGTCGCCGTGCTGGCCTGCGGGGTGTGCCGCACCGATCTGCACGTCACCGAGGGGGATCTGCCGGTGCACCGCCCGCACGTCACCCCGGGCCACGAGGTCGTCGGCGAGGTGGCGGCGATCGGAGCCGGCGTCGACGCGTTCGCGGTCGGCGACCGGGTCGGCGTGGCCTGGCTACGGCACACCTGCGGGCACTGCCGCTTCTGCCTGCGCGGCCAGGAAAACCTCTGTCCCGAATCGCAATACACCGGATGGGACGCCGACGGCGGCTACGCGCAGTTCGCCGTCGCGCCCGCTGCGTACGTCCACCACCTGCCCGCGGGATACTCCGACACCGAACTCGCCCCCCTGCTGTGCGCGGGCATCATCGGCTACCGGTCGCTGCTGCGGGCGGACCTCCCGGCGGGCGGCAGGCTCGGCATCTACGGATTCGGCGGAAGTGCCCACCTCACCGCGCAGGTGGCGCTCGCGCAGGGCGCCGAGGTGCACGTCATGACCCGCGGCGAGCGCGCCAGGGAGTTGGCGCTGGCCCTCGGCGCGGCATCCGCGCAGGGGGCCGCCGACCCACCACCGGTACCGCTGGACGCCGCCATCCTCTTCGCGCCCGTCGGTGAACTGGTGCTCCCCGCACTGGAGGGACTCGATCGCGGCGGAACCTTGTCGATCGCGGGAATTCACCTGAGCGACATCCCCGCCCTGAACTACCAGCGACACCTGTTCCAGGAACGTCAGGTGCGCTCGGTGACGTCGAACACCCGCGAGGACGCCCGCGAATTCCTGGCCTTCGCGGGCCGTCATCACCTCGATGTCACCAGTCCGCAGTACGCACTCGACCAGGCCGACGTGGCGCTCAGTGACCTGAGCTCTGGCCGGATTTCGGGTGCGGCGGTGCTGGTGCCCTGAGCGGCAGGGCCGCCACCAGCGGGGTGTCCACGCCGACGGGACCGAATCCCGCGGCGCCGCCGGGAGATCCGATCGCCTGGGTGCGCCCGGGCAGCACCTCGGTGAAGAAGGCCGCATTGTCGGCGAGATGCGCGCTCTGCTCGTCGGGCAGATCGGTCTCGTAGTAGATGGCCTCCACGTGGCAGATCAGTTTGCACGCACCACAATCCACACACTCGTCGGGGTTGATGTACAGCACCCGGTCGCCTTCATAGATGCAGTCCACGGGGCACTCCTGCACGCAGGCCCTGTCCTTGACGTCGACGCATTCCCGTCCGATCACGTATGTCACCGGCCCAACCTAACGAGCACCATTGCGGCCGGGTAGGGGCCGAATGGCCAATCCCCTGGGACCAAAGGCCCTTTTCCGGTGACACCGCAACACCCGACCGTGGACGTCGTACCGACGACGAGGAGGTAGACCATGGCCAGGCACATCGTCCCGCGCGAGACGATCGAACATGCCGTCGGCGTGGCCTGTCGCGCACCGTCGCACCACAACAGCCAGCCATGGCGGTGGGTCGCCGAACCGGGCGGCCTGCACCTCTACGCCGACCGGGATCGCCTGGTGGCCACCGACCATTCCGGGCGTCAGGCCCTCATCGGCTGCGGCGCCGTGCTCGACCACCTGCGCGTCGTCCTGACTGCGGCCGGTTGGTCGACCAGCGTGGACTACTGCCCGGAGCCCGACAACCCCACCCTGCTGGCCTCGCTCGGGTTCGCCGCGGCGGCCGACGTCACCGCCGCGGACCGGCGCCGTGCCGACGCCGTCCTCTGGCGTCGGACCGATCGGCTGCCGTTCGGCCCGGTCGGGGACTGGGGACTGGACCTCGACCAGGTGGTGCGCGGCTCCGCAGCGGTGAGCGTATTGACCGAGGACGCGCGACCACGGCTCGTCGAGGCGTCCCAGTTCGCCGAGGCGCTGCGGCTCTACGACACTGCCTACCATGCCGAGTTGGACTGGTGGACTTCGCCTTTCGAAGTGACCGACGGGATTCCGCAGAGCGCGCTGGTGTCGGCCGCGGAGAGCGACCGGGTCGACGTTGGCCGCAGCTTCCCGGTCACGCGGCACCGCGAACGGCGGATGGAGGTACCGGAGGACCAGTCGCGGATCGTCGTCCTGTCGGCGCTCACCGACACCCGCGAGGACGTGCTGCACTGCGGCGAGGCGCTTTCGGCGATCCTGTTGGAGTGCACCCTGGCCGGACTCGCCACCTGCACGCTCACCCACGTGACGGAGGCGGCCGCGAGTCGCGAGATGGTCGCCGCGCTCACGGGGCGACCGCATCCGCAGGTGCTGGTGCGCGTCGGGCGGGCGCCCGCGTTGGAGGAGGTGCCGCCACCCACGCCAAGGCGGCCGGTGTGCGAGGTCCTCGAGTTCACCGTCGGTGCCGTGAACAACCATGTGTAGGAACGCTATTCGGCAGAGTCAGACGCCGCGCTCCACGGGGAGCAGCCCGCGGTCGACGGCGGCCACAAGGGCTGCGTGATCGGCTTCGGTCTGATCGGCGTAGCGCCTCGCGAACGTGCAGAGCGCCTTGTCGACCTTGGCCGAGCCACCGAGGTAGCCGGCGATCATCGACGCACCACTGGTCCTCGCGTGCCCCTTGGCCAGCAGCTGCCCGACCACGCCCGCGTAGTCGGTGAGCGTGGCCGCATCCATCTCGTCGAGTGGGATGCGGCCCTTCATGTTTCGGAACTGCCGCACGTAGTACTGCAGGCCGTTCATGGTGGTCCAGCCCAGCAGCGGATCACTGACGGTCTGCAGCGCCTGCTGGTACTCGACGACCCGCTGGCCCTGGTGCGCGTGCCACGCCGAGTCACCGTGGACGTACCGCGCGAGCACCGACCGACGAGCCTGTTTGAGCTGGAGGAAGACGACGTCTTCGGGTGACGACCCCTCGAGCAGCGCCACGTACGCGCGCAGTCCGACGCTGCCGACACCGACGACCTTGTGGGCCACGTCGACCAGCGTGTAGCCGCCGAGGACGCGCCGCCAGTACGGGGGCAGAGTCTGCAGATAGTCGTCGAGCGCGCCCGCCAACGCGTCGGCCTCGGGCCCCGGCAGCCGGGTGATCAGCGGCGGCTCCTCGACGATCTTGCGCTGGCCGTCGACCTCGTGCGTGAACCGGGGCAGCGCACGGTCGCCGGTACGGCTGCGCGCACGCTCCGCCGACCTGACCACGCGCTCCTGCAGCGGGCCCGCAGTCTGGGCGGCGAGGCGGTCGACGTCGAGCCGTTCGAAAGACCGCGTGAAGAGCGGCAGATCCGCCAACCGTCGCAGCTCCTGGCGGTACGAGGCCGCGCAGGAGCGCGCCGCGGCGCCGCAGTCGTCCTCGGACGTCCCGTTGTGGCGTCCGGCCACCCAGATACTCGCGACCAGTCGGCGGAGGTCCCACTCCCATCCGCCGGGGTGGGCCTCGTCGAAGTCGTTGAGGTCGATGACCAGATCCCGTTCCGGCGACGCGTAGAACCCGAAGTTGCCGAGGTGTGAGTCGCCGCACACCACGGGTGTGATGCCGGTCGACGGCAGGCCGGCGACGTCATCGGCCATCACCACGGCGGTGCCGCGGAGGAAGCCGTAGGGCGAGTCGATCATGCGCCCCACCCGGATCGGGACGAGTCGCTCGACCCTGCCGCGATGGCTGGCGTTGATCACATCGACCGGATCGGGCCGGCCCGGCGGCGGGGTCCAGTCCGCCAGGGAGCTGCGGGGTACGCGGGTGCGCAGACTCTTGCCGAGGGCGTACCGCTCGGCGCGGGTCACCGGTCGCTGACGCAGTGACCGGTAGGCATCGCCGTCGGCCTCCGCGATGACGGTGTGCCCACCAGTGCCATCCATGGATGGCGATGTTACGTCGATCACAACGAAAGAGGGGCACCCGCAACGCGGGTGCCCCTCTTCGTGTCTCGGTGCTCAGTGATTCTGCTGCACGCTGGTGCTCGACTGCGGAGCCGTCTGGCTCGTCTGGTTCTGCTGATTGGCCCAGATGTTGTGGCTCAGGTCTGCCTGGGCGGGGGCCGCCAGACCCACGACCGCTGCCACCAGTCCGCCTGCGACGACGCCGACGAATCCGATCTTCTTCATTGCGATGCCTTCTAACTCATTCATTAGGTGTGAAGTCCGTCCGCGAACGTTGCGTCGGGACCCTCGTTGGATCGGGGGGTGTCTTCGTGATCCGTTGGTTGAAACGCCTTGGTGCGGATGGGCATTCCACGATCGCCGAAATTCAGCGAACTGACAGCAATCCTGACCGCGAACCCGAAACCGGACCGCTCGCGTCGGTGACCGGTTAGCGTGACGAAAGCCCGAAAGACGAGGAACAGCGATGTATCTCACACAACTGCTGCACCGCCGTAGGCAGCAGGAACCCGATCGCCTCCTGACCGTCGGCGGCGGGCGGGTCAGGACCGTCAGCGAATCCGTCGATCGCATCGCCCGGCTGGCCGCCGCACTGCGCTCGGTCGGCGTCGGCGACGACGCTCGCGTCGGCATCATGGCGCTGAACTCGGATCGCTATCACGAATACCTGCTCGCCGTGCCGTGGGCGGGCGGTGCACTGAACCCGGTCAACATCCGGTGGAGCGTCGCGGAGGTCGCGCACTCACTCGTCGACTGCGACACCCGCGTCCTGCTGATCGACGATGCCTTCGCGCCACTGCTTCCCGCGCTGCACGAGCTGGCGCCGACGCTGACGACCGTCATCCACTGCGGCGACGGCCCTGCTCCGGACGGCGCACTGGGTTACGAGGGCCTGATCGCCGACGCCATGCCGGTCACCGACGCACGTCGCGGTGGCAGCGATCTGCTCGGGGTGTTCTATACGGGCGGGACGACGGGTCGACCCAAGGGCGTGATGCTCACGCACGACAACCTCCTCGCGTCCACCATGGGCAGCCTGGTCACCAGCGGAGGCATCACCCGCGACGGCCGCATCCTGCACGCCGCGCCGATGTTCCATCTCGCGGGCCTCGCCGCGTGGTCGATGGGTCTGGTGAGCGGGTCGACGCACGTGTTCGTGCCGATGTTCACCCCGACCGGCGTCGCCACCGCCATCGCGACGCATCGGATCACCGACACGATGTTGGTGCCCACCATGATTCAGATGCTCGTCGACGACCCCGACACCGCGAGCGCGGATCTGGGTAGCGTCCAGCGGATCATCTACGGCGCGTCGCCGATCTCCCAGGCGCTGCTGGAGCGCGCCAGGGCCAGGATGCCCGCAGCCGGTTTCATGCAGGCCTACGGCATGACCGAACTCGCCCCCTGCGCGACGATTTTGACGCCGGCCGACCACGACGACCCCGCGCTGTCCCGCTCTGCGGGTCGCGCCGCCGCGCACGTCGAGATCCGCGTGGTCGGGACCGACGACACCGAACGGCCGCGCGGTGAGGTAGGCGAGATCGTCGCGCGCGGTGACAACGTCATGCTGGGCTACTGGAATCAGCCCGACCTCACCGCGACCGCGACGACGGGTGGCTGGATGCACACCGGGGACGCCGGCTACATGGACGATCGCGGCTACGTGTTCGTGGTGGATCGCATCAAGGACATGATCATCACCGGCGGCGAGAACGTCTACTCGGCGGAGGTGGAGAACGCGTTGGCCCGACACGATGCGGTGGCGTCGTGCGCCGTGATCGGCCTACCCGACGAGCAGTGGGGCGAACGGGTCCACGCCGTCGTGGTGTTCCAACCCGGTTCCAGCGCAACGGAAGCCGAGCTCCGCGACTTCTGTCGCCAGCACATCGCCAACTACAAGCTGCCGAGAAGCGTCGCGGTCGTCGACGCCCTGCCACTGTCGAGTGCGGGCAAAGTGCTCAAGGGTGAACTCCGACAGCGGTACTCGGCACCGGTCACACCGACGACGGCGTGAGCGAGCCGTCCCAGGTCGACTGACCGGGCAGCCGCAGCAGCAGCCGCGCTCCGCCGAGCGGGCTCACCTCCAACATGGCCGTACCGCCGTGCAATTCGGCCTGCTGGGCGACCAGGGCCAGGCCGAGCCCCGAGCCCGACCGCGACGCCGTCGTCCCCCGCGCGAAGCGTTCGAACACCGCGGCCCGTTCCTCCTCCGGCACGCCTGCTCCGTTGTCGTCGACCGCGATCTCCACCCCGGCAATCGAACTCACGACGCTCAAGCGGATCTCGGAGGCTCCACCGTGCTTGACCGCGTTGGCGATCGCGTTGTCGATGACCAGCCGCAGACCCGCGGGCAGTCCGACGATCATCTTCGACGGTGACGGTGAAAGCGTCACGCACAGAGCGGGATAGATGCGCTGGGCATCGTGCGCGGCGCGGTCGAGCATCTCGGTGACGTCGAAGGTGACGAAGTCGTCGGTGGTGGTCAGCTCGCCCTGGGCGAGTCGCTCAAGGGCGGTCAGCGTCGCCTCGATCCTGCCCTGGGTACGCACGACGTCACCGATCACCTCGTCACGCTGATCGGGCGCCAGGTCCAGGGTGGACAGCACTTCGAGGTTGGTGCGCATCGCGGTCAACGGGGTGCGCAGCTCGTGGGAGGCAACGGCGGCGAAGTCGCGCGCCGACTCCAACGCGGCCCTGGTGCGCTGCTGTTCGGTGCCGATGCGCGCCAGCATCCCCTCGACCGCCTCCGCGATCTCGACGGCCTCCCGCACCCCGCGCACCTGCACCTCGTCGGGCATGGACTGCGCGTTGATGGCCCGCGCCTGCTGGGCGAGCAAACGGAAGGGGTCGATCATCAGCAGGGAGATCACCCAGCCGACCAGCACCGTGCCCGCGATGACGCCGCTGCAGATCAGCAGCACACGCAGGTGCAACTCGTCGATCCGATGTTGCGTCTCGGCCAACGGGGCTCCGAGGGCGATCGAACCAGGCCCCGCGGAGAAGGTCCGCACGCGGTACTGCACACCGTCGATCGCGGTGGTGGCGTAGCCGTCGGGCAACTCCGGAAGCACCACGTTGTTGGGCACCGAGACGGTCAGGCCACCGATTCGCGCCGTCCGCACCACGTTGCCGTCCGGCATGGGCTGGCGATTGCCGGTGGCTGGCGCGCTGCTGAGCAGGTTGCTGACGTCGCCGAGGCTGGTCACCGAGTCGAGGCGGCGGTCGAGCTGGCTGTACTGGTCGTCCGTGACGCCGACCCACACCCACACACCCAGGATGAGGACCAGCGCGATCACCGAGAGGGCGGCCACCACGACGATGGCGCGCAGCGAGAGCACCTTGATGAGGGGCCGGAGCAACCGGTACACCCGATCGTTCAGTTCCACTATCGAAGCCGCAGACCAGATCCCGGGCCGACCACGGTCGCGATGATCACGGGCACCACGTTACTGACCGCACGCCCCCTCGCCGCGACGGCATCGACTCAGCCAACTCGTTCAACCGACGACGACCCCCTCCTGCAGCGCGACGTCCGCCTCGCGCAGCAGCACCGTCCGCACCTCCTCGTAGAGGCGCTGGGCATCGGCCGGGTCGTCGCCGACGGCCGTCAGCCCTACGCGTCCGCACTCGGTCAGGCAGTTGATCATGTGGAACACCACGCCGGTCCGACGCGCCTGGTCGAAGTGCAGCCCCTCGTTGACGACGATGTCGAAGAGGTCGGTGACGGTCAGTGCCTTGAGCCGATCATCCTCGAAGTGGTCGGTCGCGACGAGATACTTGGCGCTGCCGCTGGGAGTCAGGAACACCCCACGCTCGCCGTCGTAACTGCCGTCGGTGAGGAACTGCAGGGTGAGGAACGGGTGGGTGGTCCCGCCCTTGCGGAGGTTCAGCTCGATCGCGTACGGCGTCCAGCCGCCGGTCTCGTCCTGCACCGTGACGAAGTCCACCGCGAACCGCCCCAGCACCCCGAGCTTGGCCAGGTGGCGGCCGATCACCATGGCCGGCTCGGAGATCAACGCGGCGTAGTCGGGGTCCGCCGGGAAGACACAGCCGAGGTACTGCTGGCCACTCTTGCCGCCGAGGAGCTGATCGTGGGTGGACAGCAGCTCGACCGTGCCGTCGGGAAGCGCGCGCATCTGCACGCTCGGACTGGTCAGCGTCACCCCGGAGATGCGTTCCTCCACGATGCCGCCGTGCGCCTCGAAGGCGCCGAGGTAGACGTCGAGGGTGAGCTTGTCGGACTCCAGCTGCATGCCCACGAGGCGGTCGTGAATCGCCGCCGCCTCCTGCGGAGAGCCCGACGGCGGCAGGTCGCGCAGGTCGACCAGCGCGTTCCCAGAGCCCGAGACGCCGTCGTTGAGCTTGACGATCGCCTCTGTCAGCGTCGGACGCTTGACCCGCATGGCCTGCACGGCGGCCACGATCTCATCGACCGAGTGCAGGTCCTCGGCACCGACCGGGCACTGGACCCCGAGCTCGTCGAACGTCCTTCGGCAGCCGGTCTTGGTGCCGAGCTCCTCGAGGCGAGGGTCGGCGCCGTACATCGGGATGCCGAGGCTCAGCGCGACGTCCCGTTCCAAGGGTGTCGTGTTGTACGGGATCAGGTGACTCCTGGCCGGGTTGGGGATCAGCGAGCGGATCTTGCGCAGCAGTCGCGGCCGCGCGAGCAGCTTGGAGCTCAGCGGCGTCGGCGAAGCATCGCCGACGGGTACCAGGGTGAGGCGCTCCCTGGCGTGGCTGGCGATCACGCCGGGGAGCAGGTCGAGGTAGTACGCGATGGTGGTCTCCGACACCGGCTGGGACGTCACGTAGATCATCCGCAGCCGCGGCTGACGAAGCAGCAGAAGCAGGAACAGCGCGCGCTCCTCCATCGCCTGGACGATGGTGCCGCTCCTGGACGTCGGACCGTCCATGCTGACCGAGGGGACGACGACGACCGACTCGTCGGCGAACCCGCGCTGCATCGATGCCCACACCCCGGGCATCGACAGTTGAAGGGTGTCGAAAACGCGGTAGCGCTCGCCCTCGTCGAGCTGCGACAGCGTACGGCCCGGATCCTCTGGTACTGACATGTCCCCCACCTAGCTTTCCTTCAATCCGATGATGTTGTGCACCCGCACGGAGCGGCTGAATCCCTTGGGCTTGACGTCGCCGACGTACTCCGACTCCACGACGTCCTCGGTGGCGGCCAGCACCAGGTCGGTCACCAGCACCTGCCACGGCCCGGCGTCACCGCACAGCCGGGCCGACAGGTTGGTGACGCTGCCGATCGCCGAATAGTCGAAGCGGCTCTCGAACCCGATCCGGCCGAGCGTCGCGAAGCCCTGCGCGATGCCGATGCCGAGGGCAAGGTCGTGACCTCGCCGAAGCCATTGGGCAGCAAGCACTTTCACGGCATCGCGGATGCCGATCGACATCCGGACCGCTCGCTCGGCCGGGTCGTCGCAGGTGACCGGGTCGTTGAAGAAGGCCATGATCCCGTCGCCGGTGAACCGCTCGAGGGTGGCTCCGTACTCGTGCACCAGCGCCCCCAGCGCCCGGTGATACTCGGCGAGCACCCCCATCACCTCCTCGGGCTCACTGGCCTCGGCGAACGGCGTGAAGTTCCGCAGATCGCAGAAGACGACCACGATCTCGCGGCGGTGGCTCTGCAGCAGGCTCTCGTCGCCTTCCACCAGATCGGCCAGCTGGGGCGACAGGAAGCGGCGCAGGCGGCTCGTCCGCTCCAGCTCCGCGAGTTGTTCGGCGACGCGGCTCTCCAGCTCGGTGTTCCACCGCGCGAGCTCCTCCTTCTGCCGAAGGATGGTGTCGTGGTAGCGCTTGATGCGTGCCAGCGATGCCACCCTGGCGATCAACTCGGGCTGGTCGAAGGGCTTCATCACGAAGTCGTCCGCGCCTGCCTGCAGCGCGACGAGGCGCTGCTCGTCGCCGCTGGCCGTGACCATTACGACCGGGAGGAACTCCGTGCGCGGCGTGGCCCGGATTCGACGGCACACCTCGTGGCCATCCATGCCCGGCATCAGGATGTCGAGCAGGACGAGGTCGACGTCCTCGGTCTCGAGGAGTGCGAGCGCCTCCTGGCCCGACGCCGCGGTGATGACGCGGTGCCCGAGCGGGCTGAGCACCGCGTCGAGGAGGCGCAGATTCACGGGCTGGTCGTCGACGGCCAGCACCGTCACGGGAGCGCCGTCGGTCATGCGGTCTCCCCCAGTGCGCGCACCCGACGCAGCGCGTCGAGGAGGTCGTGGCGACGGATCGGCTTGAGCAGATAGGCGGCAGCGCCGAGGGCCAGCCCACGGGGTCGGTCGTCCACGGTCGACGCCACGATGACCGGAATGCCTGCGGTCACGGGGTCGGCCTTGAGCCGGGTGAGCACCTGAAAGCCGTCCAGTCCCGGTAGCCCCACCTCGAGGACGACCGCGGCGGGCCGCACCCGACGGACCAGCTCGACGGCCTTGTCGCCGTCCCACGCGTGCATCACCTCGGCGGGCAGGCCGTCGAGGTAGGCCTCGACGAGATCCTGCGAGGTCGGGTCCTCGTCGAGCAGCACGATGACGGGCAGCCCGCCGAGCTTCGGTGCGTGGTCCTCGCGGCGTGGCGCGCGCAGTCCCGGCACGGTGAAGCCGAACGTGCTCCCGACGCCCGCGGTGCTGTCGAGCCACATCCTGCCACCCCACAGCTCGACGAAGCGTCTCGACAGCGTCAGCCCAAGCCCCGTGCCCTCCTCCTTGGGCGCGCCTCGGCTGCCCTGCTGGAACGAGTCGAAGATCCGGTCGCGGTCCTCGGGCGCCACGCCGGGGCCGGTGTCACTCACGGTGACGACCAACGCCTGGCTGTCACGGCGGGCGTGCACCCCGACGCGACCGCCATCGGGGGTGAACTTCACGGCGTTGGACAGCAGGTTGAGGAACACCTGTATGAACTTGCGCTCGTCGGCGTCGATCAGGTCGACGTCGTCGTCGATCTGGATGGTCACCTCGATGCCGTGCTCGGACGCCGTCTCGCGCTGCATCGCCCAGACGGCCTCGACGGCCGAGCCCACCAGGAACGTGCTCGGCTCGAGCACCATGTGGCCGCGTTCGACCTTCTCCAGATCGAGGATGTCGTTGACCAGCTCGAGGAGGTGCTTGCCCGAGTTCCAGATGTCGCGCAGGTAGGCCTCCTGCCGCTCGTTGAGATCACCGAATGTCTTGCGCAGCAACACTTCCGAGAACCCATTCACAGCGTTCAGCGGGGATCGGAGCTCGTGCGACATGCTGGCCAGGAACTCGGACTTGTGGTTGCTGGCGATCTCGAGCTCAGCCGACTTGGCCTCCAGCTGACCGAACAGCCGCGCGTTGACGATGGCGAGCGCGGACTGGCTGGCGAACGTTTCGAGCAGGGTGATGACGTCCTGGGGGAACGCGCCCGTCCCTCGGCGACGGATCACCAGCACGCCGATCAGCTTGTCGCCGCGGAGCAGGGGCACCGCCAGCACCGAACGCCAGCCGTCCCGGTAGAGCACCTCGAGCAACGGGTCGCGCTCCACCCTGGCGAGGTCGGGAATCCCCAACGGCCGCCTGGCCAGAGCCGCCCGGCCCACCAGCGTCGAGTCCCGGCGGATGGCGATGGCCCTCAGCTTCTCCATCAGGCCACGACTGCAGGCGACGTCGTGGACGACGAAGGAATCGGTGGCGTCGTCGTACTCCAGGATCGATCCACCGTCGGTGCCAAGGGTGATGTCGTCGAAGGCCTGATTGGTGAGTCTCACTGCGCTGCGGACGATTTGGTCGAGCACCACGGGTAGATCGAGGCTCGAGCCCACCGCCTCACCGACGTAGCGCAGCGCCTCCAGGTGCTCCACCTTGCTCGACAGCGCGACCTCCCGTGACTTGAGCTCGGCCATGAGGTTCGCCTGCCGCAGCGCGAGCGCGCCCTGCGCGGCGAAGTCCTCGAGGTGTTCGCGTTCGGTCTCGGTGAAGGGTTTGACGTCGGTGCGCCACAGCGACAGCACGCCGACCACGTCGCCGTCGAGCAGCATCGGCGTGGACATCAGGGTGCGGAATCTGGTGAGCTGCTGGAGGTCCGAACGCCCGTACTCCGCGTCGTTGAGAACGTCGGGGATCTGGTTGGTGCGCTTGTCCTCGGCGGCCCGGCCGACGGTCGACGCCCGGCTCCTGGCGATCGGATTCTTCTCGAGGTGCCGACGGTAGTAGTCAGGGGTCTCGCTGGACACGCTGGAGACGCGGAACATGTCGCCGTCGGCCAGAAAGAGCTGTGCGGCGCGCGCCCCGCACAGCCGCGTCGCGTACTCCACGATGGTGTCGAGAACGCCTCGTGTGTTGGCCGCGTCGACCAGCGCGGCGAGGATCTCGCGGCTGGCCGCCGACTGATTGCGCGCGTCCTTCAGTTCTCGGTTGAGTCGGATCGACTCGCGCGACACCCGCGACGTTGGTTCATTCGACTCGGCCACAGTGCCCCCACTTCCCGGCCCCATCGACAGTCTGTGCCCAAGACGCAGGTCAGTCTGTCGATTCCGTCAATTATGCCTCCATTTCGATCTTGATCGTCGTCCACGCCCCCACGTGGATGCGGTCGCCGTCGGCGAGCGGTGTCTCCTCGCCGTTTGCCAGCAACTCTTCGCTGCCGTTGAGGCTGGTGCCGTTGGTGGAGCCGAGGTCGGTGACCGTCGGGCCGGAGTCCCTGACCCGGAGCACGGCGTGCTGCGTCGAGACGCCGCGATCGGCGGGCTGCAGGCCGAGATCGATCTCCGGCGTGACGCCCTGATCGCGGTTGTGCCTACCGATCAGGGCGGTGTCGCGCAGGGTGATGCGCCGCTCCGGAAAGTAGTGCGGGAACTCGACGGAGTCGGGACCCCCACGTGCGACGACGCGGTCGTAGAACTCGCGATCGGCCGAGACGACGGCGACCCAGGTGACGGGCGCCTGCACGGGCGCCGCAGGAGCAGGCAGCGCGGAGTCATGCCCGCAGCTCTCGCAGAAGCGGCCGTTGACCGGGGCTCCGCACGCGGGGCAGGACTTGGTCTCCGGCGCCGGCGGAGCGGTGGCCGCGGTGGGCCCCGCGATGGGCGCGCCGCACACGTCGCAGTAGTCGGCGGCCGTCGACGTGTGCCCCTCCGCGCAGATCGGCATCAGGCCTTCTCCTTTCGCACCCGTGCAGTCTTGGTGGACCTGGCGTCGAGAGCCATCTCGTCGGCCGCCGACACCTCGCGTTTGAGCCGCGCCGTTCCGGTTCGCTGGTCGACCTCGATGACTTTGCCGAGTTCGGCGACCTTGTCGTCGTTGCCCGACTCGACGGCGAGTTGCATGGCACGCTGCAGCTTCGCGGTCGCCGTCGGTTCGTCGCCCTCGCGACGGGCGGCCAAGCCCTCCTGAACGGCCTGGGCCAGCTCGGCTTGGCCGGTGTAGTGCGCCACCCGGCGGCTGATGCGCGCCGACAGCGCGGTGTCCGCGGTCCACACCGCATTGACCAGCCCCTGGCCCAGCACCTGGTCACCCGCCACCACGCTGACGCGAGCCGCCAGCTTCTCCTTGCCGGCTGCGGCGGGTTCGACCGAGACCTGGACGTGGTAGTCGCGGTCCTCGGCGCCCCAGGAGCCCAGCGGGTACTCGCCGATCTGGGCGCCCGTGTCGACGCGCCGCTTGGTCAGGTCCTCGACGGTGGGCGCGACCTGCTTGACGAATTCGACCGTCGCGCCTGCCGGGGTCCAGAGCCGCAGCGTCAGGTCTGGAATCGCCTTGCCCATCGACGTTCTCATCATCGCCGCGAAGTCGGCGGCGAGATCCTCTGGATCGGCCACGATGTCGACCGTGCCGAGTAGCGCGGACGAGATCGAGCGCAGCTCGTCGACACGCCACGCGGTACCGACCCCGCGGCAGTCACACGTGAATTGACCGACGCTGAGCGTGATTTCGTGGTGCAGCTGCTCCGGGGTCTCGTGTTCGTCCTTGCCGTCGGTGAGCAGGATGGCGTGGGTCAAAGCCCCTGGGTACCGCGTGACGATGTTGCGGACGTAGGCAAGCCAGGTGCCCATCGCGGTGCCACCGTTGGGCCGAAGTCCGTCGACCACCCGCGCCGCCTCCGCCTTGGTGGCCGCGCTGGCCCGCGTCGGGACGCCGTCGAGCGGGTAGATCGCTGCAGCGTCGGCCGTGCCCGCCACGATGACGAAGTAGGTGCCGTCGCTGAGCTCGTCGATGGCGGCCACGGTGGCGCGCTTGGCGCCGTCGAACTTGCCCGCGGGCTTGAGCATCGACGTCGAGCAGTCGATGATGATCGCCTCGACGCGCTCGGTCGGTGCGGCCGCCGCGGCGACCTCGCTTCCGACCGTGATGCTGACGATCGCGTCGACCGTCCCCGATCCCTCCGCGAGATACTGGTTGTGGTCGACGTCGACCGAAATACCTTGCTGGTCAGGTGAACTCATGAAGCTCCTCCGATCGGGATCACCGCGACGGTGATGTTGTCCTGGCCGCCGGCCTGCAATGCGTGTTCGGTGAGCGCGCGCGCCGCCGAGACCGGGTCGGTGCCGAGGCAGAACCGGGCGAGGTCGGCAGGCTCCGGCAGGTAGTTCCAGAGCCCGTCCGAACACAGCAGCAGCGCACCGGGGCCCGAGGTCGTGATGGTCTGCACGCTGGTGTCGGACCACGGCGTGGCCTCCGAGTCCGCGCCGAGCCAGCGGGTGATGGTGTGCGCACCGCGGAGCACGAACTCGGAGTTCGCCGCAGCGCCCGCCGTCATGAGCTCCTGCGCGACGGAGTCGTCGAGGCTGAGCTGCCGGGGCAGCTCAGGCCCATCGGGCAGCCAGTAGGCTCGGCTGTCACCGACACTGCCGACGGTGATCTCCACCGCCCCTTCGGAATTCGATGCGATGGCCGCACCCGTGTACGTGCACGACGGTGCGTTGGCGGGATCAAGGCCCGCCGCCGCCTCCGCTGCGGCCCTGGTGGCCTCGGCCAACCCCGCGAGCACCGCAGCGTGGGTCGAACCCGAGTCGGCCAGCGCAGCCAGCATGCCCTCGACACCGGCCTTCGAGGCGGCGGTGGACGCCATCTGCGGTGAACCCGACGTCGACACCCCGTCGCACACCGTGACGGCCAGGCGGGGCCGGGCGCCCACCGCCCCTCCGGTCACCAGCCCCGCCGCGGCGGCGTCCTCGTTCCTGGCGTGGTGCAGGCCGCGGTCGGTCACCATGGCGATGACTCCGAGCAGTGCCTCGTCGCGATCGGGTTCGGTCCGCAGGTGGCCGCAGCCGGTGCAGTAGCCGTCGGAGAAGGTCTCGTTGCCGCAGTCCGCGCAGGGCCCCTGCGCCAGCCCGGACCGCGGTATCGCGACCCTGTCGAACTCCGGTGTCGGTACCTCGAAGAGGGCACCCCCGCAGCTCTCGCAGAAGCGGTCCGACTGTCCCACCGCGGCAGCACATTTCGGGCACGCGGCCAGTTCGCCGGTCACACCCGCGTCCTCGGCCTGATCGCGTTCGCCTTCTCGACGAGCTCGATGCGATCCCACATGCCCGGCGTCTGGTGCGCCAGCTCGCGGTAGCAGCGTTCCATTCCGGCGCGGACGCCGGGCACGGTGAACTCGGCACCCAGCAGGCGCGGAGCGGTGGGATGATTACCCGCCTCCAACCAGCCCAGCGCCGCGCCGAGCACCCCGAGCCGGATCCTCGCTCGCTTCGCGGTGGACTCCAGCGTCAGGGTTCCGGCCCGCCGGTCGGCGTCGATCAACGTCTGCTCGTCGATGTTCTCCGCGGTCCGCCCCTCGAGCAGCACGTCGATGGCCGTAGCCCCGGCATCGTTGAAATGCGCTGAGGCGTTGGGCACGTCGTCGAGGGCGGCCACTGCGCCCACGCGGTCACCCGCCAGCTCCCGCTGCCGCGCCAGCCCGAAGGCCGCGCTGACGTAACTGCGGTCGGTCCGCCACACCATCTCGTAGTAGCGCATTGCCTCGGCCCGGGCGTCGCGTAACTCGGCCGTCGCGGCGATGGCCAGCTTGGGGGCCAGCTCGCCGGGTAGTGTCGCCAGCACCGTGTCGAAATCGGCTGCAGCCTGGTCGAATTCACCTTCGAGAAGGGCGCACTGCCCGCCGTACCACAGCAGCCGCCAGTCCCCTGCGATGGTCGCCTCGAGCTTGCCGAGGCGCGCACGGGCCTCCTCGGCGGCGCCCAACTCGAGAGCGGCTCGGACGAGACGCAGTGGGATCTCCACCGAGGTTCCCTTGCCCTGCGTGGCGCCGCTGCCGGCCAGTTGCAGCGCATGCTCCAGTTGCGCGGGCGGCGTACCGCTGGTGGTGGCCAGGAGGGCGGCGCCAGGATCCGTCGGGTCGACCACCGGAACGGGAAGCGCCGCAATGACTCGCGACGCCTTCACCCGATGCTCCCGGCCCGCGCCGTAGACCTCGCGCTGAGGGCTGAAGTTGGTCGACATCCGCGGCTGCGGTTCGTTCTTGTCGGCCGCTGCGATCTCGTGCAGTACGCCGGTCAGCTGGTCGGCCATCTCCTCCATCGAGAAGAACCGGCGGGCGGGATCGACGTCGGTGGCGCGCAGGATGGCCCGGTACAGCGACTCGTACTTCGCGAGCACCGGTACCGTGGCCGGGCCGGGTAGCTCGTCGACGAAGCGGCCGCGCTCCTGCGGCACGTCCATGACGAGCACGGCCAGCGCCCGGCCGACGGTGTAGATGTCACTGGCGACCGTGGGCCCGGTCTGCGCGATCTCCGGCGCCTGGTATCCGACGGTGCCGAAGATCGCGCTCTCCTCGTCGTCCATCGAGATGACGGCGCCGAGGTCGATCAGCTTGAGGTGTTCCTCGGTCTGCATGACGTTGTCGGGTTTGAAGTCGCAGTAGGCCAGGCCCTGGGCGTGGAGATAGCCGATGGCCGGCGCGATCTCGATGAGATAGGCGACGGCCTCCCCCGCGGAGAGCGGACCGTTGCGCGCCTTGCGGATCTGCTTGAGCGACGTGCCGCCGACGTACTCCATGACGATGTAGCCGACGGGCGCGGCGGCGCCGGCGTCCTGGTGTTCGACGAAGTTGTAGATCTTGACGATGTTGGGGTGGTCGACCCCGGAGAGGGTGTCGACCTCGGCGGCGGCGGCGGCCATGGCGTCGGCGTCGGTCGAGTTGATCAGGCCCTTGAGCACCACCCAGCGGTTGCGGACGTTGCGATCGAGCGCCAGGTAGATCCAGCCGAGCCCGCCGTGGGCGAGAGCACCCTGGACCTCGTACTGGCCCGCCACGAAGTCGCCGCGGGACAGCTTGGGAATGAACGAATATCGCGTACCGCACTGGGTGCAGAAGCCCTCGACCCGGCCCGGCTGCCCGTTGCTGCCACGGCCGACGGGCTTGCCGCAGCCGGTGTTGCCGCAGAACCGGCTGCTCTCGGGAACCTGGGGATCCTTCAGGATGGCCGCCGCCGGATCGCCCTTCGGGATCCTCGGCATCGAGACGATGCCCGCGCCGAGGCGACCTCTCGCGCTCGACGACCGCGACGATCCGGTGCGTGCGCTGCCCGCCGAGCGGGCCGTCGGCCGACTGGCCGTGGAACCGCGGGTGCCCGCGGCGGCCGTGGACTGTGTCGCCGGAGTGGCCTGTGTCGCCGCAGAGGGCGGGGTAGGCGGCGTCCCCGGCGCTGGCGGCGCCGTTCCGCAGACGTCGCAGTAGCCGTCGACGACGGTGCCCGTGCAGCCCGGTTCCGCGCACGTCATGGGATGCTCTCCTGCTTCTCGACGAGCAATTGCCGATAATCCGCGACGGCGCGGGTGACGGCCCGGAGGTCACACGGCCGCCTGTGCAGGAGCCCGGAGGCGATCTTGCTGCAGGCCAACAGGTCCCGATCCTCGCCGAGGTCGAGCCTCGCCGCCTTCGCCTGATACGCCGTCAGGCGGCCCTTCAGCTCGAGCCGCCGGTCCAGCAGCCCCTGCGCCAGCTCCTCGTCTTCGGCCACGACGCGCAGCGCCTCCTCGATCCGCCGCCGAAGGTCCCGCAGCGCAGCCGGATCCGGTGTGACGAGCGACCCGAACTCGGCACGCAGCGCCGGCTCGTCGTCGGCGTGGACCGGCAGCGGACCCGCGACCACGTCGCGTTCAGCCGTCGCGCGGACCTCGGCCACCCGGTCGACGGCCTGCCTCAGTGCATCGAGCCGCGTCGACGTCACCGCCAGCGCATCAGGCCAGTTCGCCCGCAGCGCAGCCAGTTCCGCGAGCTCAGCCGATCTGCGTTCGACCTCCTTGGCGATCTCGTCGATGCGCTCCTCGATGTCCCGTGGGGTCAGGGACAGCGGGTCGGTCGCCGAGACGGACAACAGGTCCGACACCTGTGGAGGGAACGCTGCGCCCGCATCGTCGAGGCGCTGTTGCAGCGGGGCCAGCTTGTCGACGATCATCGAGTTGATGCGGTCGACGTCGTCGAGGAACTCGGCCACCGGCGGGTACGCGACGCGCATGCTCTCCGAGACATCTGCCAGCCCGACGTACCCGACGGCTTCACCGGGACCCGTGATCACGCGCTGTGCCAAGGGGATTCGCTCGCGGGACACCTCCAGCGGACGTTCCCGCAGCCACCGGGTCAGCTCGACGCGGTCGTCCTCGTCGAGCCGGGAACGCCGCGCCCGGACGGCCTTCGCGGAGTTCAGGATCGAGGTCATCCGGCCCACGTCCTGCCACAGCGCGTCGAGGGCCTTCTCCACCGTTGCCCACCGCTGCGCGGTCACGCCCGTCGGCGGGTAGCGGCGCACGTGCTGAAGGCCCGCGTGGTTGTCCAACTCCAACAGCGTGGTCGAGGCGGCATCGACCTCCCTGGTGCGCGCCTCGAGTTCGCGATCGAGTTCCTCGGTGGTGAGCATGGTGGTCAACCCTGTCGGCATGACGGTGGCGGACCGGGCGACGGGCCCAGCGGCTGCAAGTTGGACTGGTAGAGACGCTCCCACGTTCCGTCGGTGCAGATCTGCTCGAGCGCACCATTGACGAAGCGAACGAGATCGTCGCCTCCCAGCTTGACGCCGACGCCGTAGGGCTCCTTACCGATGCTGTCACCCACCATCTCCAGGTTCTTCATGTCCTGCTGCTCGAGGCCCTGGAGGACGGCGGCGTCGGTACTGATGGCATCGACCTGCCCCTGCTGAACCATCACCAGGCAGTCGGGCCAGTTGGTGGCGCTGTAAATCGTGGGCCGCGGCGTGAGTCCGTACAGCCGAATCAGTGACGTCGTCCCCTTGACCGCACACACCCGCTTGCCGGAAAAATCTGCAGCCGAGGTGATTCCGGAGCCCTTGACGGCGAGGATCCGCTGGTCGGTGTAGAAGTACGGCACGGAGAACGCCACCAGCTTCTTGCGGTCGCAGGTGATGGAGTAGGTCCTGACGATCAGGTCGACCTGACCGTTCTGCAGGGCCGTCTCGCGCTCGGCCGCGGTGACCACGCGCAGGTCGACGCGGTCGGGATCGCCGAAGACGGCCCTGGCGAATTCACGCGCCAGGTCGATGTCGAAGCCCTCCAACGCATTGGTTGCGGGGTTCCTGGAGCCGAAGAGGTTGGTGCCCTGATCGACCCCGACGATCAGTCGCCCTCGTTCTTGGATGGCGGCCATCGTCGAGCCGGGCGGCATGGAGCCGGGACGGGGCATCGGACTGAGCGGAGGCAGACTGCCTTCGAGATCGCAATCGGTGTTGGTCGCGGCGGGCGCCTCGGTGACTTGTGCCGCGCCGCCGGGCATGACGTTGGCCGGGGACACCGTGACGGCCGGTGCGGCTGCCTGCGAGCCACAACCGGCGACGAGAAGGAGGACGGCGAACGCCGCCGCGAACCGCGCCTTCACAGGAACTCCTTCAGCCGGGGCCACAGCCCTCCGACGGCGGCCGCGGCGGCGATGACCATCAGCACCAGGGTGAGGGTGGGGGTCCACGCCAGCCACGCGCCCGCCGAGGACACGTCGTCGCGCAGCGTGGCGCGGGTCTTCTCGATGGCGTCGGTGAGGCTGGTCTCGACCGCGGCGAACTGCGCGGCCGAGGCGGCGGGGTCGGGGCCGATGGCTTGGGTGACCGCGCCCGGATAGTCACCGCCCTGGTACAGCTCGACCTGCTTGGCGTGGCCGGCGGTCCACGCGCGCACCCCGTCCAGCGCAGCGACCGGACCCTGGTCCAACAGCGCCGACAACGCGCCGATGTGATTGGTGAACGACTTCTCGCCAGACGTGATGTCGCCGTGGTTGATCAGTTCCAGGGTCTCGTCGGTCCTCGCCTTCTGCGCCAATACCCGCGCGTCGGCCAGCTTCTCGAACCGAGCGGTGCCCTCGGTCCGGCTCTGCTGGATGTCGCCGGCCGCCAGGCGGTTCGTGACGAGCACGCAGGCGATCACCACGACCACCAGGGCGCCGGCCCCGAGCAGACCCCGGTTGAACGTGCGGTTGGTCCGCCCCACCAGGATCAGCGACGCCCCGACGATCAGTGCCAGGACGATCACGAGAAGCACCAGGCTCACGATCGGCAACGAGGCGACCGCACCCTGGTCCGCCTCCACGGCCCCGATGCCGCTCTTGTAGATCTTCTCCGCGCTGGGCAGCATCGAGGTCTGCATCAGGTTCGATGCTTCCTGGAAGTACGCCGCCCCGACCGCGAAGCCCTGCCGGTTGTTGGCCCTGGCCGCCTCGACCTGGCCGGTGTAGGCGCCGACGTCGGCCGAGATCTGCGCCAGCGTGGTCCTGGTGTCCGCGTCGGTGGCGCCCACCGTGGCGTCGGTCAGGGCCTCGGCGGCATCGGCCAGCGCCTGCTGGTAGCGCGTGCGCATCGCCTCGGTCTCGAGCCCTCCGGACAGGTACTCCGTTGCGGCCGCCGCATCGGTGGCCGACAGCGCGGCATAGAGCTTCTGTGCCGAATAGGCGAACGGCTCCGAGTGGTTGAGGACCTCGTCGGACCGGCCCACCCGACCATCGAGTTGGCCGCCGAGCACGATCCCGGTGATGACGCACCCGCCCGCCACGACGACGGCGACCAAGCCGACCAACCCCGGCGTGGTGCGCGCGAAGCGCCGCAGCCACCCCATCGACGCCCGTGCGTTCACAGTGGGCGCTGAGCTCATATCGATACCCCCGAACGCCAGGGTAACCGCACATCTTCGGCACAGGCGATCCCGAATGAAATCACGTCTCGACCACCCACGATCCACGCCGCATCACTGCCGTCACGGCAAGGTCATCGTCCAACACCACCAGATCGGCCGCCGCCCCGGCGACCAACCCGGCCCACGGCAGACCGAGGGCCGTGGCGGGATTGATCGACGCCTGTCGCACAGCCACTTTCAGCGCCTCGTCGCGCGACGGGCCGCCGTGCGCGACGGCAAAGCCGAACACGCGATCCATGGTCGCGGTGCTGCCCGCGATCGTGTCGCTACCGGCGACACGCGCCACCCCGTCGACGACGTCGACCGCCAGCGGGCCGAGGGGGTAGCGGCCGTCAGCCATTCCGGCGGCCGCCATCGCGTCGGTCACCAGGGAGACGCGCTCTGGCCCGACGGTCGTGGTGACGTGCCGGTAGATCGCGGGGTCGAGATGCACGCCGTCGGTGATCAACTCGACGGTCACCCGGGGCTCCTCCAGCAGCGCGACGATCGGACCGGGCTCGCGGTGGTTGATCGGCCGCATGGCATTGAAGAGATGCGTCGCCACCGTGGCGCCCGCGTCGATCGCCGCCCGGGTCTGCTGGTAGGTGGCCTCGGTGTGCCCGACGGCGGCCACCACACCGGCGTCGACGAGCTGCCTGATCGCCGCGATCGCACCGGCACGCTCCGGTGCGATGGTGACCATCCGGACGCCGCCCCCACCCGCGTCGAGCACCCGGTCGATCTCGCCGGGATCGGGATCACGCATGAGGGACGGCAGGTGGGCACCGCACCGCTGCGTGGACAACCACGGGCCCTCCAGATGGATACCGTCGATCACGCCCGCTCGCACGTCACCGGCGAGTTCGTCTATCTGCCTGAGTAATTCGTCGGGATCGGCCGTCACCAGAGAGGCGATCAGCGAGGTGGTGCCGTGGCGACGGTGCAGGGCGACAGCAGTGGCGGTCTCCGCGGGATCGGCGGCGGTGAAGTTCGCTCCCCCACCGCCGTGCACGTGAGTGTCGACGAAGCCGGGCACGACGGTCACTGCGCCGAGGTCGCGGTCGGCCGGACGCGGCGGGGTCCCGTCGCCGACGGCGTCGATCATCCCGCCCGACACTTCGATCCAACCGGGCCGCAACAGTTCTCGGCCCGTCAGCAGGGTGTCCGCTCTGATCAGCATGGATCGCTCAGATGCCCTGCCACTTCGGCTTGGACCGGTATGTCTCGCGGTAGTAGTCGACGAGTTGGAGACGGCGGGCCGCCGCATCGTCGAGCAGCACGGTGACGTGCGGGTGGTGCTGCAGGATGGTCGCCGGCCACATTGCGCTGACGGCACCCTCCACCAGGTGGTGCACGGCCTCGGCCTTGCTCCTCCCGGTGGCCACCAGGATGAGATGGCGTGCCGCCATGATGGTCGCGAGGCCCTGCGTCAGGCAGTGCGTCGGGACGGCATCGAGGTCGTCGCCGAAGAACCGGGCATTGTCGAGCCGCGTCTGCCTGGTCAGCGTCTTGATGCGGGTCCGAGAGGCCAGTGAGGATCCCGGCTCGTTGAAGGCGACGTGCCCGTCCGTGCCGATCCCGAGGATCTGCAGATCCACGCCGCCCGCGGCCGCGATCGCCTCCTCGTACGCCGCGCACGCCGCTGTCAGATCGGACGCTCCGCCGTCGGGACCGAGGACCGCGCCGGGCGCGAAGTCGACGCGCGACACGAAGACGGTGTCGATGACGGTGCGGTAGCGCTCCGGGTGATCGGCGGGTAGGCCCACGTACTCGTCGAGCGTGAACCCGCGGGCCCGGCCGAACGAGATCTGCCCTGCCGCACAGCGCGTCGCCAATTCGTCGTAGATGGCCAGCGGGGAGGAACCGGTCGCCAACCCGAGGACCGCGTCGGGCTTGCGCTCGAGCAGGGCACCGATCGCGTCGGCGGCAATGCCGCCGATCTCCTTGGCGTCCTGGCAGATGACGACTTCCATCTACTTGTTCGCAGTGAAAAGGCTTGCACCAGAGGCGATGTCCGCGCCGCTGGTGACCGCGTCGGAGGCCACCACGTTGTCGGCCTCGCGTTCGTCCATGACCACCACCGGGACGATCGGGTTGAGCCCCTTGGCCACGACCGCCGGAACGTCGTAGGTGATGACGAGTTGGCCCGCGGTGACGTCGTCGCCCTGCGTGGCGTGCGTCGTGAAGCCCTCGCCGTTGAGCGCCACGGTGTCCAGCCCGAGGTGAACGAGCACACCGACGTTGTCCGCGGTCATCACGATGTAGGCGTGGGGCATCAACTTCAGGAGCTTGCCGTCGACCGGCGCGACGGCCTCGACCACGCCGTGCCGAGGTTCGACGGCGGCGCCGTAACCGACCATGCCCTGCGAGAACACGGGGTCGGGAACGTCGCGCAGCGGGACGGCTCGGCCTGCGACCGGGGCGAGGACTCGTGTCGTGCTCATGGCCCAACAATACGAGCACGGTCGCAACTCGGTCTCGTGTTCGCGGGTTCTCGTCTAAGCTTCCGCACAGCTTCGCGCGCCGAGTGACTCTTGCGGCAGAGGAAGGTGACCGAATATGAGTGACACCACGAAAGCTCAAGGAGCGCAGGCGAAGTCGGGCCTACGCATTCCCGGCTTCGCGCAATTGCAGCGGCTCGGCAAGAGCCTCATGCTGCCCATTGCGGTGCTGCCCGCGGCGGGCATCCTGCTGCGGTTGGGCCAGGACGATCTGCTCGGCGGTATCAAGGCGCCGGTGATCGGGCCGTTCTTCCATGCGATGAGCGCGGCGGGCGACGCGATCTTCAGCAATCTACCGCTGCTGTTCGCGGTCGGCGTCGCGATCGGATTCGCCAAGAAGGCGGACGGCTCGACGGCGCTGGCCGCCGTGGTCGGCTACCTGGTCGTGCAGGCGGTGTTCAAGACCATGTCGCCGATCGTGCTCGCGGGCGAGGTCGACAATGCGGGCGATCAGGCCCAGATCAACTACAGCGTGTTCGCGGGGATCGTCGTCGGCCTGCTCACCGCGTGGCTGTTCGACCGTTACCACACCATCCAATTGCCTTCGTATCTCGGCTTCTTCGGTGGTCGGCGCTTCGTTCCGATCGTGGTATCGCTGGCCTGCCTGTTCCTGGCTTTCGCGATGAGCTACTGCTATCCGCTGTTCGACGCCGGGCTGACCGGCCTGGGAAAGTTCATCGGGGGCTCGGGCGCGATCGGCGCGTTCATCTACGGCTTCGCCAACCGCATGCTGATCCCGCTGGGCCTGCACCACATCGTCAACTCGTTCGTCTGGTTCCTCTACGGCGACTACCAGGCCCCTGACGGCAAGGTCGTCACCGGTGAACTCACACGGTTCGCCGCGGGTGACCCCTCGGCGGGCCTGCTCACGTCGGGCTTCTACCCGATCCTGATGTTCGGGCTTCCCGCCGCCGCGCTCGCGATGATCCACGTCGCCAACAAGAAACAGCGCAAGGTGGCGCTCGGCATCCTGTCGGCGGCCGCGCTGACCGCCTTCCTGACCGGCGTCACCGAACCACTCGAGTTCGCGTTCATGTTCGTCGCGTTCCCGCTGTACGTCATCCACGCCGTGCTGACGGGACTTTCGCTGGCCATCGCCTACCTGCTCGACATCCACCTGGGCTTCTCGTTCTCCGCCGGGCTCATCGACCTCCTGCTCTACGGCGGCGCGCCTGCCGCGAAGAACATTCCGCTTCTGCTCGGCATGGGCGTGGTGTTCTTCGTCGTCTACTACGTCCTGTTCCGCTTCGCGATCACGAAGTGGAACCTGCGCACCCCCGGTCGCGAACCCGAAGACGAGTTCGAGGCCGAGGAGAAGGCGAACCTCGGCGACGGCAGCGACTCGGTCACCACGGTCCCGGTCGGCGGCGCAGGACCCGCGACCGGGACGCTTACCGCACCCGCACCGGCACCCGCCGACGTCGAGAGCAAGGCCGAACAACTCATCGCGGCGTTCGGCGGGCGCGAGAACCTCGTCAACGTCGACGCCTGCATTACACGCCTCCGGATGGAGGTCGCCGACACCGGGAAGGTGGATCAGGCCCGGCTGAAGGGTCTCGGGGCCGCGGGCGTCATCGAAGTCGGCAACAACGTGCAGGCGGTGTTCGGCACGCAGGCCGAGGTTCTGAAGAACGAGATCCTCGACGCGTTGTAGCGCGCGCCGCCTACCGCGTCGGACTTCAGCGGCGTGCAGCGTGGGGCCGGTGATGGACTCACGGGCCGTGCCGCGGAGCAGACGGCAACGGCCCGAATCGATTTCGTGCTATACCCAGCCGTACGCCAGCAGGGTGCAAATCAGCCCGTGGACCGTCGGGGGTCGCACCGCGACGTGCGGCCGGTATCGGTGGCCCGCCCGCGCCCGACCCACCGAAACGGCCCGCCACTGCGTCGTCCCTGTCAGGATCGGGGCGTGCAACAGCTATCGGTGTGGGTGGGCGCGGGTCTGATCACCGCGGGGATGTCGGCTGCGGCGCTCGCGGGTGCGGGAGTCTCGAGCGCCGACACGGACTCCGGCTCGGCATCGAGCGGGTCGAGTTCCTCGGGTTCGGACACCTCCTCTCCCTCCTCGTCCTCGAGTTCCTCTCCGGCGGGGACGACGGCTGCATCGGCTGCGGCGGCGGCATCGGACACCGCGAAGGACTCGACGCCGAAGAAGCCGAAGAAATCGATTCCGGACGACAGAAGGAAGCCGAGCGAAGACAAGCCGGACGCCGGGGCTGCCAAGGACAAGAGCGAGAAGGACACCACCGAGAAGAGCCCCGGATCGGACACCGTCACCGCACCAGATGTGTCCGCACCAGCTGGTTCGCCCGTCACGCAGACACCGAGCCGGAAGCAGCGCCCCGCCGCGAAACCCGAAGTCGCCCAACCCGTCGAGGCGAGCAGTGTCTCCACACCGACGGTGGCACCCGTCGCTCTGGTTGCGCCGGCCGCCCGGATTCAACCCGCCGCGACGCCCGCACCGGCGCCGCTCTCGTTGCTCGGCGTCGTTCAGGGTGTCGTCGCCGCTGTCGTCGTCAACGTCGGCTCGCTCACGTTCAACGCCGTGCAGGCGGTCGAAGCGCTGGTGACCGGCCCTCCGGTGTTGCCGCCGGGCAGCACGGTGACCGTCCGCAGTTCGACGGTTCAGCTGAGCAACGGGCAGCGCGTCGCGGCCAACTGGTACTACCCGGAGACCGTTGATGGCGCCCCACCTCCGAACATGATCCTTCTGCAGCACGGCTTCTTCGCGCTCGGCCCGATGTACAGCTACACCGCCGCGAACCTCGCCCAGAACACCAACAGCGTCGTCGTCTCGACCACGCTGTCGTCGAATCCCTTTGCTGGCGATGACTTCTGGCTCGGCGGCACTGGAATGTCGTCGTCGATCGCGGACCTCTTCGTCGGAGATCGCTCAGCGCTGACCGCGAGCGCCGACGACGCCGGATACGCCGCGCAGTACGGCCTCGATCCCGTGACCGCCACACTGCCGAGGAGATTCGCCCTCGCCGGGCATTCGCTGGGCGCGAATCTGGTGTCGGGCGCCGCGGGCTTCCTGGTCGACAAGGGCGCAGCCGACGACCTGGTCGGCGTGATCCTGCTCGACGGAGTACCGGTCGGGACCACCCTGCCCGACGCGCTGACCAAACTGGACGCCTATGCGGCGTCCGACGGCGGCCACTACGTTCCGGTGCGTGAGATCGGCGCACCGCTGAACCTCTACAACTTCACCAGCACGGTCAACGCCGACCTGAGCGCCGCACGACCCGACCGCTTCAACGGCGTCGTGCTCGACGGCGGCGTGCATTCGGACTCCATGAGCGGCGGCAACCCGCTCATCCAACTCGCGCTGTACCTGGCGGCAGGCTTCCCACAACCGCAGAATCCGCCTGCCGTCGACGAGCTCTCCGTGCAGTGGTTCAACGAGTGGTTCGCGGGTGACACGGCAGCGGGCGACGGGCTGGTGCCCGGGTCGACGGTCGACGTCCCCACACCGAGGGGGACCGCGCACGGCGTCGTCATCGGCAACCCCCCGGGAGCCGTGACCATCGCACCGACCGACCCGACGGCCATCCCCGCGGTGGCGCCCACGCTCGCCACGATCGCGGCGTAGGCGGGTCAACTTAGGCCATCCTTCGTCGAGGCTCTAGGGTGACGAGAACCTTATTACCGGGCTTGCCAAAGGTGGTTTCCAGTGAGTGGTGAACGTCAGCATGCGGCCGGGCTCCGCCTGCTCGTCGTCGGAGCCTCGTCGGGCATCGGCCATGCCGTGGCCGTCAGCGCGGCCGAGCGCGGCGCCAAGGTCGTCGTCGCCGCCAGGCGCATGGACCTGTTGACGAAGCTGGCAGACGACATCGGCGGTTCGGCGTTCGAACTCGACGTCGAGGACACCGGGGCCATCAAGCGCGTCGTCGACATCGCGGCCGAGACGCTCGGCGGACTCGACGCCGTGGTGTTCACCAGTACCGTCGTGCCGTTCGCTCACATCGAGGACACCGACCTCGCCACCTGGATCCACGCGTTCAGCGTCAACACGCTGGGCGCGAACTACGTGCTGCGGGCGGCGCTCCCCCATCTCTCCGACAACGCCGTCGTGATGGTCGCTTCGAGCAACGACGTCGGCCGGCCGCGCGCGGGTGTCGCCGCCTACGACGCCAGCAAGGCTGCCCTCGACGAGATCCTGCGCTCGTGGCGCAGCGAGCACCCCGACCTGTCGATCGTCCGCGTCGGCATGGGACCCACCCAGGACACCGAGATCCTCCGAGGCGCCGACCGCGATCTCCTGGCCCAACTGTTCGAATCGTGGGTGGAACACGGCCAGTTGCCTCCCCAGATGTCCGCGCTGGCGGACGTCGCCGACACCCTGGTGTCGCTGGTCACCCTGGCGTTCGAGAATCCGACCGTCGTGCCCGAGGTCGTCCAGCTCGCGCCGAGGATCAAGAAGACCGACTAACGCTTCCGCTCCTTCCATCTCGCCCCGCCGGCCGTTCGCGCCGACGATGCTTGACCCCGTCGAGTCGCAGATGCTAAGCAGGTGCTCAGCATTTGCGATCACCCTTCGACGGAAGAGCTCACGATGACCTTGCAGGCCGTACTGGACGACATTCGCAAACGGCCCGGCACGGGTGACGTCATTCCGATCATCGATCCCGTCTCCGAGGAGCAGCTGACCGAGTTCACCGACTGCGGCGCCGAGGGAGTCGACGAGGCGGTCGCGCGGGCGAAGGCATCGTTCGAGGCCGGCGTCTGGTCGGGGCTGGCGGGAACCGAGCGGGCCAAGGTCCTCTGGCGCATCGCGGACCTGATCGAGGAGCACGCTGCCGAGTTCGCGGAGATCGACTCCGCCAACACCGGCATGATGAAGATGCAGTCGGAGTTGGTCGTCCCCACCTGTGCGGAATTCTTCCGGTACTACGCCGGGTGGTGCACCAAGATCAACGGCACCGCCTACAACGTGCGGTCGACCGGCATCGCCTCGGCGGGCTACGTCGATCAGCATGCGTACACCCTCAAGGAGCCCTATGGGGTCGTCGGCCTGATCTTCCCGTGGAACGGACCCATCTTCAACGCGTGCGCGAAGATCGCCCCTGCCCTCGCCGCCGGGTGCAGCAGCCTGGTGAAACCCGCTGAGGAGACGCCACTTTCGGCCCTTCTCCTGGACCGGCTCATCCACGAGGCCGGGGTACCCGAGGGCGTGGTGAACCTGATCACCGGCTACGGGCACACCGCTGGCGCGGCGATCAGTGCGCATCCCGACGTCGAGAAGGTGGCCTTCACGGGATCGACCGAGGTCGGCAAGATGATCGTGCAGGCGTCGGCGGGCAACCTCAAGAAGGTCATGCTCGAACTCGGCGGCAAGTCGCCCGTGCTGATATTCGACGACGCCGACCTGGACAAGGCCATCTTCGGCGCGGCGATGGGCATCTTCATCCACTCCGGCCAGGGCTGTGTCTGCGGCTCACGGATCTTCGTCCAGCGCGGCGTGTACGACCAGGTGGTCGAGGGCATCGCCGGCGTGGCGAACTTCATGAAGTACGGCGGCCCCACCGAAGAGGGCGTCATGAGTGGCCCCCTGATCAGTGCCAAACAGCTCGACAGGGTGATGGGCTTCATCGACGAGGGCAAGCGCGATGGCGTCGAGGTGGTGACCGGCGGACACCGACTGGACCGCAAGGGCTACTTCGTCCATCCGACGGTGCTGACCAACGTCGATCCCAGCATGCGGCTCTACCATCAGGAGATCTTCGGTCCCGTCGTCTCGATCCTTCCGTTCGACGACGAAGACGAGGCCGTCGCCATGGCGAATGACACGACCTACGGACTGGCCGCCACCGCCTGGACCACCAACGTCACGCGTGCCCACCGGATCGTCAAGCGGTTGCAGGCGGGCAGTGTGCAGATCAACTGCCAACTGGTCTTCGACCACGACGTGCCCTTCGGCGGTTACAAGCAGTCCGGTTGGGGGCACGAGTTCGGCAAGGACGGCCTCGATGCCTACCTGAAGCAGAAGACGGTCTGGGCGCAGCTGTAGGTCTCCGACCGGGGCCATAGGGTGGCGGGATGACGCTGCCGCCGGACTCGAGCGAGCCCGGCACGCGGGCGATCTTGCGTGGCCGGGTGGCTGACGCGCTGCGTGCCGCGCTGGTGTCCGGCGAACTGCGACCGGGTCAGACGTACTCGGCGCCCACGCTCGCCGCGAAGTTCGGCGTCTCCGCAACGCCCGTGCGCGAGGCGATGCTTGCCCTCGCCAAGGAGGGCCTGGTCGTCACCGCCCCCAACAAGGGCTTCCGGCTGCGCGAACTGTCCACGCGAGAGTTGCACGACAACACCGAGATTCGGCGCTACCTCGAGATCCCCGGTACCGTCGCCGCCGTCGACCACGCCACTCCCCAGCGGATCAAGCGGCTTCGTGCACTCGCCCAACGGATCATCGACGCAGGCACGAATCGTGACTTCATCGCGTTCGTCGACAACGACCGCCAGTTCCACCTCGACCTCCTGGGCTGGGGTGGCAACCGGGAACTGGTGTCCATGGTCGGCAGTCTCCGGGACCGCGCGCGCCTCTACGGCCTTGACCGGCTCGCCGAGTCCGGCGAGCTGTCCATCTGGGCGCAGGAGCACGTCGAACTGACGGACCTGATCGAGTCAGGCGACAGGGCGGGACTCGCGGCGTTGATGGAGAAGCACATCGCCCATGTTCGTGGCGACGGTGCCTGATCGCGAGTAAGTTACCGACCACGGCAGGTCGCTGCCCACAACTCAATACGCTGTCGACGCGCAGCGGGAGATCCCCGAGTATCGGGGTGCCGTAGGAGCAACATCCTCCCCAGGAATCTCTCAGGCCCAATACCGCCGCGCCGAGGCCACTCTGGAGAAAGCGCTAGCCGTGACAGGTGCTTACCGAAGGTGAACGGCACGCCCGACGGCGTCGCTCAAACTCTCAGGTCCCAGGACAGAGCGGGGAGGTGACCGGTTCCGTCATCCACCGACCAGAGGTTCCCCGTGTCCGCTCAGCCGCCCCCCATCAGCGTCTTCGATCTGTTCTCGATCGGCATCGGACCGTCGAGTTCGCACACCGTCGGCCCCATGCGTGCCGCGGTGCGCTTCGCCGACGAGGTCCAGGAACGCGGCCTCCTGGACGCGGCCGCCGACGTGCGAGTGGACCTGTTCGGTTCGCTGGCCGCCACCGGATCGGGGCACGGCACCATGGCCGCAATCCTGCTCGGGCTGGAGGGATTTCACCCCGAGACCATCGACACCGATGTGATGGAGGCCCGCCTGGCCGAGATCCGCGCACAAGGGTGGATCCTGTTCGGCGGCCGTCGGCGCGTGCCCGTGACTGAAGAGGCAATGGTGCTGCGCCCCTTGACCGTCAACGACCGACATGCCAATGCGATGGCCCTGACCGCACTGGACGATCAGGGGGGCGAGCTGTACTCCGAGACCTACTTCTCCGTCGGCGGCGGGTTCATCGTCACCGCGGACGACGACGGCCACGGCGGATCCGATCACGTCGAGGCGCCGCTGCCGTTCAGCAGCTCCGAAGAGCTGCTGCAGCTCGCCGAGGCGAACGCTCTGTCGATCAGCCAGGTCATGCTGGCCAACGAGTGCGCCAGCCGCACGGAGGACGAGGTGCGCGCCGGACTCCTGCACATTTACGACGTGATGCGGCAGTGTCAGCGCAAGGGCATCGAGCGCACCGGCAACCTCCCCGGCACGCTCGCCGTGCGCAGGCGTGCGCACGACTGGCATGCCCGACTCGTCGAGGACGATCCCGACCGCGACGTCGCCTTCGCCGAGGACTGGGTGAACCTCGTCGCGCTGGCGGTCAACGAGGAGAACGCCTCCGGCGGACGCGTGGTGACGGCGCCGACCAACGGCGCGGCGGGCATCATTCCCGCGGTGCTGCACTACGCGATGCACTACACGCGACAGGGCAAGACCGACCCAGACGACGTCGTCGTGCGCTTCCTGCTCACTGCCGGAGCCATCGGATCGCTGTTCAAGCAACGGGCATCGATCTCGGGAGCCGAGGTCGGATGCCAGGGTGAAGTGGGATCCGCGGCTGCCATGGCGGCGGCAGCGCTCGCCGAAATCCTCGGTGGCACAACTCAACAGGTGGAGAACGCTGCCGAGATCGCGATGGAGCACAGCCTGGGTCTGACGTGCGATCCGATCGCCGGCCTGGTGCAGATTCCGTGCATCGAGCGCAACGCCATCTCAGCGGGCAAGGCCATCAACGCCGCGCGCATGGCGTTGCGCGGCGACGGCACCCACCGCGTGAGCCTCGATCAGGTCATCGAAACGATGCGCTCGACGGGCCTCGACATGAGCTCCAAGTACAAGGAGACCTCGACCGGCGGACTGGCGATGCACGTGCCGGTGAACCTCGTCGAGTGCTGAACGGCGACTGGCGTTTTCGCCTGTACTAGAAGGGGGGCGGGTCTGGTTTCGCCGCCGCTGTCGTCGCGGGCATGGCTGCGTGTTTGTCTCGCTCGGCGTGCGCGCGTTCCTCCTCGATGAGGCTTGCGTTGAGGTCGCGTTCGTCCTGGATGCGACGCGCGCGGTCCTGCGCGCGGGTGCGGCGGCGTCTGGGCATCCTCAATCCATTGGTGTGCGCGGGCGGCG
>JAESGJ010000258.1_pt1 | contig 50959 bp, 52 predicted proteins | sample 9266241 | NCBI WGS metagenome assembly JAESGJ01 (sample SAMN14514841, study PRJNA621669) | algae metagenome | isolation source: Brasilonema octagenarum HA4186-MV1 and co-occurring heterotrophs from wet... | place: USA: Manoa Valley, Hawaii | collected 2009-07-20
CCAGTCGCCTCCCGGCAGCGGGAAGCATCGAGCGGAGCGTGACGGTGACGGCTATTCCGGCCGTTTTGCGGTTGAGCAGCGTCAGGACCTGTTTCATCTGTGGGCGCGTCAAACCCGCATGGTTGGCCAGATCGGCTCGGACGTCATCCAGTGCGCTCATCCCAAAGCCCCTGTCTCTCATTGCGCCCCAGGGGAATTGACCGGGCGCAGTCGTCGGCCAGCCCGAGACCGGCCCATTTCGCTAGGCGGCGCAGGTAACCGTCAGAGCGGGACGAGCACGAGCTTCTTTCAACGAAGGTACACCCATGTTCATGCGTTCTGCACGACATGCGTATGACACGTCTGACGTGGTGCTCGACGGAAGCCCGGACAGCGACGTCAGGGGCGTGTCGATGAGACAACCCGTCGGTTGAACGCAGTCGACGCCGGGTATGTCCGCGTGATGTTCATCGCGCGGCGCAGCACTGCCACACCGGCGCCTTCGGCGTGAGTCCGGTTCTCGCCTCTGCCCGCGACACCGTGCGCACGCAATTGTGGCCCCTGCCGGTGGCGGGCATCGTGCTCGCGGTCGCGGCCGGAGTGATGCTTCCGCACGTCGACGCGATCGTCGATGCCGGGTTGCCGTCGTGGTCGACCACGCTGTTCTTCGGCGGCGACGCCGGTGCGGCGCGGACGTTGTTGGATGCCATCTCCAGCTCACTCATCACGGTGACGTCGCTGACGTTCTCCCTCACAGTGGTGACGTTGCAGTTGGCGAGCAGCCAGTTCTCGCCGCGCCTGCTGCGCACGTTCACCAGTGACATCTTCGTGCAGGCGACACTGGCGGTCTTCCTGGCGACCTTCACCTACGCCTTGACGGTGTTGCGCGCCGTCCGCAGCGGAGCCGGAGGCGCGTCCTTCGTCCCGCGGATCTCGGTCACGGTCGCCTTTGCACTGGGCATTGCGAGCGTCCTTGGTCTGGTGTTGTTCCTGGCCCACCTTGCCCGCCAGATCCGGGTGGAAACCATGCTGCGCGACGTCCACCAGGACGCGAGCGGCACCGTGGCCGGCGCGACGGTCCCGCGTCAGGGGGCAGCGTCTCAGCCACCGTTGCCCACGCCGCCGTCGGACGCGCTCGTCATCACGGCGCCGTCCTCGGGCTTCTTGACCAGCGTCGATGAACGCCAATTGCTCGCAGCGGCAACGGAAGCCGACGCGTACGTCGTCATCGAGTGCCACCCCGGCAGCTCCCTCGTCGAAGGTGTCCCCATCGGCGCGGCCTGGTCGGCCACCGATGATTTGGACGACGCTGCATTCGACCGTTTGCGCCATGCCGTCTGCGGGGCGATCCGGGTGGGCTACGAACGGACCGCGGCCCAGGACCTCGGCTACGGTCTACGGCAGCTCACCGACGTCGCCAACAAGGCACTCTCACCCGGGATCAACGATCCGACCACGGCGGTCCACGCGTTGGGGCACATTTCGGCCATCCTCTGCGAGCTCGCCGGCCGCGATCTGCGACCCATCGTGCTGCGCGACGACGCCAACCTGGTGCGGGTGGTGCTGCGACGGCCCAGTTTCGCCGACCTCGTCGACTTTGCCATCACCCAACCGCGCAGGTACGGATCCGCAGACCCGCAGGTCATGCAGCGGATGTTCCGGTTACTCGAAGAGGTGGCATGGCACACCGCCGACCCCTCATCGATCCGCGAGCAGCTCGGCCGTCTACGAAACACCGTGGCGGGAACCGACTTCGACGCCGTCGAGCTCGCCCGGCTGGAACGCGCCGCCAAGCGCGTCGAGCATGCCCTCAGTCACCAGATCGACTGGAGCGTGCCGTGATCGATGCCACCGCGCGCGGACTCGACGTGCCCCCTCGACGGTAGGCGCCAGCTCGTCTCCACCGTGTCGCGCGTCCGCCGGAGATCGCGACGCCGCGTGTCGCATGGCGTTCATGTCACAGGTCATGCACAATGCACAACGTCCTCATCGCTCGATCCTCGGCCAACGATGCCCAGCCGACGCCAGGACACCGCCATCCATCGAACGTTCAGGACGATCCCGTGAGTCTTTCGGTGCTGGAGGCCGTCGAGGCTCTACGCCACCGCCTCGGCGCCGTTGCCTTGACCCATGGCTGGCTGCCCGTTCTCGCCCAGGTGGTGGCCGCCGCGGTGCTGTGCGCCGCAGTTGGCTGGCGGACGCCCCGCTGGAGGAGGATCTGGATACCGGCCGCCACCGTCTGCGGGGCGGCGACGGCAACGGGGGCCCACTGGTATCTCGGGTCGCTCGGCGTCGCGGGAGACCCCGCGCCCTGGACGTTGTGGGCATGGACGGCGCTCACCGGCTTGGGCGTCGTCGTCCTCGCCGTTGGCTGGCGGCGGATCCGGTGGCGGCGCCGCGGCCTGTCGGTGGCGGCAGTGCCGATGTGTCTGCTCGGCTGTGCGCTCGCGCTCAATCAATGGGTCGGCTACTTCCCCACCGTGCACAGCGCGTGGAATGAGGTCACCGCAGGCCCGTTACCGGACCAGACCGACCGGATCGCCGTGACGGCCATGCAGATGACGGGCGCTCGTCCCGCTCACGGCGTCGTCGTGCCGGTCACCATCAACGCCGACGCATCGCACTTCGCCCACCGTCGCGAGTTGGTCTATCTGCCCCCGGCATGGTTCGCCAGCAATCCCCCGCCCCGGCTGCCGACGGTCATGATGATCGGTGCCGAGTTGAACACCCCGGCCGATTGGCTGCGTGCCGGCGGCGCCGTGGCAACCGCGGACGACTTCGCCGCGCGCCACGGCGGGGGTGCGCCCGTCCTCGTCTTCGTCGACGCCACCGGCGCCTTCCGCAATGACACCGAGTGTGTCAATGGCCTCCGCGGCAACGCCGCCTACCATTTGACGAAGGACGTCGTCCCCTTCATGGTGTCCAATTTCGGCGTCAGCGCAGACCGGACCAGTTGGGGAGTCGCCGGGTGGTCGATGGGGGGCACCTGCGCGATCGACCTCACCGTCCGTCATCCCGAAATGTTCAGCGCCTTCCTCGACATCGCCGGTGACCGCGGGCCCAATTCGGGTACCAGGGCGCAGACCATCACCCAGCTCTTCGGTGGTGATGAGAACGCCTGGGCGGCCTTCGACCCGTCGACGGTCATCACCAGACACGGTCCCTACTCGACGGTCTCCGGCGTGTTCGCGATCGCGGGTGCGCAAGGGCGCGACGACCCCGTCGGCAATCCGGAGGGACAGGATGCCGCCGCTCGGTCGCTGTGCGCGATCGGCCACGCCAACGGCATCTCCTGCGCGGTGGTGGCCCAACCCGGCCGACACGACTGGCCCTTTGCCGCCAAGGCATTTGCCGCGGCGCTTCCGTGGCTCGCCGGCCGGCTGGGTAGTCCGGGAGCGCCTCGACTTCCGCTGCCCGCCTCCGGTCCCGATCCGGCAAGCCCGGCCGCGGTCGGCAATCCAGCGGCAGCCGTCGCGAGCAGGCCCAACCCGTGACCGGCGCGGTCTTCCCGCGAGAGGTCACGGCTCGTGCAGCTGCCGACCGGTCGCGGACAACTGCTGATGGGCGGTGGTGAACGCCTGGGCGCCCTCGATGAGGGCGGTGCGATCGCGCTCGTTCAGTACGTCCGCCACCGCGCCGAGGGCCTCGACCCGCAAGGCGATCAACTCGTCGAGGACGTCGCGTCCTGCGTCGGTCAACTCCAGCAGCGTGGCGCGTCGGTTGGTTGGTGACACCCGCCGCGTGATCAGTCCGGCCTCGGCGAGTCGGTCGCTGAGCCTGCTTGCCGTCGACGACAGGAGTTCCAGGTCGGCGCCCAACTCGGTGACGAGGCTCGGACCGAGCCGCTCCAGCGACTGCAAGGCCCGCAACGGTGCCAACCCGATCTTCTTCTCCATGCGTTCCAGGACGGAGACGTTGAGCGCAAGCAGTCCTCGGGTGGCCCGCTCGAGTCGGACGTGATAATCATCGACGCGACCGCTGGCGTGTGCAGACGTGTTTCGCTTGGCCGGAGTCATGACGCAGACCCTTCCGTCGTTCCCAGAGGATCACCTCCGGGTGCCTCTGCTTGCGGCTACACGGTATGTCTCGCGTGCGCGTGGTGTGTGACACGCCTGCTCGTTGAGTGCAAGCCGCGGGTCCCCGGACACCGGACCCGCTGCCGCCAGAGCGCTCGGTCTCCCTCGCGGCGGAGTTCGACGTGCGGTGCCTGTGATGCGAAAACCGTTGGTGAGGTGGAGTTGTCGAGCGAGGCCGCCGACGTCGTGGGTCGCGCCCGCTTCTGGTTCCGGCCTCACGCGCTTCGGGTCGTCACAGCCCCACGCTGCCCTGCATGATGCCGCCGTCGATCACGACGGTCGTCGCAGTCATGTAACCGGCGCGCCCGGAGGCCAGGAACACGGCGACGTCGGCGATGTCGGAGGGTTGCGCCATCCGTTGCAGCGGGATCGCCTTGGTCAACGCCTTCATCTTCTGGGGATCGTCTTCGGTTGAAGCGTTGATCGGGGTCGCGACGGCACCCGGGGCGATGTTCACGACCCGAATGTCGTGGTGCCCCAGTTCGACCCCGGCGGTGCGGGTCAACATCCTAACCCCGCCCTTGGATACGCAGTAGGCGATGTTGCCCGGCATCGGCCAGTCCTCGTGCACCGAAGAGATGTTCAACACCAGGCCGCCTCCGCCCTGAGCGATGAATTGCTGGGCCGCGAGTTGCGTTCCAAAGAATGCACTCTTCAGGTTGACGGCGACGACCTTGTCGAAGTCTGCTTCGCTGGTGTCCAAAAGCGAAGTGCGCGTTTCGATTCCAGCGTTGTTGACCAGGACGTCGAGTCGTCCGTAGGAGTCGACCGCCTTCTGGATCATGGTGTGCAGGTCCGTGGGACGGGACACGTCGGCCTTCACGCCCGCGGCGTGGCCACCGGCGGCCTCCACCTTCGCGATCAGCGATGTGGTCTCCTCCGGATGAGCGACGTAGTCGACGACGACGTTGGCGCCCTCCGCGGCCGCCGCGAGGACGATCGCCTCGCCGATGCCGCTGTTTCCGCCGGTGACGACGATGGTCTTGGCTTCGAGCAACATGGCGATGGTCTCCTGACGTCGTACCCGGACCGGGACACTGCACCTTCCCCGCGCGAGCCGATCTCAAACCGACGCATCTCCCGCTCCTGAGGGGCTCGCGCGGCAAGATCGCATTACCCCAAGGGATCTCGTCGCCGGTGGCATGATCTGGGCATGGCCCGGATCGAGGATTACGCGCTGCTCGGCGATCTGCAGACCGCGGCGCTGGTGAGTACTGCGGGGTCGATCGATTGGCTATGTCTTCCTCGCTTCGACTCCCCCGCGTGTTTCGCGGCGCTGCTGGACACCCCGGACGCCGGGCACTGGTCGCTGGCGCCGGCATCCGGCGGGACCTGCAACCGGCGCCACTACGTCGACGACAGCATCGTGCTGGAAACCGAGTGGGTGAGCGGGGACGGGACGGTCCGGGTGATCGACTTCATGCCTCCCCGCGAGCGCGCCCCGGACGTGGTGCGCATCGTCGAGGGCGTCCGGGGCACCGTCGCGATGCGCTCCGATCTGAGACTCCGGTTCGAGTACGGCCGCGTGATGCCCTGGGTCCGGCACCACGCCGACCATGTCGAGGCCGTCGCAGGTCCGAACCGGGTCCGGCTTCGAACCCCGGCGCCCACCAGGGGCCACGAGATGAGCACCGTGTCCGAGTTCACGGTGCGCGCCGGCGACCGGGTGCCCTTCGTGCTCACCTGGAACCCGAGTCACGAGCCGCCGCCCGGAGTCGTCGACGCCGAAAGGGCATCGCGCGACACCTTGACGTACTGGGCCGACTGGTCCAAGCAGGGCAATCCCGTGCGCGGAGCGTATCGGGATGCGATCAAACGGTCGCTGACGACGTTGAAGGCACTGACCTACCAGCCGACCGGTGGAATCGTCGCCGCCGCCACCACCTCGTTGCCCGAACAGATTGGTGGCGGCCGCAATTGGGATTACCGCTACTGCTGGCTACGGGACTCCACCTACACGCTGCAGGCACTGATCGCCGCGGGATACCTCGCCGAGGCCAAGGCCTGGCGCGAATGGCTGCTGCGGGCCGTCGCCGGGGAGCCCGCCGATCTGAAGATCATGTACTCACTCGACGGCACTCGCTACATCCCAGAAGCCGAGCTGCCGTGGCTGGCCGGGTACGAGAATTCCCGGCCCGTGCGCACCGGCAACGCCGCCTCCGATCAACTGCAACTCGACGTCTGGGGGGAAACCCTCGACGGCTTGGCCCTGGCTCGCAACGCCGGGATCGCCAGCCGCGATGCGGCATGGGATCTGCAGGTCGCTTTGATGAACCACCTCGAGGGCGCGTGGGACCAACCCGACAACGGGCTGTGGGAGATACGGGGAGCTCGCCGGCACTTCACCCACTCCAAGGTCCTGGCCTGGGTGGGCGCCAATCGGATGGCGACCGCGGTGCGAAGCCATCCCGAGTTGCACGGCCCTGCCGACCGGTGGGAGGTTCTCGCCGACACCATTCACGCCGACGTCCTGGCCCACGGTTTCGATGACGAACGCAACACCTTCACTCAGTCCTATGGCGCTCCGGGCCTCGACGCGGCCCTCCTGATGATTCCCCGGGTGGGGTTTCTGCCCCCGAAGGACCCCCGGGTACTCGGCACCATCAGAGCCATTCAGGACGAACTCACCGAGGGCGGACTGGTCAAGCGCTACCGCACCTCCGAGTCCGACGATGGTCTGTCGGGCGGCGAAGGTCTCTTCCTGGCGTGTTCGTTCTGGTTGGTGGACGCCCTGCACCTGGCAGGACGTACCACCGAGGCGACCACGTTGTTCGAGCGGCTGCTCGGCCTGCGCAACGACGTCGGCCTGCTCAGTGAGGAATGGGATCCCCACGCCGGTCGTCAGCTCGGCAACACCCCGCAGGCATTCAGTCACTTTCCCCTGGTGACGAGTGCACTGCAACTGCACGTCGGCCGTGGCCACCACAGCAGCGAGCCCATCGCTGCACCCGAGCCCGCCGCGTGAACGCCTGCACCGAGACGTCAACGGTCGCGGTGCACGCCGCATCCGATTCCGGCATTGTGTGAGGGCACCGACGAAGGGTCTGGGAAGGAGTCGACGCCATCAACGACACCGCTCATTACGCCCTGATCATCCTCTGCGCCAGTGCCGTCGGGCTGGTCGCGTTGATGGCCAACCGCCTCACCGAGCGGCTGAAGATCCCGACGCCCCTGCTGGTGTTGGCGGGTGCAGCAGTGGCAGCCAATGCCCTGCCCACTCTGCAGGCGCCACCGGAGCAATTGGTGGAGCGGATCATCACCGTCGCGCTGGTGCTGGTGCTGTTCGACGGCGGCATGCACATCGGCTGGTCGCGGTTCCGCGCCGCCGCCGTCCCGATCGTGTCGTCGGGTGTCGTGGGTACCTTTCTCACCGCCGCCGGGGCGGCGGTACTGCTGCACTTCGCATTCGATATCGACTGGTACCTGGCTGCCTTGGTCGCCACCGCGGTCGCGCCTACGGATCCCGCGGTGGTGTTCTCCGTGTTGGGCCGCCGCGAGATCGCCGGGCGCAGCGGCACCATCCTGGAGGGAGAGTCCGGCGCCAACGACCCGGTCGGCATCGCGCTGATGTCCAGCCTGCTCGCGGCCGGAGCCATCAGCGTCGCCGGCTTCATCGACATCGGTGTGACGTTTCTGCTTCAGATGGCGATCGGCGCGGCGATCGGAATCGTCGGCGGCCGCGCACTCCTGATCTTCGTGCGCCGGGTTCAGCTACCCAGCGAAGGCCTCTACCCGCTGCGGACCCTCGCAGTGAGCTTGATGCTCTACGGAATCACCGCACTGGCGCACGGATCGGGATTCCTGGCCGTCTTCGTGGCAGGCATCGTGATCGGCGACGCCCGCGCCCCCTACAAGCAGGAAGTCGCGCGTTTTCACGCGGCACTCGCCGGCTTGGCCGAGATCGTCGCGTTCGCCGTCCTGGGCCTGACCGTCGATCTGCATGTTCTCGGCCGCCTCGACGTCTGGCTTCCCGGGTTGGCGCTGGGAGTCGCCCTCACGGTCCTGCTCCGACCGCTGGGGGTGGGCGCCTGCCTGGCGCCGGTGCGCCTGCGACGCAACGAGCGCACCTTCATCCTCTTCGCGGGACTCAAGGGGGCCGTGCCCATCCTGCTCGGCGAAATGCTCCGTACTGCCGGTGTTCCCGATGCCGAACGGTTGTACGGCATCGTCGTCGTCGTCGTGACCTTCTCCGTACTCGTTCAGGGCGGCTGCGTGCCCCTCGTCGCGCGCCTGCTGCACCTGCCGATGAGCACGACCGAACCCGAACCCTGGGCTGTCGGCGTGCGACTGCGCGACGAACCCCAAGGCGTGCAACGACTCACGGTGAAGGCCGGATCCGCTGCCGATGGTATGACGGTCGAGTCCCTCGGCGACATCGCCGGCGACCTATGGGTGAGCATGGTGGTGCGCGCCAGCGGCCTGGTCCCCGTACGCGCCGACACCGAGTTACGCGCCGGCGACGTCGTCGTCATCCTGGCCGAGTCCGATCTGAGCGCACGGCTCGACGAGTTGTTCTGTCGCACGGGGTAGCGCCGGCGCTCAGCTCGCCGCGTCCACTGCGTCGAGGATCTCCGGGACCTCGCTGCGGGTGGTGTAGTTGGGGTGGACGTCGATCCACCGGATGATGCCGTCGGCGTCGAGCACAACCACCGTGGGCATTGGCAGGGTCTTGCCCCCGTCGGCGTTCACCTCGGTGAGATCCAGTCCCAATTTGAGCTGTGCCGCAATGGAATCCGCGGACGGTTCGATCATGATGCCCAATGCGCAGGCAAGTTGATTACCCGGATCCGAGGCCACGGCGAACGTCAGCTCGTTGGATTCGGCGGAGCTCAACGAGCCGTCGGGCTTCTGTGGGCTGACGGCGATCAGCCCGACGCCGCGATCGGCCAGGGCGGGCACGAGCTCGGCCTGGTAGGCCCGCAGAGCGATGTTGCAGTACGGGCACCACGCCCCGCGGTAGAAGACCACGACCGCGGGCCTGCCGTTGCGCAACGACGCGAGTGACGTCGGCGAGCCGGAGACGTCGAGCAGGTCACCGTCGGGCATCGCGGTTCCGGGAACGGCGACACCGTCGGGCACTCCGCGAGCGTCGAGGCCGGCCTGATCGGCGACGAAGGCTGCCACGACGTCTTCCGGCATCGCCGCAGCCGCACCTGCTGCCATCGCCCGTGCCTGCTCCCCGATCGTGGGTGTGTGCGTAGTCATGTGGCTGCCCTTCCGAGAACTGGATTGTTCGCTCCACAAAACTCCACCATTTTTGGAATGTCAACTCCAAAAGCGGTAATCTCAGACGATGTTCACGCGAAAGGGCCAGCTCACGCACGACCGCATCGTCGCCGAAGCTGCCGCCCTCATGTTCGAGCACGGCGTCGCCGGTACCAGTACGGAGGACGTCCAGACGGCGGCCGGTGTCAGCGCATCGCAGATCTACCACTACTTCGGTGACAAGCGCGCGCTCACCCGCGCCGTCATCGAATTCCAGACGAATGCCATCCTCGACTTTCAGGAGCCGTTGCTCGCCCGCCTCGACGACCTCGATGCATTGCGCAGCTGGGCCGAGGTCATCATGGAAGTCCAGCGGGCCAATGACTTTCGCGGTGGTTGCCCCCTGGGCTCGCTGGCCAGCGAATTAGCCGAAGGTGATGCGGCGGCACGGGACGCCCTCGCGGTGAGCTACCGACGCTGGCACGGCGCCATCCGCGACGGCCTCTCTGCCATGAGGGACCGCGGCGAACTCGTCGCCTCAGCCGACGTGGACAGACTCGCCACGGCGTTGCTCACCACGCTGCAGGGCGGACTGCTGCTCGCCAAGACCCTGCGCGACGGCGAGCCGCTGCAGAGTTCGTTGAACACGGTCATCGACCACATCGCCTCGTTCGCCTCGCGTCACGACCACTCCGGGGAGTCACGCGACGCGGTCAGCGAATCAGCGCCCTGATCTGCGCCCAGTAACGATCCTGCTCGACCTTCGGCACCGGTGGTGCAAATTTCACGACGATGGTCTGGACCTGCTGCAGGCCGGTGCGCTCGGCGTACGTCTGGGCCGCTGCCGTGGTGCGAAATGACTTGATCCGCAGTGTGTCGGTCACGATCGACTGGTCGCAGCCGGCGAAGGGGCATTCCTGAGCGGTGGTGTCGAGCGGATTGGGGACGGCGAAACCTTGGCGGCCGAGGGCGTCCACGACGCCGCGGGCAGTCAGCGCGTCGAGCTCTCCGCCCTCCGTCGCATCCGCAGCGAGAGGCGACGGGGCGGCCGACGACGTCGCGGGCGCTGGATAGCCGGGCAGTCGACTCGCGCAGCCGCCGACGGCCAGCGCCGTCGTCAGGCATGCCACGATCACCCCCGTGAATGGGGCCATCACCTCCGCTCGTCGTCCCGGTGCGGCCGATCGGCGGTCGGGTTGGAGCCGAATCATGCTGTCAGGCAAGGAAACTGTCCACTTCCAGGGTTGCCGCTCGTTCCCCGCCCGCGTCAGTGAAGGCGTTGAGTGCCCGAATCAATCCGTGGCGTTCGCGCGGCGGCATCGTGCGCACGACCTCGGCGATGCGACGACGTCGGTGGCCGGTGACGGAAGCCACGACGTCCAATCCGCGGGAAGTGAGTTCGACGACGAGTTCGCGCCGCGAGTCGGGGTGCGGCTGTCGATCGATCAGACCCGCGGACACCAGGCGATCCACCATCCGGCCGATCGTGGACGGGGCCACGTCGAGCAATCCGGCCAGCGTGGCCAGATTGACCGGCCCGCGAGCCGAGAGGATCACCATCGTGCGGAATTGCGGAATGGTCAGCGTGTCATCGACATTGGCGATCGACTGCGCCGAGATGGCGACCAAGAGTCGTGAGGCAGTCAGGAGGGCGTCGGTGATCCCGTCGACCGAGTCGTCGGCTGCGGCATCGGGATGACCGGGCATGGCTGTCCTCTCACTGACGGGTGACCCGCACAAATGAACTCCGTGCAACTATTGCATACTGCAACGATGACGGCTTCCCGCGGTGCACGCCACATCCCGGTCATCCGTCGCGCCGCATTGGGTCGCTGGCTGCGAGACAGCCCGTCGGCGCTGGTGCCGCTGGCGGTGACGGTCGGGGCGCTCACCGGACTTGGCGCCGTGGGTTTTCGCCTCCTGATAACCGCGTTCACCAGGATGTTCACCGGCTATGACGACTACTCCGGTCTGGGTCGGGTGGCCAGTACCCACTGGCCGTGGCTGGGGTTCTGGTTCCTGCTGCTGGCGCCGGTCGTCGCAGGCGCGGTGTACGGGCCGATCGTGTACCGGTTCGCCCCCGAGGCCCGCGGGCACGGAGTCCCGGAGGTGATGTACGCCGTCAGTCACCGTGGCGGTCGGATCGCCCCGCAGGTGAGTCTGGTCAAGGCGTTGGCGTCGGCGCTGTGCATCGGCGGCGGCGGCTCGGTCGGCCGGGAGGGCCCGATCGTCCAGATCGGGTCGGCTGCGGGTTCGACGATCGCCCAGCTCTTCCGGATGACCACACCGCGGATGCGGCTACTGGTCGCGTGCGGCGCGGCCGCCGGGATCTCGGCGACGTTCAACGCGCCCTTGGCCGGACCGTTCTTCGCCATGGAATTGATCCTGCGAGACTTCGCCGCGGAGTCGTTCGGCGCGGTCGTGCTCTCCAGTGTCACCGCCGACATCGTGGGCCGCGCCATGCTTGGCGATCATCCGTTCTTGTCGCTGCCCACCTTCGCCGTACGCAGCCCCACCGAATATCTGTTCTACGTAGCCCTCGGCGTGGCCGTAGGCGTTGTCGGAGTGGCCTTTTCGAAGATTCTCTATCTGGTCGAGGACGCCTGCGACTGGCTGTGGCGCGGCCCGGAGTGGGCCCGCCCCGCGGTCGGCGGCCTGGCGCTCGGCGGCGTACTGATCGCGCTGCCCCAGATGTACGGGGTGGGCTACCCGGTGCTCGAGAACGCCGTCGAGGGCAAGTACGTCATCGGGATGCTGCTGCTGCTCATGGTCGGGAAGATGATCGCCACCAGCTTGACCATCGGGATCGGCGGCTCGGGCGGCGTCTTCGCCCCGACCCTGTTCATCGGCGCGATGGCCGGGACCGCGTTCGGCGTCGTCGCCCACGACCTCTTTCCAGCCGTCACCGAGTCCGCGGGCGCCTACGGCCTCATCGGCATGGGCGCCGCACTCGGCGGTGCGACCAGGGCCCCCATCACCGCGGTCGTCATCCTGTTCGAGCTCACCGGGGAGTACTCGATCATCCTGCCGCTCATGGCGGCCGTCGTGATGGCTGCAGGAACCGGCCACCTGCTGTCCAAGGACACCATCTACACCGCCAAGCTGTGGCGACGCGGGATCGACCTGGACCACCCCCCGGTCGAGCCTGCGAAGTTCACGGCTGCCGACGTAGCCGTCGCGCCACCCGTGCCGCTGGATCAGCGGACGTCGCTGCACGACGCCGCGGCGGCACTTGCGACGTCGACGTTCGGCATGCTGCCGGTGGCCGACGAGAAGGGGCGCTACCTTGGGTGCGTGTCTGCCCAAGACGTCGCCGAAGCCCTCGACGACCCGGGCGGGCCCGGAGACATCGCACGACTGGTCGGACTGCCGAAGGCCGTGGCGGCCGACGCGGCCGCCGCCGACGTCCTCGCCAGCCTGAGCGGACGCGGCGGCACCGGGCTGCCGGTCCTCAACGAGGACGAGAGCGCGCTGGCGGGCTGGATCACCTACGAATCGATCTTGGCCAGGCTCGGCCACGGCACCCCAGCGCCGCCCAAGACCGAGCCGGAGTCCACGCCGTGACGATGGATGGCGCCGCGCCCACCGGAATGGCCTGGCTGACCACCTGGACGGCCGCCCCCGTTGCCGACCTGCTCATCGCGCTGGCACTGGGCGGCTATCTGGCGTTGGTGATCCGGCTACGACGCCGACGCCGGCCATGGCCGCTGATGCGGACCGTCGCGGCGCTCGCCGCCGCGGCGCTCCTGGTCCTCGTCGTGAACAGCGCCCTCGCGGTGTATGCCCACCACCTTTTCTGGGTGCACATGATCGTGCATCTGCTGCTCATCACGGTGGTGCCCGCCGTGCTCGTGTGGGCACAGCCGATCCGGCTTCTCCACGAGGCAGGCGGACCCGCGGCACGCGCCCGCATCGACGTCGTCCGTGCCGGACGGCCGTTCCGGGGGCTGATCTCACCCCGCATCACCGTCCCGCTGTACGCCGCCGTATTGATCTTGACCCACGTCACCGGGTTCCAGCAGGCCATGAGCCAGCACATGTGGATCCATGACGCGGAACTGGTCCTCTACCTGGTGGCGGGCTACCTCCTGCTGCTGCCGCTGGTCGGCAACGAACTGGTATCCGAGCCACCGATGCCCCACCTGTTGCGGTTCGTCGTCCTCGCGATCTGCATGTTCCCTGACACCCTCGTCGGCATCGTGTTGATGATGACCAGCACGCCGATCGCGCCGGCGTACGCCGCATCGCGGGACTGGGGCCCGTCGGCGCTGGTCGACCAGACCACGGCAGGGGCCATCATGTGGTTCGGTGGCGACGGGCTGATGATGATCCTCATGGTCGTGGCAGGCGGTCGGTGGGTCGCCGGGGGCGATGCCGGAGCCAGTCTCGGACCGTGGCTCGACCGAGTCCGCAGGCAAGCCACCCTGGGAAGCGCGGACGACGGCTCGGTCGACATGGACGACGACGAGTCGGCCTTGGCGGCCTACAACGCCCGGCTCGCCGAACTTCACGCGAGAAGCACCAAGCGACGGCCGTGACCTGCCGATCGGGCGGCCCGAACCGAGGTCGGGCGACCCCGTCGGGCATTCCCTCGGCTCGACCACCTTCGGTTGGCCACCGCGAGGACCGGCGTCGTTCGTCCCGAGTCGCTATGCTGGCGCCTTCCGGCGGCTCGACGGCCGCAGCGGGAGGACGAGCGAGGAGCGATCATGGTTGCTGAGACCGACGCGTCGCCGCCGCCCGCCGCCTCGAAGTCCGCCGCAGGCCACATTCGGTTGACGTCCCACAGCGGCGGCGTGGGCGCCCCCCAGATTCAATGGGACGCCCCCACCGCGACCGAGCGGGGGCCGGTGATCGGTACCACGATCAAGCGTGCGCACCGCAACGTGATCGGCACGCACAGCGGCTCCTACAGCGTCTACCGCGCACTCGCCGTCGCCGCGGGCGCACTGTCCCGCGAGCATCGGGCCGACCTCACCAACACCGCGCCCACCGACGTGATCGGCCCGCACCCGCAGTGGAGCGAGCCCGGCAAGATCGTCAGTCTCGACCCGTGGGGCGCGATGGTCGCCGAGGTGTTCGCCGACGAGCTCGCCTCGGGCCAGGACGTCCGGCCGACGATCGCCGTGACGAAGGCGCACGTGATGTTGCCCGAGGTCGTCGAGGCCGTGCAGAAGGGCAGACTCGTCCCCGACGGCAGGATGCTGCTTGCCAGCGGTGCGGCGCTCGTCACCAAGGCGGCCGTCGAGCCGGTGTGGTACCTGCCCGGCGTCGCGCAACGCTTCTCCTGTAGCGAGACCGACCTGCGCCGGGTGCTGTTCGAGGAGACCGGCGGAATGTATCCCGAACTCGTCACCCGCTCCGATCTCGAGGTGTTCCTCCCCCCGATCGGTGGCCAGACGGTCTACGTGTTCGGCGATCCGCAGGATCTGGCCGATCCGTCGGTCGAGCTGACCGCGCGCGTGCACGACGAGTGCAATGGCTCGGACGTGTTCGGCTCCGACATCTGCACGTGCAGGCCCTACCTCACCCACGCGATCGAGGAGTGCATCCTCGGGGCCCAACGCGGTGGCGTCGGTTTGGTGGCCTACTCGCGCAAGGAGGGTCGCGCACTCGGCGAGGTGACGAAGTTCCTGGTCTACAACGCCCGCAAGCGCCAGGTCGGCGGTGACACGGCCGACCAGTACTTCGCGCGGACGGAATGCGTTGCGGGAGTGCAGGACATGCGCTTCCAGGAGTTGATGCCCGACGTGCTGCACTGGCTGGGCGTCCGCAAGATCCACCGGTTGGTCTCGATGAGCAACATGAAGTACGACGCGATCACGGGCTCGGGCATCGAGGTCGGCGAGCGCGTGAACATCCCCGAGGAACTGGTACCCGCCGACGCCCGCGTCGAGATCGACGCCAAGATGGCTGCGGGCTACTTCACCCCGGGGCCGGTGCCCGGCCAGGAGGAGCTGAAGAGGACGAAGGGCCGCGGGTTGGGCGGATGAGTCTCGGCATCTCTCCCGACCCGGACACCGAGAAGGCCGACGGGGCCGCCGCGGCACTGCGCACCACCGAGGCCGTCCGCTCGCGGGCCGGGCATCTTCTTCGGCGGGCGCGGGCAGGCGAGTCGACGTGGTTCGAGGTCGACGACGGCGCGATGCCGGCCGCGGTCGCGGAGGTCGTCGCCGTCACCCGTGGCCGCTACCCGGACCTGAACATCCCGTTCCACAGCCGCTGGCGGCACTTCGAGGCGGGTGGCGTGGACCGCAAGGCCGAGCTGGACGCCCGGCTGGCGACCCTCGATCCGGCCGCGCGGGCGCGAGCCATGATCGACCTCACGGTGGTCAGCGTGCTCCTCGACGCGGGGGCCGGGCCCGACTGGCACTACGACGAGGGTGCGAGCGGGCAGCGGTTCACGCGGTCGGAGGGACTCGGCGTGGCCACGTGGAACGCCTTCCTGGACGGGCTGTTCTCCGGTGATCCCGGTGCGCCGCTGCGGGTCGACGCCAGGGGCCTCTCGGCGTTGACGCCCGAACTGCTGGCCGAGGCGATGCAGGTGGGCCCCGGCAACCCCCTGGTGGGTATCGAGGGCCGGGTGGCGCTGATGCACCGGCTGGGCGAGGCCCTGGCCGCCCAACCCGCGGTCTTCGGTCCACTGGGCCGCCCCGGTGGCCTGTACGACCGACTGCTCCCCCAGACCGGGCCCGCGACGATCACCGCCCACGACATCCTGTCGCAGCTGCTGACGTCCCTGTCGGGAATCTGGTTGGCGGACAACGCGATCGGGGGTCAACCGCTCGGTGACTGCTGGCCTCATCCCGCGGTGCCAGGGCCGGGCCTCACCAACGGCTGGATGCCGTTTCACAAGCTGTCTCAGTGGCTGACGTACTCGTTGCTGGAGCCGTTCGCGTGGGCGGGCGTGCGCGTCGAGGGCCTCGACGCGCTGACCGCGCTGCCCGAATACCGCAACGGCGGACTGCTGTTGGACACCGGTGTCCTCGTCATGCGGGACCAGGGCTGGCTCAGGGACGCATGGGCCGTCGACGACCAGTTGGTGGTCGAGTGGCGGGCGTTGACGGTGGCCCTGCTCGACGAGCTGGCTCCGCTGGTGCGCGCCGGACTGGGCGTCGACACCGCGCGGATGCCGCTGGCGTGCGTGCTCGAGGGCGGCACGTGGGCGGCGGGCCGGGCGCTTGCGCAACGTCTCCGAGGCGGGTTGCCGCCGCTGGTCATCGTCAGTGACGGCACCGTCTTCTGAGGCGACGCCGTCTGTTGGGTCAACACCGTCACTCGAAGGGCGACATGGGCACGCTACATCTGATCGATCACCCGCTGGTGCAGCACAAGCTGACGCTCTTGCGCCGAAAGGAGGCCTCCACCAAGACCTTCCGGCAGCTGGTCAACGAGATCGCGGCGCTGGTGGCCTACGAGGTGCTGCGCGACATCCCGCTGCACGACGTCGAGATCGAGACGCCGATGGAGAAGACGACCGGTCGGGTCATCGACGGCAAGAAGCTGGTGTTCGTCTCGATCCTGCGGGCGGGCACCGGCATCCTCGACGGCATGCTGAACGTGGTGCCCGGCGCCAGGGTCGGCCACATCGGCCTGTATCGCGACCCCAAGACGCTCGGCGCCGTCGAGTACTACTTCAAGATGCCCGGCGACCTGCACGAGCGCGACGTGGTGATCGTCGACCCCATGCTCGCCACGGGCAACTCCGCCGTCGCCGCGGTCGATCGCCTCAAGGAGTGCGGTCCGAAGTCCATCAAGTTCGTGTGCCTACTGACGTGCCCCGAAGGGGTCGCGGCCATGCAGCAGGCCCATCCCGACGTGCCGATCTACACGGCGGCCGTTGACCGCCAGCTCGACGAGCACGGCTACATCCTGCCGGGCCTCGGAGATGCGGGCGACCGCATCTTCGGCACGAAGTAGCCGACTCACACCCGGCGCGGCAGCTGATCGCCGATCAGGGGCGCGATCTTGTCCGCCATGTACGCATGCCCGGCGTCGGTGGGGTGGACGCCGTCCTTGCCGATCAGGTCCGGCCGGTCCACGAACCAGCCCTCCGCGATCGGGTCGATGAACGTGGCGCCCACGAGCATCGCCTGGAACGCCAGGATGTCGCGGATCTGCAGGACGGCGGGCGGCACGTCGGCCGTCGGCCACGGGGGGCCGATCACCAGCAGCCGCGCATTCGGTGCGATGCCGTGCGCGAGGTTCAGCGCGCCGAAGATCTCGCCGCCGAGCACGTTCGGGTCGACGCCCTGGTCGTTGCGGGATCCGTAGAACACGACGAGGGCATCGTCGGGCTTGACCGCCCGCGGGGTCAGGTCGCCGAACAGGTTGCCCTGGTCGCCGCGCACCCCATATCCGGCCCTGCCCTCGGCGGCGACGTCGGCAGATACCTGGACACCCCTGCGCGCCAACGACTTCCATACGAGCACGGGCCATGCGTGCGGACCCTGCCCGCCGATCGCGGTGCCGTTGGTGTAGGAGTCGCCGACGACGGCGACCCTGGTGACCGGCGTGCCGGCGGTCAATGCGTCGTACGGGGCGGTCCGGACGGCGGGCGTGTTCACCGCGAAACCGGTGAGCAGCGCCATCGAGACGGCGAACGTGACGAGACGACTGGTAGTGGACATCAACCTGCTCGCGCTCGAAGGGGTTTGGGTCGGTCATCGCGTGGGCCACGGATCGGGGCCGCGGCGGGCTCGGCCAGTTCGACTTCGGGGCCCGGCGCGGGAATCGGCGATGGCACGTGTTCGATCTCGACGGGTGTCCTGCGCTCGCCGACCATCCGGCGCATCCACATCCGGGCCGGCTCCTCGACGAAGTGGAACATCACGACCGCGAAGGCCATCGAGAAGGCGATCAGACCCACGTACACGAGCTTGGCTCCGATGCTGGGCGCCATGGTGATCTGGTACTGCGCCATGATCCACAGCCATGCGTTGTGCACCAGTTCGTGCACCATGTAGAGCCCGAACGAGACCTGTCCCCCGTAGACCATGAACCGGGTCGACAGGATGGCGGGCAGCGTCCCCGCGCCCAGCGCCAACGCCACGACCAACGGCATGAACAGGATGTCGACCAGCCCGAAGTCGTCGCGGACGGTGGGAATGGGATGACCGTCGAACCAGTACAGCGCCCCGACGATGACGGCGACGAGCAGCACCGAGAGGTAACCGTAGTTGCGCCGGACGCGATCGGTGGGCCGCAGTTTGCGCACCGCCGCGCACGCGAGCGCGCCCGCGGTGAACTGCAGGACGATGCGGGGCAGCCAGCTCCACGGCGTGTAGAACTGCCCGCCCGACCCCACCAGCAGAAGCACCGGCGGCAGGGTGGCCGCGAAGGACAGAAGCAGAAGTCCCCTGGCCCTGGTGGCGCGGTCGATCCGGAAGATCACCAGCACCAGCAGGCCGAACAGCAGATACGCGAGCCACTCGGCGCTGATCGACCACGCCGGCCCGTCCCAGCTGGTGAAGTCGAAGAACGGCTGGACCCACAGCTGCACCATCACCAGCTGGCGCAGATAGTTGATCGCGGTCAGCGACGCCGCCTCCGGCGAGGGGAAGTCACCGACGTTGAGCGTGAAGATGATCCACAATGCCGCGAGGTGCATGGTGACCAGATACAGCGGCCAGACCCTGGCCAGCCGCAGCCAGAGGAAGTGCAGCGTCGCCCTGGTGGACCAGGCGCCCCCCATCCGTTCGAGGTAGTTCCAGGTCAGGACGAAGCCGCTGAGGATGAAGAACAGGTCGACGCCCTGGGCGCCGCAGTCGAGGATCGGCTTGAGCGAGTCGTACAGCGGCGGGGACGCCATCTGCAGCAGCGGCCGGAAGTGGAACATGACCACCCAGAGTGCGGCGACGATGCGCAGCCCGGACAGGGCCTTGATCTCTCCGCTGCGCACAACACTCTTTCCGTACTCGTGCCGTTCGTTTCGCGCGGAAACCGCGCCGTTGCGTCCGCTGGCCGTGCGGTCGGCGACCTGCCACCGGCTCATGGCAGGGTAACAGCGCCGCTGAGGGTGTGGCATTTCGCAACGCTGTGCGATTGCTGAACACCGGTCCGGGCGTCCTCGCGATTCCTGCGCCCGTTTCAAGATCCGTACGTGCGCAGAGGGGCGATGTTCTTCACATGCAGCAGAAAGGGATTCGCGCCGCCCACCGGGCACTTTCCTGGTTCACCGCTCCCCCGTGCGCCGATGAGGCGACAATTCGTTGGCGACCGTGCACAGCCCCGCCCGGTCCTCCGCCGCAACCCGCTTCAGGACAAGGATTCCCTGGTCATGCTCGAACACATTCGCCCACCGCGTCGCGCGGTCATCGTCAGCGCGTGCCTCGGCATGCTCGCCACCGTCGTCGCGGCGTGCAGCGGCTCGAGCAAGACCCCGGCGAGTTCGGAGGCGTCGAGTGCGGGAGCGGCCGGTTCCACCACGCCGGGCCCGCTCGCGAAGACGGCCGACGTGCCCGTGGGGTCGGGGGTGATCGACGGCGATACCGTCATCACCCAACCGACCGCCGGGGTCTTCAAGGGCTTCTCCTCGGTGTGCACCCACGCCGGATGCAACGTCAACGCCATCACCGACGGCAAGATCGTCTGTCCGTGTCACGGCAGCGAGTTCAACCTCGACGGCACCGTCGCCAAGGGACCCGCCAAGACGCCCCTGGACCCGAAACCGGTTACCGTCCAGGGTGATTCGATCGTCGCGGGCTGACGATAGCCGGGAGGCCGGGTCAGCCGGCGGCGTTGGGCCTCAGCGGTGGGCAGGCGCCCTGCGCGTCGACGGCCAGCTCGAAGTGCCAGATCTCGTTGGCGTAGATCTGGCACAGCCCGAAGCGCATGCCGTTGCGGATCATCCAGTCGTCGGCGGCGGTCGGTCCGACGTCGACGGCCTCCCCGAGCACGTGCTTGGACACCTCCGGCGACGCCACGAACTGCCGTGCCGCGTCGACGCTGCCGTAGGTGGTCACGGCTTGGTCGAACAGGCGTTGCTGAAAGCCCTTGGAACGCCAGCCCGACGTGAGCCGCACGTCGATACCCGCGGCGGCCGCATCCGTGGCGGCGTCCTGAATTGCCTTGCGCAACAGGGGGTCGAGAAAGGCGATGACGGGATTCTTCTCATCGAAGGGCGATGCGGTCTGCCCGTCGGGAATCGAACCGCCGGTGGTGTCGACGGCGCCCTGCCCGATGGACAGGCTCGTCGTGCCATCCTCCGAGGGGCCGCCCGGCGGCAGGGTCGCCGACGGCCCGATCGCCAGGGGTTCGACGGCGCCGGCCCGACCGTCGGCACCGGGCAGGTCGGGCGCCGGCGCCCGGGTGGCCGACGCGCAGGCCACCAGCGTGGCGCCCACCCCGAGGGTCGTCACGACCGAGCCGATCACCCCCCGACGCATGGCACGAGCGTATTCGCCGCGGACTTGAGGCCGCGCGCCGGAGCCTCGTGGCACGCTCGACGGCGTGGACCTGCCGCGCCCGGACAGCACTCTCCCGCACCTGGCCGACGTCGTGCCTTCGGTGCTGGCGGCGATGGGCGCGCCGGGATTCGAAGCCCGAATCGCCCTGCGGGATGGCCTTTCCGGTGCCTGCGTGCTGCTCGTCGACGGGCTCGGCGCCGATGCGCTCGACGCCCACTCCGCGGACGCTCCCGTGCTTGCCGGGCTTCGTGGCCGGACGCTGAGCGTCGGCTTCCCGGCGACGACCGCGGCCGGCCTGGCTGCCGTGGGCACGGGCACCCGCAGCGGCGAACACGGAATGGTCGGCTACACCTTTCGACTGCCGGGTACCGGCGTGATCAACGCGCTGCAGTGGCGGCCGCACCCGTGGGGCGACGACCTCAGGGATACCGTGCCACCCGAACGCGTACAGCCGGGTGCCACCGTCTTCGAGCGGGCGGCGCCCGCGAGTTTCGGGCTGAGCGTGATCTCCAAGGCGCAGTTCGCCGACTCGGGCCTGACCCGCGCGGTGCTCCGCGGCGCCCGCTACGTCGGCGTGCAGGGCCTCGGTGACCTCGGCGCCCTCATCGTCGAGGCAACCCGCGGAGGCGGGTTCTGCTTCGGCTACCACGGCGACCTCGACCTCCTCGGGCACCTGCACGGTCCCGGCTCGCTGGCGTGGCGACTTCAGTTGCGCCAGGTCGACCGGCTGGTGGCCTCGGTGCTCGAGAGCCTGCCCCCGGGGGCGCTGCTGGCCGTCGTCGCCGATCACGGCATGGTCGGCGTCAGCGCGGAGGACGCCGTGGACGTCGACGCCGACGCGGCGCTCTGCGACGGCGTCGCCGCGATCGGGGGCGAGGCGCGCGCCAGGCACGTCTACGTCGAGGATGGCGCCGCGGGCGCGGTGCTGGCGGCGTGGCGGGAGACGCTCGCGGACCGGGCCTGGGTGGTCTCGCGCGACGAGGCGATCGCCGCGGGATGGTTCGGCGACCGCGTCGCCGACCACGTCCGCGGTCGTATCGGCGACGTCGTGGCCGCGGCGCGCGAGTCCACGGTGCTGGTCCGGCGCACCGTGGAACCCGTCGAATCGGGCCTCGTCGGCCACCACGGTTCGCTCACCGGTGCCGAGCAGCGGGTGCCGCTGCTGGTGGCCTACGGCTAATCTCGTCGCCGTGATCGTGCTGCTGCCACCGTCGGAGACCAAGCGCGACGGAGGTGACGGGCCGCCGCTGAGTCTGGACGGTCTGACTTCACCCGAGCTCGGGCCGTTGCGCGCGGCCCTGGTCGACGAACTGGTCGCGCTTGCGGCCGACCGTCCGGCGGCCCGTCGGGCCCTGGGCATCTCGGCGTCGCAGGACGCCGAGATCGACCGCAACGCCGCACTTCTGACGGCGCCGACCATGCCCGCGATCGAGCGCTACACGGGCGTCCTCTACGACGCCCTCGACGTCGGATCGCTCCGTGGCGCGGCGGCAGCCCGCGCCCGCTCACGGCTGGCGATCGGGTCGGCCCTGTTCGGGCTGCTGCGCGCCGACGACCCGGTGCCGGGCTACCGCCTGTCGGCCGGCTCCAAGCTGCCGGGCAGCGCGACACTGGCGGCCCGCTGGCGACCCGTCCTGGAACCCGTGCTCGAGCAACTGGCGGCCGACGAGTTGGTCGTCGACCTGAGATCGGGTTCCTACGCCGCGCTCGGCAGGCTGCCGGGGGCCGTCGACGTCGACGTCGTCGCCGAACACCCCGACGGCCGACGGACCGTCGTGAGCCACTTCAACAAAGCCCACAAGGGCAGGCTGGCCAGGGTGCTGGCGTCCAGCCGCGCCGAGCCGGGCGACGCCGCGGCCGTCGCCTCGCTCGCGCGCCGCGCGGGCATGCGCGTCGAGCGCACCGGAGACGAGCTGATCGTCGTGGTGCCCGCCTGAGCGCTAACCGGTGATGTCGGTCGCCGGTTGGTCCCAGTGATCGCGGAAGACGCTCTCGCGCAACGGACGACGCCGCACCTTGCCGTGTCTGCCCTTCGGCCAGCCCACGACCACGTGCCCGGCGAGGATCCAGTCGTCGGGCACACCGACGGCCTCCCTGAGGATCTGCTCACCGCCGTATGACGCCCAGCTGGTCAAACACGCCCCGAGGCCCTGCGCGCGGGCGGCGAGCAGGAAGTTCTGCATCGCCGGAAAGATCGATCCGCCGAGAAGCAGTTCGGAGGCCGTCGGAAAATGCTTCTGCGCGAACAGGATCGAGACGAACTCGCCCGCGCGGTCGTGCAGCTCGTAGGTGGCTCGGTTCGTCCTCGCCTGGCGGCTGTCGTCGTCGTCCGCGGGCCTGCTCATGCCGTAGACCGGTTCGATGACGGACAGTGCCTCGGCCGCCGCCCGCCCGACGGCGGCGCGCTGCTCCGGCGAGGCGAGCACGACGAACCTCCACGCCTGGGCGTTGGCACCCGACGGGGCCCACGTAGCGGCCTCGAGGCACCGGCGCAGGGTCGCGTCGTCGACCGGGGTTGCCGTGAAGCGGCGGATCGTGCGGGCGGTGGACATCACCTCCCACACGTCGTCACTGGCTTCCGGCACGTTCGCTCCTTCGCTCAGGATTGTGGAGGACCCGCGGGAACGGGCGTCAGCGTCACGGGGACCTCGTACCCGCCGCCGGACCCGACGCACGGCGGCGTTCCGCTCGTCGACTCGGTCACCGTCCTGGTGCCCGTCAGGCTTCCGTCCGGATGCGGGTCCAGGCGCCACTCGACGGACAGTGCGACGTCCCTGGTGGGATCGGCGAGGCAGGGCGCCGCATCCGCAGCGGGTGCCCCGATCCAGCGGCCGCGCTGAAACGCCACGTCGAACGCGCGGCCGGGCACCAGCGCCCGGCCGTCCTCGTCGACCTCGATGGCGTGCGCCGTGCAGGTAGCCGAGCATGACGTGCCGAACGAGTACCACCTGACCGCGTCCTGGCTGGTGTACGGCTCTCCGTCGAATGTCCCGCGCGAGCCGAACACCGCGGCGCGGTACACCCCGGAGAGGCGGGCGGGCGGCGGCTGTCCGGAGGCCGCCGACTCCGCCGCGGCGAGCGGCACGTCACCGTCACTGCTGACGACGCACCCCGCGACCACCAGGGCCGCGGCGGTGCCGAGCACGCGCGCCCTGCCGCTCCACGTCACCGTCGTCACCGCGGGGTACCGGGCGACGGTGGAGACCACCGCATCACAACGTGCCGAACAGCTCGATGGAGTTGCCGTCGGGGTCGGCGATGAACATCCACCCCATGCCGGGCACCGGCGCGAACTCGGTGGGCGGTTCGACGATCTGGTGGCCGGCCGCCTCGACCGCGGCGGCGACGTCGCGCAGGTTTCGCACCCCGACCGTGAAGTAGCGCAGCCCAGCCTGGGCGTGTCCGCCACCGGGAACGGGCGGCGCCGCGGGCGGCGTCGTATAGGTGACGAGTTTGAGGACGCTGCCACCGAGCGCGTAGCGCCGCTGCGATCCCTCGGCGAACTCGATCTCGCCCTGCGGTTCCAGCCCGAGGAAACCCTCGTAGAAGTCGACCATCGCGTCGAGATTGGTGGTCACCAGACCGATCTCGACGCTCGGGCTCAGCAGGTCAAGCTTCACGGTGTGCCTACCTCGAATCGCCGTCGGTGCGTGCCGGTCGGAGCCTAACCGGTGAGCGGTTGCTCACAATATGCTTACCGCGCGCACTGCCCCGCGCGGAGGGAGATCGGCCGATGCAGACGTTCTGGCGTTACGTCCGCATCCAGCTATTCGTCCTCCTCTGCGGCATCGTCGGTCCGATCTTCCTGGTGACTTTCTTTGCCGCACAGCCGGAACCGGATCTGAAGTGGATGTACTGGGCCGGGCTGTTCATCACGGCCGCGGACGTGCTGATCGCCCTCGGCATCACCGGCGCGGCGACCCGCGACGAGCGCAGACCCGGGACGTCGAGGTCGTGAGAGTGGCCCCTGGATTTCCCGAGTCTGCGTTCGTCTGCCACACTTGAACGCGAGGGGAGTATTCCCAACGTCACGGTGTCGTCATCACGTTGTCCACGGTTGGGCAGCCGGTGCCGTGAATCGCACCCAGTGCGGTGGCAGAGACCTCGGCCGTTTCACGACGTCCGGAGGTTCCGTCAATGCAAGTCACTCAGATCGAATGGATCGTCACCCTCGGGGTGACGTTGGCCGTTCTGCTCTTCGACATCATCTTCATCGCGCGTAGGCCGCACGAGCCGACGTTCCGCGAGTGCGCCTGGGCGCTGTCCTTCTACGTCGGACTGGCCGTCGCCTTCGGCATCTGGGTCTGGTGGTCGCACGGCAGCCAATACGGCGTCGAGTTCTACGCCGGCTGGCTGACCGAGTACAGCCTGTCCATCGACAACCTGTTCATCTTCCTGATCATCATGGCGAGCTTCAACGTGCCGAAGAAGTACCAGCAGGAAGCCCTGCTGGTCGGCATCATCCTCGCGCTGATCTTCCGCGGCATCTTCATCGCGCTCGGCGCGGTCGCCATCGAGCAGTTCTCGTGGGTCTTCTACATCTTCGGTGCCTTCCTGGTGTACACCGCGATCAAGCTGGCCCGTGACACCGACCACGACGACGACGCCGAGAACTCGGTGGTGACGTTCGCTCGCAACCACCTGACGCTGACCGACAAGTGGGATGGTCTCAAGCTGTGGATCAAGGAGGGCGGCAAGCGTCTGATGACGCCGATGTTCCTGGTGATCGTCGCGCTGGGCACCACCGACCTGTTGTTCGCACTGGACTCGATCCCCGCCATCTACGGTCTCACCAAGGAGCCGTACCTGGTGTTCACCGCCAACGTCTTCGCGCTGATGGGTCTGCGACAGCTGTACTTCCTGCTCGGCGATCTGCTCAAGCGCCTGGTCTACCTGTCGCAGGGGCTGGCCTTCATCCTGCTGTTCATCGGCGTGAAGTTGGTGCTGCATGCGCTGCACGTGAACGAACTGCCGTTCATCAACGGTGGCGAGCACGTGCCGGTGCCCGAGATCCCGACGTTGCTGAGCCTCGGCGTCATCATCGTCACGCTGATCGTCACCACGGTGGCGAGCCTCTACAAGACCCGCGTGGTCGACAAGCGGCCGGAGCCCGCCGACACGGCAGGCTAGCGGCCACCGAGTTGCCGAACGGGGGGCCAGGCTCCAAGATCCGCTCAATGGACTCCCAACAGGCTCGCGAACTCGCCTCCGTCGACGCACTCGGACAGGCGGCGCTCGTCGCGTCGGGTGAGCTGACGGCCGTCGAACTCCTCGACGCCGCGATCACCCGGCTCGACGCGGCCCGCCATCTCAACGCCGTCATCACCGATCTGTTCGACCGTGGCAGGGGGCAGGCCGAGGCGCTCGACGCGGCCGGCACGCTGCGCAGCGGGGAAGCGGGCCCGCTGGCCGGGGTGCCCTTCCTGCTGAAGGATCTCGGTGCGTCGCTGGCCGGAACGCCGGAGGCGATGGGCTCGCGGGCACTGCGCACCTACGTCGCGTCGGAGTCCTCGTGGATCGTCGACCGCTACCTGGACGCCGGCCTCGTGGTGTTCGGCAAGACCAACACGCCGGAGTGGGGCAACCACTGCACCACCGAGCCGTACCTGTTCGGCAAGACGGTCAATCCGTGGGGCCCTGACATCACCCCCGGTGGCTCGAGCGGTGGCTCGGCGGCGGCCGTGGCGGCTGGTGTCGTCGCCGCGGCGTCGGGTGGTGACGGCACCGGGTCGATCAGGGTGCCCGCGTCGTGCTGCGGTCTGGTGGGCCTCAAACCGCGGCGCGGGCGCAGCTCGTTCGCCCCGAGCGGTGGGCAGGGCATGGAGGGTCTCGTCAACGGCCATGCGTTGACCAGGACGGTGCGCGACAGCGCCGCTCTGCTCGACGTCATTGCCGGAGCCGCGGTCGGCGATCCCTACTCGGTGCCGGTCCCCCACACGTCGTTCCTGGCAGCGATTACCGAACCACCAACGGCAACAAGGATTCTCACCACCACAGAGTCGCCGTTCCCCGGTGCGCCGACGGACCACGAGGTGGTGGCGGCGGTCGAATCGGTGGCCCACGCGCTGGCTGGCCTCGGACACCTGGTGGACTCGGGCGCGCCCACCTTCGATCCCGATGCGGTCGCGGACGCCATCGCCGTCCTGCACACCGTCAGCAACGCCCAGCTGCACGCGTTCGGCACGCAGGTCCTCGGTCGCGAACCCGAGGAGGACGACTTCGAGCCGAGTAGCTGGGTGATGATGCGAGAGGGCTTCACCACGACGGGCGTCGCCTATGCGGAGGCGATCGACGCCGTGCACGCCCAGACCCGCCGGTTCGCCGCGGGGATGGCAGACCACGACGTGCTGCTGGTGCCGACGCTCGTCACCGCACCCCCGCCCTACGGTCTGCTCAACCAACCGCGCGGCACCACCCGCGCGTTCTTCGACGTCGAGTTCGCCACCACCGGCTGGACCACGATGGGGAACGTCACCGGCTGGGCGGCGATCTCGCTTCCGCTGGGGGTGACGTCGACCGGTCTGCCGATCGGTGTCCAGCTGATGGCGCAGGACGAGACGATCCTGTTGCAGCTGGCCGCACAGCTCGAGGTGGCGATGCCCTGGGCGGCCCGGCTGCCCGCGGGCTGGGTCGGCTAGCTCGACGACGCAGGGATCCGCGCCGTCAGCGTCGTCCCGTGGCCGGGCGGACTGGCGACCTCGAGTCGGCCGGACACCGCTTCGACGCGGTCCCTGAGGCCGACGAGGCCCGAGCCGCCGCTCACCGAGGTGGCGCCCCCGACGCCGTCGTCAGCCACCTCGATCTCGAGTTGGCTGGACGCGAGCACCACCCGGACCGTCGCGCCCGAGGCCCGAGAGTGCTTGGCGGCGTTGGTGAGTGCTTCGGCGACGACATAGTAGGCGGCCACCTCGATTGACTCGGGAAGACGCCCGTCGACGTCCACCGCCACGCTCACCGGGACCACGGAACGCCGCGCCAGGGCCCGCAGCGCAGGGCCGAGGCCGCCCTTGGACAGGATCGCAGGGTGGATGCCGCGCGACAGCTCCTGCAGCTCGGTGTACAGATCCGCCAGACCGTTGATCACGTTGTCGAGTTGCTTGCGGACGGTGTGATCCTCGGGCGAGATCGACGCCTCCACCGTCCGCAGCCCCAGCCCCAGTGCGACGATGCGCTGCTGCGCCCCGTCGTGCAGGTCGCGCTCGATGCCGCGTCTGGCCTGGTCGGCGGCGGCCACCACGCGCGCCCGCGATGCCTTGAGCTCGGCGCGCGTCTCGGCGTTGGCGATCGCCGTGGCCACCAGATCGGCGAAATCGCCGATCCGCGCCTCGGTTTCGGGTGCCATCGGCTCGCTGCGCGCCGACCCGACGATCAACGCACCCCGTGGCTTGTCGTCGATGACGATGGGCGCGCCCACGCCCGAGTGCATGCCGAGATCGTGCATCCGGCCGGCAATCGTCCCGGTCATTCCCCCGTAGTCGTCGATTCTGGCGGGCCGCCCGGTCTGGTGTATCGCGCCGCTGATACTCGGGCCGTCGAGCGAAAGTCGTTCTCCCACAGGGAGAATATCGCGGCCCGACATGTCGTGGGCGGCCAGCACGGTGCACTTCTCGTCGTCGTCGAACCGCACCAGCGTCACGTGCTCGACGCCGAGCCCACTGGCCAGCTGGAGGACGGTCACGGGGTACACGTCCGCGGGCTCTGCGCCGCGAGCCACCAACGTCGCGACGTGACGCAGCGCGGTCTGCTGTCTGGCCAGGGCGTCGGCCTCGCGCCTGCGCTGTTCGGCCTCGGCCGCGCGCAACCGGGCCTGGCCTGCGAGCACGTTGGCCAACAGTGCGAGCGGCAGGAACACGAAGAGTGCGGGTGCCAGAAGGCCGTCGCCGTTCTGGAGGTGGAAGTAGACGTAGACGGCGGTGCTCGCGATCGACGTGGCGATCGCGAGACCCGTGTTCCAGCCCGCGGACACGACGAGCACGCCCAGGAGGAAGATCGCGCCGAAGGCATCGTCGGGGCCCACCCGCTTGAGTTGGACCACCAAGGCCCACTCGACCGCGATGAACCCGACCGCGACGAGGACGCCCCATCCCAGCGGCCGCGCCGTCGGCCGCAGCAGCATCGCCAGCATGCGCCGACGCAGCGTCTCCCAGCGGGTCGGGGACGGTTCGCCGTCGACCGGCGTCAGTGGTGCGGTCATCGCACCGGATGCTAGTGCTTTCACAGGGAACATTCCGGCTAGCAGCAATGCCCATCGTGGCGTGGTCTGCGAGGCTCGGTTGGTGTGGTTCTCGGTGGGTGTGCGATGCGCTGTCTGATCGTCGACGACAGCGCCGCCTTTCGTGACGCCGCGACCGACATGCTCGAGCGCGCGGGGTTCGACGTGGTCGGCGTGGCCTCCAGCGCCGAGGAGGCACTGACCCGGTACGAGGATCTCCACCCCGACGTCACCCTGGTCGACGTCGAACTCGGCGGCGACAGCGGCTTCGACGTCGTGGAGCTCCTGAACCGGGCCGACGATTCCGCGCCCTCGGTCATCCTGATCTCGACGCACTCCGAGCAGGACTACGGCGAGATGATCACGGCCAGCCCCGCACTGGGCTTCCTGGCGAAGATCGAACTGTCCGCCGCCAGGATCAGGGGCATGGTCGAGGGCCGCTAGCGGTCGACGGTCACAGTGAGTCGAGGTACATGATCACCGCGCGGACCCTGCGGTGCTCCTCGTGGGTTTCCGGCAGGTTGAGCTTGGTCAGGATGCTGCGGACGTGCTTCTCCACGGTTCCCTCGGTGACCCAGATCCGGCCTGCGATGCCCGAGTTCGACAGGCCCTCGGCCATCAAGGTCAGCACCTCCCGCTCCCGCGCGCTCAGCGCGTCGAGTGGGTCGTCGCGGCGCCGGGCCGACACCAGTTCCTGGACCAGGGCCGGGTCGACGACGGACGCTCCGCCCGCGATCCGTGCCGCGGTCTCGACGAAGTCGTCCACGTTCGTGATCCGGCTCTTCAGCAGGTATCCGATCGAGTGACCGCCGGCCAGCAACTCCATCGCGTGCTCGACGTCGACGTGGGCCGACAGCACCAGGATCGCGATGTCCGGCCACTGCTCCCTGATGGTCCTGGCCGCGTCGAGCCCTTCGGTGTCGTGCGACGGCGGCATCCGGATATCGGTCAGCACCAGAGCGGGCTGCCGTTGCCTGACTAACTCGAGCAATTCGACGCCGTTGCCCGCCTGCCCGACGACCTCGAAACCCGAGCGCTCGAGCAGGCTTGCCAGTCCCTCGCGCAGAAGGATGTCGTCGTCGGCCACGACCACGCGGATGGCACTCATCGGGGAGATTCTCGCACCCGGCGCGCGCCGGGGTGGTCTTCGCCATGCGGGGTTGGCAGCCAAGCGTGGCTTACGCGCAAAAGTCGCGTGCGACACTTTCCGCATGAGCATGTCGATCGAACGTCCCAAGCTGGAGGGCAACGTCGCCGTCGGGGACGACCGTCAGATCGGTTTCGCCGAGTTCGGCGACCCGCAGGGCCGTGCCGTGTTCTGGTTGCACGGCACCCCGGGCGCCCGTCGGCAGATCCCGGTGGAGGCGCGGCAGTACGCCGAACGCAAGCACATCCGGCTGATCGGGGTCGACCGGCCCGGCATCGGTTCGTCCACGCCGCACCAGTATCCGAACGTGCTGGCGTTCGCCGAAGACCTGCGCACGATCGCCGACGTCCTCGGCATCGACGACATGGCCGTCATCGGGCTCTCCGGCGGCGGCCCCTACGCGCTGGCCTGCGCCGCCGCGATGCCCGACCGCGTCGTCGTGACCGGTGTGCTCGGTGGCGTGGCCCCGACGGTCGGACCCGAGGCCATCAGCGGCGGGCTGATGTCGCTGGGCTCCGCCATCGCGCCCTTCATGCCGGTACTGGGGCTGCCGCTGCGGCTGGCGGCCGTCGGCATGGTCCGGCTGGTCAAGCCCCTCGGCGAACGCGCGGTCGACATGTACGGCCGGGTCTCCCCCGAGGGCGACCGGCGGCTGTTGGCACGTCCCGAGTTCAAGGCGATGTTCCTCGACGACCTGCTCAACGGCAGCCGCAAGCAGATGGCGGCCCCGTTCGCCGACGTGGTGGTCTTCGCGAAGGACTGGGGCTTCCGCCTCGACGAGGTCAAGGGTCCGGTGCGCTGGTGGCACGGCGACAAGGACCACATCATCCCGTTCGCGCACGGCGAGCACATGGTGGCGCTGCTGCCCGACGCCGAGCTGTACACGCTGCCCGGCGAGAGCCACCTCGCCGGCCTCGGCTATGCGCAGGAGATCCTCGAGAACCTGATGTCGCTGTGGGACGACCTCGAACCCGCGACCTGATGCCGTGATTCCCGCGCCGCCGCCGCCCAAGGCGCCCGTCTCCTCCGCCGATCTGATCGTCTCGATCGTCGCCCTGGTGCTGACCGTGGGCGTCGGAGCGGGTGCGGCGCTCATGGGCTTCTTCCTGGTGGCGTTCCTCGACAACTGCCCGCCCGAGACGTGCAGCGCGGAGGGCGCGGTGACGGCCGTCGGTGCGGCCCTGATCGCCGCGGTGGTGCTCGGGATCGTCGGGACGATCGTCACCGTAGTGGCCCTGGTCCGGCGCACCCCGGCGTGGCCGTTCGCCGTCGGCACGCTGCTGCTGTGCGGCCTGGTCTGCCTGATCGGCGTGGCCGGTTACTTCTCCGCCGTCGGCGCCTGAGCGCGGCCCAGGATTCGGTCGATCCAGTCGAACGCATAACCCTCGAAGAGCGTCGCGCCGAGGCCCTCGCAGTGTCCGCCCGCGCCCTCGGCCTCGCTGAACGTCGTCAGGCGCCGCTCGCAGGTCAGGTGCTCGAAGAGGAGCTCGCCCTGCGCCGCGAAGTCGCCCTCACCCTCGGTGAGCAGGGTGGGACACCGGATGTCGGCGGCGACGTCCGCCAGGGTGAAGTCCAGCTGCTTGCGCAGGAAGTCGCCGACGGTGCCGGTGCCCATCGCGGCCATCCGCGACCCGAACCACTCGACGTTGCGCGCACCCGTCAGCGTCGTCTGCAGTTGGGCGTCGAGGTCGGGGTCGGCGGCCTGCAGCCGGGCCACGAAGTCGTCGACGGCGTCGATGCCGACGGCCTTGGCGAGGGCTCCGATCCGCGACGCGAAGTCGTACTGACCGGGATCGGCCACGAGCGCGGCGACCCTCGGTTCGAAGGCCGCGGCCCGCGGGCCCAGGTAGCCGCCGAACGACCGGCCCATGACGATCACCGCGTGCGGATGCACGCCGTCCTGGTCGAGCAACCAGCGGAACGCCTCGCCGAACGGCACCTCGAAGTCGGGCCGGAACGGTCGTCGGTGCTCGTAGAGCGTGCCGCCCTGGCCGGGCCCCTCGAACACGAAGAAGTTGTAGCCGCGGGGCAGCGCCATGTATCCGGTCGCGATGTAGCCCGCCTCGGCGGTCGAGTCGAACCCGCACGGCGCGAGGATCGTCGGTCGCGGGGTGTCGGCATCCGCGGGCCGGAACAGGTAGCCGGTCATCGAGACACCCTCGTACGGGATCTCGGTCGTCACCGCGTGACAGTCCAACAGCGGCAACGCTTCCCGGAACGTGGCCCGGTGCTGACGCCAGGCGTGCTGGAGACGGTCGTCGTCGATGCCGTGGCGGAGGAAGAAGAACGACTGGCGCCAGTACTCCGAGGCGCGCAGGAATGCCTTGCGCGCCGTGACCACGTGCCCACCGCGCAACGCCTCCTCGGCGAGCGTGTTGGCGACCTCCGCGGTCGCCGACCACTCGGCGAACCACGAGTCGTAGTCGCCCTCGGTCACGCGCGACGCCGTCGCCATCACCTCGCCGAGGTCGGCCGCCTCTGCGGCGACCGCGATGAGGGTCCTGCCGAGCTGGGCGTCCATGTCGGCATCGTCGAACAGGATCTTCACGCGGCGCCGCCTTCTGCCCCGCCGAGGATCGTCCTGAGCAGGTGCATCGCGACGGTCGTGGACCGTTCGCGGATGTCCGAGCGGTTGCCGGGCAGCAGCAGCGTCCTGGTGATCGTGGGGCCGTCGGTCAGCTGGACGCTGAAACATACTGTGCCCACCGGCTTTTCGGCGCTGCCCCCGCCCGGTCCCGCGATGCCCGTGATGGCCACCGCGGTGTCCGCGCCGAAGCGCTTCAGTGCGCCCGCCGCCATCGCCTCGGCGACGGGTTCGGACACGGCGCCGTGCTCGGCCAGCAGCTGCGGATCGACGCCGAGCAGCTCCATCTTGGCCTCGTTCGAGTAGCTGACCACGCCGCCCGCGACGTAGTCCGAGGACCCCGCTCGGTCGGTGAGCCGGGCGGCCACCATTCCGGCGGTGCAGGATTCGGCGGTCGCGATGGTACGTCCCGCCAACAGCCGGGCCACCTGGTCGTCCACCAGCGAGCCGTCCTCGGAGAAGATCTGCTGCGCGTGGTGCTCGCGCAGCAGCGCGACCAGATCGCCGTAGACCGATGCGGCGTCGGGCTCGTACCGCGTCACGATCTCGAGTTCGCCGCGCCGCAGGCAGGTGGTGATCTCGAGGCGGTCGAAGCCGGCGATGGCGTGCTCGCCCTCGCGGAGGGTCTCGGCGAGGGCCGACTCGGGCAGCCCGAACATGCGGATGGTCTCCTGCACGTACTCGGTGCGGCCCTTGATGGCCTCCTGCACTCCCGCAGTGCGAATTGCCTTGTCCCACATGGGTTGTAGCTCGCGGGGCGGCCCCGGTAGTACGACGACCGTCGGAGTGCCCGGCACCACCACGCCGGGCGCGGTGCCCACCGGTCCGAGGATCTCGGCGCCGACGGGCACCATCGCCTGTTTCCGGTTGGCCGCCATCACCGCGTCGAAGTCGACGGCACCCGGCGCGCGGCGTCCCATCAGGCGTTTGAGGATCCCGGCGATGGTGTCCTCGAGCTCGGGGTCGAGAACCAGGTCCCGGCCGCAGAACTGCGCGACGGTCGCCACGGTCATGTCGTCGGCGGTGGGACCGAGGCCCCCGCTGGTGACGATCAGATCGACCCCCTCGGCGGCCAGGAACCGCAGCTGGGCCTCGATGTCGGAGGGTCGGTCACCGCAGATCGTGATGTGGGCCAGCTCGACGCCGAGCTCGAGCAGCCTGTCGGCCAGCCACGGACCATTGCGGTCCTGGACGCGGCCGGTGAGTACTTCTGTCCCGGTGACGACGATGCCCGCACGTGCGCTCACGGGGTATGACCTTACGACGCCGGACTGTCTTCGGGTCGCTGGCGGTGGGCCGGGATGTCGAGTGTCGTTTGCCATGCCGCAATGTCAGCCGACTAGCTTCGGCGGCCATGCCCGCCGTCATGGACCCGATGTACTGGCTGGGCCACGGCGGCCTCTTCGGGTCGGCGGTGTTGCCGGGCGTCATGGTCATCGTGTTCGTCGAAACCGGCCTGCTGATCCCGTTCCTGCCCGGCGACACCCTGCTGTTCACGGCGGGCCTTCTCGCGGCGCAGGACGATGCGCCGGTGGGCATCTGGACGCTCGCGCCGTGCGCCGCGGCGGCGGCCGTCGTGGGCGGGCAGGTCGGGTATCTGATCGGGTGGCGGCTCGGTCCCGCACTGTTCAAGAAGGAGGACGCGCGGCTGTTCAAGAAGCACTACCTGGCGTCCTCGCACGCGTTCTTCGAGAAGCACGGCCGCAAGACGATCGTGGTCGGCCACTTCGTCGGGGTGGTGCGCACCTTCATGCCGGTGATCGCGGGCGCCTCGGGCATGCGCTACCCGGTGTTCCTGCTCTACGACGTGATCGGCGCCGCCGCCTGGGGCGTCGGGCTGACCGTCGTGGGGTTCCACCTCGGGAACGTGTCGTTCGTCGCCGCCCACCTCGAGTGGATGGTGGCCATCATCGCCGTCCTGTCGACGCTGCCCGTGGCGGCGTCGGTGTGGCGGGCCGTCCTGGTGAAGCGCAGGACGGCGAGGGCTACCGACTGAGCCAGCCCGTCACGGTCCCCAGATCACGCGAGTACGTCTCGAGAATGTCGTCCTGGAAGCGTGACGCCCCGCTGATCGCGTCGTTCCCCTGCCAGATCACCCTGACGCGCGTCTGACCGCGCAGGAAGATGTCGACGCGGTCGTCGATGCGGCGGGCCCAGCCCGCGGCCGCAGTGGTCTCGGCGAGTTCCGACCGCAGGTCCGTGGTCATCGCTGTCTCCTCATCGGACGGGCTCATGGGGACATCCTCCCGGTCGTCGGTCGACCGCATGCGGCCGCCCCGACTTTCAGGAACCGTCCAGGGAGCGTCCGTACCTTCGCCGTGATGTCTTCGAAGGCGAATGCGTGGGTCCGGATCTACGGACCCGTCGTCCTGCTCCTGGCCCTCGTCGCGTACGTCGGGATGTACGTGCGCTGGCCCAGCCTCGCAGATCAGGTGGACCTTCTGGTGTACCGGTTCGGTGCGGCGAGGGTGGTCGCCGGCCAGGATCTGTACTCGATCGGCCTGACCGGCAATCCGCGGACGCTGCTGTTCGACTACACGCCGTTCGCCGCGCTGGCCTCGCTGCCGTTGACGTTCGTCACACCGCTGACGGCGAAGGTGCTCGGGCTGACGGTCAACGTCGCCCTCGTCGGATACGTGGTCCGCCGCGGCCTCCTGACCCTCGGCACCACCAGCGCCGCGGGACTGTGGGGCCTCGGCGCGCTGCTGACCGCGCTGGTGTGCTGGCTGGAGCCGGTCCGACTCTCGCTGCAGCTGGGTCAGGTGAACCTGATCATACTTGCGGTGGTCGTGGCGGATCTGCTCGGTCCCGACGGGCGCAGGTGGGCGGGCGTCGGCATCGGGATCGTCGCCGGCATCAAGCTGACGCCGGCGCTCTTCATCGTCTACCTGGTGCTGATCGCGAAGCGGCGCGCCGCGATCGTGGCGGGGCTGACGTTCGCCGCGACGGTCGCCGTCGGCTGGCTGGTGCTGCCCGCCGACTCCTCGTACTTCTGGTTGCACGGCGGGTTCGACGACGTCGCACGCATCACCAGCGATCCGGTGGCCAACACCAGCCTGAAGGGCCTCTTCGTGCGCCTGCATCTCGGGGCTGGCCCGACGACGCTGGCGACCGTCGCGCTGGCACTCGTCGCCCTCGCGGTCGCGGCACTCGCATGGCGACGCGGTGAGCGCGTCCTCGGCCTGGCCGTGGTCGGGATGTCGTCGGCCGCGCTGTCGCCGTTCAGCTGGAGCCACCACTGGGTGTGGGTGGTGCCGCTGGTCGTCCACCTCGGGCACCGCGCATACGTGCTCGGCGGACGTTGGTCGATGGCCGCACTGTGGCTGTTCTGCGCGACCTTCGCCGGTTGGATCGTGTCGGGGCGGGGCGACACCCCCGAGACCGGGCTGCTGTCGTTCCGCGACGGCGGCGCGTGGGACGTGGCACTGCCCGCGGCCTATCTGGCTGCCTTCGGCGTCGTCCTGGTGAGCACCGCGTGGTGGCTGCGCAGGCGGTCGGCCGACGCCAGCGACACCGGCTACGACACCGGCACCACCACGGGCGCGGAGTTGTATCCCGTCACGCGCACCCAGTTGGCGGCGCCGGAGCGGTCGGGCACCGACGCCCGCACGTCCACGGTCTCCCCCGGGAACACCGTCACGTAGTTGTCGTCGTACTCGATCGGCAGGACCTCGTCGCCGTCCTGCGTCGAGGTCACCTCCGCCCGTTCGAAGAATGCGATCTGCGGCGTGGGGTTGTGCAGGTGGATGGTGACATCCGTCCTGCCGGTGCCGTGCCCGTCGGTCCGCGACGCCGAGACGTGCAGCGGCACCTTGGCCATGGTGTTGAGTGCGGTCATGTCGGCCCAACTCGTCTGGTTCAGCACGAAGGCGAAGTCGCCGTTGGGATCTCCGACGTCGTCATTGCGCTGGGACTGCCAGTAGACGTTCTCGTCGACGACCTTGCCCGACGCGTCGAGCACCTCGCACCGCACGAAGAACACGCGGGAGTCCCGGGCCTCCCTCGGCAGGGTCAGTGCGGTCGCGGTGCCGCCGGAGGCGGCGTCGAGCGGTCCGCTGGTCTGGTCGTCGCGCAGCTTGCCCTGCAGGTCGTAGACGCGCACCCGGACGCGGAGGTCCTTGACGTCGGACGGCGTCTGGTTCACCAGGGTGACGGCGGCCTGGCTGTGGTCGCCCGTCGCGTAGGAGTCGAACACCGCGGACAGCGGACGCAGGCCCTTCTTGGCGCCGTAGTACGCCCCGCCGGGGCGCAGGTAGTAGTCGAAGATGTTGCCGAAGAACGACGGCCAGTGGCTGTTCAACATCCAGTAGATGGTCATCTTGTGGCCCGCCCAGCCGAGCGCCGCATAGGACTCGAACTGCGCGCGGGTGGCCTCGTAGTGCGCCAGCTGCGCCTTGGCGGCGAACTCCTCCGCGCTGAACGACGAGCCGTAGCGCCGGAGGATCGCCTGCCGGATGCTCGTCAGCCCGGCGTTGCCCGGATTGGAGCCGGCGTGGAAGGTCCAGTAGTCGTTGATGGGCCACAGCTTGTCGGGCGGGATGAACTCCTTGAGGCTCGCGAGCGGCGGGATGTGCTCGTTGTCGCCCTGTTCGGCCGACGCGCCCCTGGCCGCGCGGTAGCGGCCGCTGAACCAGTAGCTCGGCGGTCGCCACGTGTACGGACCCGCCATCTGGATGCCGTCCCACAACCGCTTGCCGTCGCCGTCGATGGTGTAGGACGACACGGTGTCGACGATCGCGTTCTGCCAGTGCAGGTCCCGCAGGATCTGGTGGTAGTCGTTCCTCACCTTGTCGGGCGGTCGCCCGTCACTGCCGTTGGCCCACACGAAGGCCGACGCGTGGGATCGCAGCATCGTGATCTGCGAGCGCAGGCTGTCGCGGGCGACGCGGTTGTCCTCCTCGTCCCACTGCGGCCACTTCTCCCACTGGTTGCAGCACATCCAACCGACCATCAACGGGATGCCCATTTCGTCGGCGGTCTCGGCGAACCGCTCGTCGGGGATCTTGGACTCCAGTCGGAGCATGTTCAGCCCGAGGTCGCGCGCGTAGGACAGGATGGCGTCCTGGCGGTCGGGGTCGTCGTCGTACAGCAGGTCGGGCGTGTAGGTCGCGCCGCGCACCAGGAAGTCGCGGCCGTTCACCTGCAGGTAGAAGCTGCCGCCGTTGCCCAGCTCGGGGAACCGCTCGTCGTCGTCGCGGGACTGGGTGATGGTCCGCACGCCGAAGCGCTGGTGGGTCTGGTCGACCGCGCTGCCGAACTGACGGAATTCCAGGTGCAGGTCATAGAGCTTCGGCTCGCCCATGGTGTACGGCCACCAGAGGTCGGGGTGGTCCAGGGTGAGAGGCCCGTAGTCGTCGGGGGCGAACGACACCTCGCGTTGTTCGCCGGGGGCGAGGCTGACGGCTTGCTCGACTCGGACGTCGGGCTTGCCGGGCCTGCTGATGGTGGCGCGCAGGACGCCCCTGACGCGGTCCGTCGAGAAGTTCCTGAGGTTGGTGAAGACGCTCAGGCGCGCCGAGTCGGTGTTCGGCAGCGGCAGTTCGGTGTTGACCGTCGCCGACGAGATCGCGACGGCTCCGGACATCCGCAGCGTGACGGGTTTGAGGATCCCTGCGTTGCGGTCGGGGACGAACGAGTTGCCGTTGCCCGCGTTCTTGTCCGGGCCCTGGTAGCCGAGGTAGTTCCAGTTGATCCAGTCGAACCAGCTGTCGGCGAGTTCGACGCCGTCGATGTCCTGCAGTGCCCGTTCGGGGGTCACCCGGACCGCGAGCGTGTTGGACTGGCCGGGCCGGATCCACGGGGTCACGTCGAGGTCGTGGTCGACGTACATGCCGACGATCTGCCTGGCGTCGGCGAGCAGGTGGCCGTTGAGCCAGATCTCGGCCCGATAGTTGATGCCGGGGAAGTTCAACTGGTAGGTGCTGTGGCCCGCAGGCGCGTCGAACGTGGTCCGGTACCACCAGTCCTGACGCCAGAGGTCCTGCGGCACCTTCTCGAGGAGGTTCTTGCCGTAGTAGAGATTCGGGTAGGTGCCGTCGTCCTCGAGCGCTTGGAGGACGGTGGCAGGCATGTGGCGGACGTCGTGCCAGTGCGGTGCCCGGTAGCCGTCCTGCGAGATGGCCGAGCCGGGGTCGGAGACGTCCCGCGCCGACGCCAGCTGCCAGCCGTCCGTCAGCTGCACCTCCTGGCTGGGTGGCTCCGGCCTGGCGAAGCGGGGCACGTCGCCCACGCCGAGCAGCAGCACGAGTAGCACGACCGCGAGACCCGGGATGGCGACTCGGCGCAGCACGGGCGCGATGGTGCTACTCCTGCCTGACGTGGGGGCGCGTCACGCGGGACGCGGGGGGTTCCTCATTGTGCCTGCCCGGGCGCGGGCGGGCGTCACGTGCCTGCGATGCCGCTGATCACGCGGTCGCACACCACGTACATCTGCTCGAGCGCAGCGTTGGTGTCGTCGGCGCGGGAGACGAAGAGCGCCGCCTCGTCGAGGGCGCCGAGCAGGACGTGGGCCGTCGGCCTGGTCGGCTGGTCGGGCACGACCCCGTCGGCGACGGCGGCGGCCAGCATGGCCTCGATGACGCCGAGGCCGTACTTCATGCCGACTTCGCGCCAACGGTCCCAGCCCAGCACCGCGGGTGCGTCGATCAGGCCGATGCGCTGGACCTCGGGGGCGGAGACCTCTTCGAGGAACAGGCGCGCCCCGATGCGCATGGCAGTCAGCTGGTCCGAGGGTGCGGCGGCGACGATCCTCTCGGAGATCGTCGCGACGAGGTCCCGTTCTAGCTGTTCGTACACCTCGGCGAAAAGCCCTGCCTTGTCACCGAATTGGTGATAGAGCGCGCCGCGCGTGACCCCTGCGGCGTCGACGATCGCCTGGGTGGGGACGGCCGCGAAGCCCTTGGTGGCGAACAGGTGCCGGCCCGCCTCGAGCAGGCGCGCGCGCGTGGCGGCGGTGCGCTCGGCCTGGGTGCGGCGGGCGGGTGACGGATCACCGTTGACTTTCATACAGTCTGTACGTAACTTTCATACGAAGTGTTCGTAAGTTTCCTTCAGGAGGTTAGCCGACATGCCGCAGGTGACGCTGGAACGGGCGACGATCGACTGCCACGTGTTGGGCCCCGAGGACTCACCCCACCCCCCGGTGCTGTTCGTCCACGGCATTCTCGTCGATCACAAGCTGTGGCTCAAGGTGGCAGAGGCATTGGCGGACAGGGGTTTTCGCTGCTATTTGCCCGATCTGCCGCTGGGCTCGCACACCGTCCCCGTCGACGACTCGGTGCCCTTGACCCCGCACACGGCCGCCGAGATGGTGCACGAACTCATCGTCGCGCTCGACCTGCACGACGTGACGCTGGTCGGCAACGACACCGGCGGCGGACTCTGCCAGCTTCTGGTCGACGCCCACCCCGGCGACGTCGGGCGGTTGGTGCTGACCAACTGCGATGCGTTCGACACGTTCCCGCCGTTTCCCTTCACCGCGGTGTTCGCGATGATCCGCGGACCGCGGACGATTCGGCTGATGACGGCGCTGATGAAGAACGCGGCGGTGCGGCGGTCGGTCCTCGGGTTCGGGCTGTTGATCCGTCCCGGGGACGACGCCCTGACCGCGTCGTGGGTCGCACCGATCGCCGCGGACCCGCGGATCGGCCGCAACCTCGTCACACTGTTGCGTGCCGTCGCCGCAACGGATCTCACCGACGTGGCGACCCGGCTGCCGCGCTTCACCAAGCCGGTGACCCTGGTGTGGGGCATGGCCGACAGATGTTTCACGCCTGCGCTCGGCAGGCGGTTGGCCGGACTGTTCCCGAATGCGGCGATGATCGAGGTGCCGGGAGCGCGCACGTTCGTCGCGCAGGACGCTCCCGAGGCGGTCGTCGCGGCGATCGAGACGGTCGGCGCGGACCTCTAGTCCCGGCGGATCAGAAGAGGTCCTTGTGCGGCACGTCGGTGACCAGACCACCGTCGACCACGAACTCGCTGCCCGTCGCGAACGACGACTCGTCGCTGGCCAGGAACACGACGAAGGTGGCGACCTCGTCGACCTCGCCGGGACGGCCCAGTGGCGCGCTGACCATGTCGTCGGGGAAGTGCTTGGTCATCGGCGTCCTGATGAAGCCGGGATGCAGCGAGTTGATCCGGATCTTGTGCTTGCCCAACTCGATTGCAGCCGACTTCGCCAGGCCGCGAACCGCCCACTTGGTGGCTACGTACGGGTGGACCATGGGGGCGCCGCGCAGGCCCTCGATCGACGACACGTTGATGATCGAGCCGCCGCCCGCCTCCTTCATCGCCGCGACCGCGGCCTGCATGCCCAGGAAGGTGCCGGTGAGGTTGACGTCGATCACCTTCTGCCACTTGGCCATGTCGAAGCTGCCGATCTTGCCGAGCGCGACGATGCCCGCGTTGTTCACCAACACGTTGAGCTTGCCGAATTCCGCCACCGCGGTCGCGACGGCGGCGTCCCACTGGTCGGCCTCGGTGACGTCGAGATGGACGTAGCGCGCCGACTCGCCGATCTCGTCGGCCAGCGCCTTGCCCTCGTCGTCGAGGATGTCGCCGATGACCACTTTTGCGCCCTCGGCTACGAGCATCCGCGCGTGTGCGGCGCCCATCCCCCGCGCCCCGCCGCTGATCAGTGCAACTTTTTCGTCAACGCGTCCCATGACGGGTCAGGCTACCGCATGCGGATTTCGAACTAGAACCTGTTTCACTTCTGCGGTTCGGCTTGCATACTGCAGGCATCCACCGTGAGGAGAGACTCCATGGCGATTCGCGTCGCACTCGTCGGAACCGGCAACTGCGGCAGCCTTGCGCTGCGACAGCTCATCTCCGACGAGCGCTTCGAGCTGGCGGCAGTCTGGGTGTCCACCCCGGCGAAGGTCGGCAAGGACGCGGGCGAGCTGGCGGGCCTCGACGTCTCGACGGGCGTCACGGCGGTCGACGACCTCGACGCGGTCGTCGCGGCGGCACCCGACTGTGTCGTCTACTGCGCCATGGGCGACGTCCGGTTGCCGGAGGCGATGGCCGACGTCCGCACCTTCCTGGCGGCGGGCATCGACGTCGTCGGCTCGGCCCCCGGGGTGCTGCAGTACCCGTGGCAGGTCATTCCCGACAAGTACATCGGGCGGGTGGAAGAGGCTGCACGCGAAGGCGATTCGAGCGTCTTCATCACCGGTGTCGATCCCGGTTTCGCCACCGATCTGCTGCCGTTCGCGCTCGCGGGCACGTGCCAGAGCATCCAGCAGGTGCGCACGATGGAGATCGCCGATTACGCCACCTACGACGGCGCGACGGTGATGTTCGACGTCATGGGCTTCGGCAACGAACTCGGCGACTTCCCGATGCTCTTCCAGCCCGGCGTCCTGAGCATCGCCTGGGGTACGGCGATCCGCCAGCTCGCCGCGGGTCTCGGGGTCGAAATCGACGAGATCCGGGATTCCGTCGAGCAGGAGCCGGCACCCGAGGACTTCGACGTCGCCGTCGGCACGATCAAGAAGGGCACCGTCGCGGCGCTGCGTTTTCAGATCGAGGGGCTCGTGAAGGGCACGCCGGTGATCGTCGTCGAACACGTCACCCGGTTGCGCGGCGACCTGCGGCCCGACTGGGCTCAACCGGCGCAGGAGGGCGGGTCCTACCGCGTCGAGATCACCGGAGAACCCTCGTACGTCATGGACGTGTCCCCCACCAGCCGCAACGGTGATCACAACTATGCGGCCATCCTCGCGGCGGCAGGTCGGATCGTGAACGCGATCCCCGATGTGCTCGCTGCCGCCCCGGGAATCCGGACCACCCTCGACCTACCGCTGGTGACCGGGAAGGGCGTCGTGCGGGCCGGGTAGGCGGTCGCGGCCGGTCAGCGGCGGTGGATGCCCGACCAAGCCAGTCGAACGGTGGTCCCGTCGGTCGAGGTCTGGATCGAGGCCTGATCGGCCAATGCCTTCATGAGCGCAATCCCACGGCCGCGACTGCGGTCGCCGGGCGCCCGCGTCGAGGTTTGCCACATGCCGCGGTCGGAGACGGTGACCGACAGCGCAGACGCCATCTTGTCGTAGGTCGCTCGGACGTCCATGGTGCCCGCCCCGCCCACGGACAGGTAGGCGAATTCGGCGGTGTTGGCGAGTGCCTCGTACATGGCCAGAACCAGGTCGTTGGCACGGTTGGGATTCAGGTCGAAGGCGTCCTGCAGCCACATGGCGAACTGATCGCGCGTCTGTGCTGCCGTGCGGGGGTCGGCCGTGACCCCGATGCGTTCGAAGCGTTCGGCACTGGATACGTCGGTCATGGGCATTGAATCGATCATGGCAAGCTACTGGTACCCAGTCCAGTAGCCAGTTATGCCTAGCCTAGCTAGCCGGACGACGACGCAAGTGCCTCGTCGAGCGTGGCATGCAGGGGGACGATGTCGGCGATCCCGACGAGCTTGAGCGGTCGGCTGGTCGCCGGTCCGTCGGCGACGACGTGGATGCGGACGCCGTCGGGCGCCGCGTCGTGAGCCGCGACGATGACGCCCATGCCCGCGGAGGCGAGGAATTCGACGTCGGTCAGGTCCACCACGACGGCCTGCGGTGACTTTGCGAGGGCGGCGTTGATCGCGTCTTCAAGCTGCGGGGCCGTGATCATGTCGACCACACCCGACGCAGCGACAACGGCGACCTGCCCGACCCAGCGCTCGTCGACCGCGCAGGCCGAGCTGGATGCCGTAGGAGTTCCGTCGGTCGATTCCCGTTGTTCGTTCAAGGCCCGTCTTCCGTGTCTCACCGCATCCAACAGATGCGCTTCGCCGATCCGCGTCCACCCGGCGCTCTGGCTGAACCCCGGGCGGAGTCGAAGCCGCCGAGGACGAACCTATCCGATCGGTGTGTCATCGCGCCGATCAGCCGCGGTTCTGTGCCGCGCGGACGTCACCCACCGGTCACGACGCGTACGGGCGCGCAACGGAAAGTGATGCTGGAATGGAGGGCGTGAGCGCACCCGACGTCCTGCTTGCGCGGCAGCTCGACGAGATCGCCGCAGGTCCCGAGGGTGCCCGCGTCGGCGCGTTCTTCGACCTCGACGGCACGCTGGTGTCCGGGTTCACGGCCACCGTCCACGCGGGGCACCGCATCCATACCCGGCAGGCCAGCATCGGCGAGGTGCTCGGGGTGTTGGAGGCGTCGGTGCGGTACCGCCTCGGGCGGATGGAATTCGAGCGCCTTGTCGTGCGGGCGGCCGGTTATCTGCGGGGCGACTCGCTGGCCGAACTCGACGAACTCGGCGAGTACCTGTTCCGGAGGCACATCGAGACCAGGGTCTTCGCGGGCATGCAGGAGGTGGTCCGCGCCCATCGCGAACGGGGCCACGCGGTGGTGCTCAGCTCGTCGGCGCTGACGATCCACGCCGAACCGGTCGCGCGCCATCTCGGCATCGACGACGTGATCTGCAACCGCTTCGAGGTGGACGACGCGGGCCGCTTGACCGGCGGGATCGTGGCGCCGATCGTCTGGGGCCCGAGCAAGGCGTCCGCGGTCGGGCGGTTCGCCGCAGCGACTCGGCTCGATCTGTCGCAGAGCTACTTCTACGCCGACGGAGACGAGGACGTCGCCCTGATGCGGGTGATCGGACGGCCGCGGCCGGTGAATCCTCGCTCAGGCCTGGCGGCGGAGGCCAGGCGCAACGGCTGGCCGATCCTGCAGGTCACCTCGGGTCAGGAACGTCGCGGACCGGTGGCGATGCTGCGCCGCCTCGGCGGGAGTCGATGATGGCCCGTACGGTGCGGCGGCACCGGCCGCACTCGGTGCCCGCCCCGCACGCCGCGGCGACCTGATTCGACGTCGTCGCCCCCGCTGCCACGGCGTCGGCGACCGTCTTGCTGGAGACGCCGACGCAGAGGCACACGTACATCAGCGATCGTCCGCCTGCGTGGTGCCCTCGGTCTCGTGGATGCGGAGCATGCCCGTGAACCGCCCGGTGAACACCGGCGGGTAGGCCCCGATTCCTGCCTTCAGCATCCACTCGGCGGCGAGCTCCGAGTACTCGAGCCAGTGCCGGGCATGTGCTTCGTCGTCGATCTGCAGCAGCATCATGACCTCGAGCGGATTGTCGAAGGCGGTGAACATCAACAGCTTTCGGATTCCCGCGACGCGCAGATCGTCCATCGTGTCGCGGACGTGCGCGCGCAGTGCCGCGAGGTCGTCGACCGGCGTGACCACCGACACCATCACCTCGGGCGCGGTGGGCCGCGGGTCCGGGCTCACGTCGATTCGCTCGAACTCCTCTCCGGCGAACACGGCGGGAATGTCCTCGACGCCGACCGCGTCGAACCACTCGAAGAAGGTGCGCGACCGCAGGAGTTCGAGGACCGGTTCGCGGCTGTGGATGGCGATCATCACCAGTACCCGCCCCGGTTCACTCGTCGACTCGTAGACGAGGACGTGGTGTGCGCCGAGATCGGCCAGGGCATCCCTGCGGCGCTCCAGAAGCGGTCCGACGCGTTCCGGGTTGGCCACCCGGTAGTCCGATGCGAGGACGAGCGAATGGTTGAGCCAGTGCGTCACGGCCAGGTCCTCCGGCGCCACGATCGGGTCTGTCAGGGGCAATACCAGAAGACGGTAAGGGCATTTACCGGCGATGGCGAGTGCCGACTCATCGTAGGCGAACGGGATCCGCTGCCGCCTGAACGTCGCGGACGTACTAAACTAGAACACGTTCCAATTCCGCCCGTTGCCCCCAGTCCCCCGTCGAGGAGCCACCGCCATGCACACTCCCCTCTGCGATGCGATCGGCATCGAGTTTCCGATCTTTGCCTTCACCCACTGCCGCGACGTCGTGGTCGCCGTCAGCAAGGCGGGCGGCTTCGGCGTCCTCGGCGCGGTCGGCTTCACCCCCGAGCAACTCGAGATCGAGCTGAACTGGATCGACGAGCACATCGGCGACCATACCTACGGCGTCGACATCGTGATCCCCAACAAGTACGAGGGCATGGACTCCGACCTGTCGGCGGACGAGTTGGGCAAGATGCTGGCCGACATGGTGCCCCAGGAGCACCTCGACTTCGCCCGAAAGATCCTCGTCGACCATGGCGTGCCCCTCACGGCCGAGGACAACGAGAACACGCTTCGCCTGCTCGGCTGGACCGAGGCCACTGCGACGCCCCAGGTCGAGGTCGCGCTCAAGCACCCCAAGATGACGTTGATCGCGAACGCGCTGGGCACGCCGCCGCGGGAGATGATCGAGCACATCCACGCCGAGGGCCGCAAGGTCGCCGCGCTGTGCGGATCGCCGAGCCAGGCGCGCAAGCACGCCGACGCAGGCGTCGACATCGTCATCGCCCAGGGCGGCGAAGCGGGCGGGCACAGCGGAGAGGTGGGCTCGATCGTGCTGTGGCCGCAGGTGGTCAAGGAGGTCGCACCCGTGCCCGTGCTCGCGGCCGGCGGGATCGGAAGCGGCCAGCAGATCGCCGCGGCCCTGGCGCTGGGCGCGCAGGGCGCGTGGACCGGCTCGCAGTGGCTCATGGTCGAGGAGGCCGAGAACACGCCCGTCCAGCAGGCGGCGTACGTCAAGGCGGGCAGTCGCGACACCGTGCGCAGCAGGTCGTTCACCGGCAAGCCGGCACGCATGCTGCGCAACGACTGGACCGATGCATGGGAGAACCCGGACAACCCGAAGCCGCTCGGCATGCCGCTGCAGTTCATGGTGTCCGGGCTCGCGGTGGCCGCGACGCACAAGTACCCGGATGAGACGGTCGACGTCGCGTTCAACCCGGTCGGACAGGTCGTCGGGCAGTTCAGCAAGGTCGAGAAGACCTCCGCCGTCATCGAGCGCTGGGTGCAGGAGTACCTCGAGGCCACGGGCACGCTCAACGCACTCAACGAAGCCGCCGGCGTGTAAGCGCACGCACTCGCACGCTGCCCTCCTTCAGTGTCGAAGGGGGGCAGCGTGCGTCTGTCGGGCCGCCGCTCGAATATGTATGCTGCTCTACATAATGGCTTCTCACCGCGATCGGATGATCGCCTCCACTGCCGTACTCATCCGCGAACGTGGCGCGCACTCGACGGCCATCTCCGACGTTCTGGCACACAGCGGCGCCCCGCGCGGCTCCGCCTACCACTACTTCCCCGGTGGCCGCACCCAGCTGCTGTGTGAGGCGGTCGACTTCGCCAGTGACCACATCGCGAACCACATCGGCCGTGGCATCAGCGCTCTGGAGGTCCTCGACACCGTCGTCGCCGGCTTCCGCGCGCAATTGACCGACACCGGCTTCCGCGCGGGCTGTCCGGTGGTGGCCGTTGCCGTCGAGGCGGGCGACCCGGTCAAGGACGAGAATGCCGCCGTCCTCGAGCGCGCAGGCGCAGCCTTTTCGCGGTGGACCGAGCTGATCGCACGCCGGTTGATCGACGACGGCGTCACCGAGTCCGAGGCACGTGAACTGGCCGTCTTCCTCACCGCCGCGATTGAGGGCGCCGTCGTGCTCGCCAGGGCGAACCGCGACGTGAACCCCATCGACGTCACGCACCGACAGCTGCGCAGACTTCTGGAATCCCTTGTTCCCGAACGGAGTACCTGACGATGAGCGATGAATGGCAGCCGACCGCCTGCATCCTGTGCGAGTGCAACTGCGGTGTCGTGGTCCAGGTCGACGACCGCAAGCTCGTCAAGATCCGTGGCGACAAGGAGCACCCCGCGTCGCAGGGCTACACGTGCAACAAGGCCCTGCGACTCGACCACTATCAGAACAGCGGAAACCGGCTGACGTCGCCGCTGCGCAGGCGCCCAGACGGGACGTACGAGGAGATCGACTGGGACACCGCGGTCACCGAGATCGCCGGGGGGTTCGCCCGGATCCGCGACGAGCACGGCGGCGACAAGGTCTTCTACTACGGCGGCGGCGGCCAGGGCAATCACCTCGGCGGAGCCTACAGCGGCGCGTTCCTCAAGGCGATCGGCTCCCGTTACCGGTCGAATGCGTTGGCGCAGGAGAAGACCGGCGAGCACTGGGTCGACGCGCACCTCTACGGCGGGCATACCAGGGGCGAGTTCGAGCACGCCGAGGTGTCGGTCTTCGTCGGCAAGAACCCCTGGATGTCGCAGAGCTTCCCGCGTGCCCGCGTCGTGCTCAACGACATTGCCAAGGATCCTGCGCGGTCGATGATCGTCATCGACCCGGTGGTCACCGACACCGCCAAACTCGCCGACTTCCACCTGCGCGTGCGGCCGGGCACCGACGCGTGGTGCCTGGCCGCCCTGGCGGCGATCGTGGTACAGGAGAACCTGTGTGACGAGGCCTTTCTCGCCGAGCACGTGACCGGTGCCGACGGGGTGCGCGAGGCGCTCGCCGACGTGCCGGTCGACGACTACGCCGACCGCTGCGGTGTCGACGAGGAACTTCTTCGGGCCGCCGCGAGGCGGATCGCGAAAGCCGGGAGCGTGTCGGTCTTCGAGGACCTCGGCATTCAGCAAGCGCCCAACAGCACACTGTGCTCGTACCTCAACAAGCTGCTGTGGATCCTGACCGGGAACTTCGCCAAACGCGGTGCGCAGCATCTGCATTCGTCGTTCGCCCCGCTGTTCGCGGCCGGCGGTGTCGGGCGGACGCCGGTCACCGGCGCCCCCGTCATCGCTGGCCTGGTCCCCAGCAACGTCGTCCCCCAGGAGATCCTCGGCGATCACCCCGCACGCTTCCGGGCGATGATCGTCGAGAGCAGCAACCCGGCGCACTCGATCGCCGATTCCGCAGCGGTGCGCCAGGCGCTGGAGTCGTTGGAACTGCTGGTCGTGATCGACGTCGCCATGACCGAGACGGCGCGCCTCGCTCACTACGTGTTGCCCGCGGCCAGCCAGTTCGAGAAGCCGGAGGCGACGTTCTTCAACCTGGAGTTCCCGCACAACACCTTCCACCTTCGCCACCCCGTGCTCGAGCCTCTCCCCGGCACGCTCCCCGAGCCCGAGATCTGGGCCCGTCTGGTGCGGGCGCTCGGCGTGGTCGACGATGCCGAACTCGCTCCGCTGCGCCGGGCTGCCGCCGACGGGCTGCCCGCGTATGCGCAGGCCTTCCTGACTGCCGTCAGCGCCAATCCAGGACTGGGACGGGTGCTCCCCTTCGTGTTGTACGAGACGCTGGGCCCCGTGCTGCCCGACGGGTTGGCGGGGGCCGCCGCGCTGTGGGGCCTGGCCCAGAAGACCGCGATGGCATACCCGGATGCGGTCCGGCGGGCGGGTCACGCCGATGGCAACGCACTGTTCGAGGCGATCCTGGCCGGCCGCTCGGGGGTCACCTTCACCGTTCACGAGTACGACGACGACTTCGCGTTGATCACCCATCCCGATCGGCGGATCGCCGTCGCGATTCCCGAGATGCTCGACGAAGTCCGAGCCCTGCGGTCCGCCCCTTCGACTCTCACCAGCACGGAGTTCCCAATGGTGTTGTCGGCAGGCGAACGCAGGGCCTACACCGCCAATGACATCCTGCGGAACCCCAGTTGGCGCAAGCGCGACGTCGACGGCGCCCTGAGGATCAGCCAGCAGGACGCGACGGCGATCGGGCTGACCGACGGTGGCCGGGCCAGGATCACCACGGCGGCGGGCAGTGCGGAGGCCGTGGTCGAGATCAGCGACGCCATGCTGGCCGGACACGTTTCCCTGCCCAACGGCTACGGCGTGGACTACGTGCGGCCCGACGGCTCGTCGACCACACCCGGAGTCGCGCCCAATGCGCTGACCTCGGCGGACTGGCGGGATGCCTACGCCGGAACGCCTTGGCACAAGCACGTGCCCGCCAGGATCGAAGCGGTCGCGCCGATCGGCTGATCCCGTCGCGCGAGTTGCACCCGGCCAGACGGAGCGGCTTACATGGGGTCATGCCTGAGATGGATCGACGCAGCATGATCGTGATGACGGGCCTCGGCCTGCTGGGCGCCGCGGCCGCCATCCCCGAGGCCGGGGCCCGCCCGCTCCCCGGTGACGTGCCCCCGCCCGCTGCGCCTCCGCCCAACGGTCAGTACCTGTTCGCCGACGAGTTCGACGGCCCGGCAGGGTCGGCCCCCGACCCGTCGAAGTGGGAGGTCGCGCTGGCCCGCGAGGCCATGGAGGACCCCACGTTCTGGGAGCTTCCCGAGAACGTCGGCCAGTACCGCGACGACCGTCGCAACGTGTACGTCGACGGCAAGTCGAACCTCGTCTTCCACGCCGCCAAGGACGGCAACACCTACTACAGCGGCAAGGTCTTCGGCACGTTCCGCGGCGGCATCGGCCACAACTGGGAAGCCCGCATCAAGATGAACTGCCTGACCCCCGGCTGCTGGCCTGCGTGGTACCTGGCCAACAGCAGCCCGGTGAACGGCGGCGAGGTCGACATCATGGAGTGGTACGGCAACGGCAAGTGGGCCGCGGGGACGGCCGTGCACGCCAAGCTGAACGGCGGCGAGCACGTCAGCCAGAGCATCACCGTCGACAGTGCGTGGCACACGTGGCGGGTGCAGTGGGACGAGGCGGGCATGCGCTTCTGGCGCGACTACACCGACGGTGCGCAGCCCTACTTCAACGTCCCGGCGAACTCACTGCCCGACTGGCAGTTCAACCAGGCCGGCTACACCCTGTTCCCCGTGCTCGACCTGGCGGTCGCCGGCTCCGGCGGCGGCGATCCATCGGGGGGCACCTACCCCGCCGACATGCTCATCGACTACGTCCGCGTCTGGTAGCTCAGCCGGACATCAGCGCAGCGGCTGTGGGCGGCCGTCGCGCTGCGCACGTGCGCACGCCGTCGGAGAGGGCGGGGCGCAGCGCACGCGCCCCCGAGGGCACTACTGGCCGGGCGGTGGCGGAAGCAGCGGAGCCGGCGCCAGCGGGCCGGGCGCCGCGCCGGGAGCCGGCGGGGCGGGCGCAGGCGCGGGAGGAGCCGCCGGATCGCCGGGGCTGACCGGGACGTTCGGGCCGGGGGCCTGATCCGGGATCGGCGTGTTCATCCCGCGCTGCGCGAGCCCGAGGATGAGTGCTTCCTTGCCGCTGACCTGATGGTCCTGCACGGCCTGCCAGAGATTCTTCAGGTAGCTGACGTTGGGTGAGTCACCTGTCGTCGCGTTCGGGTCCATCGTGGACCCGGGGGGCAGCGAGTCGGGGCTGGCCAAGTGTTGCATGCCGTTCGGCGGGAGCACGGCGGGATCGGGGGCGGGAGCAGGAGCGGGGCCTGCGGCCAGAGCGTCGGCACCGGGAGCGGGTGCCGGACTCGGAGCTGGCCCGGGGGCTGGTCCGGGTCCCGGTACGGGCACTAGGGTCACCGGGGCGGGAGGCGGACCGGGATCGCCCGGATCCGCGCCGGCGGGTGACGCCGTCGCGAGCACCGTCAGGAGTACGCCTGTCGCGCAGGCTGTCAGAGCC
>JAESGJ010000259.1_pt1 | contig 50864 bp, 42 predicted proteins | sample 9266241 | NCBI WGS metagenome assembly JAESGJ01 (sample SAMN14514841, study PRJNA621669) | algae metagenome | isolation source: Brasilonema octagenarum HA4186-MV1 and co-occurring heterotrophs from wet... | place: USA: Manoa Valley, Hawaii | collected 2009-07-20
CCGACCGGTCCGCGTCCGTTCCATCAACTCGAGGTGGTCCGGCACGGACCACGACGGCCAGCCGGGCATCCCGTCGGGGTGGACGATGCCCGCCGCCTTCGCGGCCTCGACGTAGCGACCGGTGAGGTAGTGGGCGTGGACGTCGGTCAGCGATTCGTCGGCCATGACGCGAGCGTAGCCGATTTCCTCAGCGATGAGGATTTCGTCAGATTCCGTCGCACCGGCCAGCCCATCGGCCGACCGTCTTCCCGGCTCCGGACCGGAGGGAGTAGAAAGCAACCATGTTGAGAACCGTGTACGGCGACGATCACGAAGCCTTCCGCAAGACGGTCCGCGAATTCATCGAGGCCGAGGTGGTCCCCGTGTTCGACGACTGGTACGCCACGGGGATCGTGCCCCGCGACTTCTACTACAAGCTGGGCGAGCTGGGCATCTTCGGCATCGAGGTCGCCGAGGAGTACGGCGGCGCAGGCATCGAGTCCTACAAGTTCCAGGCCGTGCTGTCAGAGGAAACCAACCGTGCCGCAGTGTCTTTCGGCGCTTCCGGCGCTCACGTGACGCTATGCCTGCCGTATCTGCAGTCCTACGCGACCGAGGAGCAGAAGAAGCGCTGGCTACCCGGCTTCGTGACCGGCGACATCATGTTCGCCATCGCCATGACGGAGCCTGGCACGGGCTCTGACCTCGCGGGCATGCGCACCACGGCCAAGCTCACCGACGACGGCAAGCACTACGTGCTCAACGGCGCCAAGACGTTCATCACCGGTGGCGTGCAGGCCGATCGGATGATCGTCGCCGCCCGCACCGCGCCACCCCGTGACGACGACCGCCGCTACGGACTGTCCCTACTGGTGGTCGACACCACGCTCGACGGTTACTCGGTGGGCCGCAAGCTCGACAAGCTCGGCCTGAGGGTGTCCGACACCGCCGAGCTCAACTTCACCGACGTGCTGGTGCCCGTCGAGGACCTGCTCGGCGAGGAGCACCGCGGATTCTCCTACCTCGGCAACAACCTGCCTCGGGAGCGGCTCGGTATCGCCGTCAACGCCTACGCCCAGGCCAAGGCAGCCGTGCAGTACGCCAAGAAGTACACCCAGGACCGCACCGTGTTCAACCAGCCGGTCGCGAACTTCCAGAACACCAAGTTCGAGCTGGCCGCCTGCCAGGCCGACGTGGACGCCAGCGAGGCCGTCGTCGATCGGGCTCTGGAGGCGATCGACCGCGACGAGCTGACCGCCGCCGACGCAGCCTCGGCCAAGCTGTTCTGCACCGAGGTCGCATCCCGCGTCATCGACCGCTGCCTGCAGCTGCACGGCGGCTACGGCTACATCACCGAGTACCCGGTGGCACGCCTGTACGCCGACAGCCGCGTCAACCGCATCTACGGCGGCACCAGCGAAGTGATGAAGCTGATCATCGCCAAGAACATGGGGCTGTAGCGGTGGAGTTGATGGACATGTTCCGGCTGGACGGCAAGGTCGCGGTCGTCACCGGAGCCTCGTCGGGCCTCGGGGTGGCCTTCGCACAGGCGTGCGCGCAGGCCGGCGCCGACGTCGTCCTCGCGGCCCGCCGCCTCGAAAAGCTGGGCGACACCGCGGAATTGGTCACCTCGGCCGGTGGCCGGGCACTGAGCGTCGGCACGGACGTCACCGATCCCGACCAGTGCCGCGCAATGGTGGACGCCGCGATGGCCGAGTTCGGTCGGGTCGACGTGCTGGTGAACAACGCCGGCGTCGGGACCGCGGTGCCCGCCCTGCGCGAGACGCCTGCGGAGTTCCGTGCCGTCGTCGACATCAACCTGCACGGCGCGTACTGGGCGGCGCAGGCCTGCGCCACGGTGATGACACCGGGCAGTTCGATCGTCAACATCGCCAGCATCCTCGGGATGACGACCGCCGGTCTTCCGCAGGCGGCCTACAGCGCCAGCAAGGCCGCCATCTTCGGTCTGACCCGAGATCTGGCGCAGCAGTGGGGATCTCGCAAGGGCATTCGCGTCAACGCCATCGCGCCGGGGTTCTTCAAGTCCGAGATGACCGACCAGTACCAGCCCGGCTACCTCGAGTCGTTGAGCGCGCGCATGGTGCTGCCGCGGATGGGCGACCCGGCCGAATTGGCCGCGACGCTGGTCTGGCTGGCCTCGCCTGCCGCGGGCTACGTCACGGGTCAGACGATCGTCGTCGACGGCGGCGTGACGATCACCTAGCCTCTCGGGTCCCTCGTCAGCGGCAGGTCGTCCCGTCATGGGTCCGGTCGCGGGCTCGCTCGTGCCCGCCCAGGTTGCCGTCGATCCGAATTCCTGACGCATTCGTGACACCGCGAGGCGCCTGGCGTAACGGTTTGGCTCCGGCATGCACTCCCCCGGTAGGCACCGCAGATCGCCTGCCGACTGAAAGGACAGCCCGTGTACGGATCTCCCGCCACCGTCGTCGTCGACGTGCACTGCTGATCGCCACCGATGGATGTCACGCCAACGGCCGCCCGCCGTCGCTTTCCCAGATTGCGGAGGTTGTTCGGACGCAACCGTCCCCTCTCGTGTCAGGAGATGGTCGAGTTGGTCACGCTGTACCTCGAGGACGCCCTCGAGCCGGCGACGCGGCAACGCTTCACCGCGCACCTCGAGCACTGTGACGGCTGCGCAACGTATCTCGAGGAATTGCGCGTCACCGTGTCCACCCTCGGCAGCATCACCGGCGAGCACCTCGATCCCGTCTTCCGGGACCGCCTGATGGCCGCCTTCGCAGAAGCGACCGGCTCGTGGTGAGCGAGTTGACCGACGAGTCGGAACTGGTCGCGGCACTGCGCCGCGGAGACCAGGCCGCGTTCGCCCAGCTGGTCACCACGCACACGCCCGCCCTGCTGCGGGCGGCCCGCGGCTACGTGCCCAGCCACGCGATCGCCGAGGAGGTGGTGCAGGAGACGTGGATCGCACTGGTCAAGGGCGTCACCAACTTCGAAGGGCGGTCGTCGCTGCGCACCTGGCTCTTCGCGGTGATGACCAACATCGCCAAGTCCCGCGGCGTGCGCGAGGCCCGCGAGCGGGAGGCCCTCATCGCGGCGATGGGCCCCACCGTCGACCCCGGCCGCTTCCACGGTCCCGACGACCCACGCGCGGGCGCCTGGAAGGAGCCGCCCATCGCCTTCCCCGATTCGCCGGAGGGCTCCGTGCTCGGCGACGAACTTCGCGCCGTCGCCCAGCGCGAGCTCGACAAGCTTCCCGAGCGGCAACGGACCGTCGTGACGTTGCGGGACATGCTGGGCTTCGACTCCGCGGAGGTCTGCGAGGTGCTCGCCATCACCGCGGCGAACCAGCGCGTCCTGCTGCACCGCGGCCGCGCCGCCGTCCGGCAGGTCCTCGAGGACTACCTGACGGCGCGTTAGCCCGGCAGTGGTGCCAACCCCGCGGCGCTGACCGCCCTGCTGCAGGCTGACGTCCGACTCGAAATGCCGTCGCTGGCAGTGTGGTTCGTCGGTCGCGACGCCGTGACCCGATTCCTGTCCACGCGTACCTTCGCCACCCCCGGCGACGTCGTGCTCGTCCCCACCGGCGCGAACGGGCAGCCCACGTCCTGACGGCCCGGTCGGCCAGGTCAGCGCGATCACGGTGTTCCTCGAGCCCGCGCTGTTCGGGGCCTTCGGCCTTCCGCCGATCCGGTGACCGCGCCCGTTACGTCTCGAACTCGTCGCGGATGCAGTCGAGGTTGGTCTGCATGTTCTGCCGCCATTCGGCGAGCCTGCCCGCGACGATCCGGCCCTCCTTCTCCGGCTTGGCGGTGATGGCGTACGTCAGCCCCGACGGGCCGGGGCCCATCCTGGCCCACTGCCGGATCAGCGCACCGTCACCGGTGGGTTCGACCTCGAATCCCCACGTCGCGGCCGGACCCTCCGGGCCGAGGACGTTCCACACCCACCGGCGGCCCTCCTCGACCTCGACGACCTCACACTCGGTCTGCCACGACCCCATCGCCGCGTGCTCGTTGCACCCGCGGAAACGGGCCCCGATCGCGACACCGGTGGCGCCGCCGACCCACTCCGCGCTCTGCAGCTCCGACGAGCACCGCGCGGGCAGCCCGATGTCGGTGACCCGCGCCCATGCCGTGGCCACGTCGCACCTGACCCGCTGCGTCACTTCCATCGTCGGCTGGTCGCGGTAGCGCATGCTGGGCAGCCTGCCATAGTGCATGGGGACAGTCGGCGGAAACCACATTCAGGAGCACCCGTGAAGATCGGAGCCCTCATCGAACCCCGCGCGCCGGGCGCTGCGGAGTTCGCCGTCGCCGCGGAGGCCATCGGCATCGCCTCGCTGTGGGTGCCCGAGGTGTGGGGTTACGACGCGCTCACCGGGTTGGCGTTCCTCGCTGCCAAGACGACCAGCATCGGACTGGGAACCTTTGTGGTGCAACTGGGTTCGCGCAGTCCCGCGCTGTTGGCCACCTCGGCGCTGAGCCTGCAGGAACTGTCGGGCGGCCGGTTCGCCCTCGGCGTCGGCACGTCCGGGCCAGGGGTGATGGAGGGGTGGCACGGCGTGCGGTTCCGGCGGCCGGTGCAGACCACGCGGGAGACCATCGAGATCATCCGCACGGTCAGCCGCGGCGAGCGGCTCGAGCATGCCGGCGAGATCTACCCCCTGCCCCTGCCCGACAGTGACGGTAACGTGCTGCGCCCCCTGGTGCGGCCTGATCACGTCCCGGTGTACGTCGCGGCGATGGGTCCGCAGAACCTGCACCTGACGGGCGAACTGGCCGACGGCTGGCTCGGCAACGCGTTCATCCCCGAGGCCGCCGACGTCTTCCTCGACCCGCTGCGCAAGGGCGCCGAACGCGCCGGGCGCACCCTTGCCGACCTCGACCTCGTCGCGCCCGTCGCACTCGAGTTCACCGCCACCCGTGAGGACGCCGACGCGGCCGCGCGCAGGCACGCCGACGGGTATGCATTCACGATCGGGGCGATGGGGGCGGGCGGCAAGAATTTCTACAGCGACGCCTTCGCGCGGCTCGGGTACGCGGACGGCGTCGCCGCGGTGACCGAGCTGTGGCAGTCGGGCAGGCGCGACGAGGCCCGTGCGGCCGTGCCCATCGACCTCGGCAGGCTCACCAACCTGCTCGGCACCGACGACATGATCGCCGAGCGCGTCAGCCGGTACCGCGGGCAGGGCATCACCACGCTGCTCGCCAAGCTCGACGGGGACTACCAGGCACAGCTGACGGCGCTGGAACGTCTCGTCGCCATCGTCGCGTGACGCCGCGCCCCGGCACGCCAGTCGGGCCCGCACTGCTCGTCGTGGGCGCGGCGACCTCGCAGGAGTTCGGAGCCGCCTTCGCGGTCGGCCTGTTCGCCGCACTCGGCGCAGGCGGGGCGACGGTGGCCAGGTTCGCCGTGGCTGGCGTCGTGCTCTGCCTCGCCGTCAGGCCACGGATCCGGGGACTGACGCGTCGGGCCTGGGGTGCGGCCAGCGCGCTGGCCGTGACGCTTGCCGTCATGAATCTCAGCTTCTACGAAGCTATTTCGCGCATCCCCCTCGGCGTCGCGGTGACCATCGAGGTCCTCGGTCCGCTGGTGCTCTCGGTGGCGCTGAGCCGCCGCCGAATCGCGTGGCTGTGGGCCCTGCTGGCCTTCGCGGGCATCGCCGCGCTCGGCATCTCGCCGAAGCAGCTGGACCGCTTCGACTGGCTCGGCGTCGCGTTCGCCGCGGCGGCGGCAACGGCGTGGGCGGCCTACATCGTGGCGACGTCCAGGGCAGTCACGGTCTTCCCCCGGCTCGACGCCCTCGCCATCGCGACCGTCATCGGCGCGGTCCTGGTCGCACCATTCGCCGCGGTCACCGTCGACCCGGCGGCCGCCGTGCACTGGCACGTCGCCGGCCTCGCCGTCGCCGTCGGGCTGATGAGTTCGGTGATCCCGTACTCGTTGGAGCTGTGGTCGCTACGGACGCTGCCGCCGAGCACCTTCGCGGTGCTGGCCTGCCTGTCCCCCGTCGTCGCGGTGATCGCCGGCTGGGCGATCCTCGGCCAGCGGCTGAGGATCGTCGACTGCCTGGCCATCCTGCTCGTCACCGTGGCCAGCGCGGGGGCCGTCCGGTCCGCCGCGGGACCCGACGTGCCGCCGACGCCGTAGTCCCGGGCGCTAGGCCGTGGCGACTCCGCTGGTCTGCAACTCGCGCAGCGCCGTGCGCAACCCGCGTCGACGCCCCGTGGCCGGGTCGACGCCGAAGCTCTCCCGCACGCCGTCGCGGATGCGGAACTTCAGCTCCGAGTTGGTTTCGGGCGCATCGTCGGACGTCGCCGACAGAAGCTTGTCGGGCAGCGCGAGCTTGGCGATCGTCCAGAACGACTGCCAGTACTGTCCGACCAGACTGCCCGTCGTGTAGGGCAGGTCGTACTTGTCGCACAGCGCCCTGACCCGTTCACTGATCTCGGCGTAGCGATTGCTCGGCAGGTCGGGGAACAGGTGGTGCTCGATCTGGTAGCAGAGGTTGCCGCTCATGAACGCCATCACCGGGCCTGCGTGAAAGTTGGCCGATCCCAGCATCTGTCGCAGATACCACTCTGCCTGGGTCTCGGATTCGAACTCCTCGCGGGTGAACTTCTCGGCGCCGTCGGGGAAGTGTCCGCAGAAGATCACCATGTAGGACCAGTAGTTCCGGATCAGGTTCGCGATCGCGTTGGCCTTCAGGGTGCGCTTCCACCCGCGGCCCGCCAGCGCGGGAAAGACCACGTAGTCCTTGCCGACCTGCTTGCCCACCTTCTTGCCGATGATGCGAAGGTCCTTGCGCACCTCGGCATAGGACTTCTCGTGCTTGCGCACGTGCGAGAGTTCGAGCCCGTGGGCGGCCACGCCCCACTCGAACAGCGTGCCGAGCAGGAAGTTGTAGAGCGGGTTGCCGAGCATCCACGGCGCCCAACGCTCGTCGCGCGTCACCCGCATGATGCCGTAGCCGACGTCGTCGTCCATGTCGACCACGTTGGTGTACTTGTGGTGGATGAAGTTGTGCGACTTCTTCCAGTGCACGCTGGGCGAGGTGGTGTCCCACTCCCATTCGGTGGAGTGGATCTCGGGGTCGTTCATCCAGTCCCACTGGCCGTGGGTGATGTTGTGCCCCAGTTCCATGTTCTCGATGATCTTGCCCGCGGCCAGCATCCCGGTGCCTGCCAACCACGCGTAGCGGTTGCGACTGGCCATCAGCGCCACCCGCGCGCCGACGACGAGACCCCGCTGCAGCTGGATGGCGCGCCGGATGTAGCGCGCGTCCTTCTCGCCCCTGGACTCCTCGATGTCGGACCGGATGGCGTCGAGCTCGCGGGCGAGCTGCTCGACGTCCTCGTCGGTCAGGTGGGCGTATTCCTTGATGTCGGTGATGGCCATGTCGCCTCCCTAGATGTTGATGGTGCAGTTGCCGGACGCGGCGGAGATGCACGTCTGAATGCGGTCGCCCTCGCCGTGCTCCACGCCGGACCGGAAGTCGCGGACGTGTCCCGATTCCAGTGGTAGGACGCAGGTTTGGCAGATGCCCATGCGGCATCCGAAGGGCATCTGGATGCCGACCTTCTCGCCTGCCTCGAGTAGCGAGGTGGCTCCGTCGGCCTCCACGGTCTTGTCGGACAGCGCGAACGTGACGGTGCCACCCTCGCCGCCCTTGTCGGTGCGGGCGATGACGAAGCGCTCCATGTGGAGGTGGTCCTCGGGAACGCCTGCGTCCTTCCACACCTGCTCGATGGCGTCGAGCATGGCGGGCGGACCGCACGCCCAGGTGGGCCGGTCTCGCCAGTCGGGGACCACTTCGTCGAGTTCGGATTCGAAGTCGAGGTGTCCCATGGACTCGGTCAGCTGCAGCCGTAGCGCGTACGTCGACGGACCGCGGTCGAGTTCCTGCAGCTCGTCGTGGAAGATCACGTGCTGCGCCGACGGCGCCGAATGGATGTGCACGACGTCGGAGGACTGTCCGCGCTGGGTCATCGACCGCAGCATCGCCATGACGGGCGTGATGCCGCTGCCCGCCGTCACCAGCAGTAGCTTGGCCGGCGGCGGATCGGGTAGTGCGAAGTCACCCTTCGGCGACGCGAGGCGAACGATCGTTCCGCGCCGCACACCATTCACCAAGTGTGTTGACAGGAAGCCCTCCGGGGTCGCCTTGACCGTGATCGAGATCAGCTTCTTGTCGCGCCGCGGGATCGACGTCAGCGAGTACGACCGCCAGTGCCACCGGCCGTCGATGCGAAGCCCGATACCGACGTACTGGCCCGGCCGGTAGTCGCCGGCGAAGCCCCACCCCGGTTTGATGGTCACCGTCGCCGAGTCGTCGGTTTCCCGTTGCACGTCAACGACTTCGCCGCGCAGTTCGCGCGCGGACCAGAGCGGGTTGATGAGTTTGAGGTAGTCGTCGGGCAGCAGCGGCGTGGTGGCACGGGCAGCCAGCCCGCGCAGCAGGTTGACCTTCGGTGTCGTCGCCGTCTCGACGTCCTTGGCGGGCGCCTCGCTCCAGCGGGTCAGATCGCGCAGTTTCAGAGCCATGGCGCACCGGCCGCCCCGTTGTCTGGTGAACACATGTACACCGGACTACCCCCGCGTGAGCGAGTTCACACGTGGCTGTGCGAACCAAAGTCGTCGATCCGGGCGATCGCCGATCTCACGCGTCGACGACCTCGCTGCTGATGGGCGTCAGGATTCGGCCGGAGAGTTCGAGCAGTGCCCTGCGGAGGTCGGCGTCATCGATGTCGGCCAACTCGGGATCCGCCGCGGCCTTGCCCACCCCGGAGAAGAACACCGAGAAGGCGACCCGATCCACGTCGTTGCGGTCCGGCCCCTCGAGCAGTTCGCGGAGTCGGTCGGCCACCGCCTTGAACTCTGGCTCGGCGAGAACCAACTGATCGATGGCGGGGTCGCCGTAGAACATCACCGCCAACCGTCGGTGCCGCACCACCATCTCGACCAGTCCGCTGACCGCCACGGCGCGCCGCTGCTGTGGGTCGGCGAGCCCGTCGGCGATCCTGATGAACCGGGAGATGTCGTCGATGGACGGACGAATGACTTCGAGGGCGATGTCCTCCTTCGAGCGAAACTGGTAGTACACCGCAGCTTTGGAGACTCCGACACGGTCGGCGATCATCTGAAGCGACGTGCCGTGCACCCCGTGTTCGGCGAACAGCGCAACCGCCGCGTCGAGGACCCGCCCACGGGCCAGGCCGCGCGGTGCCGTGGGTTTCGCCAATGGCCCGCCCCCTTTTCGAATGCCACGGTCGCCAGTAAGGGTAGCGCCGCGCCGGCGCCCAAGTGCCACATTCATTCAGTTCTGCGTCAAGTCAGAGTTAGCCGTTCGGCTTGCTCAACATCAGCGAAGCGTTTATTGTTCGATCGGCTAATCAAATAATCGTGCTGCGCGCGACGCGATTCGCAGAGGCGGCACCGTCGTCTTGCGACGAGCGCGGTCGTGTACGTCGGAAGGGCCACCGTGTTCGGGATTCTCAAACGGGTGTGGATACCGCTGCTCATCGTGGTGGTGGTCGCCGTCGCCGGCCTGGTGGTCTACCGGATGCACGGCTTGTTCGGGTCGAACAACGAGATCACCCGCCCTGGCGCCGGTCTGGCCCAGGACGCCGAACCCTTCAACCCCAAAGTCGTGACCTACGAGGTCTTCGGAACGGAAGGTGCCGTGGCCACCATCAACTACCTCGACCTCGATTCGAACCCGCAACGAGTCGACGACGCTCCCCTGCCGTGGTCGATCACGCTGAAGACGACCAAGCCGTCCGCGGGCGCGACCATCATCGCGCAGGGCAACGGCGACCAGATCGGCTGCCGCGTCACCGTCGACGACAAGGTGCGAGACGAGCAGTCGTCGACCGGAGTGAACGCCCAGACCTCCTGCCTGGTGAAGTCGGCATGAGCGACCCCGAGACGATGCGTTCCCGGATCCCGCGGTTCCTGCGCCTCTTCTGCGTTCCGGTGCTCCTGGCCTGGCTGGCCGTGACCGCCATCCTCAACGTCGTGGTGCCGCAGTTGGAGGAGGTGGGGGCGGCGAACTCGACGTCACTGACGCCGAACGACGCGCCGTCGCTGCAGGCCACCCAGCTGGTCGGCAAGCTGTTCGAGGAATACGACTCGAACAGCTCGGCGATGATCGTGCTCGAGAGCGACAAACCCCTCGGCGCCGACGCCCATCGCTATTACGACGGCCTGATCGCAGACCTGGAGAAGGACAAGACCCACATCCAGCACATCCAGGACCTCTGGAGTGATCCGCTCACCTCGTCCGGGTCGCAGAGTGCGGACAACCTCTCGGCCTACGTCCAGCTGTACATCGCAGGCAATCAAGGGGAGACGCTGTCCAACGAATCCGTGCAGGCCGTGCGGGACATCGTCGCCAAACACCCGCCGCCACCCGGCTTGAAGGTCTACGTCACCGGCGCCGGACCGCTGAATTCGGACCAGCAACACGCCGGCGACAAGAGCCTGGCACTCGTCACGATGCTGACCATCGGGGTCATCCTGGTGATGTTGCTACTTGTCTATCGCTCCATCGTGACCGTGTTCCTGGTGATGCTCATGGTCATGCTCGAGTTGGCCGCTGCCCGTGGCATGGTCGCGTTCCTGGGCTATCACCACCTCATCGAGCTCTCGACGTTCGCGGTGAACCTCTTGACGTTGCTGGCCATCGCGGCAGCCACCGACTACGCCATCTTCTTCGTCGGTAGATACCACGAAGCGCGCAACGTCGGCGAGGACCGTGAGAACGCCTTCTACGTCATGTATCACGGCACCGCTCACGTCGTCCTGGGATCTGGACTGACGATTGCCGGAGCGACGCTGTGCCTGCACTTCACCCGGCTGCCGTACTTCCAGACGCTGGGCATCCCCCTGGCCATCGGAATGTTCGTCGTGACGATCGCGGCGCTGACGCTGGCGCCCGCGCTGTTGACCGTCGCCTCCCGGTTCGGCCTGCTCGAACCGAAGCGAAAGACCAAGACCAGGGGCTGGCGGCGCATCGGTACGGCCGTGGTCCGCTGGCCCGGCCCCATCCTGGTGGCGTCGACTGCGGTCACGCTCGTCGGTCTGCTCGCGCTCCCGTCGTACACCACAAGCTACGACGACAAGCGCTACCTTCCGGCGAACGTGGAGGCGAACATCGGGTATGCGGCCGCCGCGCGACACTTCCCCCAGGCCCGGCTCAACCCCGAGGTGCTGATGCTGGTGGCCGACCACGACCTGCGCAACTCCACCGACATGCTCATCATCAACAGAGTCGCCAAGGACGTCTTCCACCTCCCGGGCATCGCCAGGGTGCAGACGATCACCCGGCCGTTGGGCACGCCGATCGACGGCACCTCCATCCCGTACATCGTCGGGCAGCAGGGGGTCAATCAGAAACTGGGCCAGTCCTATTCGCAGGACCGCACGTCCGACCTGCTCACGCAGGCCGCAGACATCAACAATCAGATCGACATTCTGCGCCAACAGTTGGAATTGCAGAAGCAGAGTGCGAGCGCTCAGCAGGAGCAGTCCGACGACTTGAAGAAGACGGTGGCGGTCACCAACGAACTCCGCGACAAGATCGCCAACTTCGACGACTTCTTCCGACCCATCCGAAGCTACTTCTACTGGGAACCGCACTGCTACGACATCCCCGTCTGCTACACGATCCGGTCCCTGTTCGACGCGCTGGACGGGATCGACGAGCTCACCGATCTACTCGGGCAGACGACGGTGAGCCTCGACAAGATCAACGCCCTGCAGCCCAAACTGCTTGCGCTGCTTCCCCCGCAGATCGCCAGCCAGGAGACCAACCGCGACCAGATCCTGACCAACTACGCGACGCAGGAAGGTCAGCAGAAGCTGCAGGACAGGCAGCAGTCGGATCCCAATGCCATCGGCCGGGCCTTCGACGACTCCAAGATCGATGACTCGTTCTACCTACCGCCCGAGGTCTTCGACAACCCGGACTTCCAAAGGGGTCTCAAGCAATTCGTCTCTCCGGACGGAAAGGCCGTGCGGTTCATCATTTCCCACCAGGGTGATCCCGCGACGCCCGAGGGGATCTCGCACGTCGACGAGATCAAGAACGCCGCCTTCGAGGCGATCAAGGGGACTCCTTTGGAGACCTCGAAGATCTACCTCGGCGGTACCGCGGCGACGTACAAGGACATGCGGGACGGCTCCAACTACGACCTCGTCATCGCGGCGATTTCCGCGCTCTGTCTCATCTTCGTGATCATGCTGATCATCACCCGTGCCGCAGTTGCCGCCCTGGTGATCGTCGGCACCGTGGCGCTGTCGCTGGCCGCCTCGTTCGGGCTGTCAGTCCTGTTGTGGCAACACGTGATCGGCCTCGAACTGCACTGGATGGTCCTGGCGATGTCGGTCATCATCCTGCTGGCGGTGGGGTCGGACTACAACCTGCTGCTGGTGTCGCGGTTCAAGGAGGAACGCGGTGCCGGGCTGAAGACCGGCATCATCCGGGCGATCGCGGGCAGCGGTAGCGTGGTGACCTCGGCCGGGCTGGTGTTCGCGTTCACGATGATGTCGTTCGCGATCAGCGACCTGAAGGTGATGGCTCAGGTCGGAACCACGATCGGCCTCGGCCTCCTGGTCGACACCCTAGTGATCCGGGCCTTCCTGACGCCGTCGATCGCGGCGCTTCTGGGCCGGTGGTTCTGGTGGCCGCAGAACGTCCGGACCCGACCGGCCCGCCTGCTCCGCCCGGCGGTGCCGGTGGGGTCGGGCGGTCGGCACAGTTCTGAAGAGGACGGCCCGGGCGCCGGCTGACGCGAGCTGCCGCTACGCGTGGTCCTCGCCGGTGATCGGCGCGAGCAGCGTGGGGTCGACGCCCGTGTCGTGGCGGGTCGTCCTGATGAAGTCGTCGATGATGTCGGCCACCTCGTTCGGCGCCTCGACGTGGGCGAAGTGTCCGACGCCCGGCAGCACCTCGAGGCGGCCGCCCGGCCGGGCTGCCATGGCGGCGTGACCATGGTCCACCGGAATGATCTGGTCATCCTCGCCCCAGATGGCCAGCGTCGGTAGCTCAGAGCGGACGTGGAGCTTGTTCAGGGCACTGACCGCCTGACCTCGGTAGTCGACGACGGACCGCAGGGTGCGCAGGAAGGCGTCCCGCGTCGGGCGGTCGGAGAACGACGAGTAGGCCCGCCAGATCTCGCTCGCCCGCGGGTTGCGCATCCCCGACGAGGTGAACCAGGAGCCAATCTTGTTGCCCGCCTTCAATATCGGACTCGGTGCGATGATGGGCAGGACGAACTCGGCCCCCGGTGCCGACAACAGCCGAAGGATGAAACCGACGTCTGAGCCAAGGCCGCCGCTGCTGATCAGAATGAGGCGTTCGCAGTAGTCCGGATGTTGATAGAGGAACTGCATGGCCACCCCGCCACCGAGGGAGTGGCCGACGATCGTCGCCTGGGCGATGCCCAACTCGTCGAGGAGGTCGCGCAGCGACACCGCAAACGCGCCGAGCGAGTAATCGCCGCGGGGTTTGGTGGACTGGCCGTGGCCGAGCAGATCGGGAGCGACCACCCGGTAGGTCTTGGCGAGACGGGGGATCAACTCCCGCCACGCGTCGGAGCTGCCCGCCATCCCGTGGATCAGGAGCAGGACCTCGCCGCTGCCCTCGTCGCGATAGGCGACCCGGTCACCGTGCAGGTCGAGATACTTCACGTCGTTCATCGTGGCTCCTCCGAGCTACTCGCGGGTAACTTCGAGCGTGCCCGATCGGCGCGACGTCGTCAACGCGAGGTCAGCGGGCGCGCTTCGCGAGACGTTCGGGGTCGAGGATCAGCACGCTCTTGCCCTCGACCCGGATCCAGCCGCGGTGGCTGAAGTCCGCGAGCGCCTTGTTCACGGTTTCCCGCGATGCCCCGACCAGTTGCGCGATCTCCTCCTGCGTCAGGTCGTGGGTGACGCGAAGCGCGTTGCCCTCCTGCGCACCGAAGCGTTGCACCAGTTGCAGCAGCTGTTTGGCCACGCGCCCCGGCACGTCGGTGAAGATCAGGTCGCCGAGATTGTTGTTGGTGCGACGCAACCTGCGGGCGAGCACACGCAGCAACTGCTCGGCGATCTCGGGTCGCCCGGATATCCAGGAGCGCAACGCTTCTCGGTCCATCGACACCGTGCGCACCTGCGTGATGGTGGTGACGCTGGAGGTACGCGGGCCTGGGTCGAAGATCGCGAGCTCGCCGAACATGTCGGACGGACCCATGATCGTGAGCAGATTCTCGCGGCCGTCCGCGGCACTGCGGACGATCTTCACCTTGCCCGAGATGATGATGTACAGCCGATCGCCAGGCTCGCCCTCGACGAAGATCGTGTGCCCCTTGGGGAAGTCCACGGGCTGCAGCTGAGAGACGAGTGCAGCGACCGCTTCGGGGTCGACCCCCTGCACGATGCCGGACCGGGCCAGGGTTTCCTCGACGTCGCCGGACTCGACGAACGACCTCACCGCTGCCCCCGGCGTCGTCCCTCGGAATGTGCATACATACGTGTGAGCGTGACTGTGCCAACCCGGTTTGTAAAGACTCGAGCGTCATTTGCTGACGAGCAGGGCAGCAAGCCGGAGGCCCCGGGGCGGGCCGGCTCAGACGTCGCTGGTCGCGTACCTGGTCTTGACCGGGGGCGCGGCCAGCAATGGCGGCAGATCGGTGATCTTGCCATCGCCTGCGCGGAAGGCGCGGTAGGCCTCGTCGGCCTCGACGGTCTCCCACACCTCGTAGATGACCCAGTGCGCCTCGTCGTCCTCGTCGATGAGCACGTCGGTGACGAGATTGCCCTCGAATCCCCGCGTCTTCACCAGCTCGCGCGTGAAGACGTCGCGGGCCTCGGCGACGGATTCCGGCTTGAACTTCAGCTCGAGCAGGACGGTGACCGACATGGTTATCTCCTCCGACGACGGGATGCCTGCGTCCAGCCTTTCAGACCGCCAGTTCGACGGTGACGTCGCCACCCTCGGGGTCCGCCTGCACCACCAACGACCACGGCGCGCGGTAGATCCGTCCGGGCGCTGCGGGCCACGGCGTGCGCTTCTCGCCGATGGTGCGGCCATCCTGGACCGCGCGCAGCCGGGGGGCGCGGTGGTACTCGTCCACCCAGAACAGGAGATCGCCACGGGGCGCGGAGCCGCCGTCGGGTGTGACGAGTTGCGGTGTGACCCAACGCAACGGTGCGCGCGCCCTGATCCGGATTCCGCCCGGGGAGACGGGCCTGCCGTCGAGCCACGCGCGGACCCTGGGTGCGACGTGCTTGCCGTCGAGGGCGGCGCCGTCGGCGGTGTCGACCGGATGCAACAGGTTTCCCACCGCGAACACACCGGGCAGGCTGGTCCGCAGGCCGGCATCGACGAGGGGCCCGCGGGTGGCGGGGTCCATGGCCAACCCCGCGGTGCGCGCCAGCTCGTGGTCGGGGATCCAGTCGCCTGTGGTGATCACGGTGTCGCAGTCGATCGTCGTGCGGGCGCCCGAGTCCAGGTTCTCGACGACGACGGACCGCACCCGCTGCTTGCCGTCGATGCGCACCACCCTGCTGCGCGTCAGAACCGGGCCGCGCAGCAGGGCCCGGCCGGGGATCCGGAACGCGGCGTAGGCCTCCGCGCGGGGATACGCACTGACCATTGCCACGGTGGCACAACCGGATTCGCGCAGCGTCATGACCGCCGACCAGCTGACGAGCTCGGCGCCCACGACGACGGCCCTGGTGCCCGGGGTGGTGTGCTGGACGTGGACGAGGTTCTGCAGTTGGCCGGTGGTGTAGACCCCGTCGGGCCGGTCCCCGGGGATCAGTCGTGCGGGCCGCGGGCGCTCCCTGGCTCCGGTGGCGAGGATGACGGCGTCGGCCTCCAGGATGCGACGCCCCCGCGGCGAGGTGATGTCCATGACGCGCTCACCGTGCCATCCGGTGACCATCGCCTCGGTCTCCAGCACCGCTCCGGCATCTCGGGCGGTGTCGGTCAGACGCCGTGCGTAGGCGGGCCCCGAGACGAACCGCCTCAGGTCGCGGATGCCGTAGCCGAGATGGTCGCTGTGCCTGGGGATTCCACCCGGCTCGGCCCCGCGTTCGAGGACGTGGACCTCGCCGTCGATCGTCGATGCCAGCGCGACGGCCGCGGTAAGACCGGACGGCCCCGCTCCGACGATCGCGACGGCGACCCTCTGAATGTCGTTGCCTGCGTTGCTCATCGGCCCGCCTCGAGGAGAGCCGCCGTGCGCGCGCCGCAATAGAACCCCTGACACCTGCCATTCATCACCCGGGTGCGGCGACGCAGACCGTCGAGGTCGCGCGGTGGGATCACCGAGTCGAAGGCGTCGCGGATCTCACCCGCGGTGACGCGCTCGCAGAAGCACACCAGGCGGCCGTATTCCGGATCGGCCGCGATGCGCTCGGCGTCCTGATACGGCCTGGTGGTCGCCTCGCCGATGTTGGGCATCCGTGGGGGCGGCGGAAGGTCGGTCCGCGGCGTGAGGTCGAGGCCGCTGTCGGCGAGCAACGCCAGAAGGTGTTCCGCCACCGCCATTCCCGACGTCAACCCCGTTGATCGGATGCCACCGACGAGGACGTACTGCTGGTCATGGTCCACGTCGACGAGGTAGTCGTCGTGGTCGGTCGCAGCCCGCAGCCCCGCGTAGGTGGCGGTGATCTCCTCGTCGAACAGCGTGGGCATCAACGCGCGGCCCTTGCCGAGCAGGAATTCGACGCCGTCCTCCGACGTGCCGGTGGCGGTGCGGTCGGTCAGGTTCTCCGACGTCGGCCCCACCATCACGTTCCCGTAGATCGTCGGACTGACCAGCACGCCCTTGCCTCGGGACGACGGCACGGCCAGCACGATGCACGGAACCATCGGGCGGGTCAGCTTGTCGAACACCAGCAGTTCACCGCGTCTCGGCGTGACGGTGAAGCGTTCGTAGCCGAACTTCGCGTCGAGGTGATCTGCGCCGAGTCCGGCCGCGTTGACCACCCAGCGTGCCTCGATCCGACCCGCGGTGGTGACGACGGTGGTGTGGTCGACTCCACCGCGGCGCGGGACGACGTCGATCACCTCGGCGCCCCTGCGCAATTCGGCTCCGCGTAGGACGGCCTCGGTCGCGAGCGCGAGGTTGGTCGTCCACGTGCAGATGATCGCCTCGCCCGGCACCGACAGGCCCGCGAGCGCGCCGGGCCCGAGTTCGGGGACGCGGCGGTAGACCTCGGCGGCGTCGACGATCTCGCACTCGTCGTACCCGTTGCGCTCGGCCTTGCCCTTCAGCGCGGGCAGCGCGTCGTGCTCCTCGTCGGTCCAGGCCACCAGCAGTGCGCCCGTGCGCTCGACGGGAATGCCGACCGTTTCCGCGTACTCACCGAGCAGGTGATATCCGCGGGCGACCAGTCGGGACTCCAAAGTGCCTGGGGTGGCATCGAACCCGGTGTGCAGCAGGGCGGTGTTGGCCTTGCTGGTGCCGTCGCCGACGTCGGCGCGTGCGTCGACGAGCGTCACCGAGAGGCCGGTGCCCGCGAACGCGCGGGCGATGGCGCTGCCCACGATTCCCGCACCGATGACGACGACGTCACGGATGTCCGCCGCGGCGGTCATGCTGGGTTCTCCTTCGTGCTGAGTGTCGCGTCGGCGGCACGCCGCCAACGGGAAAGATGTTCGGCGGCTTGGTCTTCGGACCAGAGCGGCTCGTAGGTGTGCTGCGGTGTCCAGGTGCCGACGACGTCGGCCGGGGTGAGCGAGGGTTCGAGCGCCAACCGGGCGCACGCCGCTGCACCGAGCGGCGTCGCATGGGCTGACGGGTATACGTCGACGGGGATGCGGGCCAGGTCCGCCTGCGCCTGCATGAGCACCGCGGAGCGGGTGAGACCGCCGTCGACGCGCAGCCGCGTCAACGGTTGGCCGAGATCCTGCGCCACCAGATCGGCGAGACACGCCACCTGAGCCGCGATGCCCTCCAACAGGGCGCGCACCAGATGGCCACGGCCGCTGCTCAACGTCATCCCGGTGAACGACGCGGTCGCCCCGGCGTCCCACCACGGTGCGGCCAGCCCGGCCAGCGCGGGGACGGACAGCACGCCGCCGGAGTCCGGCGCCGCGACGACGTCGAGTTGGTCGGCCGCGGCGACCAGGCCGAGGTCGATCGCCCACCGCACCGCCGACGCCGCGGTGTAGACCTGGCCGTCCGCGCAGTAGTCGGTGCGACCGCGCAGCGTCCACGCCACCGACGTGGTGAGGCCGGCGTGCGAGCGCGTGGCACGGTTGCCGAGCTGGGCGAGCAGGAACGCGCCCGTGCCGAACGTGCACTTCGCGGCGCCGGGGGTCAGACAGCTCTCGGCCAGCAGCGCCGCCTGCTGGTCGACGATCAGCCCGGCGACCGGAATGATCGGGCCGAAAGCGGTTGTCTCCCCGATGATCCGGTCGCAGGGGACGACCTCCGGCAACGCCCCATCACTCAGCCCGAACACGCCGAGGAGCTCGTCGCTCCAGGTCGCGGCGTCCAGGTCGAGTAGCAGCGAGCGGCTGGCGGTGGACGTGTCGGTGACGAATGCGCCGCACAGGCGGTGCACCAGCCAGGTGTCCGTCGTCGTCACCACGCCGTCGCGGGTCCGGTTGGCCCGCAGCCATGCCATCTTCGGTGCCGAGAAGTACGAATCCAGAACCAGTCCCGTCCTCGCGGCGACGTCCTCGGCGGCGTCGGAGAGCCCTGCGCAGATCGCCTCCGAGCGACGGTCCTGCCAGACGATCGCCGGACTGAGCGGGTTTCCCGTGGCACGGTCCCACGCCAGGACCGTCTCACCTTGATTGGCCAGGGCGACCGCGGCGATGGGCACCCCCGCCTCGTCGATGGCCCGCCGTCCGGTGTCGACCACAGACTCCCAGAGCGCCTCGGGATCCTGCTCGACGCCGCCGCCCGCCAGGTACTGCGGGCGAAGGGAGGCCTCGGCGATCGACACCACGCTGCCGTCCGCGTCGACGACGATGGCCTTGGTGCCCGAGGTGCCCTGGTCGATGGCCAGTACGTGCGTCATGGCCGCAGCGTGCCCGCTTCCTGGTCGAGGACGGCGTCGATCGAATGCTGGTCCGGCATGGCGAGACCGCCGCGCCCGCGCCTGACGAGCAGATACCCGAGGTAGCAGGCGCCGATCACGACCATCACGATGACATAGAGCCACGCGTCCTTGAAGCTGGCGTCGCGGAATAGCGCGAGTTCGAAGACCAGCCAGACCACGGCGACCGCGAGGATCGGCTTCTCCCACGCCCCGAGGTCGAACTTGCCGTTGACCGGTAGGTCCTTGCGCTTGGCCAGGTAGAGCGCGACGGTGGCGGCATAGATGACGGCGGGCAGCAGGGTCGCCGCACCGAAAAGCGTGAACAGGGCGTCCTCGGACTGGGAGAAGACCGCGAGGATCAGTTCGGCGAGGACGGCGAACAGCACCGTGGCCCGCAGCGGGGTGTGGAAGCGCGGCGAGATCTGGTTCCACTGCTGCCAGCCGGGAAAGCGTTCGTCACGAGACATGGCCCACGTCAGTCGAACTCCCGTCATCATGATGACGAGTCCGCAGGCGAAGATCGCGATGACGACCATCAGTAGCAGCAGGGTACTGACCGCCGAGCCGAGGGTGTGCTTGATGACGTCCGCGATCGGGGTGCCGGACTGGGCGAGCACGATCGGGTCACCCGCGGCCAGCGTCACCGCGATCAGGAAGACGAAACCCAGTACGCCGGAGGCGATCACGGCCTGACACATGGCGCGCGGCACCACCCGCTCGGGATCGTTGGTCTCCTCGGCGAGGTTGGCCGCCGACTCGAATCCGACGATGGTGAAGGCACCGAGCAGGAAGCCCAGCATCCACGGACCCGCCGACGTCCAGTCTCCGAAGCTCCAGAATCCCACCGGACCATCGAGCGCAACGGCTCCCTTGCTGACGAGGTTTCCGAAGTCCATCTCACCGCGGACTGCCGCGACGACGAGGAGCAGCAGGGTCAGGGTGAGCATCCCGATCAGTTCGAGGGAGACGGCGCCGTTGTTGACCCTCTCGCTCCACGTGGTCGACAGCGCGAGCAGCACGGCCTGCGCCAGGAGCACCAGCGCGGTGACGCCCCAGGTGACGGCGCTGGTGCCGTGGTAGTTCAGCAGCACGGGCAGGACCGTCGAGGCGATCGTGTAATCCACCGCGACGACCACGATGGCCAGGAACGTGAACGAGATCCACCCGATGATCCAGCCGAGTACCGGGTTGGCCAGCCGCGACATCCACTGGTACGCGTACCCGGTGACCGGCATCCGCGACGCGATGGTGCCCAGCACGAAGGCGACGGCGAGCTGCCCGACGACGGCAATGGGCCAGGTCCAGATTCCCACGGGGCCCGAGGAATTCAGCACCGAACCGTAGGTGGTGAAGATGCCCGTCGCGATCGAGACGAAGGCGAAGGCGACGGCGAACGACGCGAACTTGCCGGTATGGCGCTCCATCGACTGCTGGTAGCCGAACTGGGCGAGATCGGCCTCGTCACCCCGGCCCGGGGTGACTGGTTGCGGGTCCGGCATAGGTTCCTCCAGTTGGTATAGACCATGTGGTTGAACCAAAGTATGGGATTGGCGGCCGGCCTCGTCAACCCTGGAAATGCACTGTTGACGGCCATGGCCTAGACCAAGTGGGCTCACCCGCGTCAGCCATGGGCGCTACCCTGCATGAATGACCGCGGCGAAGAACCAGCGACTGCGGTCGACCACTCCGCGGTACATCACGATCGCGGCGGAGCTCAGGGACCGGATCTTCGTCGATCAGCTGGGTCCCCACACGCTGCTGCCGTCGGAGCGCGAGCTTGCCGAGGCGCACCAGGTCAGCCGCATGACGGCACGGCAGGCCCTGTCGCTGCTGGAGAACGAGGGCGTCGTCTACCGGCGGCCGCCACGCGGAACGTTCGTCGCCGAACCGCGCGTGCGGTTCCACATCGGCAGCTTCTCCGAGGAGGTGTCCCGCCTGGGCCGCCATCCCGCGGCGCGACTGCTGTGGGCAGAACGGCAGGCGCCGACGCCCTCGGTCCGGCTGGCACTCGAACTGGACGACGACGCCGCGGTGCACGCCTTCCATCGGCTGCGCACCGTCGACGACGTGCCGTTCGCCCTAGAGACGACGTTCCTGCCCGCCGCGCTGACGCCGGGCATCCTCGACCTTGCCGACGAGGGGTCGCTATGGGCGACGTTGCGAGATCACTACGGCATCGAGCTCAGCCGCTCGACGGCGGTGCTCGAGTCGATCGTGCTCGACGACTCCTCGAGTGCACAGCTCAACGTGCGGCCCGGGTCCGCGGGCACGTTGTTGACCAGGACCACGTTCGGCGTCGACGGCACGCGGGTCGAGTTCGCCCGCGACGTCTACCGCGCCGACCGCGCGTCGTTCGAGGTGTCCGTCGACCTGTCCAGATAGCCATGTGTGGGGCTACGCCTCCGCGGCGAGCCGTCTGACCGCCATCTCACGGAGCTCGACCTTGCGCACCTTGCCGGTGACGGTCATCGGAAACTCGTCAACGGTACACACGTAGCGCGGGATCTTCTGTCGCGCAAGCTTGTCCGCGGCGAACGCGCGCACGTCGTCAGCGGTCAACGGCGGTGCGCCGTCGCGCAGCACCAACCATGCCATCAGCTCCTCGCCGTACTTGTCGTCCGGCACGCCGATCACCTGGGCGTCGCGGACGTCCGGGTGGGTGTAGAGGAACTCCTCCACCTCGCGGGGGTAGATGTTCTCCCCGCCGCGGATCACCATGTCCTTGCTGCGACCGGTGATCTGGACGTAACCCGCGTCGTCCATCACGGCCAGGTCGCCGGTGTGCATCCACCCGTCGGCGTCGAGCACCTCGGCGGTCTTGTCGGGCTCGTCCCAGTAGCCGAGCATCACGCTGTAACCGCGGGTGCACAGCTCCCCGACCGTACCGCGTTCGACGGCCTCGCCCTCGGCGCCGACGATCTTCACCTCGAGATGCGGTCCGACCCTGCCGACGGTGCCGACCCGCAGTTCGATCGGATCGTCGGTGCGGGTCTGGGTCGACACCGGCGAGGTCTCGGTCATGCCGTAGCAGATCGACACCTCGGCCATGTGCATCCGCGTGACCACCTCCCGCATGATCTGCTCGGGGCAGGGAGAACCCGCCATGATCCCGGTGCGCAGCGACGACAGGTCAAACGAGCCGAACTCCGGGAGGTCGAGCTCGGCGATGAACATCGTCGGCACTCCGTAGAGGCTGGTGCACGACTCCGCCGCGACGGCCGCCAGCGTTGCCACGGGATCGAAGCTGGCGGCCGGGATGACCATCGTCGAGCCGTGCGTGACGCAGGCGAGGTTGCCCATCACCATGCCGAAGCAGTGGTAGAACGGCACCGGGATGCACACCCGGTCGGCGTCGGTGTAACCGAGGAGTTCGCCCACGAAATAGCCGTTGTTCAGAATGTTGCTGTGCGACAACGTCGCTCCCTTGGGGCGACCGGTCGTACCCGAGGTGTACTGCACGTTGACCGCGTCGTCGGGCGACAGCGCCGCCGCGACGGCGTCGAGTGCCGATGCGTCGTCGGTGAACAAGTCCGTGAAGCCGTCGGTGCCGAACGTCACCACACGTTCCAGGCTCGGGCAGGACGGCCCGACGTCGGCGAGGATGCTCTCGTAGTCGGAGTCCTTGAACCTCGGCGCGGCGAATACCCACCGCATACCCGCCTGGTTCACCACGAACTCCAGTTCGTGGGCGCGGTACGCCGGGTTGATGGTGACGAGGACGACCCCGATCTCGGCGGTGGCGAACTGTACGAGCACCCACTCCCACCGGTTCGGCGACCACACGCCCACCCGGTCACCGCGGCGCAACCCCGCGGCCGAAAGCCCTGAGGCAAGGTCGCGGACATCCTGTCGCAGTTGCGAATACGTCCATCGTCGGCGTGCGGGTAGGTCGACGAGGGCGTCCCCGTCGGGCCAGCGCGTCGCAGCCAGACAGAGCGCACCACCGATGGTGTCGACCAGCAGACCCGGTTCGGACTCGCCGCGGGCGTACGACGCGGTCACGACGCCGGACCGCTCGACGTCAACTCCGTGAAATCGCGATCCCACCAATCGGATTCGGCCATGGCTGACCCCCTCCCTCATGCGGCGCCGTGTTCGCGGCCCCCAGACACAGACGGCAGCTTCTCAGATTAGTGGCGATGACGAGCGCGGTGGTCACAATCGTCGCTTCCGGACCGCCATGTCACTGAGCTGGTGGGCTGACCTCGTCGGAGGGACGGGTGCGCCAGGCGATCGCCAGCTGGACGCGTGACTTCACCCCGAGCTTGCGGAACACGGCGCGCAGGTGGGTGTTCACGGTGTTGGTCGACACGCCCAATTCCGCTGCCGCGGAGCGATTCGCGTGCCCCGTGCTGATCAGGTCGACGACGCGCAGTTCGGTCGGCGTGAGCGCCGCCCATCCGCTGTGCGGTCGTGGCGCCGAGTGGCCGAGCCGGGTTCCTCGGACGCCATGGCTGCGGAGCAGATTCGACACGGCGCGACCGCTGGCGGTGGCGCCGATGCGCTGGTAGATCTCGGCAGCCTCGATCAGCGCTTCGACGGCGTCGTCCACGCGATCGCGATTCAGCAGGGCCGAACCCAGATCCCTGAGCGCGTCGGCCAGCAGCAGCGGCCGTGGCGAACGCCGCAGCACGACAATGGCTTCCGATAGAAGGCCGGGATCATCGGCGAGCAGGCCGCGTACGTGCAGCGCGGTACCGTCCAGCGTGGGGACGCCCGGATTGCGCCGTGCCACCAGTTCGGCGATGCCCGCGGCGACGGCGGCGAAGTCACGGTCGCCGGCGTCGAGGCCGATGCGGGCCAGGATGCGCATCCATGGCGGCGACCACGGCCAGGGATCACGCACCTGGTCGACGTCGGCCAGGAGCGGCCCCAGGATCGCCAGGCTGCCCGCGAGGTCACCCGCGCTCGCCTTCATCCAACCTCGCATCAGCTTCAGCCGGGGCGAACCGAAGGACGTCCCGTCACCGTCCTCGACATGACTCAACAGCTCTGTGGCCCTGGACAATTCACCGCGGTAGGTGGCGATGGCGGCGAGCACCATCCTGGCGTTCAGCCGATATCCGTTGTTGTTCGTCTCGTCGGCCAGCCTCAGCAGCGTGCGCGCACCCGCCTCGGCGGCGTCGAAACGCGCGAGGTTGTGGTCCTGCCACATCTGGGCATAGAGCATCGAGGGCAGAACGGTGTCGACCTGGTCGTGGGCCTCGCGGATCTTGGTCAGCATGGCCTCTGCGTCGTCGTAGGCATCCAGATGCTGCAGTGTCCTGATCTCCTCGACCTCGTAGGCCGTGTCGGACAGCCGCCGCAGCTCGGTGAACCGCTCGAGGGCGAGTCGGTGCCTACCTTCGTTGCGCGCCGCCTCGATGAGCGCCACCACGGCCAGTCGCTGGGCGTAGTCGTCGCCGATCCGCCGACCCTCGGCCAGCGCGCGCTGCGCCATGTCCTCGGACCCGACCGCGGACGCCGTCCGCGACGCCGCGAGGGACTGAGCCGAAAACAGCTGGGCCCGAGTCACTCTCGAGACACCATCGCGTGCCAGCGCGGCATCTGCCCGACGCTCCATCTCGACGCAGTCGCCCGTGCACCAGAGGGCCCGGCACGCCTGCAGCTCGATCCTGGCGATCACCTCGGGCTCGGTTGCCACCGCCAGCAGCCGATCGGCGACCGCCAGCGCCTCCCCCTCCCGCTGGGCGGTGACGAGTGCCTCGACGGCGCGGGTGCCGGTCAACAGCCACAGCGGATGGGTCTCGGTCACCAGTGCGAACGCCTGCTGCGCCAGCTCCGCCGCCTGCTCCGGCATCGCGACCATACACTCGCGGGCCGCCAGCTCGAGCGCGAGGATCGCCTCCTCGTCGTTCGGCACCGCACTCGCCGCGTAGTGCCTCGCCGCGGCCACCGCGGGCCTACCGGCACCGGTGAGGTAGCGGGCACAGGCCCGGTGCAGTGCCCTGCGCTCCGCGGGCGCGATGTCGGCATACACCGCGCCGCGCACCAGATCGTGGGGAAAGGACACCTCGCCCGCGCTGCTGCCGAGCAGACCGTTGTCGGCGGCCTCTCGCGTCAGCAGACCCACCTGCGCCTCGGAGAGATTGCCCAACATCCGGCCCGCGTCGGCGCCGTCGAGGGCGCGGCCCCAGACGGCGCACAGGCGCACCAGCGCCGCCGCCTGCGCGGACAACCCGCTCAGCCGCTCACGGACACCCGTCGACAGGTCGACGTGCACGTCGCCGACGCCCTGACCCCTCTCGCGCCGCCGGGCCAGACCCTCCACCACCTGCACCGCCCAGAACGGGTTTCCGCCCACGCCCTCCAGAAGAGTCCTGGTGTCTTCGGAAGGTTCGGCGCCGAGGCGATCGGACACCAGGTCGTCGATGTCGCGGGGAGACAACGGGCCCAACGAGATTCGCGTGACCGCGGTGACGTCGTCGGTGCCCGCGACGATCTCCTGCACGGGACCGGTGGGCGCCCACCGACTGGTCACCACCCACACCACCGGGGAACCCGCCAGCCTCGCGGGCAGCACCCGCAGCGCGAATCTCGTCAGGCGGTCCGCCCACTGCACGTCGTCGATGGCGATCAGCACCGGTGTCTGCAGGGCCAGCTCTTCGAGTAGGGCACCGATCCCGTCGACCAACCACAGCGGCTTGTCGTAGAGGGGAGCGAGGCTGGCGAACGCGTCACCCGGTAACAGAGGACGGCGCCCTGACCGCAGTGAGACCAACAGTGGAGCGCCTGGCGCGATCTGGTCGCCCTGTTCGGCCTTTCCGCTCCCGACGACGAACCCGGTCCGTCCGGCCTGCTCGACCACCGCGCGCAGGACCGCCGACTTGCCGATTCCCGGCTCGCCGCTGATCACCACGAGCGCGCCCTGGCCGGTGGCGGCCGCCCGCCGCAGCGCACCCAGCGCCCGCGACATCGCGTCACTACGCCCCCTGAGCACGATCTGCGCCATCACACCTTCTGTTCCATCACACGCCGGGGCCAGCCGATGACACCCGTCATAGAAAACGCCGCACCCCGCGAGAGATTCCCCGCCGGTACGACGGGCAGGACGACGGGGTCATGCGAATGGACGATATTGACGGCACGGTCATGCCGTCGTTGATCTTGAACCGTCGGGCGGCACGCGGGCGAGGCAGTCGTGGGTGGTCGAGCCCGGCGGAGTGACCCCATCGACGACGCCCGGCGACCCCGGCTACGGCCGCCGGATGCGCCGTCACGTCGAGAGATCCGACACGCCATGCGGTTTCGGCGAACGCCTGCCGTTCGCCGACCAAAGATCGTCAATTCTGGCGATGTCCACGCGTCCGCCCTGGTGGTTGAGTCATCCCTGCTCGTGATGTTACTCGCAAGTAAGTTCCGCAGTGTCGGAGCTCACATTCACCCAAGGGGTTCCCATGCAAGTTGCTGCTCGTCGTCCACACCTCGCGGCAGGTGTCGCGTTGGTCGGAGCGAGTGTCATCGCCGCCGCGGCCGTCACACCGATGCCCGACATCCACCTTCCCGACATCCAGCAGCCCTCGGTGCACGTCGCGGACGTCGGCCTCGCCGCACTGGCCAACCCGCTCGACACGTACGCCCAGGTGTTCCAGACAGCGCTCTCCAACGTCAACACCCTCGTCGAGAACACGGTGCCCGGACAGCTGCTCAACCAACTGCTGGCCAACCAGGTCAGCAGCGGCGCCGCGCTGCTCAACGGACTCGTGACCCCAGGCGGCGGCGTCCTGACCGCCGCGGGCCAGGTACCCGCGCAGATCGTCACCGCCGCCGGCCAGCTCGCCGCGGGCAACGTCGAGGGCGCCGTCAACACCCTTCTGACGATTCCGCTCGCGGTGGCGTCACCGGCGCTGAACCTGCTGCCCGTGCTCGGCCAGGTCATCACGCAGCCTCTGCAGAATCTCGCCAACGTCATCAACGCGTTCACGAAGGATCCACTCACCACGCTGTTGGCCGTCAGCGGTCTCATCGCGCCCATCATCAGCGTTCCGGCGTCCATCGCCACCGCGGTGCAGAACGTGATCAGCGCCGCGGGGACCGGTGATCTCGGAAACGTGGCCAACGCCATCCTGTCCGCGCCCGCGACGGTGATCGACGGCGCCCTGAACGGCGGCTACGGACCCGATCTCGGCGCCATCCTGAACATCGGCATCCCCGTGAAGGCGGGCGGCCTGCTCAGCTCGGCGAGCGTCGTCACCAATCCCGACGGCACGTTCTACGTCAACACCGGTGGCCCGCTGTACTCGTTGCAGCAGATCCTGAAGATGATCACCGACGCGATCACGCCCGCAGCGGCGGCCCCGGTCGCCACGGCGGCCATCGCCAGCATCCCCGCCGCCACGGCGGCGACCGTCACGCTGACGACCGCTCCCGCGAAGACCGCGACCGAGGCCACCGCCTCGGCGCCCGCCGCGGGCACCGACGACTCGTCCACCGCCGCGACCAAGGACGCCCCGGATGCGGCCTCGAGCACACCGGCGACCACGAAGGATGCCGACGAATCCACCTCCACCACCAAGGAATCGACGGAGACCGACTCGACGAACGGATCGGCCACGAAGGATGCGTCCACCAAGGACACCTCCACCAAGGACACCTCCACCAAGGACTCGTCCACCAAGGACTCGTCAGCCAAGGACTCGACCAGTAAGGACCCCACCACGAAGACCCCGGGGTCCTCGTCGACCAAGCCGTCGTCGGATTCCGGCGTCGACGTGACGTCCGGTAACAAGGTCGAGCCCAAGACGTCGGCGGGTTCGGATGCCCCGAAGTCGGGTGGGTCCGCCGGCTCGACCGCAGGCACGGACCAGTCGGCCGCCTCGGTCGCGGGCGCCGACAAGACGGCAGACAAGAGCGCGGACAAGAGCGCAGGCGCCGCCGCGAAGGGCAGCTCCTCGTAGCCGTCCCCGTCAGGACTGAGGTCCCCTCCATCAGGCGGATGGAGGGGACCTCTCGCTACGAGGCGATGGTGATGACGACTTTTCCTGCAGCAGTGCCGGATTCGACGATTCGATGCGCCTCGGCGACATCCTCGATACCGAAGCTGCGCTGGTCGAGACGTGGCGTCAGCAGCCCGGCGTCGACCAGGTCGACGGCCCGCCGCAGGATGTCGCCATGGTGCTCGCGGTGCTCTCCGGTCAGCAACGGGAGGAGGGTGAAGACTCCCGAGTAGCTCGCACCACGGAACGACAGCGGAGCCAGGCTGTGGCTGCCCCAGCCGAGGGCGCTCACCACGTGACCGGTGTAGCGCTTGACCGCGGTGAACGAATCATCGAGGGTAGTGCCCCCGACGCCGTCGAACACGACGTCGAAACCCTCACCGCCGGTGCAGGTTCCGACATACTCGTCCACCGGCGCGAGGTGGTGGTCGATCGGCGTCGCACCCATGGCGGCGATGACCTCCTGACTCCTGGCCGAGCCGGTCGCGTAGACCTCTGCGCCCCGCGCCACCGCGAGTTGGACGGCGAGGTGTCCGACGCCACCCGCACCTCCATGCACCAGCACCTTCCCACCGGCCACCACGCCTGCGCGGTCGACGAGTCCCTCCCACGCCGTGATGAACCCGAGCGGGAGAACAGCCGCCTGCGTCATCGACAGGGCGGCGGGCTTGCGCGCCAACAGGCGGGCGTCGACGGCAGCGAGTTCCGCGAGGGAACCCTGTACCCCGCCGACGCCACCCGTCATGCCGAACACCTCGTCGCCCGCGGCGAAGTCGGTGACACCGGGGCCGACGGCGGCGACGACGCCTGCCATGTCGATCCCGAGCACGGCGGGCAGGACGGCCCTGGCATGCGCGGCCTGACCGCGCCGGATCTTGGTGTCGAGCGGATTGACTCCGCTGGCCGCGATCCGCACCAGGACTTCGCCACGCCCCGGGACGGGATCGGCCAGTTCGACGATCTGCAGCGGCGAGTCGAACGCCGTCAACACTGCGGCACGCACCGGCCACACCTCCCGCCATGGATCGATCGCCCATTCGTCGACCGATCAGGAGCGTACGTCGCACGGTGCGCTCGCGAATCCTGCGCCTGAAATGCCGTGAGTTCCCGCCGTGGGGCGCATTCGCCATTCGGCGCGATTTCCCGAATTCACTGGCAGCATTCATGCACTAATTCCGCAGCAGATTCGACGGTTCCACATCAGATGCAAGATTGAATAAATTATTTGCCTCAGCGTCAATGCAATTCACCGTCAGTTTCACCGAAAGCCGCCCGGCAAATTCTGTTACGGTGACAAGTATCCAGCGTTCGATATCGTTTCAGTGCAGCGCATTCGCCATTACGGCACTGATCGAATTCGCGCTTGCGCGGCGACCGCGAAAGCTCGAACTGACCGTACGAAAGGTATTGATCATTGGATTTGCCCAGCAGCGGACGCCATTCGAACGTCGTGGTGACCGGGATGGCGATGTCGACACCGTTGGCCACCGATGCAGAGGGCACGTGGCGGGCGCTGCTCGACGGCCGCAGTGGGATCCGGGAGATGGACGACCCGTTCATCGAGAAGTACGAGCTACCGGTCCGCATCGGCGGTCACCTGCTCGAGGACTTCGAGGCTCAATTGGCGCCCGACCACGCCTTCACGATGTCCTACGTCCAGCAGATGGCGACGGTGCTGGGGCGGCGGGTGTGTCACGACGCCGCGCTCACCGACTGTGACCCCACCAGATTGATGGTGTCGATCGGCACCGCAATGGGCGGCACCCCCGAGCTGGCGTCGACGTACGAGAGGATGCGGTCCGAGGGACCTTCCGCGGTCCCCGCATTCGCCACGCAGATGTTCGCGGCCAACGGTCCCGCCGCAGCGGTGGCCCTGGACCGCAACGCGCAGGCGGGCACGGTCTCACCCGTCTCGGCGTGCGCGTCGGGGTCGGAGGGCATCGCGCACGCCTGGCGCTACCTGGTCATGGGCGACGCCGACGTCGCGATCTGCGGCGGCGTCGAGTCGCGCATCGACGCCGTCCCCATCGCGAGCATGGCGCGGATGGGAATCGTGTTGTCCACCAACAACGATGACCCCGCGGGCGCGTCCCGGCCCTTCGACCGCGACCGCGACGGCTTCGTCTTCGGCGAGGCGGGCGCCCTGATGATGATCGAGACCGAGGAGCATGCGGTTGGCCGCGGTGCGCCGATCATCGCCCGCCTGCTGGGGGCGGGCATCACCTCCGACGGCTTCCACATGGTGGCCCCCGATCCCGACGGTCGGCGGGCGGCCCACGCGATCAGCAGGGCGATCGAGCTCGCCGGCCTGGTGCCCGGCGACATCGACCACGTCAATGCGCACGCCACCGCGACCAGTGTCGGCGACATCGTCGAATCTCTGGCGATCAACACCGCGATGGCCGGCCACGTCCCCGCGGTCTACGCGCCGAAGTCGGCGCTGGGCCACTCGGTGGGCGCCGTGGGGGCGGTCGAGTCGATCCTGACCGTGCTGGCGCTGCGCGACGGGGTGATCCCGCCGACGTTGAACCTCGAGAACCAGGATCCCTCAGTCGATCTCGACGTCGTCACGGCGGCGCCGCGGTACGGCGCCTACGAGTACGCCGTCAACAATTCATTCGGCTTCGGCGGCCACAACGTGGCGTTGGCATTCGGCAGGTACTGACCGTCCGACTACGACAGGCGCGGGTCGATCAGGTACTTGCTGCCCTTGCCCGCGGCCATGTCTTCGAGGCTCTCGACCAGTCGATCCAGCGGCCGCACCTCGGTGATCAGATCCTGGCCGTCGAGCTCGCCGCTCTCGATGAGCCGCAACGCACGCTGGACGTAGAGCGGCTCGTGGTGGAACACGCCCTTGATCGTGTATTCGAAGTAGTGCATGTCGTTGGCGTTCAACGAGAAGTGCGCGCCGACGGGCGGCCCACCGAACATCACGGCCGTCCCGCCGGGCCGGATGCACTTGGCGGTCTGCTCCCACACCGCGGGCAGGCCGACGGCCTCGATCGCGACGTCGGCGCCCTTGCCGTGCGGGGTCATGGCGCGCACCGCCTCGGCAACCTCGTCGGCCCCGTTGTACTGGGAGATGTCGACGATTTCCTTGGCGCCCATCTTCTTTGCCGCCTCGAGCCGGAAGGGCGACTGGTCGACCGCGATCACGTGGGCGCCGCGCAACGTGGCGAGCTTGATGAACATCTGGCCGATCGGGCCGGAGCCGTTGACCGCCACGACGTCGCCGAGTTCGATGTCGCTGACGTACATCCCGTGCACCACGGTCGCAAGCGGCTCCAGCGGGGCCACCGAGGCGAACGACGTGGTGTCGGCGATCTGGTAGGTATTGCGCGCCACGATGGGGGCGGGGATGACGACCTCTTCCGCGAAGGCGCCGTTGAGGAATTGCAGGTTCTCACACAGGCTCTGACGGTTGGCGTTGCACGCCCAGCAGGCTCCACACGGCGCAGAGTTGGCGGCGACGACGCGCATGCCCGGCTCGAACGTCGTCACGCCGTCCCCGACGCGGGACACGATGCCTGCGAACTCGTGGCCGAACGGCGCGGGATAGCTCTTGAACAGCTTGTGGTGACCGCGGCGGTAGGCCTTCAGGTCGGTGCCGCACGTGGCCGCGCCGTGGACCGTCACGGCGATCTCACCGGGACCGGGGTCGCGCGATTCGATCGTCTCGATCCGGAGGTCGCCCGGTCCGTAGAACACTGCGGCTCGCATGTCGGTCAGTCCCTTCCCTCGGCGGTCGCCCCGCCAGACCTAGAAGATAACATTTATCGCGTTTGATCTAACACGACTTTGATGGATCGTTCATCGCTGCAGTTCGTGCCCGCCATCAGTGGGCGCGACGCGCGACGGTCACGTCGATGCCGAGCTTGCGGATCTCGTCGACGACGTCGGTGGGTGTCCTGGAGTCCACGATCACGTGGTCGAACTCCTCGAGCGGGCACAACCGGAACATCGCCCGTCGTTCGAACTTGGTGTGGTCGACCAGCAGCACCTTGCTGCCGGCGACGTTCATCATCGAGCGCTTGATCGACACGGTGTCCTGCTGCTGGTGGTAACAGGAGCCACCGATCACCGCCGACGTCGACATGATGAGAACGTCGACGTAGAGCCCGGAGATGGCGTCGCTGGCCATCTGTCCCATGAACGCGTTGCACCAGCCGTGGTACTCACCGCCGACGAGCACCAGCTCGATGTCCTCGGCGTCGACGAGCGCGTTGGTGACACTGAGGCTGTTGCTCACCACCGTGAGCGGTGCCTTGGTGCCCAGCTGCTCGAGCAGCGGCAGCAGCGTCGTCGAGTCGTCGAGCATGACGGTCTGCCCGGGCTGCACGAAAGCCATTGCCGCAGTGGCTAGCTCGGCCTTCTCGGTGCGCTGCTGACTGCGCCGGTAGGCATCGTTGGACTCGACGGTGCTCGAGGGCAGTGCCGTCGCTGCGCCGCGCGACTTGCGCAGGACGTTCTGGGACTCGAGCTGATCCAGATCACGGTGCACCGTCATGACGCTGACGTCGAGCATCTTGGCCAGGTCCTCGATCGAAACGGTGCCTGCGGCCATCACGGCCTCGGTGAGGAGCCGGTGACGGTGGGCCTGTCGCGAGGCGGCCTTGCCGGCTCCGTCCATCTGCCCAGCTCCTCCCCGCCTCGCCCGTCGTGCGATTGCCACGGGAGCCTATCGACCCGGCTCTAGTTCTCGTTGGACATGTCCCCGGTCTGCAGATTCTTGTCGATCACCCCTGGCAGCCTCTCGAGCAGCGCCTGCCGGTCCGTGACGACGTTGCGGAGCACCTCGTCGATGTTCGCACCGTTCACCGGCGGCATGGTGTAGAGCCACTGCTTCGTGACGGTCTCGCCCTTGGCGATCCTGTTGGCCACAGCGAGGCCGTCGGCGAGCTCGATCGTGCCGTGTTGCAACGAGGTTCCGATGAAGTCGCCGGTCTTGACCGCCTGCAGCCCGTCCTCGATGCCGTCGATGCCGACGATCGGGATCTTCACGCCTGCTTCCTTGGTCGCCTGCAGCGCGCCGAGACCCATGTCGTCGTTCTGTGCCACGATGCCGTTGATCTGGCTGCCGAACGCAGTGATCCAGTTCTTCATCTTGTTCACGGCCTCGTCGCGGGTGTTGTTGCCGGTGTCCATGGCCAGCACCTTGATCCCGGGGTTGGCGGCCAGGACCTCCTGATTGCCCCTGGTCCTGTCGATCTCGTAGGACGCGCCGAGCTTGGTCTGCAGGACGACGACGTTGCCCTTGCCGCCCAGGTGGTCCACCATCTGCTGCATCTGCTGCTTGCCCGCGGCCACGTCGTCGGGCAGGACGGTGGCGGCCAGCGTGGAATCATCTGAGAGAGCGGCGTTTACGGCCAACACGGGGATGCCCGCCTTGTTCGCCTCCGCGACCTGCGGCTGCAGCGAGTCGGCCTGGACCGGCACCACGATGAGGGCGTCGACCTTCTGCTGAATGAACTGCTCCACCTGGTTGGCCTGCGTGCTGACGTCACTGTTCGCCGACTTCCACACCAGGTCGATGTCGTTGGCGTCGGCGTAGCGCTGCATGCCCTGCTGACCCTCGGTGATGAACGAGCTCATGTCGTACACCGTCACCCCGATGGTCTTCTTACCGCTGGTCGCGCTGGTGTCGCCCGCGCCGCACGCGGTCAGCCCAGCAACGAGGACGGTCGCGCCGACCAGGCCCACGCAGGCCCTCGAGGTACTCGATCGGTGGGAAAACGTCATTCGCACAGCCCTTCCGCAGCCCTGATCACATCGTGGTGTGAGATTTAACATTAAGAACGTGATCTAAGGCAACCTCTCCGCCGAAAGTGGTCCCCGTCACCGCTTCTTCGGTTGGCCGTAGGTGCCGAACTTCTCGACGACGACCGCCAACTCCTCGTGCGTGATCTCGTTCGGCGTGCCGACGCTGGACGCGCGCAGCCATACGTCGCACAGCCATTCGAGCTGACTCACCTTGTCGTATGCATGCCCCAGCGAATTCGAGTAGGCGATCGTGCCGTGATTGGCCAGGATGCAGGCGCTGCGGCCGTCGAGCGCCTTCGCCATCGCGTCGGCCAACTCGTCGGTGCCGTACGTGCAGTACGGGGCGACGCGCACCTGGCCCCCGAACATCGCGGACTGATAGTGCACCAGCGGCACGGTGTCGCGCAGCAGTGAAAGTGCCGTTGCCGCAACCGAATGCGTGTGCACCACCGCGACCGCGTCGAAGTCGCGGTAACAGCGCAGGTGCATCGGCAGCTCGGTGGTCGGGGTGAGGTCGCCGCTGACGACGGTGCCATCGAGGCGCACGACGGGCACGTCGGCCGCAGACATCGTGGCGTAGTCCACCCCCGACGGGGTCACGCACACCAGGTCGTCCACGCGGACCGAGACGTTCCCCGACGTGCCGACGACCAATCGGTCCGTCGTCATCCTCCGTGCCACCCTGACCACCTCGTCGCGGGCGGCGTCGAGTGCTGCTGCAGAGTCGGACATCTGATCACGTCTCTTCCGGGGGTCGGAGATTTGGCACGGACGGCTGAAGCGGAAAGCCATCCGTTTATAACAGACCACATGTTATAACTAACACTCATGGAGGCGTTCCAACCATGACCGGACCGCGCGATCTGTTGCTGGCCGTCGACTGCTCGACCAGCGGGGCGAAGGCGGTCGTGTTCACCGCGGACGGCCGCTCGATCGCCTCGGGCAAGCAGTCCTTCGCCCTGCAACGGCCTGCGCCCGGCAGGCACGAGCAGAACGCCGAGGACTGGTGGACGGCGACGTCGGCCGCCATCTCCCGCTCCATGGCCGACGTCGATCCCACCCGGGTGGCGGCGCTCGTCGTCACCCATCAGCGCGAGACGTTCGTCTGCCTGGACGACGAGGGTAGGCCGTTGCGTCCGGCGATCGTGTGGGCCGACGGTCGGTCGGTGCGGCAGGTGGCGCGCTACGGCTCTGAGGAGACCCACCGGATCTCGGGCCGCGTTCCCGACATCACCCCGTCCATCTTCAAGCTCGCGTGGCTGCGCGAGCACGAACCCGAGACACTCGAGCGCAGCGCCAGGATCGGCGACGTCTCGGCCTTCCTCAACGAGAAGCTCATCGGCCGGTGGGTGACCAGTGCCTCCAGCGGTGACTCGATGGGGCTGATGGATCTGGCCACCCAGACGTGGTCGGGTCCGCTGTGCGCCATCGCCGGTGTCGACCCATCGCAGCTTCCCGCGGTCGTGTCGCCGGGCACCGTCATCGGCGAACTGGGCGCAGGCGTCGCCGAACGACTCGGCCTAACGGCCCGAACCCCCGTGGTCTCGGGTGCCGGCGACGGCCAGTGCGCCGCGTTGGGCACCGGTCTCGCCGAGCCGGACGCCATGTACCTCAACGTCGGCACCGCGCTGGTCGCCGGCTACGCGTCGCCCGAGTACCTGTGGTCACGCCGCTACCGGACCGTGCTCGACGCGCCGGGCCGGGGCTATCTGCTCGAGACGTTCACCCAGTCCGGCACCTACCTGATCTCGTGGTTCGTCGACCGGTTCTCCCCGTCGCTTCTTGCCGAAAACCCCTCCGGCGCCTGCGAAGTCGCACGGGAGGAGGACCTCGAGAAGCGCGCGGCGGCCATCGCGCCGGGATGTGAGGGTCTCGTCGCGCTGCCGTACTGGAACGGCGCGCAGACGCCCTACTGGGACGGCGACGCGCGAGGCGCCGTGATCGGCTGGTCGGGCGCTCACACCGGGGCGCACCTGTACCGGGCGCTGTTGGAGGGCATCGCGTTCGAGACACGACTGCAGACCGACGGCGTCGAGGCGGACACCGGTGTCGAGGTGACGCACTTCCTGACCACCGGCGGCGGGTCGCGCAGCGCGACGTGGTCGCAGCTCATCGCCGACGTCACCGGTCGCCGACTCGACATCTGTGCCGAATCGGAGACGACCGCCCTCGGCGCGGCCATGCTGGCGGCGTGCGCGGTGGGCGTGCACCCCGAACTGGCCACCGCCGCCCAAAAGATGGCGCGGACCGAGCGCACGTTCACGCCCCGACCGGAGGTGGCGGCCACGTATGAAGCGCTCTACCAGCGGTACGTGACCATTTACCCGACACTTCGCGAACTGTTCAGCGCCGGAACTGACGCCATCGCCAAATAGTTGTTCTACAGTCGTGGCGGTCGGCGTCCAGAAGGGTGCGCCACCACGCTGGGAGGCGACCCGAATGTCTGACAAGCCGAACATCCTGATCATCTGGGGCGACGACATCGGCCAGAGCAATCTGAGCTGTTACAGCAACGGGGTAATGGGTTACCGAACCAGGAACATCGACAGGATCGCCGCCGAGGGCGCCCTCTTCACCGACTACTACGGCGAGCAGAGCTGCACCGCGGGGCGGGCGGCCTTCATCACCGGCCAGAACCCGTACCGCACCGGGCTGACGAAGGTCGGCATGCCGGGTGCCACGCTGGGACTGCAGGCCGAGGACCCGACGATCGCCACCGCGCTGAAGGCCCGGGGTTACGCGACCGGCCAGTTCGGCAAGAACCACCTCGGTGACCGCGACGAGTTCCTGCCCACGATGCACGGCTTCGACGAGTTCTTCGGCAACCTGTACCACCTCAACGCCGAGGAGGAGCCGGAGAACGTCGACTATCCGAAGGACCCCGAGTTCCGCAAGAAGTTCGGCCCGCGCGGCGTGTTGCACACCTGGGCGAATCCCGATGGCACGCAACGCATCGAGGACACCGGACCGCTGACCAAGAAGCGCATGGAGACCTGTGACGAGGAATTCCGCGACGCCGCCATCGACTTCATCACGCGTCAGCACGAGGCCGAGACGCCGTTCTTCGTCTGGTTCAACTCCACCCACATGCACTTCCGCACCCATCCGAAGCCGGAGAGCGTCGGCCGCTCCGGCCGGTGGCAGTCCGAATACCACGACACGATGCTCGATCACGACGACATCGTCGGAAACCTGCTCGACACGCTCGACGAGCTCGGCATCGCCGAGAACACCATCGTCCTGTACTCGACGGACAACGGGCCGCACATGAACAGCTGGCCGGATGCGGGCATGACGCCCTTCCGCAACGAGAAGAACTCGAATTGGGAAGGCGCCTACCGGGTTCCGGCAGTGGTGCGCTGGCCAGGCCACATCCCGGCCGGATCGGTGCTCAACGGCATCGTCAGCCACAACGACTGGTTCGTGACGCTGCTGGCCGCCGCGGGAGATGCCGACATCGCCGAGAAGTTGCGCGCAGGCACCGACTTGAACGGCACCACCTACAAGGTGCACCTCGATGGTCACAACCAGCTCGACTACCTCACCGGCGCCACCGACGAGAGCCCCCGCAAGCACTTCTTCTACGTCTCCGACGACGGCGATCTGACCGCGCTGCGGTACGACAACTGGAAGATCGTGTTCATGGAGCAGCGGGCCCAAGGCACCCTGCGGATCTGGCTCGAGCCCTACGTCGTCCTGCGCGGACCCAAGCTGTTCAACCTGAGGACCGACCCCTACGAGCGGGCCGACATCACGTCGAACACCTACTTCGACTGGATGCTCGACAGGGTGTTCGTGTTCACCCCCGCTCAGGCCTACGTCGCGAACATGCTGCAGACGTTGGTCGAGTTCCCGCAGCGGCAGAAGTCGGCCAGCTTCAACCTCGAACTGGTGATGGAGAAGCTGCAGGCGGGCATTCCCGACAGCTGAGCCCGTCGTCGACTGCACGCACGGTGAACGCATCGCGCCAGTGACCCCGTCACCGTGCGTGCGGTCGGCGAATGTCTAGGCTCGCAGCATGGCAGAGCCCACCCGCACCACGGCCGAGTTGATCGTCGAATGCCTGGAGAACGAGGGCGTCACGCACGTCTTCGGCATCCCCGGCGAGGAGAACATCCGCCTCGTCGACGCCCTGTCACGGTCGTCGATCTCCTACGTGCTCACCCGTCACGAACAGGGCGCGTCGTTCATGGCCGAGGTGTACGGGCGACTGACCGGCCGTGCGGGCGTGTGCTCGGCGACGCTCGGCCCCGGCGCGATCAACCTCCTGCTCGGCGTCGCCGATGCGACCACGAATTCGACGCCGGTGCTTGCCCTTTCGGCACAGGTCGGCATGCGGCGCAGCTACAAGGAATCACACCAGGGGGTCGACCTGGTGTCGATGTTCGCCCCCGTGACCAAGTGGTCGGCGTTGGTGGCCACCCCCGGCGCCGTCCCCGAGATGGTGCGCAAGGCCTTCAAGCTCGCGCAGACCGAGCGGCCCGGCGCCGTCTACCTCGCGGTTCCCGAGGACGTCGAGTCCGCCGACGCTCCTGCGGCCGCTGCGCCGTTGCGCGTCAACGTCCCGCGTCCCGACGATCCGTCGGCCGCGCAGATCGCCAGGGCCGCCGACATCCTCCGCACGGCGCGCAACCCGGTGGTGCTCGCCGGCCACGGGGCAGCCCGGTCCGGCGCGTCCGACGCGGTGCGGCGCTTCGCCGAGTCGCTCGCGATCCCCGTCGCCACCACGTTCCACGGCAAGGGCGTCATGCCCGACGACCATCCGCTGGCGCTCGGGGCCGTCGGCTTCATGCGCCACGACTACGTGAACTTCGGCTTCGACCAGGCGGACGTCATCGTCGCCGCCGGTTACGAACTGCAGGAGTTCGATCCGATCCGCATCAACCCGCGCGGGGACACCAAGATCATCCACGTCCACCGCTTCCCCGCCGAGGTCGACGCGCACTACGACGTCGCGGTCGGCCTTCACGCCGACATCGGCCGCTGCCTCGACGAACTCGCCGCCGCGGTCACCCGCGATCACCCGCCCGCGTCGGGTCAGGAGCGGATTAGGGAGCTGCTCACCGGCGAACTCGACCGCGGTCGAGACGACGGACGGTTCCCGCTGGCGCCCGCCCGCATCGTCGCCGACACCAGGGCCGCGCTCCGACGCGACGACATCGTGCTGGTCGACACCGGCGCGCTCAAGATGTGGATGGCGCGGCTCTACCCGACGTACGAGCCGAACACGTGCCTGATCTCCAACGGGCTGTCGACGATGGCGTGGACCCTGCCGGGCGCCATCGCCGCCAAGATCGCGCGACCGTCGGCGAACGTGCTCGTCGCCACCGGCGACGGCTCGTTCCTGATGAACAGCCAGGAGATCGAGACGGCGCTGCGCATCGGGACGCCGATCGTGATCCTGATCTGGGTCGACGACGCCTACGGTCTGATCAGCTGGAAGATGGACCTGGAGATAGGTCACAACGTCGACACCACCTTCAACAACCCCGACTTCGTCGCCTACGCCGAAAGCTTCGGAGCGACTGGCTACCGCATCGCCTCGGCGGACGAGCTGCTGCCGACCCTGCGAGAAGCGTTGGCCGCCAACACCGTCAGCGTCATCGCGTGCCCGGTGGACTACAGCGCCAACACCGCGCTCATCGCGTCGCTGGGCGAGCTGGACGAGTCCTGGTCATGATGCTGCGCACCACGTAGCAGACGGCACTCGTCAGATAGAAGCCCGCCACCAGCAGAAGCCAGCGGTCGAGAAACGGCTCCTGCGTGAGGCCGGTCGCGGCCGTGTAGGTGAACGCTCCCTGGCCAATGATCCCCGGAAAGAACAGCGCGAACGTCAAGGCCGCGGCCAGAGTGGGCATCCTGAGGTAGTTCACCAGTGGCACGCGGTTCGGGTTGAGCGGCTTCTCGCGGCGATGGCCCTTGGGCAGCAGTCGTTCGGCCAGTGCATAGAGCGGAAACAGCACCAGGTCGTGGCCGATCACGGCGATGGCGAACCACACGGCGATGGACTGCCACCACACCCGTGGGTTGAAGAGGTTGTCGACCCCGAGCACCGACACCGTGTAGGCCGCGAGCGCCAGGGCGGCAAGCAGCACGATCAGATGCAGCAGATGCTCGCCGTAGAGCCGCTTGAACAACGCGGACAACTCATTCATCAGGCACCCCGAAATTCAATGGAGGCAACCCATTTGGTGCAGTGCACACCGGGGAGGGCCGGCACGATGATTCGCGCGGGGTAGCCGTGGTCCGGGGAGAGATCCGCCCCGTTCACCTGAAAGGCCAGCAGTGCATCGGGATTGAGCACCTGGTTGCGCTGCAGCTGCGCATGGTTGAACGCGCCGAACCGCTCCAGCGACGAGACGACGGCCGACATCGGGTCCGGCCTGCCCGCCGCGGCCGCAAGGTCCGCGAGACGGATCCCCGTCCAGGTCTGGACCGTCGACCAGCCCTCGACGCATGCGAGGGGCAGATCGACGGTGTGGTGCGGCATCGCGGCCAGCATGGTTCGGTCGAGCACGACGGGCTGCGGTCCGCCAAGCAGCTGCAGCCGCCAGCGATCGCCCGTCAGGTTGGGATCGATGCGGGCGGTGAATGCCGTGCGATTGATCTGAAAGTCGTTGGGCCCGTTGCCGTAGCTGCGCCCGCGCGGCAGCAGGATGGCGAAGTGGCGTAGCCAGCCACCGACCGTCTGGCCTGCCGTGAGGACGGCCACCAGCAGGGTCCCGCCGCCGACGACGGCCAGGAGTCCCCGTCGGCTCAACGTCGGCGCGTCGGGATCCGTCGGCACCAGACCGTCTTCGTCGGGCGGCTCGGGCACGGTGTCGGCGCGCGAGGTGCGCAGCACGCCGACGAACGAGCGTGAACGCAGACTGCGGATCATCGTCGGCAGCTTGATGGCGACGTGCGCGACGAACCCGGCGATGAACACCCAGGCACCGAAGTAGTGGGCCGTGTAGAAACTGAACCCGAAGATGTAGTCGTACTGGATGTTCAGCACACCGGTGACGATCTCGAACAGCACTCCGCCGACGATCATCAGCAGCGAGACGCGTTCGAGCACGTTGGCCGCCGAACGCGCAGGCGGCCACGTGAACAGTCGCGGGATCACCGACCAGAGCTTGGCCAGGACGACGGGAATCATGACGAGCCCGAGCCCGACGTGCAACCCCTGGGTGAGCCGGTACAGCCACGTCGGATTGCTCGGCCAGTCGAACGACGGCAGCTTCAGCCAGCCCACGTCGAACGGGATGGCCATGCCGAACTTGGGGCCGTAGGCGATGTAGGACAGCAGCCCGGTGAGAATGACGATCGGCAGCACCACCAGCAGCACGGCGCCGAAGACCGACGTGAGCCACGGCCCGCGCAGTGGGCTGCGCCACCGGATCTTCGACAGCCCGGGTGGCGGGTGGTTCTCCAGCGTCCGCCACAGCGGGGCGGGGAAGCCGTGCCTGGGCGGCTCGTCGGTGTGCACCGTGCCCTGCGGATCCTCGTCGTCGGTATGCACGTGTACCTATTCGTTGCCGTGGGTTGCTCGGACAGGTGGTGGTGTCGTCACCGCCCCAAAGCGTTACGCGGGATCGACGTCATGGGCCATCCTCCCCGACCTGCCGTGCCACGGTCTGCAGAATCCCGATGACGGCGCCGATCGCGGGCCTGGCCGTGGCGCCCGCCCGGGTGACGGCCTCGATGCGACGGGCCGCCCGCACGCCGCCAAGCGGCACGCGGACCAGATCCCGCACCGTCAGCACGTACCGCGGCAGCAGCGCCACCCCCACCTCGGCCAGGACCAGCTCCTCGACGACGCGGAAGTCGTTGACGCGTTGGACGATTCGTGGCTGTACGCCGGAGATCGCCGCCAGTGACCGCAGCACGTCGTCGACCACGAGTCCGCCCTCGACGCCGATCCACGACTCGTCGGCGAGTTCGGGTAGCGCGATCCGTCCGCGGTCGGCGAGGTGGTGACCGGGTGGCAGCAGGACGTCGAACGGTTCGCGCAGCAGCACCGTCGCCTCGATCCTCGGGCCCCATCCGGCGGTGTCGCGGTCGTCCCGGTGGACGACGACGACGTCGTGATCGGCGAGCAGGGCGGGGGCATTGGCGGCCGGCTGGTCGAGATCGCTGCCGAGAACCTCGACGCCGATGGCTGCAGCACGGGTGATCAAGCCCGACAACAGCATTGCCGCACCGGATGGGAACAGTGCCACGCGCACGCTGCCCCGTGGCGTGGTGCGGTAGGCGTCCATGTCGGCGCGCGCCCGGTCGAGCGCGGCCAGCACCTCGTCGGCCCTGGCGACCAGCACGCGACCTGCGTCGGTCAGGCGAACCCGGCGGCCGTCGGGCTCGAGAAGCGCCACGCCTGCTTCCCGCTGCAGCACCTTGAGCTGCTGGGACACCGCCGAGGGGGTCAGGGACATGGCGTGTGCGGCGGCATTGACGGTGCCGCGGTCGGCGAGTTCGCGCAGCAGCCGCAGCCGTTCCACATCCATGTAGAAATCCTAATCATTAGACTCAGAATCTTTCGCTTGTCTACCGAGAATTCGGTCCCGACGATGGACGCGTGATTCCCTCCCAGCGCCACGTCGACCTGGCCCTCCTCGCCGTGGCGTCCGCCTGGGGGTCGAGCTATCTGGCCGCCAAGGACGTCGTGCCCGCCGACGGGGTGTTCGCGTTCCTCGCACTCCGGTTCGCGATCGCCACGATCGCGCTAGCGGTGGTGCTCGCGCCGCGCCGTCGCCGGATCACCCGCGCCGAGCTGGTCCTCGGGTCGGCGTTCGGCGCGATCCTGGCCCTCGTCCTGACCCTCGAGACATTCGGGGTGACGCGGACGTCGGCGGCCAACGCCGGCCTGATCATCTCGCTGACGATCGTGCTGACGCCGCTGCTGGCCCGCGGGGACCGGCCGGCGCGCACCTACTACGGCGCCGCCGGACTGGCGCTGGCCGGGATGCTCGCCCTGACGCAGAGCGGTGGGTTCGCGGCGCCGGGTCTCGGCGACCTGGCGATCCTGCTCGCCGCAGTGGCGAGGTCGGCACACGTGATCGTGATCGCGCGGCTGTCCCGCGGTCGCCGTATCGACGCAGCGGGTCTGACACTCGTCCAATTGGTGACGGCCCTCGGCGTCTTCGTCGCCCTCTCGTCGTGCACCGGCACGGGCGTCGTCGCCGTCGCGACCCGGATGGACGCGCGATCCTGGCTACTGACCGTCCATCTCGCCGTGGTGTGCACGGTCTTCGCGTTCGTGGTGCAGATGTGGGCCGCCAGAAGGACCTCGCCTGCCCGGATCAGCCTGCTCCTCGGCACCGAGCCGGTGTGGGCCGCCGCGTTCGGGGTGCTGTTGGCGGGTGACCCCGTGACCGTGGTCGGCGGCGCGGGGGCCTTGATGATCCTGGCAGGCACCCACTGGGCACGCGCGATCGACGGTCGGCGCGCTACTTCGCCGTCAGCATGACGTACTGCGCGGACAGCTGCTGGTGGACGTCGACCAGTTGGTCACTGCGCGCCTCGATCGCGAACCGACCGGCGGGCGCCACGCAGTAGAACCCCTTGGGCAGCGCGTAACAGTGGCTGTCGGGCAGCGCCGTGACGGTGTCCGCGGGGTTCGACCCGTCGGAGGCGATCTCCTGGCTGAACGCATTGGTGACCATCAACGCCGAGCCCTCGTCCTTGGTCTCGTAGACGTTGGTGTCACCCATTCCGACGAGCGTCGTCCCGGTGTCCTTGAAGAGCGTCGCCGACGCGACCGGATTGCTCTGGAAGTGCTCGGCGCCCCGCGTGGCGTAGACCGCGTTCTTGGCGGGTTGAGTCATGGCGGCGGGCAGCACCCTGGCGAGCAGGCCGGTGGGGTCGAGCGGGGTGGCGGAAAGGTCTGCGGCGGGCGTGAACTGGTCGATCACCGGTCCTTGGGCGTCGATCGCCTTGGCGACCAGGGCGGTGGCATGGTCCACGCCGTCGATCGACTGGACGAACTGCATGAAGACGTAGGGGCCGTGGGCGACGAAGGATCGCACCGATGCCCTCGCCTGGTCCGAGCCGTGCGGGGTGAACGGATACGTGGAGGCCACCGCATCGGGATGGCCGGGAATCGGCACCGGCGTCGGGGTGATGCCCTTGATCGGCTGGCTGGCCGCCGCGGCCCCCATCGCGGTGCTGGCGGCCGCCGCGGCGGCGGGATCGGGGAAGCGCATCACGGCGTTCACCATCGCGGTCCTGTCCGGGTCCTGCCGCGCCGAGGCAAACCCGTTGATCATGCCGTGCTGAGAGGCCGCCGACGCGATGCCCTCAGGCCCTAGTTGCTGGAGGACGTTGGCAGTACCGATCACGTAGTAGCTGTTGAGATAGGTGCCGACGATCTTGTCGTCGACCTCCCACGGCCCGAGAACGAAGTCGGCCATGTGCTGCGCATCGGAAATCGCACCGGCGGCTGGGTTTCCGGCGGTGCCGAGTGGTGGACGTGGTGCGGCCGGGTACTTGCCGACGTCCAGCAGCGCCGGGCTGACGACCGGTCGCGGTGGGGCCGAACTCGTGGCCGTACTCGCCGCCGTGGTTGCCCCTGTCCCGTTCGTGGCGGCGGGGGTACCGCAGCCGACGGCGAGCAGCGAGCAGGCAGTCAACACACCGAACTGAAGGGCGCGCCGCATGGGATCTCCTGTCGTCACTCCGGGAGTCCCAACCTAGTGCGCCGAGCCTGCCCCGGTCGCGCTTTGCTGGCCGCGATTCGCGCAGTACCCCGCCGCGGGGCCGGACGGAAAGGCAGTGCCGCGCTACTGACGCGGACGGATCAGGCCCGTTCGACGATGTCGCCAGCACGGCCGGTCGAGGGGGTCGGCCGTGGAACGAGGGAGAATCGACATGGCGCACACCTGGTCGCCGCAACTACCCGTGCTTCGCGCACCGGCGTTTCCACACTGGTGGCGCGACACCGCGCGTGCCGTTCACGCGAGGGTCGACCGGGCCCGGCTGGCCCGAGCGGACCGTCCCCGGACTCCGCCGAAGCACCATCCCGCACGGTACGGCTATCTCGAAGCGGCCTGCATGGCAAGGGAAATGGACCGGCTCTGACGACCACGGCGCAATGCCCGGCACGTCGGGCCCGACCGGGCGTCGCCGTGGCCTAGCGTGTCGGCATGACCACTGCCGCCTCCGCCATGCGTGCCGGGATCGTCGCGGTCGGCGCCGCGCTGACCATGATGGCCGCGCCGATCCCGTCCCGCGCCGACGTGCCGAGTCCGCTGCTCGCGTTGGTCGATGCGGCCGCACAGCGACTGCAGACCGCCGATGCCGTGGCCGCATCCAAATGGACGACCGGCGGATCGATCGAGGATCCCGTTCGGGAGCGTCAGGTCATCGACGCGGTGACGGCGGCCGCGGGCGCGCACGGCGTCGACCCCGCCTACGTCGAGACCGCCTTCCGTGACCAGATCGCCGCCACGGTCGCGGTGGAGTATGCGCGGTTCGCCGACTGGAAGCTCGATCCCGACGGGGCCCCCACGGCGGCACCGAACCTGGCCGACTCCCGCACCGCGATCGACGCGCTCAACAAGACGATGGTGGCCGAGATTGCCGGGCAATGGGATTCGTTGCACTCCCCCTCTTGCCCGGACGACCTCGAGGCGGCCAGGAGCGCCGTCGCCGTCGCCCGCGGTCTCGACGACCTGTATCGGCGCGCCCTGGCCTTCGCGACGCGGTCCTACTGCCGGTAGAAGTTCTCCCACCCGGCGGGTGAACCTTCGGTGAACCCCGCCGGTACTTCGGGCGACGCCTCCGATGGCGGGCCGCAAATTGTTGCCGAATAAGGCTTTTCGCGGTCTCGATTGAACCCGGCCTTGGCGCTCTTCACCGACCTGTTATCACAGTCGTCAAGCGATTAGGTGATCGGGCCATCGACGCATTACTCTTGCCCGCGGCTCATCGTCGACTCAGGAAAATTCCTCATGCCTATTCAGCCCACCCTGCGACGCGCACAGACGCTGCGTGGCACCCGCACCCCGAGCTTCGCGCCCCGCGTGAACTGCCCGACCGTCGGTCAGAGCTTCGATATCGAGGTCAGCCGCGAGCTGGACGGCTGGACCATCCGGATCCCCGAGATCGGCGCCGTCACGCACGCCAGGCGGCGGGCCACCGTCGAGTTGGCGGCGCGCGAGTGCATCGCCACCAAGACCGGAATTCCGATCGGATACGTGGCGATCTTCGTCGCCAAGGAGACCGTCGGCGCCGAGTAGGTCGCGCTAGACCTGCCGCGGCTCCGACGCTGACGCCAGCGTGGCGTAGGCGTGCATCGGCACCGCCAGGCCCGTGGCCATCCCCGCGATGATCAGCGACGCGACGGCACCGTCACCGGCCAGCGACGTCAACAGGTCCGCGCTCGGCACCTGCGCGAATTGCACCAGCCCGCTGAGCATCCGGAAGACGTAGACGCCGGGCACCAGCGCGACCACCGACGCGAATCCGATCCCCGCGAACGGGATTCGCAGCCGGTGCGAGACCGGGACCAGCAGTATGCCCACGATCAGGCATGACACCAGCGCCGCCGTCGCGGCGTCCACCCCGACGACCGTGATGCTCCACCAGTGCGCCGCATGCGCCACCATGCCGAACCCGACCGGCCAGACGATCATCCGGTACGGCATCGAGAAGAACACGGGGTAGGACCCCGCCGCGATGCCCGCCGCGACGACGTCGACCCACAGCGGCACCGACGCGCTCGACTGGGCCACCGAGACGTTCAGGCCGCCCGTGGACAATCCGAGGATCAGTCCGACGGCGATGGCCGCGAGGATCAACGTGGCGTAGCCGAGCCTGCCGACGCCGAGCGTCACCCGCAGCGCCAGGAGGTCCAGTGCTCCGTTGAGGATGTGCGGTCCCGGCACCAGAACCATTGCCGGGCAGAGCACCACCAGGCCCAGCGCGTCGGGCACGTGCAGACTCTCGGCGAGCACGCCGCCGAGACCCGCGACCAGCGCCGCTGCGAACGCCTGGATCAGAACGCCTGCCCCGACGCGGTTCAGGCCGCGACGGACGAGCCCACCCAGTGCCGCACTCAGCGCGACGACGAACACGGTCACCGGGTGGTGCGCACCGAAGATCACCGACAGTGCACCGGCCCCAGTCGCACAGGCGGCGGTGAACGCGGCCGTGTTCGAGACCGGCTTCCGTTCTGCGGCAGTCACTTCACGCCGCACGACGTCGGGCTCCAGCGGACCGTCCTGCGCGCGGTCGATGACCGCCATGGCCGCTGCGACCCGGCGCATGTTGATGCCGGTCGCGGAGACGGCCGCAACGCGCACCGAACCGTCGGAATCGGCCATCAGGAGCGACGCCCAGGCCGGGACCAGTGTGGCCCGGGTGTTCAGACCGCGATTCAGTCGGTCCACGGCGGTCAGCGTCATTCCCGTCGACTGGCCGTTGACGTGCAGCAGCGCGGCCGCGCGCAGCACGAGGTCGGCGGGTTCGTCCGGCATCACGCCCCGCCGGGGCCGTTGCCGACCATGTCCATCGGCTTGACCACGTCGTCGAACTGCTCGGCGGTGACGTGACCCGACGCCACCGCGGCCTCGCGCAGCGTCGTCCCCTTCGCCAGTGCGTCCTCGGCGATGTGGGCGGCGTTCTGGTAGCCGATGACCGGGCTGAGCGCAGTCACCAGCATCAGGCTCTCGGAGACGTACCTGCCGATGCGGTCGGTGTTCAGAGTCGTTCCGCGGACCGAGAATTCGAGGAACTTCTCACAGCCGTCGCCCAGGATCCGCGCGGAGTGCAAGACGTTGTTGATGATGACCGGACGCATCGCGTTGAGCTCGAAGTTGCCCTGCGAGGCGGCCAACGCCACCGCGGTGTCGTTGCCGATCACCTGGATCGCGATCATCACGAGCGCCTCGCACTGCGTCGGGTTGACCTTGCCGGGCATGATCGAGGACCCCGGCTCGTTGGCGGGCAACAGCAGCTCGCCGAATCCGCACCGCGGTCCCGACTCCAACCAGCGCATGTCGTTGGCGATCTTCATCAGCGCCACGGCAATTCCGCGCAGGGCACCGTGGGCCCTGGCCATCGGGTCGAGCGACCCCAGCGCCGCGAACTTGTTGGGCGCCGTCACGTACGAGACACCGGTCAGCTCGGCGAGTTCGGCGGCCACGTCGGCGCTGAACCCGGCCGGCGCATTGAGGCCGGTGCCCACCGCGGTGCCGCCGACCGCGAGCTCGAGCAGGCCGCCGCGGGCGTGCCGCAGCTCGTCGAGGCACGCGCTCAGCTGTGCCGCGTACCCGGACCACTCCTGCCCGACGGTCAACGGCACCGCGTCCTCGAGATGCGTCCTGCCGATCTTGACGACGTCGGCCCACTGTGTGGCCTTGGCGGCGATCTCGTCGCGCAGCGCCTCCAGTCGCGGGATCAATCGCTCGTCCAGTTCGGTGACCGCGGCGATGTGCATCGCGGTGGGGAACGTGTCGTTGCTGCTCTGCCCCATGTTGACGTGGTCGTTCGGTCCGACGGGCTGCTGGCTGCCCAGTTCGCCGCCGAGCAGCTGGATCGACCGGTTGGACAGCACCTCGTTGACGTTCATGTTGCTCTGCGTGCCGGAACCGGTCTGCCACACGAACAGCGGGAACTCACCGTCGAGCGTGCCGGCGATGGCCTCGTCGGCCGCCTGCACGATGACCTTGGCCCGCCAGTCCGCGAGCCGCCCCGCGCGCTCGTTCACCAACGCACAGGCCTTCTTCACCAATCCGTAGGCGCGGTACACCTCGATCGGCATGTGGTCGTTGCCGATCGAGAAGTGCTGCAGCGAGCGCTGAGTCTGCGCACCCCAGTACCGGTCGGCGGGAACCTCGACGGTGCCCAGACTGTCGAACTCGCTGCGCACTCCGGTCGCCTCGATCCCGACCGGTACGTCGGTGTAGGTGGGAACGGCCTCGCCGGCGTCGGTCATGGTGTCCTCTCGTTCGGGTTCACCAGACATTGTCGGTCAGCACGTGTGCGACGTGCGGCGTTTCAGAAGCGGCCACCGCTTTCCGAGTGGCGCGGATCAGCGCGAGCTCTGAGCCGCCAATCGCACGGGCGCATTGTCGGTGCCGTAGCCGTCGTAATCACCGATGCGCTGGACGAATTCGAAGAACACGGTGCCGACGGTGCGCGTGTAGAAGTGGATGAACGCGCCGTCGGCGTTGCGGTCGTAGAGCAGATCGAGATCGCGCAGTTCGGCCACCGTGTCCGTATCGACCCCGAACCGGCCGGCCACGTAGTCGTAGTAGTTGTCGGGCACGGAGAGGAAGCGCAACCCCCGCGACCGTGCGGCGCGCGCGAAGGCCACGACGTCGGGGCAGGCGAACGCCACGTGTTGGGGCATGGCGTCCTTCGCCATCACCTGCGGGGCGACGTTGAGCGGCAACCGAATCGCGCCGTCGTGAGTGCGCATCACCTGGCTGCGCACCAGCCCGCGGGGCCCGGCGACCTCCGTCGGCGCATCGGGGGACAGCCCGAAGACACTGGTCAGGAACAACACGGCTTCGTCGGCCGTCTGCCACGGCACCGCGAGGTTGACGTGGTCGATGCCCCGCAGCGGCAGGCCGGATGGCGACGGCAGGCCGTTCTCGAACTCGTCGACCCACGGCGGCGTCGATCCCGCGGCAGGCGCAGTGACCCAGAAGAACTCGGTGCCGTCGGGAGCGATTGCACCGCCGAGCGGCTGCTCGGTCGCGTAGGTCCGGCGGTACGTCGCGGGGGCCATCAGATCGATCGCGCGCCGTGAGGTGGCATAGGCGTCGGGCACCTGCAGGCCGACCGCGGCGACGTGCGGAACCTGGTCGCGAGCCTGGTGCTCGTTGAGCACGATCCGGACGTCGCCGGCCGTCCACAGCGACACGGGCTTGGTGCGGTGCCTACCGCCCGGGGTGAAGCCGAGCTGGCCGAGCAGCACCTCGACGTCACTGGTGTCCTCGGCCTTGAGCTCGACGAAGTCGAATCCGACCGGCGGCTTGGCGTCGGCGACGGGCGTCAGCGCCGAGCGGTCGATTCCTGGCAGCGCAGAAACCTTGTCCTGCAACCAGATCAGTGAGCGCCGCGCGTGCACCGCCGTGCGATCGGGATCGGTCTGGCGGAAGGTGTCATTGAAGACCTCGAGGGACAGCGGCCCGTCGAAACCCGTCTTCAGCACGTGGGCGACGAAGGTCACGAGGTCGAAGTCACCCTCGCCGGGAAACAACCGATGGTGCCTGCTCCACGACAGCACGTCCATCGACAGCGCGGGCGCATCGGCGAGTTGCAGGTAGAAGATCTTGTCGCCGGGGATCTGCTCGATCGACGCGGGGTCGTGGCCGCGGGACAGCACGTGGAAGCTGTCGAGACAGACGCCGACGGCGGGATGGTCGGCCAGTTCGACGATGCGCCAGGCACGGCGGTAGTCGTCGACGAATCGGCCCCACGCCAACGCCTCGAAGGCAACCCTGATGCCGTGGTCCGCAGCGACGTCGCCGAGCCTGCGCAACTGATCGGCGGAGTGCGCGTCGGAGTCGACCGTCGCGGTGGCCACGTTGCTGCACACCAGGACCGTGTCGATGCCGAGACGTCGCGCGGTCGCGAAGGTGGCGGCGGCACGACGCAGGTTCTCGACGAAGACCGCCTCGTCGACCCCCTCGATGTCGCGCAGTGGCTGATACAGGTCCAGCGACAGGCCGAGCCGACGAGCGAGTGCGCGGATCTCCTCCGGGCTGTGGTCACTGGCGATCAGGTCCGGTTCGAAGATCTCGACACCGTCGAAACCGGCCGCAGCGCACGCGTGCAGTTTCTCGACGAGGGACCCGCTGATCGACACGGTCGCAATGGACGTCCTCATGCTGTGCCTCCTATCACACCCCAATGTACTAAACGGTTAATACATTCGGAAGGCCGGCGGCCGAATTGCCTGGCGACGCTCGGTAAGCTGCCCCTCGTGAGCACCCCCGCGCCGAAACGGGAACTGCAGCGCGACGCCGAACGCACGCGCGCCGAGGTGCTGGCCGTCGCCACCGAGGTGTTCGCCGAGTCCGGCTACTCCGGCGCCAGGGTCGACGAGATCGCCGATCGCACCCGCACCACCAAGCGGATGATCTACTACTACTTCGGCGGCAAGGAACAGCTCTACCTGGCCGTCCTCGAGAACGCCTACCTCGGCATCCGGCAGGCCGAACAGAAGCTTCA